>Ga0187777_10001477_pt1 | contig 15244 bp, 13 predicted proteins | sample 1015_Q2_SP5_10_M_FD_132416 | JGI IMG/M metagenome (GOLD analysis project Ga0187777, IMG submission 132416) | Tropical peat soil microbial communities from peatlands in Department of Meta, Colombia - 1015_Q2_SP5_10_MG | ecosystem: Environmental > Terrestrial > Soil > Wetlands > Peat | place... | reverse complement strand
TCCTCAAGCTCCGGCTCCGTCGCCTCTGGTGGTGAGATCTGCTCTCCTGCGAGCCAATCGTTGAGACGGGTGAACGAGCACCGGTTTCGCTTCACGGTCTTCGGATCACGACCTTTTCGCTCAAGGTGGGATAGGTAGTCGTCGAACAGGGGATCGAGCGTCACGGCTCCTCCAGTCGGCGAGGAACCCGCCGCTCGCGCTGCCAAAGTGGCTTGCTTTACCAGGCGAGCCTCCGCTAGAGGCAGAGCTTTGCCAACTGGCGCAAAGCGCCCGTTATGATGCCGAACTGCCTTTTCCACAGGACTAACAGTAGCAGCAACTTGACGAACTGTCAAGTGGACTAGCCGTGTGCTCTACCAGCTGAGCTACCTCGCCGCGGAGAGGCAGTGTAGCGCCGGTGCGCGAGCCGGACCGGGCAGTAGGGTTCGGCCCCGTGAGCGCGATCTCGCGCAAGCCCGTCTCAGTCATCGGGGCTGCCCTCGACCTCGGTCAGAGCCGGCGTGGAGTCGACATGGGCCCGTCGGCGATCCGCTACGCGGGGCTGGAGGAAAGGCTCCTGCAGCTCGGCTTCGAGGTTTTCGACCGCGGCAACGTGGCGACGGCGATCCCCGAGCGGACGGCCCTGCTCGACCCACGGGCCAGGTATCTCCCGGAGATTCTCGAGGCGTGCGGACGGATCGCCGAGCTCGTGAAGGAGGTCGCGGGCGAGTCGACGCCGCTCGTCCTCGGTGGTGACCACTCGGTCGCCCTCGGGACTCTTGGTGGGCTGCGGGCGGCGCACGGAGCACCTGGCGGCGTGATCTGGGTCGACGCACACGCCGATCTCAACACCCCGGAGACCAGTCCGACCGGAAACGTTCACGGGATGCCACTCGCCGGCGCAGCGGGTCTGGCGGGCGAATGGTTCGGGCAGCCTGCGCTCGCCCTACCCGCGGTCGATCCGCGGCGCGTGGCGATCATCGGGGCGCGATCGCTCGATTCGGACGAGCAGGCGCTCGTGCGATCGGCCGGACTCCGTGTCTTCACGATGAGCGAGATCGATCGGATCGGGATCGAGCGCGCCGTGCACGAGGCCCTCGACCGCGTCGCCGGGCCTGGGTTCGTGCACCTGTCTCTCGACCTCGACGTGCTCGACCCCGAGGTCGCCCCCGGGGTCGGGACTCCGGTTCGCGGCGGCCTGACCTACCGCGAGGCGCACCTCGCGCTCGAGCTCGCCGCCGAGTCACAGCTCGTCGGCTCGTTCGAGCTCGTCGAGGTGAACCCGATCCTCGATCGCGAGAACACGACCGCGGAGCTCGCGGTCGACTTGATCGCGAGCGCGCTCGGGAAGACGATCCTCTAGGCGGCGGGTACGCGCGTCAGGACGTTCCGGGTGAGGCCCGGCATCGTCAGCGTGCCGTCGTCGCCCGTGTAGATCCCGAGGTTCTCCTCCACGCGCTCCTCCAGCACTGCGATCTCGGCCGGTTCGAGCGTCGCAAGAGCCGTCGACAGCGTGTACGAGATGTCTCGCACGATCTCCCAGAACTCCTCGAAGCTTGCGTTGCGCCAGACGACCGGTACGTCCGTGATTACGGCCGCCTCGAAGCCGGCTGCTTCGACGAGCGACCGAACCTGCTCGACATCGCCGAGCCGGAACGGGCCGGGCGTGTCCGGCTCGGGCGGTTCTCCGAACCCGAGCTCGATAACGGTGCGGCCAACCGTCGAAGCCCAGGGGTTGAGATCCGCGTCGGCCCAGACCGAGAACGCAAGCCGGCCGCCGGGCCGCAGCACCCGGCGGGTCTCCTCGAGCGCACGCTGCGGATCCGGCATCAGCATGTAGCCCCACCGGCACAGCACGCCATCGACGCTGTCGGCCGGCAGGTCGATCGCCTGCGCGTCGACGACCCGATGCTCCACGTTCGTCAAGCCGAGCTCGCCCGACCGCGCGGTGGCCGCCGCCACCATCTGCGACGAGAAGTCCGTCGAGAGGAGCCGGCCCTCGTCGCCGATGCGCGCCGCAGCGAGGAAGCCCGTGTCACCGGGTCCGGCGGCAAGCTCGAGAATCGTCTCGCCCGGCTGTGGGTCGAGCGACTCGACGAGCAACTCGCCCACCTCGCGGGACGCGTCCCAGACGAACTCGCGGCGGCGGGCCCAGCCCCCGGCGACCTGCTGCCAGGAGGCCAGGGTGTGGGCCGTGGCGGGATCGAGCTCGGTCACACGTCCACTCGCGCAGCGAACGCGGGGATGATGTCGTCCCCGTAGGCGCGCAGCACCTCTTCCTGGCCGTGGGTCATGAGGTAGATGTTGAACTGGTCGACGCCGACTTCTTCGAGCTCGCGGAGCTTCGCGGTCGCCTGCTCTGCGGTGCCGAGCACGCAGAAGCGGTCGCAGATCTCGTCGGTCACGAACTCGCCGTGCCGCGCGCCGACGCGCGAGTGCTCGTTGTAGTCGTAGAACTTGCGCGCCTTGACGTAGTCCGTGAGCGCCTGAGGAATCTCGGACTCGAAGCCGTAGCGCTCCACGAGGTCCATCACGTGGTTCGAGACCATCGCCGGGAACCAGCGCACCTGCTCGCGGGCGTCGGCGATGTCTTCGGAGATGTGGCTTGGGGCGCAAACGATGCATTTCAGCGCGGCGGAATCCCGACCGGCCTGCTCCGCAGCCTGCCGGGCCGTCTCCATGATCCACTGGATGATCTGAGGGTCGGCGAGCTGGATGATCACGCCGTCGCCGACACGGCCCGCCACGGCGAGCGCCTTCGGCCCGTAGCCGGCGACCCACATCGGGATCTGCGGCAATTCGGGCCGAACCCACTTGAGCTGGAGATCCTTGTCGTTCCAGCGCACTTCGCGCCCGTTCATGAATTCGCGGATCATCCCCAGCCGGCGCTCGAACTCGGCCACCCGCACCGGCTCCTGGCCGATGTAGCGGCGCGCCGAGTCCCCACGACCGATTCCCATCACCATGCGGCCGTTCGAGATGTCGTGCAACGTCGCGTAGCCGGAGGCGAGCACGGTCGGCTCGCGCGTGCCCGGGTTCGTCACGCAGTGGCCGAGCTTCATCGTCGTCGTCGCCTCTGCCGCCAGGGTCAGCAGCGGGAACGACTCCTGCCAGAGCACGTGCGAGTCGTAGGTCCAGCCGTACTCGAAGCCGTGCGACTCCGCCAGCGCGAGTAGCTCGACCATTCGTTGGTACGGAGGGTCTGGCAGAACGGTGACGCCGAAGCTAAGGGCCATCGCAGAACTCCTTGTCGCGTTCTCGGAGGGTGAAGTATGACGCGCGCTCAAAAATCGGCCACGCGGACTGCGAGGAGCGATGTGCCGCACAGCAGCCCCATCACGGCGAAGCCGATCCGCCCGTTACCGGGAAGCGAGAACGCGAGGCCGGCGATGGGAATCCCGACGACGATGGTCAAGACGGCGACGCCGTTCACGAAGCCGACGGCGGCGGCCGGGGCGTCGGGGCGCTCGCGCTGTGCGCGCGAGAACACGGCGGCGAGAGGGAATCCCGCTGCAAGTCCCGCTACGAGTGCCGCGAGCCCGAGGACGGCGAACGGGAGAGGCAGCGCGAGCGCGAAGATGCCCGTCGCGCAGGCGGCAAGCGCCGTTGAGACGGCCACCCGCACCTGGTCTGGCCGTCTGCGAGCGACGTAGCCGCCGAGCGGGCGCGTCACGATTCCAGCGAGGAGGAACAGGGCACCGGCGATCGCGGACAGTCGCTTCCCGTGGCCGTGATGCGTCAGGAGCTCTACGGCCCAGTCTGCCGCGATCACGCTGAGTCCGAAGGTGGCGGCGTGGATGCAGCCGAGTGCGACGAGCCTTCGGTCGACAACGAGCCTCCCGCGAATGCCCGCCTCGCGAGGCTGATCTCCCGGTGCTGTCGCGAGGACCAAGCCGACCGCGACAGCGATCGTGAGCGCCGTCCAGTAGGACGTCCTCCAGCCGAGCCATGCCTCGAGCTGCGGCACGATCGCGATCGCGAGCCCGCCGCCGGCCATCGTCGAGCCGCCGTACAGCCCCTGGAGGAACGGCGACGGGTTCGCGGCGCGCATGTACTCGACGCCTGCGACAAAGCCCGCGCCGCTGCCGACACCCACCACCGCCCGGCCGACGAGCGCCACCCCGGTGCTGGGTGTCAGGAGGCAGATCAGATTTCCCGCGACCGCAAACGCTGCTGCCGCGAGTCCGATTCGGCGGGCGCCGAAGCGGTCAGCCGCGGTCCCCCCGGGAAGCTGCGCGGCGAGGTGGGTCAGGAAGAGCGCCGTGGTGAACAGGCCGATCGTCGCGAGCGAGACGCCGTAGACCGGCGCGAGCGAGTCGGCGACCGGGTTGACGTTCGAGATGTTCCACGTGACGCCTGCGCCGAGAACGAGCGCGGCGATCGCCGTGCGGCGTTCGCGAGCGCCGGAGCTCAGCGCCCGCCGCCGCCGGCGACCCAGTCGACGGTGCGCGACGCGAGGCGATCGAGCGCGAGCACCGCGAGCTCGAGGTGCTCGTCCCTCGTGTCTTCGACCTTCGTGTGGGAAAGTCCGCGAAGGCTCTGGACGAAGAGCATCACGGTGGGCACACCCGCCCGCGAGACCTCCGCTGCGTCATGCAGCGGGCCGCTCGGCAGCCGGTGCGACGCCTCCGTCACCTCCCGGATTGCGTCGTCGCAGAAGCCGATGAGCGTCTCGTCGAAGAGGATCGGCTCGATCGACCAGATCCGCTCCCACTCGACCTCGAGCCGCTCCTCCTCCGCGAAGCGCCGGCTCGCGTCCTGTGCACTCGAGAGCAGGCTCGCGAGCTTCGCGGCGTCCAAGTGGCGCTGATCGAGCAGCTGCTCGGCGGTCTCGACGACCGACGTGACGATGCCAGGGCGACAGACCACGCCGCCGCTCGTGCAGACCGCGCCGTCGCCCACGGATGCGGCGATCTCCCGCAAGGCGAGCTCGAGCTTCGCGGCACCCGCGAGCGCGTCGCGACGCTGGTCCATGGGCGTCGAACCGGCATGGGCCGCCTGGCCGCGCCACGTGATCCGGTGGCGCTCGACTCCGAACGTGCCGAGGACTGCGCCGAGCGGGAGATCGAGCGACTCGAGCACCGGCCCCTGCTCGATGTGGAGCTCGAGGTAGGCGGCTGCGTTTGCGAGCTCTGCCCGCGCGTCGAGCGCGCGGCCGAGGTCGACGCCGTTCGCTGCGAGCGCATCCGGGAGGCTCGTCCCGTCGCGGTCGACGAGCTTGGCGAGCTCGTCCTGATCGGCCATCGAGCCTGCTGCAGCGGACGACCCGAACAGTGACCGACCGAACCGTGCGCCCTCCTCGTCCGCCCAGTTGACGAGCCGTACGGTGACCGGCGGCTGGCCTCCCTCGGCTATGCGCCGCAGTACCTCGGCTCCTCCCACGACATTGAGGGAACCGTCCAGCCACCCGCCGTTCGGCACGGAGTCGATGTGTCCGCCGATGAGGACGGCCTGCTCCGATTCCCCGTGGAGCGTCCACCAGTCGTTGCCGGCGGCATCTCGCTCGACCTCGAGCGGGAGTCCGTCGAGCAGACCGGCGAGCCAGTCCCGAGCGCGATTCCACGTCTCCGTCCACGCGACCCGCTGCGCTCCGTCCTCGTTGCCCGTCAGCCGCTGGAGCTCGCGGAGCTGGAAGACGACGCGGGACGGATCGAGTGGCACGGCGTGACTCTACAACTGCGATATTCCGCGGCCATGAGGCAGGTCCTCAAACGGGTCGGAGTGTTCCTCCTCGTCCTCGCCGCGCTCTGGGCTGTCTGGGAGGGGTGGCACGCGATCGGCACCGAGTTCGACCTGACTTGGCCCTTCCCGGTGAACGACGTGACGATGCCGCACCTGCACCGGATCGTGCAGTCGCTGTTCGAGCCTGCGCAGATCAACGGACCGTGGCTGATCGACATCCTCTGGCACGACTCGCTCTTCACTGCAAAGGAGTGCATCGTCGGGTTCGCGCTCGGTGTCGTGATCGGCTTCGGGATCGCAGTCGCTTTGTCGCAGTCGCGGCTTCTCGAGCGTGGGCTGATCCCGTACATCGTGGCCTCGCAGACGGTTCCGCTCCTCGCGATCGCGCCGATGGTGGTCGTCGGGCTGGGGACGAAAGGCGTCAAGGACTGGATCTCCGTCTCGGTCCTCGCCGCCTACCTGACGTTCTTCCCGGTCGCCGTCAACGGCCTGCGCGGTCTGCAGGCCGCTGACCCGCGCGCTGTTGAGCTGATGCGCTCCTACGCCGCCGGTCGCTGGCGCATCCTCTGGAAGCTGCAGGTGCCGACCTCGCTGCCGTACCTCTTCTCGGCCTTCCGGATCGCTGCGCCGCTGGCGGTCGTCGGCGCGATCATCTCCGAGCCCGCCGCCTCGATCCAGGGTGGCCTCGGCGGGGCGATCGTCAACTTCAACCAGTACTACTCGATCGAGCCGCAGGAGCTCTGGGCGACCAACATCGTTGCCGCGCTGCTCGGGATCACGTTCTTCGTCGTCGTCGTCCTGGTCGAGAAGCTCGTCGTCCGCCGAGCCCCGGAGCACTACGCATGAGCGCGCCTGTTGACTCGGTCGTCACGCTCGAGCAGATCTCGAAGCAGTTCGCCCACGGCAAGACCGTTGCGCTCCAGGGCATCGATCTCTCGATCGAGAGGGGCGAGTTCGTCTCACTGATCGGGCCGTCCGGCTGCGGCAAATCGACCTTGTTGCGGATCATCGGAGACCTGATCGAGCCGTCCGAGGGGCGCGTGACGGTCCACGGCAAGTCGGCTCACCAGGCACGGCTCGATCGCGATTACGGGATCGTGTTCCAGCACGCCGTTCTCTACGACTGGCGGACGGTCTCCAAGAACATTTCGCTGCCGCTCGAGATGCTCGGCTGGGACCGCGGGCGGCGCGCCGCACGGATCAAGGAGATGCTGGAGCTCGTCGAGCTCACCGGGTTCGAGAGCCACCATCCCTGGCAGCTCTCGGGCGGGATGCAGCAGCGGGTCGCGATCGCCCGTGCGCTCTCGTTCTCACCCGCGCTTCTCCTGATGGACGAGCCGTTCGGGGCGCTCGACGAGATGACCCGGGAGCGGCTCAACATGGAGCTCCTGCGCATCTGGGACGAGACCGGGTCGACGATTGTCTTCGTCACCCACTCGATCGCGGAGGCCGTGTTCCTGTCCACTCGGGTCGTCGTCATGTCGCCGCGTCCCGGGCGGGTCTCCGAGGTCCTCGAGATCGACCTGGCCCAGCCCCGCACGGCCGAGTTGCGCGAGGATCCACGCTATTTCGAGCTGGTCACGCAGGTTCGCGAGGCGCTCGCCCGCGGAGGCGCCGACTCCGCGTTCGAGGAGCTGGCGCCGGAGGAGGGAGGAGAATGAAGCGCGCCGCAGCCTGGCTACCAGCGCTGCTTGTCTTCGCGCTCGGCCTGGCCGCCTGGCAGTGGATCTTCTCGCCGCTCGCCGGAAAGTTCCTCTTGCCGAGGCCGTCTGCGATCGGCTCGACCTTCTGGCACAACCGCCACGTCCTTCTGAACGCAGGCTGGTTCACGTTCAAGGAGGCTCTCGGCGGCTTCGTCATCGGCTCGTCGCTCGGCATCGTGTTCGCGGTTGCGTTCGCTCGCTTCCGCCGGGTCGGCAACGCTCTGATGCCCTATGCGGTCGCCGCGAGCGCCGTTCCGATCATCGCGTTCGCGCCGATCACGAACGCGTGGTTCGGTGTCCTCAACCCACACTCGAAATGGGCCATCGCGGGCGTGCTCTGTTTCTTCCCGGTGCTCGTCAACACGCTCAGGGGTCTCATCTCCGTGAGCCCCGAGGCGGTCGAGCTGATGCGTTCCTACGCTGCGACCGAGCGCGACATCTTCCGGCGCGTCCGTTTCCCGAGCGCGCTACCGCACATCTTCGCGGGCCTTCGGGTGGCGACCGTGCTCGCGATGATCGGGGCGATCGTCGGCGACTACTTCGGTGGGGCGGTGACCGCCCTCGGGGTGCAGATCGAGAACTCGATCTCGCTCTTCGACTTCCCGCTCGGGTGGGCGGCGATCGTCGTCGCGAGCGGCTTCGGGATCGCGTTCTATCTCTGCGTCGTCCTGGTCGAGCGCTTCGCGTTACGGGGGGTTCCACCCGTGTGAAGGACGCGATAGGTTCACAATCGCCGCAAGGCAGGCCCTCGGAGGAAGGAGCGCGAATGAGACGGAAGTCCATGCTGATGGCGGGCATCGTGGCTGCGCTTGTCGCCGCAACCGCCGTCCTCGGCGCATCGGCAGGCGCGAGCACCAAGGCGACGAAGGTCACGCTTCAGCTCAAGTGGGTGACCCAGGCCCAGTTCGCCGGCTACTACGCCGCAGCTGCGCAGGGGTACTACAAGCAAGCCGGACTCGACGTGAAGATCAAGATCGGCGGCCCGACGATCACGCCGGAGACCGTCGTCATCGGCGGCGGCGCGGACATCGGCCTGGACTGGCTGCCGAACCTGTTCGCGACGAACGAGAAGGGCGGCGGGATCGTCTCGGTCGCGCAGGTCTTCGCGCGGAGCGGGATGACCGAGCTCACATGGAAGTCGAGCGGGATCAACTCGATCGCGAAGATGAAAGGGAAGAAGGTCGGCGTCTGGTGCTGCGGCAACCAGCCTGAGCTCTACGCGGCGCTGACGAAGAACGGGATCGACCCGAACAACCCCAAGGACGTGACGATCTTCAACCAGCCGTTCGACATGAACGCGTTCCTCAGCCACCAGATCGACGCTGCCGCCGCGATGACCTACAACGAGCTCGCTCAGGTGCTCGAAACGAAGAACCCGGCCACCGGCCAGCTCTACAAGCTCTCCGACCTGAACGTTTTCAAGATGTCGGCGATCGGCACGGGCATGCTTGAGGACAACGTCTTCGTGACGAAGAAGTGGCTTTCGAGCGCGACGAATCAGGACACGCTCGTGAAGTTCCTGAAGGCGTCGTTCCAGGGCTGGATCTTCTGCCGTGACCACCAGGCACAGTGCCTCAATACCGTCCTCAAGCAGGGACCGACGCTCGGCCGAGGTCACCAGACTTGGCAGCTGAACGAGATCGACAAGCTGATCTGGCCGAACCCGAGCGGCGTGGGAGTCGTCCCTGCCTCGGCGGTCGCCGCGACGGCGAAGATCGCGAGCACGTACGGTGTGACCAAGAAGCCCGCAAGCGCCGACGAGGTGAACTACACCTACGCGCGAAAGGCTCTCGCCCAGTTGAAGGCGAGCGGTGTGAACGTCACCGGCTCGGGCTGGAAGGCCGTCGTCGTGAAGGTGACGCCGGGCGGAAAGTAGCCGCGAGCGAGGAATCGGGAACCCGGGGCGCTGCAGGCGCCCCGGGCTGTCCCGGCGAGAGGAGGAGATGACGCCGTGTCCGTGCTGATCAAGGGTGGGCAGATCGTGACCGCCGCCGACGACGTCGTCGGAGACGTCTACGTCGAGGGCGAGCGGGTGTCCCTGATCGGGGAGTCGCTCGACATGAGCGCGGACCGCGTGATCGATGCGACGGGCAAGTACGTGCTGCCCGGGCTGGTCGATCCGCACACCCATCTAGAGATGCTGTGGCGTGGCCAGACGACCGTTGACGACTTCTACCACGGGCACGCGGCGGCAGCTTTCGGAGGAACGACCACACACGTCGACTTCTGCATCCAGTCCAAGGGACAGACCTTCGCCGAAGCGCTCGAGCTCTGGCACGCGAAGCGCGAGGGGAAGGCCCTGATCGACAACGGGTTCCACATGATCGTCACGGACATCGAGGGCGCGGGATCACTCGACGAGCTTGCCGCATTACCGGACGAGCACGGCGTCACCTCGTACAAGCTCTTCATGGCCTACAACGACTCGCTGCGTGCGAGCGACGAGACGCTCTTCAAGGTCATGCAGGTGGCGGCGACGACAGGTGCGCTCGTGATGGTCCACGCCGAGAACGGGGACGCGATCGAGGTCCTGATGGCAGAGGCGGTTGCAGCCGGACGGCTGTCGCCGCTCGACCACGCGTTGACGCGCCCGCCGGAAGTCGAGGGCGAGGCGACGAACCGGGCGATCCAGCTCGCCCGCGTTGCCGGATGCCCGTTGTATGTCGTCCACGTCTCGTGCAAGGAATCACTGGAGCCGATCGCGCTCGCCCGCGAGAAGGGCTGGGACGTTTGGGGGGAGACCTGCACCCAGTACCTCTTCGTCGATCTCTCCTTTCTCGGGCGTGAGTACGACGAGGCTGCCAAGTTCGTCTACACGCCACCGCCCCGGCCGAAGGACAACCAGGAGATCCTGTGGAACGCCTTGCGCTCGAACTCGCTGCAGGCGATCTCCACCGACCACTGTGCGTGGTCTGCCGAGCAGAAGGCGGGTGGCCGGGATGACTTCCGGCTGATCCCCAACGGGGCGCCCGGGATGGAGAATCGGCTGCACATGATCCACGAGTTCGGCGTCCGCGAGGGCCGCATCACCCTCAGCCGGATGGTCGAGCTTCTCGCGACCAGCCCGGCCAAGCTCTTCGGCCTGTACCCGAAGAAGGGCACGATCGCCGTCGGATCCGACGCGGACATCGTTGTCTTCGACCCCGAGCGGAGGCTGACCATCTCTGCCGCCACCCACCACTCGGCGTCGGAGCTGAACATCTTCGAGGGGGCCAAGGTGACGGGGTGCCCGGAGGTGGTTCTGCGCCGCGGCGAGATCATCGTGCAGGGCGATGAACTTCTCGGAACGCCGGGATCCGGGCAGTTCGTGCGGAGAGCGCGCTTCGGCGAGCAGCTCCGCTCGGTGGTAGCTGCGTAGCCGTTCCACGCTGGTCGGCGAGGCGTGCTCGGCGAGGGAGAGGCGGCCGCGGTTGCCCGCGACCGCCCCTGTCTCATCCGGAGGGACGGACGAGCCCGAAACGAGCTAGCTGTTGAACGGGTGCATCAGGGGGTTCATCCCCGAGTAGAGGCCGTTCGGATTCGGATACCAGAGCCAGACGTGGAGCGTGACGAGGTCGGGATGCCAGAACACGAAGGCAGCCCCGGTTTGCGGACTTTTCGCCGCGCACAGATCCTGGCTCGCGGTGAAGGTGAACGTGCCGTCCTTGTAGTGGCAGGCCGCGCCGAACGACCCGTATGTCGCCCCTGGGAGCGGCGTCTTGGCAGGCTTCTTCGGGAAGACCCACTCGAACGCAACGAGCTGCCAGCGCGAGCCGCTCTTGGCGTAGACGAGGATCGGCGGCCGGCGGATGTCGAACTTCGAGATCTTCGGGTTGAGGAAGTGCCAACCCATGTCGGGGATGTCTCGGGTGATGATGAAGTAGCCCGCCTGTTTGGCGGCATCGAGGTCGGTCGCGTACTTCGCGGTCGCGAGCCTCCCTGTCCTGAGCTGTTTGGCCAGCGCCTGGCTTACGACCGTCTGAGACGTTGCCGCGTGGGACATGACCATGTTCGGCATCGAGTTGTGGCTCGAGCTCGTTCCCGCCGTTGCGAAGGCGACGAACAGCAGCGACGTCGCCGCGACCGCGGCGACGGCGAACAGCATGAGCTTGCGTGCGTTCACGTTTCCTCCTCTCAGACCGTGACCGGCGTGGGATCCGGTCGTACGATCACGGTGTCTGCGACCTCGACGATCTCGTCCACGGGGAGGTCGGCCGCGGCAGCATGGCGTCGGATCGCCTCCGGGCTCGACGCCTGATAGATGCAGACCGTGCCGAGGCTGCCGTCCGTCTCTGCGACGACGTAGCTGCGGATCCAGCGAATGTCGTCGGGGGTGCGGTCTCCCTCGACCGTCGAGCGATTCGCCGCCTCGCGGAGATCGTCTGGTGTTCGCCAGCCGTTGCGCCGCAGGATGACGTATGTCTCCATATCGGTCCTTCCGTCGGGTACTCCCGCGACGGTAGGGACGCGCCCGCGCTGCCGAATCGGCAGTTCTACCTAGGTTTCGCGGTTCGGCTGCCCGGGTTTGCCTAAGCGGTCGGCGAGGCGATCCCCAGCCGGGCGGCTTCGGCAGCTGCCCGCGCTCGGCTGGGCACGTCGAGCTTCCGGAGGATCGACGAGACGTGGTGATCGACAGTTCGCGAGGAGAGGAAGAGGCGGTCCGCGATCTCGGCGTTGCTGAGACCTTCTGCGACCAGGGCGAGCACCTCGGTCTCGCGAGAAGTGAGTCCGGCCGGGCTCTCACGCGTCGTTCGACGCGGGCCGCGACTTACCCCGCGGACGCCGCGCTCTCGCAGTTGGCGCGAAACCATCGCTGCGAGCGGGCGCGCGCCCAGCTCCTGGAAGCCGTCGAGCGCGCGGCGGAGCGCGTCGTCGTTGTTTGCCTCGGACAATGCCAGCGCGGTCTCGTATGGACGGCCGCGCGCAGTCCACTCTGCTGCAGCGGCTTCCCAGTCGCCTGCGAGGTGCAGCGACCACGGTGCGTCGACGGTCGAAGGGAGCTCGTCGGCAATGCCGTTCTTCCGCCACCAGTAGCCCAGCTCGCCGAGCCAGCGCGGGGCGGGTCGCTCCAACGCCAGGTCGAACGCCTCCTGCGTCGATTCACGAATGTCCGCGTCGCGTCGAGTGATCCACGCAATCTCGGCGCTGGCCGCCGCGACTGCCGCGTGCCAATCCAGATCGCTCGCCGATGCCACGATCTCGGTCGCGCGCTGAAGGAGGGGCTGAACGTCGGGATCCCCGCGTCGCGCCCTCACGAGAGCGAGGACGAGCAACGCCTGGAGCTTCGGCTCGGGCGAGTCGCGCGCCTCGACGCCGATCAGCTGCGCCGTTTCGGTTGCGGCATCCCAGTCGCCGCGGTCGAGCTCGTGCTTCACGCGAAGCGAGAGAAGTGCGAGACGCCAGAGGTCGAGCTCGTGCTCCTCGCAGTAGGCAAGCCCGGCATCGAGCCACGTGTCTGCGACTTCCGGCCACCCGAGCATGACGCCGCCGAGCGCCAGGTTGTGCATCGCGTGTGCGATCTCGGCAGGGAGCTCGTGCCGCCTCGCGAGGCTGAGCGCCCTTTCGAGCCCGCCGAGCGCCGTGATACCGCCCTGGAACATCTCGGTCGTGCCGACAGTGACCGCGGCCTCGACGAGCGTGGGCGGATCATCGAACTCTGTGGCGAGCGTCATTGCCCGGGCTCCCCACGCGAGCGAGCTTTCGTCTTCGCCGATGTACGAGTACAGGAGCCCACGCGCGTGGCTGGCCCGTGCGAGCTCCGGTCCTGGCGGAAGACCCTCGAGAAGCGCGAGCGCGGCAGTCACCGACTCCGTCGCCTCACGCATCAATCCACGACAGGACTGGTACGACACGAGCTGGCTCAGCGCGGCCGCCTCGCGCCTCGAATCGCCGGCACGACGATAGTGATCGACTGCCTCTCCGAGCGTTTCGATTGCGGCGAACTGGTCGTCCGTCAGGTAGTAGGCCTCGGACTGTCGCTCGAGGAGTTCGGCTCTCCTCTCCGGTGGAAGGTGAGCTCCGAACCGAAGCGCGCTCGCATAGTGGGCGGCCGCTTCCCGATAGGCACCGAGCCAGTACGCTCGCTCGGCAGCGAGCGGTGCATACGTGAGCACTGCGCCTCGATCGTCGGCAGCCTCCGCGTGGTGCACCAGCCGGGCGAACTCCTCGCGCAGCGTGGGCTCACGCTCGAGGGCGGCGAGCATCCTGCGGTGGAGGCGAAGCGCCTCGGTCGGCGTCAGTGAGCTCTCGACCGCTTGTCGCCCGAGTTCGTGGCGAAAGGCGATGCCGGTGGCGCTCGCGCGTAGCACGCCTGACGCGAGCGCCTCCTCGAGCGGTGCGTCTACGTCAATTCCGACCCTGTCGAGGAGGCGCGACTCCACGTGCGTCGGCGCGATCGACACGGCTTTGACGACCTCGTGTGCGGCGTCGCCAAGGCGAACACACCGAGATAGAACAGCCGCGCGAAGGTTGAGCGGCATCAGCTCGGCGCCCGCAGCGAGCACCTCCGTGACGAAGAACGGGTTCCCGCCCGTCCTGTCGTACAGCTCGCCGGCGTCGACCGCATGGCCCGCGGCGAGCGCGTCCACCGCTTCCCTAGAAAGGCACGGCAGGGTCAGATGGACGATCCCGCGCGCGGTCGCGACCTCACCGAGCGCGACGAGCAGCGGATGGCTTGGCGCGAGCTCGTCGTCCCGATGCGTTGCGATCACGAGGGCGGAGAGGCTGTCGACCCTTCTTGCGAGCAGGCGCAGAACGTCGAGCGTCGCCTCGTCAGCCCAGTGGAGATCCTCGAGCACGAGCACAGTCAGGTCATGGCTCGTGAAGCGACTTCGGAGCGCGGAGAGCACGTCGGCTGGCCTCCGCCCGTCGTTCAGGACGTCTGCGAGTTCGCCGCCGATCGCTCCTGCGACGTCGGCGAAAGGACCGAGCGGACGCGGAGTGGCGAGCGGATCGCACGCACCCTCGAGCACGTCGACGGTCGCACCGATCGAGTCGCAGAAAGCCCGCACGACGGCGGACTTGCCGACGCCGGCCTCTCCGGAGAGGACGACGAGCCTTCCTTTGCCGTTGTGCGCATCAGCGAGGGCGACTTCCAGCTCGCTCATCGCGTCGTCGCGCTCGAGCAACTCGGAGGACCGGCGAGAGGGTGCGATCGCCATCAGCAGATGGTTGCGCAGTCGGTGCGATCGTTGCAAGCCGCCGCTACGATCGCCGCAGCGAGCGACGCGAAGGAGCGTGAGCATGGCCACCGTCGAGACCAACCCGAACCTGGGCGCCGAGATCGTCGCCGACGCCAAGGAGTACGTCCTCTATTCCTGGTCGGTGCAGAGCCAGATCAACCCGATCCCGGTCGCCGGCGCGGAGGGTCGTCATTTCTGGGACTACGACGGGAAGCGCTACCTCGATTTCGCATCACAGCTCGTCAACCTGAACATCGGGCACCAGCATCCGAAGATCATCGCGGCGATCAAGGAGCAGGCGGACAAGCTCTGCACGATCGGGCCGCCGATGGCGAACGAGTCCCGCTCCCAGCTCGGTCGCTTGCTAGCCGAGGTGACGCCCGGCGACCTTTCCGTCTCGTTCTTCACGAACGGCGGGGCGGAGGCTAACGAGAACGCAGTCAAGCTCGCGCGTCTCGCCACCGGGCGGAACAAGATCATCGCGCGCTACCGCTCGTACCACGGCGCGACGAACGGCGCGGTCACTCTCACCGGCGACCCGCGACGCTGGGCCGTCGAACCCGGAATGCCGGGAGTTGTCCGGATGTTCGACCCTTACACATACCGCTGCCCGGCGGGGCATCCGGACCCCTGCCCCGTGTGCACGGGCGCGCCGCACCTCGAGGAGATCCTCCAGTACGAGGGTCCACAGGCGGTCGCGGCCGTGATTCTCGAGACCGT
>Ga0187777_10001474_pt1 | contig 15260 bp, 11 predicted proteins | sample 1015_Q2_SP5_10_M_FD_132416 | JGI IMG/M metagenome (GOLD analysis project Ga0187777, IMG submission 132416) | Tropical peat soil microbial communities from peatlands in Department of Meta, Colombia - 1015_Q2_SP5_10_MG | ecosystem: Environmental > Terrestrial > Soil > Wetlands > Peat | place... | reverse complement strand
GTCATTGTCTTCAACGGCGAGGTCTATAACCATCTGGAATTGCGGGCCGAGCTGGAGAAACTCGGTCACACGTTTCACTCGCGCTCCGATACGGAGACCGTGCTACATGCCTTCCTCGAATGGGACCTCGCCTGCTTTTCGCGTATGCGTGGGATGTTCGGAGTCGCACTCTGGACGGAGTCGGAGCGCCGGCTGGTGCTGGCGCGTGATCGCATGGGCATCAAACCGCTGTATTTCGCGCGGCGGGCTAGCGATGTCTACTTCGGCTCGGAGCTCAAGGCCATATTGATTCACCCGGAAATCGAGCGCCATTTGAGCCTGGCCGGCCTGGACTGCTATTTGTCGCTAAACTACGTCCCTTGTCCGTGGACTCTTGTCGACGGAATCGAAAAGTTGCCTCCAGGCCACTGGCTGGAATGGCGCGATGGCAAAGTTCGGTCGGAGGCCTATTGGACCTTGCCCTTTCGACCGCCTGGCGAGCGAACGCTCGAGTCCGCCACCGAAGAGCTGGATCATCTGCTGCGTGCCTCCGTGCGCGAGCACTTGCTTTCGGACGTTCCGCTGGGCGTATGGCTGAGCGGAGGAATCGACTCGTCGACGATCCTGCACTATGCGGCCCAGGCATCGAGCTCCCGTTTGAAAACGCTTTCGATTTCGTTCCAGGGTCGCAGCTTCGACGAATCTCCGTATATTCAGCGAGTGGCCACACAGTACGCGACCGATCACGAACAGTTCGATCTCAATCCGGCCGAGGACCTAGCCGGAACCATCGAGCAATTCGCCTACTACTCCGACGAGCCTACCGCCGACGCCGGGGCGCTGCCGCTTTGGTTCCTTTCGAAGATGAGCAAGACGAAAGTGACGGTCACGTTGAGCGGGGAGGGCGGCGATGAGGTCTTCGGGGGGTATCTCACCTATCCGGCGAACCGTTTCGCACACCTTGCACGGAGATTTCCGCGCGGCCTATTGCGTTTGGCCTTGCTCGGCCTGCGGCTTTGGCCGGTTTCGGATGAGAAGATCAGCTTGGAGTACAAGCTCAAGCGCTTCCTAGAGGGTTGTCTGCTTCCACCGGATCAGGCGCATATCTATTGGAACGGCACGTTTTCTCGCTCGCAGAAGGCATGGCTGGTTCGCGGAATGCTTCCGAATGCCCTCGATCGAATCCTCGGCGAACTCCAGGAACGTTTGCAGAATCCGGACCCGCTCGCAGCGTATCTGTGGTTCGACCAGAAATACTATCTGCCGGACGACATTTTGATGAAAGTGGACCGCATGAGCATGGCCCATGCGGTCGAAGTACGACCGCCGTTTCTCGATCACCGGATCGTGGAATTTGCGGCCTCGCTGCCGGCATCGTTCAAGATTCGCGGCTCGCGCCAGAAATTCGTGCTCAAAGAGTTGATGAGGAACAAACTTCCGGCGGCGGTTCTGAGCAAGAAGAAAACCGGTCTCGATATTCCCTCCCACGAATGGCTTCGGGGTCCGCTGCGGCCGTTGATGATGGATGCGCTGGCCTACGGCACTTCCGAGCACGGCGGATTGTTCCGAAAGGATACGATCGATGCTTTGGTCGAGAGCCACCTCACCCGGCGGGCCAATCTCGGCTATCACCTCTGGGGACTGATGATTCTGTTTCTGTGGATGAGGAAATGGCGGATCCCAACGTTGCCGACTTCCGCACCGAATCAGAGAGCGGCGGAAGGCGTTCTTACGTCTACCTAGTTGTTCTGCTCTTTGCGGCCAGCATCTATCTCGGCACGATGATTTCGCCGCCGTCTTTGATGGACGACGTCGATTCCGTGCAGGCTCAGCTTGCACGCAATATGCTTGTCTCGGGCGATTGGGTGACAGGACGTCTGGACGGCCTCCGCTACCTGGAAAAGGCGCCGCTGCCGTATTGGGCCATGGCCATTTCGTACCGAGTGTTCGGCCCATACGATTGGGCTGCGCGCCTGCCCACTGCGTTGTCAGCCATCGCGCTCGCAGCTCTCACGGCGGCCTTTGGTATCTGGGCGTTCGGCGAGCGCGCAGGCTTCTACGCCGGCTTGTCGATGGCGACCTGTATCGGCCTGTTTCTTTTTACGCGCGTCTTAATTCCGGACGTGACGCTGACGTGCGTCATCGCCTTAGCCATGTGGTCGCTGCTTCGGGCGCTCGAGGAGGAAGAGCGGCATACACGCGCTTGGTCCATCGTCTGGGCATGTTGTTTCGGGATCGGCCTGCTTTTGAAAGGTTTGATCGCGGTTGCGATCCCGCTGGCCGTCGGATTGATCTACCTTCTGCTCACACGACAGTTTTTTTCCGCCCGTGTTTGGAAGCGGCTCCATCCGCTCACGGGGGCCTTGCTTGTCTTGTTGATCGCGGCGCCGTGGCACATTCTCGCGACGCTTCGCAATCCGCCCTATTTCGACTTCACGCTGCACGCCGGCCCCGGCCAGTACCACGGCTTTTTGTGGTTTTACTTTTTTAACGAGCAGGTGCTGCGCTTTCTGAATCTCCGATATCCGCGCGACTACGACACGGTCCCGCGGCTGTGGTTCTGGCTGCTGCACCTGGTTTGGTTCTTTCCGTGGAGCGTCTATTTTCCGGCGGTGGCCAGGCTCTCGTTTAAGCCAACCGATCGCGCCGGCCGGACGCGCCTTCTCGCTCTGCTCTGGATCGGTTTTGTCATGGTTTTCTTCACGTTTTCGACGACGCAGGAATACTACTCGATGCCAATCTACCCAGCCCTCGCGCTACTGCTGGGCTCGGCGATGGCGATGGGAGGCGACTGGGTGCGGCGCGGCAGATGGGTGCTGGCAGGGATTGCAGGCTGCGCAGCCATTGCCACGGTGGCGATCTTGCTTCACGTGCGCGGCCTTCCGACGCCGGGCGATATTTCCGCGGCACTCATACCGCACCCTGGGGCCTACAAACTTTCCCTGGGACATATGGAGGACCTCACCCTGGACTCGTTTGCCTACCTGCGCCTGCCCCTGATCGTCGCCGGGTGCGCCTTTCTACTAGGTGCTCTCGGGAGCCTCCTGCTCACGGGGCAGCGCGCATTTCTGGCAGCCGCGTTGATGATGGTTCTGTTTTTCCATGCAGCGCGTCTGGCGATGGTGGTTTTCGATCCCTTCCTTTCCTCGCGTCCGCTGGCGAGAGCCTTGGAAAACTCGCCGCCAGGAACGCTGATTGCGCAGGGGTTTTACTATAAGTTTTCATCCGTTTTCTTCTACACAAACCGCACGGGGCTGCTTGTCTCAGCCAATCGCGCCAATCTGGAATACGGTTCGAACGCCCCGGGCGCACCCCAAGTGTTCCTTGACGGTCAACAGTTTCAGAACCTCTGGCTTTCGCCAGGACGCGTCTATTTGCTGGCGGCGGAGTCAGATCTGGGGAAATACGAGGCGCTTGTCGGTCGTTCGCCGTTTGAAACGGTGGCCCGAAGCGGGGGAAAAGCGCTGTTGACGAACCACCCGTTGACATCGGTTCGATGACAGCGAGACGTTCTTTTCTTCTCCGAACTGGGTGGATGTATTAGAATAGTTTGCGATTCCAGATGAAAACCGAGCAAAGCCGCGTCGCCTACTCCATTGTCGTGCCGTTCTACAACGAACAGGAAAACGTTCCGCAGCTCTATGTCAAGATCATCGACACCATGGATGCCATTGGCGAGCCGTACGAGATGGTCTTCGTCGACGACAGCAGCAAGGACAGCACCTTTCGCCAACTTTCGGAGATCGCCCAGCACGATGACCGCGTCGTGGTCGTGCGTCTGCGCCGGAATTTTGGGCAGACCGCGGCCCTGAAAGCCGGCTTTGATCACTCCAACGGCGAGATCATCATTTCGATGGATGGCGATCTGCAGCACGATCCTGCAGAGATTCCTCGTTTCATCGAGAAAATCAAGGAAGGCTATGACATCGTAAGTGGATGGCGCGTCGAGCGCACCGACCACTGGTTGATGCGACAAGTTCCGAGCCGCGTGGCCAACCGCATCATGGCGAAGATTTCGCGCGTTGAGTTGCACGATTTCGGGACCACCTTCAAGGCATACCGTCGCGAAATTCTGTCTGAAATTCATCTCTACGGCGAGCTGCACCGCTTCATTCCGGCGCTGGCAAGCTGGGCGGGCGCGTCGATCGGCGAAGTGCCGATCACCAACGTTCCCAGAAAAAACGGCAAATCGAATTACGGCATCTCGCGGACGATTCGAGTGCTCCTCGATCTCGTCAGTGTGAAATTTTTGCTGGACTATTCCACCAAACCGCTGCAACTGTTCGGCTTGCCGGGCCTGTTGTGCTTGAGTGCAGGCTTCGGGATTGGCCTGTGGGTGTTCGGTCGCAAGGCCCTGTTCGATGAAGGATTGCTCGCCAATCACGGCCCGTTGATCATCCTGGGTGTGGCCCTGGTGATGGGCGGCATTCAGTTTATGGCCATTGGGCTTGTGGGCGAGCTTCTGGCACGTACCTACTTTGAAGCGCAGGATAAGCCGGTCTACACGGTCCGCGAACTGTGCGGGCGCCGGGCCATCGGTCTTGGGCGCCGTGAGCCTCCTCGCACGGCCGGCGCGGGGCGTTAGCCGGAAAGCTCCATCCCGTCTGAAACTTGAAAAGACAATCTCGACGGTCTCCTGGGGGTGGGTCTGGGAGGGGCAACCTGCCTTACCTTTCCCGCTATGGATGCGCCAAGGGCCTTGCTCTTGGCCTAGAGTCAGGGTAAAAAGTTAATGCGGCATTTTTGTTGATCCAGAGGCTTGGAGGGTTGATGAAGCCAACTCGAATTGCTGTGCTCGGCGGGGACGGCTACTGCGGCTGGGCGACGGCTCTGTATCTATCGCAGAAGGGCCACGACGTTGCGATCATTGACAGCTTCATCCGGCGCCAATGGGATTTCGAGCTGGGCGTTCAGACGCTCACTCCGATCCGGCCACTCCCGGAGCGACTTCGGGCCTGGAACGCGCACAGCGGAAAGACCATTGAGCTGCTGATCGGCGATGTCACCGATTACGAATTTCTCTCCGAGGCCATTCGCGAATTTCGCCCCGATGCCGTTGTCCATTTTGCCGAGCAGCGTTCGGCGCCCTACTCCATGATCGACCGCCGCCACGCGGCATTTACACAGGTAAACAACGTCGTCGGAACGTTAAACCTCCTTTTTGCCCTGCGCGAATTTGCGCACGATTGCCATCTGGTCAAGCTCGGCACGATGGGCGAGTACGGCACGCCCAACATCGACATCGAAGAGGGTTACATCGAAATCGAGCACAATGGCCGCAAGGACGTGCTCCCCTACCCCAAACAGGCCGGTTCGTTCTATCACCTGTCGAAGGTGCACGACAGCCACAACATTATGTTTTGCTGCAGGGCCTGGAAGCTTCGCGCCACGGATCTGAATCAGGGCGTCGTCTATGGCACGGTAACGGATGAGACCTCTGTCGACGAAGCGCTCATCAACCGCTTCGACTACGATGAAGTTTTCGGCACGGTGCTAAACCGGTTCTGTGCACAGGCGGCTGTGGGGCATCCACTCACCGTTTACGGCAAGGGTGGCCAGACCCGCGGCTTCCTCGACATCCGCGACACCGTCCGCTGCGTCGAGATTGCGTGCACGCATCCCGCTCAGCCGGGTGAGTTCCGTGTGTTCAACCAGTTTACCGAGCAGTTTTCGGTGCTGGATCTCGCTTACAAGGTTCAAGCGGCGGGGAAGAAAATGGGGATCCAGGTTGAAATCGATCACATCCCCGACCCGCGCGTGGAGGCGGAGGCGCACTACTACAATGCCAAGCATTCACAGCTGCTGGATCTCGGCCTCCAGCCGCACCACCTCTCCGATTCTCTGCTCGATTCACTGATGAACATCGCGATCGAATATCACGACCGGATCGATCCTTCGCTCTTCCTGCCGCAGGTCAACTGGCGCAACGCGCGCAATGACCGCCACCGGCAGCTGGGTGCCATGAAACCTTCCGTCGCCGACGTGCGCGGGGAAACCGTTCGGAGTCCGCGGGTCAGGGCTTCGGCGGAGGATTAGCCTCTGGCGACGCGTTCGCTCACGAGCCGCGCCGCTTTGACCGCACCCACCACCTTGCCTGAAAAAATGTGCAGTTCACCGGGGGCGTGCTCTTCTACGTAGAGGGTGCGCCGATCCTGCGCCGGGTTATTTTCCACGACGCGAATCGTAAAACGTGAGCCGAGATAGACGGCGTCTTTCGATCCAGGCACGGCCAGTGCAGAGTCGTTTCGCATGGCCTCGAAACGCGAAAACGGAATGCGCTCAAATTCCGGCCCGTTCAGCATACGGGCGTAGGGTTCGGGAATGGCTTCGCAGGGGTCGGTCGTGGTCCAGTGGTTGGTATTTTTCGCCGAACCGAAAAGCGACCGCGACGAGCTGCCGTACGGATCAAATGCCGTGAACGGACCGTCCACCACCACCAAGGAGATTCCCCGCAAAGGTGGAGGCAGTTCGATGAGGATCTTTTCCGCCACCTGGTATTTCGCAATCTTGAATAGTCCTCGGCTCGGCCCAAGGCCGTAGGTGGCAAAGACCACGAAATCGAAATCGTTGCGCATCGGGGTCGTGAATGCGCGCTGCTCGAAGGGAACTCCCAAGGCTCGAATCCGTGACGTAATGATTTCCCGCAGGACGTCTGGATCGTAGATCTGTTCGTCCACTTCATAGCACCTGTCGATGAAGTCGAAGTTCATCCATTCCGGGCGGCACGGCTTGCACAGTAGGTGGTACTGCGCCATCACCCGTTCGAACAGTTCGGGAGGAGTTTGCGACCCCTCGTGGGGGATGGCGTAGTAATGGCGGCTGTTGCGAACGACGGCCGGGGCGAAAGCCTTTATGAAATCAGCGCGGGCCTCGAGAGTTTCGCGGATTGTTTCTGGGCTGCGTGGATAGTGATAGCCCGAGTGAATGCGGTACTGGTTGATGACAGAAGCCGCCCGCAGGATTCCAAGCGGATCGAAAAGGCGCACGTGGTGGCCTTCTTCCGCCAAACGAATGGCGATGTTCGTGCCGTAAATGCCGGCGCCCGCCACCGCGACTCGGGCGCTCATCATCCCTTCGCCATGGGAACGCGCTCGGCGGACACCAGACGGCCCTCCCGCAGAAAATAGTCAACTCCGCGCCAACGAATGGTCCTGCGTGCGAAACTGGCAATCCACATCACAAACGCCATGGCGTCCCACAGAGGAATGAGCGGCATTTTTTTCCAAAGCCCACGCTGTTTCATACCCCACGCACCGATGGTCCAGGTGATGGCCATGCGGCATACCGCGTAGCCCCCGAGATAGCCGAGCGCGACAACCGCCGTTGGCTCAGTCAAGACAGCGGCGAGTGCCCAGGGTAATCCCCATGTGAAAATCAGCCCTAGATGTCCCCACGGGCGCATCAGCCGCTGCACGGTCATCCAGCGAGTGCGTTTGTAGAGCAGATCCCGCATGGTCTTGAAATCCGCTACCGATTGCACGACGTAAGGCAACAGCTTCACTTCAAATCCCTGTTCGGCCACCAGGCGGCCCGCATAGACATCATCGGCGGGCCGATCCTCGATCACGGGATAGCCACCATAGGCCGCGACCGCCTTGCGTGTGGTGATAATGGATTGCCCGAACGTGACTTTTAAATCTTTGAGCTGCCAAGCCACCATCACCGGCGCAAAGAAATCCGAGATCATGCCGACCGATTGCAGCTCCTGCACGAGGTTGGTCTCCTTCGTCGAGGCGTACAAGCAGGTCGCTGCGCCGACTTGGGGGTCTCTAAACGGTGCCACCACGGTTTTCAGGTAATCCGGCCGAACGCGCACGTCGCCGTCGGTGATCACGAACAGGTCGTACTTCGCCTCCGTGGTCAGGCGGGTCAGCCGCCCCACCTTGTCGTTGATGGCGTTGCGGCCTGAGCCAAACAGCAGCCGAATCTGGCGGTCCGGAAAATCGCTGACGAGTTTTTCAAGAACGGGCAGGGCGGGGTCGTCGCGATCGACGCAAAACACGATTTCGTATTCCGGATAGTCCTGGCGGCAGAAGCTTGCGTAGTTCTCATAGGCGTCCTCGTCAAGCCCTTTGATCGGCTTGAGGCAGCTCACGGGAGGCCGGAAATCGGTGTTTCCGGCGGCCTCGCGGCGTGTGACCACAAAAAAGCGCACCGTGCTATAGAGCGCTAGCAAGTAATAGACGAAGGGAATCGCCGCGATCGCGAGAATGATATGGCCGATCGTCACGTCCAAGCTACCTCCCGCGCCGGCCCGCCGAACACCCACAGAGCGAGCGTGTGAGATTTCTCCACTCTAGTCGTACGACGAAACACTCGGAGGGATAAAACACTAATTTCCGTTATTTTTGATCGTCGAATCGAAATCGCAAGCACTCAAATTCCCAAAAAGTTTAGCACGAAACAAAGCCAAGGCCGCTAGGCAAGGGAGACCCCGAGAGACTTGTTCATCGGGAGTCTTTCAGGGTTTTTGCAATGGCTGCGGGGAGGTCCACTTTGGGTCCCCATCCGGTCTCCTTTCGAATCTGGCGGCTATCGTAGTGACGATTCTGCAACGCTCGCCTCACCTCTCGCCCCCACCTACGGCCTCGGCTCGAGAACACGCCCGCACCCTGTGCCGCGAGTAACACGGGCCAGCCAGGTAGAAAAAGCGTTCTCGTCTTTGCGACTTCGGTCAAGACCTGATGGTAGGTCCCCAGAGTCAGGTCATCGTCGTCCAGTACGATGTAGCTCTGAACCCCTCCGCCCGTCCGAAGCCCGACCAGCTCGATGGCGTCCACGAGATTCTCGATGTAGGCTAAAGGGAAGTACTGTTCTCGGCTTCCGAAGGCGATGTGCAGATTCCCGATGCGGAACCCGAGCAAAGCGGACGGGAGTGGTTCTCCCGGCCCGAATACGATGCCTGGCCGTAGAATCGTAACCATGAGCTTTGTTTCCCGTCCTATCCCGAGAACGTATTGGTCGGCTTCAATCTTCGACTGCGCGTATGGGTTGCGTTCTGAGGATCGGGGATCAGATTCTGTGGCTTCCGTAATTACGGTCCCTGCTTGGACGAGGCCGTACACGGCGATGGAACTTAAGTAGACGACGTGAAGTACACCCTTTTCTAAGCATGCCTCGAGGACATTCTGCGTACCTGCCACATTGGTCTCGATGAACTCCTTCCTGCGTGCGGAACCACGGACCTTCGCGGCTGCGTGATAGACAACCTGTGCCCCCTCGACGGCACTCCGGACGGCATCGCGATTCCTCACGTCACCGCGGATCACCTCGGCCCCCTGGGCTTCGAGCTCATCGGCACGCGGCGACGGCCTTGCCAACACGCGCACAACCATCCCTTTCGCCAAGAGGCGCCGGACCAAAGCATGGCCGATGAAGCCCGTCCCGCCTGTTACGCAGATTCGCATCTTCTTGCGCTCGCCGAGCAGTCGCCCAATGCCTGCGCGGTTGGGTCACCGAGTGTAACAACGTTTACCTCGATTTCGTATCGCGCGGAAAAGCATGTAGGATAGGAGCCCATGATCGTGCGCCCCATCGTGATCTTGGCCCTGTTGTGCCTGTTGCTGTCGTCTGCTTCGCGTGGCTGCACCTGTTCGCAGGAGCCTCCCGGCCAGTGCCCGGGCTTGCGGCCCGATGACGTGGTGTTTCTCGGCACGGTGACGGAGCTCGAGGACATCTCCTACGCGGCGCCCAGCGAGCCGGAAACGCCCGGGCCGCCCGTTGACATTATTGCCTCTCGTCTCACACGCTATAGCTTTCACATCGACGAGCGCTTTGCGGCTGGGGACCTTCCCCAAGACGCCTCGACGATCGACATTTTCTCAGGCGGCGAAGACGGCGACTGCGGTTACCGCTTCAAGGTCAACGAGCGGTACCTCGTATTCACACATCAGGGGACCGAGGGACGGCTTTTTGCAACCATCTGCAATGGCACGCGCCCCGTGAGCGATGCCCGGGCACTGCTTCCTCAGTTGCGGGCCATGCGAAAGGGCCAGCGAGTGGCCTCTGTTTTTGGAGTTTTGCGCCGTGCGGATCCGCCGTTTCTTGCGCCGGAGAACGATCCCAGCGACCCGCTTCCAAATATTTCCTTGAAGCTGCGCTCGCGCTATGACCGCTTTCAGACCAATACGAATACGTATGGTGTCTTTACCTTTTACGACGTGCACGAGGGCGAATACCGCTTCACGGCCGATCTTCCGCCCCGCACCGAGCTAACGCAGAAGCCAGGCGCAGGCGGTCTGACGCCGTTCCAGATTCCCAATGGCGCCTGCTATGAGTACGACGTAGAGGCGCTGCCGACGGGCCACATTCGCGGTAGCGTCGTTGGTCCAAACGGAAAACCAGTTCCACTCGCGTCGCTCGAGTTGTATCGAGAGCAGAGTTACTCGGATTCCCGGCCAGGTCTATGGGGGTTTCAGGGCGCAAGCGGAGCTTTCGATTTCGACCATATTGGTCCGGGTGTATACCTGCTGGTGTTTAATCGCACAAACCGCGTAGATCCCAATTCACCGTTTCCCCGTACGTTTTATCCCGGCGCAGCAGACTTGGATGACGCCAAGCCGATCGTCCTCAAGGATGGCCAGCAGCTCTCGCGTCTTGTTCTTCATCTCAAAGATGCTTACCCGACCCGAGTGCTTAAGGTGCGCGTGAAATCGGAGGGAGCGAGGCCGTCTGGCACGGTCACCGTGATGGCCAAGGCCGATCAAGGCGACAATCCCGCCGCACGGGAACTGGGCGACGGTGCGTACGAGTTCACTCTGCTCGAATCGGCCAACTACACGATCTCCGCCTGGGAGGACCTGGACCCGCAGCGCACGTCTCTGGACCGCCACAGCAGTTCCTGCACGCCCTCGGCGCGCGTCGATGCAGCGCCGATCGTCGTCCAAGGCTCCGATTCGAACACAAAGGAAGTCACTCTTTCCTTACCGAGCCCGGTCTGCGCCCAGTAAGCCGCGATGGTAACGTCGAAGTCTCGCTTTCGCTCCGGACAATCGAAGGCGCCTGCCAGGTCAATTTCTCAACAGGAGTCCAAGATGAAGCGCATTGGGTCTCACGGCATCGCGGTATTTCTTGTCGTTTTCAACTGGGTTTCTTTTGACGCAGCACAGGAATCGCCAAAGGAGACGGCGGCCGCGGAGGCAAAACCCCCAGCTGTGAAGGTTGAAACCCCTACGCCAAAGGAGGAAGCATCGGTTACCGACCACACCATCCGGATTGGCGGGCAATCGATCCCGTACAAGGCGACTGCCTCGACCACCTTGCTCAAGGACGAAAAGGGCGAGCCGACGGCGCTGATTTATTCGACGGCCTATACGCGGAGCGACGTGAAGGACCTAACGGAGCGTCCCGTAGCGTTCTTGTACAATGGGGGTCCGGGTTCCGCTTCGGTCTGGCTCCACATGGGCGCTTTTGGTCCCCGACGTGTGGTGACGGACAACGCAGCAGCGACGCCGCCGGCTCCCTACAAGCTCGTAGACAATGAGAGTTCACTGCTGGATAAGGCCGATCTTGTCTTCATCGATCCCGTCGGCACGGGATTCAGCCATGCGGTTGGCAAGGCTCAGGACAAAGATTTCTGGGGGGTCGATGCGGACGTCAAGTCGCTTGCGCAGTTCATCTCCATCTATCTCAGCCGCAATAACCGCTGGAATTCGCCGAAATTCCTCGTCGGGGAGAGCTACGGCACGTTTCGCTCTGTGGCGCTTGGAGAGTATTTGCGATCCACCGAAGGCATCTCTGTCAACGGCATCGTCTTGATCTCGACTGTTCTGGACATGGGGACCCTTTCCTTCAGTCCTGGCAATGACGCGCCGTACATCTTTTATCTTCCCACCTATGCAGCCGTGGCCTGGTATTACAAAGTCCTCAAGGATCGGCCCGACGATTTGAATCCATTTCTGACGGAGGCTCGCCAGTTCGCATCCACCCAGTATGCCGCCGCCTTGATGAAGGGCTCGAACCTGAGCACCACGGAGCGGGCGGAGATCGCCGGTCGTCTGGCCCACTTTACGGGTCTGAGCGAAGAGTATCTGATCAAAGCCGACCTGCGGGTGGCCCTTCCGCAGTTTCAGGCGGAGCTTCAAAGGAACCGCGGCCTCACGCTCGGGCGCTACGACGCCCGGTACGCGGGTCCAACCTACGATTTATTGACCGAGTACGCCGAGTTCGACCCTTCCTTTGCGGGCGTACTAGGCGCCTTCACGGCAGCCTTCAATAGCTACGTTCGCTCGGATTTGAAGTTTGGAGACGACAAACCCTACAAAGTGCTTCCCACGGAGCCGAGCCAGGGGTGGGATTGGAAGCACCGCCCCGGCCCGGTTTCCTTCGCTCCCGGTGCCCCCAACGTCGAGGCGGACTTGATCCGGGAGATGATGGAGAACCCCCATTTGCAGGTGCAGGTCGAAAACGGGTTCTTCGACATGGCGACTCCTTTCTTCGCCACCGAATATACGATGGACCACCTGCTGCTTCCCCCCGAGGCACGGAGCCGCATTCATCTGCAGTATTACAGCGCCGGTCACATGATGTATCTGCACCAAGACGATCTGGTAAAGCTGAAGGCTCAGATCGGCGGCTTTATTGACAGCGCATGGAAGCCTTAGCTCGCTGCGCCCTTGCCCGACCTTCGATTTGACAGCCCACGTAGGGCCTCAGGGACGGCGGCTAGGGAAACCGCAAGTGCCTTGCGTGTGGGCCGCGCGATCCTCGCCATTTCTGCTATGCTTTGCGCGGTGCGAAACTCACTTTTCTCACTCGCTTGCCTACTCGTGGTTTGTTCTGCGGTGTTCTTGCTTCGAGCGCGGCCCACTCGTTCGTCTCCGCAAGAAGAGCCGCAGTCCACTCCCGAGCCAGCGCTCCCGCCAGCTCCTCCGACAACGCCGAGCGGCCCCGTCATCGTACTGGACCCAGGGCATGGAGGCAGCGACACGGGTGCCCGCGGCGAAGGCGGCATCGCGGAAAAGAATATCGTGTTGCAGATGATGCGAACGGTGCGCGCGCAGCTGGCCATTCAAGGCTATCGAGTGGTCGCAACGCGGAGGGACGACTCAAATCCATCCTATGACGATCGCGCGGCGGTTGCTAACGCCTACCGGGATGCAATTTTCATAAGCCTTCATGTGGCCTCGACGGGAGCATCCGGCACCGTGCGCGCCTATTACGATCAATTCTCGACCGAGCCCGGCCCGGCGGCTGGCATCAAGGCGCTCGCGCAGCCGACCAGCTCTTTGGCGATGTGGGATCAGGCGCAGCGACCCTACCTCGACCGGAGCCATCGTCTTGCAGATGTCATTCAGGGCCAACTGGCACGAAGTTTTCCGGGATCACCGACCCTCTCGACAGGCGTGGCGGTGCGGGCGTTGCGCTCCGTCCTGGCGCCCGCAGTGGCGGTGGAAACCTCCAGCATCTCGAAAACGAAGCCGGATGCACTGGCCGGTGCGGCGGGGCCTCTCAGTAGCGCGATTGCCGCGGGGATTATGGCCCTTCGCCAGTCAAATGGGGTGGAGCCGAGATAATGCCGCGGGGTCTGAAGATCGTGCTCGTTGTGCTGGCCGTCGCGGTTGTTGCGGGCCTGATCAGTTTGCAGCCCTTGCGACGCCGCATACGTCGGCTCGGTGAATCCCACTCCGCCGACGAGAAAGCGCGGCACGCTGTCCTGGCACCTCCGATTTCCACCCCGACCGACGTAACAGTGAAGGCGAAAATCTTCTGGGCCGCCGGGCCTGACAACGTCGCACCCGTGGACGTCGATCTGGCGCTCTCGGCAGATCCCGTTGAGCGGTCGCGCCAGCTGCTTCAAGCCCTGATCACCAATCCGCCGACCGAAGAGCAACGTACTCTTCCGGCCGACACGACGCTTTCCGCGTTCTACCTTGCAACGGACGGGACGGCCATTGCGGATTTCTCCGACGCGGTCGCCTCCGAGCTGCCTTCGGGAATCTTGAGCGAGGAGATGGCGGTGAACTCGATCGCTCGTACGCTTGAAAGCAATGTGCCGGGGCTGCGTCGTTTGAAGATTCTGATTCATGGGCAGGAAGTGGACACGCTGGCGGGCAACCTCGATCTCACCGGTTTTTTCGATCTGAACAGCGCGCCGGCTTCGCCCACTGCGGCAGCCAATACCATTTCGCCCCGCTAGCACGCCAACACAGATCGGTGAGTTGACACCTCGAAGGGCAGTCGTCAAACTGGCACCGGCACGATTGGGACCAGGCGAAGGGAGACCTCTTGAGAGCAGACGGACGCACGCCGAGCGATTTGCGCCCTGTCAAAATCACCCCAGACTTCATCCGCAGCGCGGAAGGGAGCGTCCTGATGGAACTCGGCCGCACCCGCGTGATCGCGACGGCCACGATCGAGGACGGCGTGCCCTCGTTTTTGAAGGGCACTGGTAAGGGGTGGGTGACGGGGGAATACGGGATGCTGCCGCGCTCGACCGAAGAGCGCACGCCGCGGGAATCGGTGCGCGGCCGCCAGTCCGGCCGGACGCTGGAAATTCAGCGCATGATTGGCCGAACGTTGCGCGCCACAACCGATCTGAAGGCGCTCGGGGAACGCACGGTGTGGATTGACTGTGATGTGATTGAGGCAGACGGCGGCACTCGCACGGCATCGGTAACCGGTGCTTTTGTGGCGCTGGCGCTCGCACTCGAACGTTTGGTAGCAGCGGGGATTCTTCGCTCCCTGCCGCTGTTTGATTCGGTGGCAGCGACGAGTGTGGGTATTGTCGATGACGATCTGTTGCTCGATCTCGCATACGACGAAGACTCCCGCGCGCAAGTGGATATGAACGTTGTGATGACGGCCGGAGGCCAGTTTGTTGAAGTACAGGCGAGCGCCGAAGCCCGCCCTTACACCAGCCGCGAACTTGAGCAATTGCTGGACTTGGCCGCTGGGGGAATTCGACGACTTGCGAAGATCCAGCACGAATTGCTACCTATCCACTTCCGCAGCCACGCACGATGAAAAGGCTCCGCTCGATCCCGAAACTGTGAAGATCTTTCTCGCATCCTCCAACACCGGGAAGCTCCGCGAATATCGCGAACTCGCCGCCGGCTCGGTTCTCACGGTCGCCTTGCTCCCGAATTTCAGCGCGGTTCCTCCCTTTGATGAGGGCGCGCCGACTTTCGCCGAAAACGCGGCGGGCAAGGCGCTCTACTACAGTCGATTCGCACACGAGATCGTTTTCGCTGACGATTCCGGACTCGTCGTGCCGGCGCTTTCTGGTGCACCAGGCGTTCATTCGGCGCGCTATGCGGGACCGAACGGCACGGCGGGAGATT
>Ga0187777_10001473_pt1 | contig 15264 bp, 12 predicted proteins | sample 1015_Q2_SP5_10_M_FD_132416 | JGI IMG/M metagenome (GOLD analysis project Ga0187777, IMG submission 132416) | Tropical peat soil microbial communities from peatlands in Department of Meta, Colombia - 1015_Q2_SP5_10_MG | ecosystem: Environmental > Terrestrial > Soil > Wetlands > Peat | place... | reverse complement strand
TAGCTTTTCTGCCGGTCGCGCACATGGAACGCCACCTCCATGCCGATGGCATCACAATCAATGTCTGGCGGAATGTTCTGCGTAATGATCTGCAGGATAGGCAGCATCACATCGCGAAATGTTCGCGCGGCGCGTTCGTTGCGTGTCCATTGTTTCGAATCATACGCCGCGTTGTAATTGCCGGTCGCCTTCAGCACGACTCGGTCCTTGAAGTGTTTGAATTCCAAACCGCGCGTGTCCGCCTCAATCTGTTGGGCAGGATCCAAACCGACGACGCGGCTCAGAAAGAATGGAAATGGGAAGTGAGTCTTGGCGATTTGCTGGTTAATGGCTTTCAACTGAGGAAAATACTGCGACTCCAGGGCTCGTAGCTGGGAATTCAGAATTTCATTTGGGCTGACCTGCGCGTTCGCCACAAGAGCGTAGGCGAATCCCAAGGCGGCTGCCAACGCAAATCGGAGCAGATACTTCCCTAATTCGACCCTTCTCATGTTTTGAATCGTAGCATTTACGGCTTTGTTGCGTACTGCGATCCCGGCCTCCCGGGCTTTTGATAGGCAGGCTGGGCGATCGCACGGGTGAAAGCGATGACCTGTTTGATCTCATCGGGGCTGAGCGTTTTCCCGTAGGGGGGCATCATGGCGGACTTTCCCAGCGCACTTCCGCCAAGGGTGATGATGTTCTGCATGTACTCATCGCTCTCGACATTCAGCTTTTCGCCGTCGTTCATCAGGGCCGGTGTGGGAGATACATTGCTGCGATTGGACGGGCCGGCCGGTGTGGCATCGGCATGACACCAGACGCAGTATTGGTAAAAGACCCGTCGTCCCTGCGACTCCTCAAAGCCAAGGCTGATGAGTTTCGTTGCGTCGTTCCAATCCGGCTCCGTGTCGTAGGAGCCGAAGGCCTGGCTGGGAGTCACCGCGGCTGTCTTCTTACATCCGGAGAGCCACGCGGCACACAAGACACTGCCAACAAGGAACGCGACCATTGCAAGCTTTCGGATCATCGGCCTGCTCCTTGGCCGGACGTGCTTCCGTTCACCGCGCTCTTCGTATTTTGCTGCTTGATACCCGTCCGCAGCGTCATGAGATAGGCCGTAAGCTCGCGAATTTCATCCTCTGTAAAGTTGCGGCGCGGCTCAATCGTGTCCGGCTGTAACGCTTGCGGGTTGCGCAGCCACGCCTCAATCCACGCAGGTGTCAGCCAATTCCCCGCGTTGTTCAAATTCGGGCCAACATAGCCGCCCGTCGCACCAATCGTGTGACACGACTGGCATTGGTACTTCACCTCGTAGAGCTGCTTGCCCATTGCGGTCATTTGTGGCGTGAATTGCTTTGCATCTACGCTCGCCGGGTCAACATCAGGTTTCTGTACGGCCAGCGCCAGATAGTCGGCCACGATCGCTGCGTCCTTCTCTGACATATTGAACTGCGGCATGCGCAGAATGAGCGTAGGACGGATGGTTTGGGGATTCTGCAGAAACTCCGCTATCCACTTTTTCTGAGCGCGGCTACCTTCATACGAAAGATCAGGTGCAAGAGTCCCCCCATAGCCATCAAATTTGTGGCAGGCATAGCATTTATAGCGCTCGTAAAGCTCCGCGAAGGCTCCCACTGGTTGAAAGGACGCGTCCTTCTTAGCAAGCACAAGATGCTGCAATGCGCTCGTGGGCGCTGGTCCTGTTTGGCTGAGCAGTGCGGTGGTCACGGCTTCCAAGTCTGCCTGGTTCCAACTGTATTCCGGCATCCGTGCGGCAGGGTTCACCGAAACTGGGTCCTGGAGCTTCGTCTGAATGTAGGACACGAGATTATGCAGAATCTTGGCCTTGCTGAATTCCAATTCTGATGCATTCTTCCCGCCCAATGCGGTCAGGTCCGGGCCAAAGTCTTTCTGGGTGCCGAGGCCGTTCAGCGAGTGGCAACTCGCGCAACCCTTTTCCGCAAATAGACGTTTGCCCATTTTCACTTCGTCGTCGGTCGCCGCTCCAAGCTGAGGAATGTTCGTCAGCAGGTCGGAGTCCGTGAGCTTGTTCATCACGTATTGGGAGACTTTGTAGAGGTCCTCGTCGCTCCATCCATATCGCGGCATGTTGGCATGTTCGAGGTAGCTCTTTGGATTACGGAGCCACGCGATCAGCCACAATTCGTTTACTTTGGTGCCGACCTTTGTCAGCTCCGGTCCGATATTTCCCCCGATCAACTTGGTTTCGCCTGCACGCGTGACGGCCAAAGGATGGCAAGTGGTGCACATCATCTGACGGAAGCGCACCTCGCCTTGCGAAATCAGTTCGGGGTTTTTGCTCCATGCCGCCACAATCGCTGGGTTGATCTTGTACGTTTCTATCGGCTTGGCTTTTTGCACGCTCAGAAAACCGGAAAGAGCCTTAATTTCCTCTTCTTTCAATCGAAATTTTGGCATTCGAGACTCGTCGCCGCTTTCATAACCGTTGACGGTGACGTTTCCGTCTTTGTCGAGCACTGTGCGCGGTTCTTTCAGCCACTTGTAAATCCACTCGCGCGAGACTTTATAGCCAACGCTTGAAAGATCGGGACCCAACGCGGGACGCTCCAGCCCAGCGAGCCTGTGGCATCCTTGGCAGTTCAGGTAGGTCAACAACTCTCGGCCGCGGACAAGCTGTGGCGTTTCCTTGATATCCGCCTGATGGCAACTTCCGCAAGAAGCTTGCAAATAATGGGCGGGCAGAATGGGCTTTTCCCAGGCAAGCGTGGTTTCGTGAGCTTCGGCCACTTCCGTGGCCGGTCCCTGGCCTCGATGACAGATGGTGCAGCCCCAATCGCGGACGTTGTGTGGAATTGGCGGATGCGCACGGAACGGTTGCGGCACGGAAGCTTCAGCGAGACTGGGTTGGGAGACGCCTTGATGACAAGTGGTGCAACGGTCTGTCACGTTCATCCCCGGCAACCAAACTTGGTCGATGTTTGGGCTGTAGTCAGCGAGAAGCCTCTTGGTGTCCGGGCGTCCCTGTGCAAATCGGACGAAGGAGCGTTTGTACTGCTTCCATTCCGCTCGGTAATCCTTCACCGGCGAAATCGCCAGCACCAACACACAGAGCACAGTGCTTACGGCGAATGTCAGCCGCAATTTGTCGGACAGCTTGCCCATCTCCTCAGCCGGCATGTGTCCCCCATGGCCACACCCAGGACCAACCTGGGCCGCGGAAAAATGTCCCGACCACCGTCAGGCAGACAGCCACGCTGATGAACCAAGTCATGATCCACCAGGAGAGCGGCTTCGTGCGCAACGTGCCCAACCATCCGTTCGCCGTTTTGGAAAAGTAAGAGGCCACGATCAATGCAGCAACCAACAGCGTGGGAACAATGATCGTCCAAGCATCCACGATCGCGAGCAGAACCAACAGCGCGGCCAGAATGGCAATCAGGATGGTAAAGCGCCTTGACGGTTGCTCAGCCCATAATGGATTGCCTTCTACGTTTACGTTGAAATATGGAATAACAATCAAGGCCAGCAGGACCAGCGTCGGAATCAGGATTCCCGCCACAAATGGTGGGAAAAAGTGCAGCAACTCCTGCAGACCCAGAAAGTACCATGGTGCTTTTGCCGGGTTTGGCGTCAGCAATGGATTCGCTAACTGCTCGAGCGGCGCGTCCCAGAACAGCGCGACCAGAACCATCACGATGATCAGCACTTCAAAAACAATAGCTTCGCGCACCAGAAGATGCGGATACGCCATGAGCTTCGGGTCGCGGTCGTCTCTCACCTTCGCCGATATGTTTCGCGTGATGAATACGATCCTGCGTGGCTCTTTTTTTGCGTCCGAGCTGAAGCCCGATTCGATTTTAGCTTTTTCTGTCATCTTCTTTTGACCTTACCGTCAGCCCGCCATCCTTTTGTACGCGCCAGAAATGGATGCCGATGAGAAGAAAGGCGAGCAATGGAAGAATGACCACATGGAGCACGTAAAACCGGAGCAGGGCGTTTTCGCCAACGATGTTGCCGCCCAAGGCGACGAACCGCACCTTACTCCCAATAATGGGCATGGCGGAGATGATGTTTGTTCCGACCGTCACGGCCCAGAACGCCAGCTGATCCCAAGGCAACAGGTAACCGGTGTAACTGAGGAAGAGCGTGATCAGAAGCAGAATTACGCCGACCACCCAGTTAAACTCATGAGGCGGTTTGTATCCTCCGCGGTAAAAAACGTGGAACATGTGCCAAAACACCAGAAGGACCATCAAGTGCGCGCCAATACGATGCATATTTCGCAGGAAAACACCGTTGGACACGACGAACCGAAGATCCTTCATGTCGCGATATGCGTTAGGCGCGGCCGGATGGTAATAGAACATCAACAGGACGCCGGTCACGACCAGAAGGATGAACAACAGCAATGAAAGCGATCCAAGGTAGTACGCCGCACGCACGCGCAGAGATTTTTCTCGCACTTTGACGGGCAGCCAGTGGAGAAACAAATTGCCAAAAACCGCCAAGCTTCTCGTCCTATTCGTAAGCGCAGGACCGCGACGGAAGATCGACTTCCACACTCGCGTTGTACGAAGGATTTCGAGAGCGCTATTGAAAGAAGTAGCCATCTGTCTCCTCAGACTCTCAGGACCTTGTCTGGCTTGATCGACTGCAGTTTATCCACTACGAGTTCGCCATCAGCCGAAAGGTTGATCGCGTAATGAGGCAGCGGACGTGGCGCGGGCCCTTCAATCTTCTTGCCATTAGGCTGAAACTTGCTTCCATGACAAGGGCAGGCAATCATGTCTGCTTCGGGCTTCCATTGCGTCACGCAGCCCAAGTGCGTGCAGACAGCTGACACTGCGAAAAATCCCTCCGGCGTCCGCACGATGTAAACCTGTTGGTCTTGCAGGAACGTCACAGAATTCACCGGATACAGGTCGGGGTTCCCTGCGCGAAACGTAGTCGAGGGTTCGAAGAGGACATTCGGAGAGAAATACTGGTAAGTCAGGGCGGCGCCACCCAGGCCGGCGACCCCGAGCGCCCCGGCGGTTATCTCATTCAGAAAATCTCGGCGGGAGATTTCGGGACGCAGCCCAGCCTGTAAGCCTCCCTGATTTTGTTGGTTGTCGCTCATGGCCTGAAGACAATCTCCTCGTGAAGTCGCAATTCAGGATCCTGGTCAAACACTTCAAACGCCTCCATGGAAATCGTGCTTGCGGGACATCGCTCCGCGCACAATCCGCAGCGAATGCAGATGGTTTCGTCTTTCACCATCACGGAGCCTTCTACCTGGTTTAGTTCCTCCGGGGTGAGGTGCTGGAGGTCCACGCTGCGGAGCTCTTTCTCTCTGCTGAGGCGTTCCTTCTCTTCCTCCGTGAAATCGAAATCCCTTAAGGGCACAAGCGAGAGGCAGTTTTCCGGGCAAACGTCCACGCAGCCGCCGCAAAGAATGCATTCCGTACCATTGGCTTCGTTTCCCTCGAAAATCGTATTAATCCAGCACTTCAGGCATCGACTTGCCTCGCTCCGGGCCTGCTCTTCGGTGTAGCCGGTTTCGACTTCCGCGACACCCGTTCGCCGCTCGACAGCCAGCGCTGGAACGCCCAGACGTGAATACTCGTCGTAGTGCTCCGCCATTTCGTGGTGATCGAGCACTGTGATCTGAACGTATTTTTCTTTCGGTCTCCATTCCGGCCCGCGCAGGAACTTGTCGATCTCCACTGCTGCTTTCTTGCCATCTGCCACGGCGTTGATGATCAGCCGGGGACCGAAAGCAATGTCGCCGGCCGCGAAGATTCCCGGCGCCGTCGTCATCAACGTATCCGGATTGATCTTCAGCGTTCCTTGACGCGTGGTTTCGATGCCATCTTCAGGCTTCAAGAAAGAGAGGTCCGAAGCCTGACCGATGGCCAGAATTACTGTGTCGCAAGGAATGATGAATTCTGTCCCCGCCGCGAATTTTGGATTGAAGCGCTTGTTTTCATCGAAAACCGAAATGCACTTTGTCACTTCAAGGCCGGTCAGTTTGCCGTTCTTTCCGACAAATTGCTTTGGACCCAGCGAAGGCCTCAACTTCATTCCCTCCAGCAGGCCTTCATGAATCTCTTCCTCCGAAGCCGGCATTTCTTCGCGTGATTCCAGGCAGACCAGTTGCACTTCCCGCGCGCCCATGCGAAGCGCCGCTCGCGAAACGTCCATGAACTCCTTCATGGCCACGTCCATTTCGCTGGAGGTCAATTCATTCGGCAGCGAACCTTCGGCGGACATCTTCTGTTGAGCTCGCACAGCGGATCGCGCCACATCAATAGCCACGTTGCCGCCGCCAATGACCACTACTTGCTTGCCCACCTCAAAGCGATAGCCCAGGTTCACGTTCAGCAGGAAATCGATGCCTTTGACGACGCCGTCTAATTCATGTCCCGGCAAGTTCAATTCACGGCTGCGATGAAGCCCAAACGCCATCAGCACCGCTCGATAGCCTTGCCGCCGAAGATCTTCAAGCGTGAAATCCCGGCCCAATCGCATGTTGAGTTTGAGCTGCGGACCAAGGTCCAGAATTTCCCGAATTTGAGCCTGTAGAACATCCCGTGGCAAACGGTACTCGGGGATACCCAGATGCATCATTCCGCCAGGAACCGCGGTCGCCTCGAAAATCGTGACCGAATAGCCTAGCAACGCGAGGTCATGAGCGGCGGACATGCCGGCGGGACCTGAGCCAATCACCGCGACTTTCTCCAGGCGCTTTATAATGGGCTTGTCTGCAAAAACATCGATCGGATTCCGTGACTCCGGTCCATAGCGTTCCGTCACGAAGCGCTTCAACGCGCGGATCGAAATGGGCATGTCGAACTGGCCGCGCCGGCAAGCCGGCTCGCAGGGATGCCCGCAGACGCGACCACAGATCGAGGCAAATGGGTTTGGGGACCGCGCGTAGCGGTAAGCTTCCGCGTACCTTCCTTGCGCAATTAGCGAAACGTAGCGGCCTGCTTGAGTGTGCACGGGGCACGCCTGCATGCAGGGGAAGTTAGACTCCAGCCATTCCAGATCGACGAGCTTGGTTCGCATTGTTACCTGGTGTGCTCCGGCCCCCTGAATCCGTCCCTCTTATTTCTTGACAGTAAGGTCAGCCGTGACTTCACCGGCGCCGACTTCCACAGCCTGCGTAGTAACTTTGCCGTCCTCGCTCCAGGTCTTCAGGGTGTACTTGCCGGCAGGAACATTCTTGATCTCGTAGTTGCCATTCTTGTCCGTCACCGCAAAATACGGCGTCGGAGCAACTACGATGTAGCCATTCATTTCCGGATGGACGTTGCACAGCAAGCTTGCTACGCCGACATCGTTGAACTGGAAACTCTTTTTCTCTCCCTTTGGCCACGTGCCTAGGTTGTGAGCGAGCTTTTTGTTCCCGCTGATGCTGGGCCAATAGACGTTGTGCCCTACAGGATCGCTGTTCAGAAATTCCACAGTGGTCCCCACTTGGACGACCATCACGTGCGGCGAAAACGTCATTTTCGTCTGGTCCATGACGGGTTTCGCGGCCGGTGCATCGAACTTCTTGTCGGGAATCGCATCTACATAAACTGCGATGTTCTCGGCCGACTTCAGCCCTTGCACGCTGACCTTTCCCTTGATTTCTCCTGCCAGGCCTGCACCCGCAAGGAAGAGGATTGCGCTGCTCATCGCCACTGCTTTGGCTGCAAATTGAATTGACCTCATTTTCCCTCTCTTGTTGATTCGGATTTTTTGAGAAGACTGTGACCCACCGGCGCTCTTTAAAATGCGTAATCGATGCCGGTGATAAAGGTGTTTGGCCGGTAGTAGAGGGAGTTGCCCGCTGCATCTTGGTACGGGACACCCCAATGCCTTGTGAACTCCCCAACGATCTTGATGTTTGCCCTGACAAGGATCTGATATCCGGGCCTGAAATCGTTCCGTGTTCGCGACGCGGATATTCCGTTCCAATAATCCGACGGGGAATTCACAAAGTCGTATCGCAGGGTAGCGATCAACCAGGGATAGATCCAGTAATTGCCCGCAACGAACCCGCCTGTGTAAGTAACGGCGTGCGCACTGGTCAGTGTCCCAACCTGCCCGGTCGCCGTCGGGGTTATGGTCAACAGGTGATTGTCGTCGTGTGCGACCAGGCCGACCCCATAGACTTCTAACTTGTTGCGGTACTTGAATCGCACGTCGCCGCCCACTCGATAGAAGGGCTCATCGATCGTGTTTGTCAGGCCGACGGAACCAAAGGAGCTGCCGCCGAAATTCTGCTGGTTCTTGCCGTAGTAGTAGAAGCCACCAATCCGGATCGAGGTGTGGTCATGCGGGCCAGTCGCGCCCGCGGCCTGGATTGCATGTCGGCTTTCCGGGTCACGCTCCAGATTGAACTGGTAGGATGAACGAAGATAGACGTCCTTTGTATTCCTTGTCACGAGAGAGGTGCTGAGTCCATACGCTGACCCTGTCCCGTCTACTATGGCCACCGACCATGTGAAGTTTCCATCATTCGGGTATCCGCCAAATTCAATGCCTCGCTGCGGCGAGCCAAAACTGAAGGGATTATTCACGGTCTGGCAGGACGGAGGCGTTGGGGGCACCGTGCAGGGATTCTGGGCTATTGCCGTTTGGTTAAAAACGTCGTACCCCGAAAGGTAAGGAGTGCGCGCCTGCGTGAATGGCAAATCCAGTTCAAACTGGCCGAAACGCACATTCAACGAGTCCTTGGCCCAGTGGAAGACACGCCCAATATCGTTGTATTTCAGATAGCCATCCCCCATGCCGCCGTTCGCGCCCGATGCACCTGCGGAGATGTCATCATCGACCCAGAACGAGAAATTTTGCCCAAAACTCCCTGCGCTGATGATGGTGAAGGTATTGGGCACGAAGAGGTCCGTCCTTGGCACATACCCTGTTGTCTGGACCGTCTGGGGCTGGCTGCTGTTCCAATTGAAGTTGCCTTCATAGCGGAAGGCGATTGGGATAGTCCCAGGAATCTCGCCAGGATATACGGCTTCCGGGAACGCCTCCTTCTGCGCTTTGGAACCGAGCATTACCGGTTCTTGCTTCACGAAGGTGTCGTCGTCGGTGGGGAACTTAAAGCCACGCTTCTTGAATGCCAGTCCAAAGTCATTCAATTCAGGGTAATTGTTGTGGCAGGTGGTGCAAGACGTCTGGTATTTGCGGGAAAAGGCCGGGATTGCGTTGCCGGATGGAGCGATAGAAAGGATGACCAAAACGACTGTCGTGCTGAAAAGAACTGCGCAGACGAGTTTTGCTCGAAATGCTTGAAGTGTAGTCAATTAACCCAGCCTTCCCCTAAACGGCTGAAAATGTGACTCGGGACCCAAATCATTGTTTAGGAGCGCCGGTATTCTCGAACGAACGTTACATCTGTGCGGTGACGTTCAACACAATGGGTAGTGACAGTCGTCACACCTCTCCCTTTTTCCCGAACCGCCTCTGTGGGTTACATTGCGTTTTTGAGATCAGTAGGTGGTCGTCGCGCCTCAAGCAAGGACCTAGGCGAGCCCCGATTCAACGGAGTGGTTGGCTGCGTACTTGAATACATGAGCGCGCAGTTGGCTAACCAAATTGGCGAAAAACGCGCTATTGGGAGAAGTGTGGTAGTAGAAACGGGCGAGCGATTGGCAGCTTGCGATCGATTTTTGATTTCGGACGTAACGACAGAACTCAACGATATTTGCGGACCCTAAAGGCCGCCAGAGTTTAGGAGGACCAACATTTTCTCGGCAGCGGTACGAGCATGAGTCCTGATTTCAGGTTCGGAAGACCTGTGTAGGCCGTGTAAAGCGTCTTCAAAAATGCCAGCGCGGAGCAGGGCGACAAATGTCTTTGCGGCACCCTTTTTATCCTTGATCTTCCACTTTTCGATAGGAATCCACCGATTTAGATACTGTACGAAAACGTCGTGAGCGCGATCAATTACCTGCTCCCTATAGCGCCTTCCGAGTTCAGGAAAGCTGTGCGCATCTTGGGTCACAACTCGATAGAGGGCCAGTTGTTCGCTGGAGAGGGCATGCTCTAGGTATTCGATCCCCGCGGCAACGAACGCGCTATGCGGAGGCTTAGAGAACCACTCTCTTTCGGGTTCTTCTTCCTGTTTCTTCCACCGGCCGCTCACCTCGTCGAACGCTTCTGGATTGCAGGCAGCCTGCATGACAGCGCTGAACAAATCGTCTTTATCTTCGAAATGCCGGTAGACCGTTTTGATCCCAACCGCAGCTGCCTTCGCAATGCTGTCCATGGAGGTCTGCGCATATCCCCCTTCAAGGAAGGCCTGCCGGGCCGCGCGCACGATCGCGTAACGCTTCCGGCCCATCAACGATGCTTTCGGATTGTCGCTCGACCAGTGCCTCAATGCTTCCTCGCTTCCTCTGCTCCCGCAAAGCCCTACCCGCTCAACATTATACGACAACGACCACTGTCACATGAAACTTCCTAACGATCGGCAGCATCTATATGATAACGGCCGTTGTCGTATAAGCAGATACAGGAGGACATCATGAAAAGGTTTGACGATAAGGTGGTCATCGTGACGGGCGCAGGATCCGGCATTGGCGCGGCGACAGCCAAACGGTTTCTTGAAGAGGGAGCGGCGGTAGTCCTAAATGGCCGGCGGAAAAGCAAGCTCGAGGAAACCGCCCAAGGATTCCCCGGCGACAAGATTCTCATCGATAGCGGCGATATTTCGGATAAGGAATATGTCCCTGGGCTGGTGGGACGCACGGTCGATAGATTTCAACGAATCGATGTGCTCGTCAACAATGCCGCGATCTCGACCCTTGGATCGTTTGCCACAAGCGCCGAAGAGGAGTGGCACAAGGTTATGAGAACCAACGTCGACGGCGTGTTCTACGCCATACGTGCCGCGCTTCCCCATTTGTTGCGGTCGAGGGGTTCGATTGTGAACGTGTCGTCGGTTTCCGGGCTTGCAGGCGATTGGTATCAGAGTTTTTACAATGCGTCGAAGGGCGCTGTCTCGAATCTGACACGCTCGCTTGCCCTGGAACTGGCTCCTCATGGTGTGCGGGTCAACGCCGTCAATCCGAGCCTGACGCTTACCGAGATGACGGCGGCATTCCAGCAACATGCGCCGTTGATGGAGAAAATCCTGGACCGCATTCCTCTGGGACGAGGAGCGAAGCCCGAGGAGGTCGCGAGCGTCATCGCGTTCCTGGCTAGTGATGACGCGTCATTCATAAATGGCGTGAACCTGCCGGTTGACGGGGGAGTTACAGCTTCCAACGGACAACTTAACCCAACAGCGTTTCTTAGGGATTTTGGGTTGCGCTAAGTGGGATGGTCCCAGCTGAATAATCCACGCAGTCGAGGTGATGGAAATGAAGAACATGATAGTGGAGAAGTACTTGAACAACTTTGCTTTGATCAACACGGAGGGAATGGAAGCATTTGCCCGGGAACAGTCAAAGCTGCTCTCGCCGAATCTCGTCGCGAGCACCACCGACTATCGTGGCACGGTGGCCGAACACGGGATTGCAGGGTTCTTCCGGGGCCTGGAGGAGTGGTCCAAGCATTTTCGATCGAACCATCGATCACGGAAAGAGTTTCTTGAAGACAGTCCCGAGCGTGTGTCGGTGCGCGTGCTAAACCGGCTCGGGCTTGTTATACCCGTGAATGGCCGGACGGTCAGCGAAGAAAACGAGCATGAGTGGACGGAGGAGTTTGCAGTTGGCCCCGATGGTTTAATCAAAAGGATTCATGTGAGCGTAATTTTAAAATAGTGATTGTAGCGTCGCTCTTCTTCATCGACAGGACGGGATGGTTGCAGGAGCGCTTTTCGGACGGGGTTCGACTCCTCCCGCCTCCACCAATTGTTTGCCTTCGCACTTCGGCTACGGCGAATCGACCACTTTATTCAGCTACTTCTAGACATCTCAGGAAAAGCGCGACGAAGCTAGCTGACGAGGCGGACTTCCGGGGAGGCGGCGGCTTCGGCGATTTTGCGCCATTGGGGTAGGTGGCTTTCCGCGCCAGCTTCCCGCAATAAGGCAATATCGAGCGCTGCAGCACCTTTTTCTGTTGCGGCTACTTCGTGAGCAAGGAGATTGGCCGCGTACACGACGAGAGTCATGTCGACGCCCCTGGAAGGACCAAGGGGCGGGTGATGATGGTGGGCGACCGCTTCCACAATCTCGTCAGGCAGTCCCCACAGGCTGAGCAGGTAGGCGCCGACCTCGGCGTGAGAGATGTGGATGAGCTTTTCTTCCACCACGGAGAGTGGAACGCTCTCCTGCTCCGCCTGGACGAGCGAGCGCGCAAAGTGGACGGGCGTGCGCTCGGCGATGACGAGCTTGCCGATATCATGAAGCAGAGCCGCGAGTACGACCGAGGGAGGCAGCTTTGCATCCCGCGCGATTCCCGCGGCGATCCGTGCCGTCAATTGGGTGTGGCGGTGAAAATCCTCCAGGTACTCCTCGGTGACATATTCGCTGGGAACGAGCGCACGGAAGACCTGCAGATTAAGTACAAGATCGTGAAGGACGGGAATGCCGAGACAACTGACCGCGGTTTTGATGTCGTGCACGTCGCGGGTCAGGCCGAAGAAGGCGGAATTGACGAGTTGGAGGAGCTTGGCGCTGACGGCGACGTCCTGCTCCACGATGGCCGCGACCTGTTCGATGGCGGTGCTGGGGCGGGTGAGGGCGAGCTTGAGTTCGGAAAAGACGCGCGGGAGAGAGGGCAGTTCGCGTAAGGACCCTACGAGGCTGGTCAACATTTTACTGTTTAGCGCGTCGCCCAGGCTGGTGGCGCGGGCGATGCCGCGGCGCAGGACCTCCGGATCGCAGGGCTTCAACAAAAACTGATGCGCCACCGGAACCGCGCGCAGAGAGGCTTGCAGTTCCGTATAGCCGGAAAGAATGATGCGCAGCATGTTGGGGTACTTTTCGCGGACGACTTCGAGGAGCGAGGCGCCGTCCATGCCGGGCATGCGCATGTCCGTGACGATCACGTCGAAGGGAGCGGCTCCGAGCATGGAGAGGGCGGTCTCGCCGCCGGTGGCAAAGGCCATATCCCATTCGGCGCGCATGGGGCGAAGCATGCGCTTAAGGCCGTCGAGAATGCTGGTCTCGTCATCCACAAACAGAATTCGCCTCATGAAATGAGCGCCTCCTCGCGCAGAGGGCTTCCGCTGAGAGGAAGCCGGACGTAGAACGTGGTTCCCTTTCCCATTTCTGTGTCGAAGGTGAGAGTGCCTCCGTGTTTTTCGACGACTATGGCGCGCGCCAGGGCCAAGCCCTGGCCAGTGCCCCTGCCAACTTCTTTGGTAGTGAAAAAGGGATCGAAGATTCTTTCGCGCACTTCTTCGGGAATGCCGAGGCCCGTGTCGGCGATGCTGACCTCGACGCAGTCTCCATCCTGCCGGGTCCGCACGGTGATTTTGCCTTTGCGTCCGGTGCCTTTGAATGCGTCTTCGATGGTGTGTGCGGCGTTCACCAGAAGATTCAGAAACACCTGGTTCATATCGCCCAGATGACAGACGACGGGAGGAAGCTCGCCGTAGTCGGTTTCCACGTCGGCGAAATATTTCAACTCGTTGCGCGCTACGATGAGCGTGCTTTCGAGGGCGCGATTGAGGTCGCCAGGCGTTTTTTCGTTGGTGCGATCGACGTGAGAGAACTCTTTCATCCCGCGGACGATGATGGCCACGCGATTGAGGCCCTCCAGCATCTGGTCGATGGCGCGGGGGATTTCCTGCTCCAGGTAGTCCCAGTCGGATTCCTGGCGTATGCGGGAAACTTCATTGAGAAGTTCAAGGCTGACGGCGCCACGGCGAGCGGCCGCGTACAGTTCTCGATATTTGTGACCGAGTTTCAGTCCCTCTTGAAACGCTTGCAGAAGAAACCTCGTGTTATCTCCAACGAACTGGACGGGAGTGTTGATCTCATGGGCAATACCGGCGGCCAGGCGCCCCACAGCTTCGAGCTTCTGGCTGTAGCGCAGTTCCATTTCCTTGCGTTTTCGGTTGGTGATGTCGACGAAGGAAACCACGGCCCCGACGATTTTTCCGTGGCGGCGGATCTGCCGGGAACTGTACTCCACCGGGAAGCTGGCGCCGTCTTTCCTCCAAAAGACCTCGTCCACCACGTGCGCGTCTTTTCCATCATGAAAGCTGGCAAATACGGGACACTCGACTTGGGGATAAGGAGTACCGTCGGCGTGACTGTGGTGAATGAGGTTGTGGCTGTTCCTGCCGAGGAGCTCCTCTGCGCTGGCATAGCCAAGCAGGCGAAGGGATTCCGGATTGCAGAACGTACAGGTCCCTTCCGCGTCCACCCCGTAGATAGCGCCAGGGGTAGAGTCGACAAGAAGTTTAATGACCTCACTGCGTTCGGCGAGTTCGGCCGTGCGCTCCAACACGCGCTGTTCCAGTTCCTGGTGGGCCTGAAGAAGCGCTTCCTCGTTGCGTTTGAAATCGGTGATGTCTTCGGTGAGGCCGATGATCTGTTTCAACTGGTTATCGGGGCCGTACGAAGGAAATGATCTTTGCCAAAGCCAGCGCAGCGTGCCGTCTTCCGACTTGATGCGGTAATAGAGTTCGGTTGGCTTGCCGCTGGAGTGGTTGTCCTCCATGCGCTTGATGACGGAGCGGTCCTGTGGAAGGACCAGTTCCTGCCAGGAGCGCGGATTGGCAGCGAGGGTTTCCCGGGAGCGCCCGAAAATCCGCTCGAACGCACGACTGACATACAAATGAGTCCCCGTTTGCGCATGTCGGACCCAGAAGATCTGGTGAATGTTTTCCGTTAGGAAGAGAAACTGCGATTGGCTCTCCTCCAGTTCTTCCAACATTCCGTTGATACTCCGGGCCAGAGCGGAAAGTTCGTCGTGACCTTCCGACTCGACACGCTCACTGATGGCCTTGCGCTCTCCAATGCTTTTGACCTTCTGAGCGAGCTGTCGAACCCGGGAGACGACATATCGCTGCACGAAAAGAAGAATGATCGCGGAAGAGAGAATCGCGCAGGACAACATGGCGGCGAAAATATACCTCTGCGTAAGAACCCCGCGGGCGTAGATAGGACGAGGGGTATCCACCCGGAGAACGAACAGAGGAGAGCCAAAGATGTCAGAAACGAGGGCGTAACCTCCGATTCTCTCCTTACTGATCGGCCTCACTTCCATTTCGTTGTGATGGATCTGCAAAGCCTGGAATGCGAATTGAAAATCCGCAGGCAGGGGGCGAAGGCCGATTTGTGCAAATTCGACGGACGTGCGGGTAAGGTCGCTGAGCTGGGTGCGGTGGTCGTCGTCAAAGCGGCGAGCCACAAGGAGAAC
>Ga0187777_10001472_pt1 | contig 15270 bp, 14 predicted proteins | sample 1015_Q2_SP5_10_M_FD_132416 | JGI IMG/M metagenome (GOLD analysis project Ga0187777, IMG submission 132416) | Tropical peat soil microbial communities from peatlands in Department of Meta, Colombia - 1015_Q2_SP5_10_MG | ecosystem: Environmental > Terrestrial > Soil > Wetlands > Peat | place... | reverse complement strand
CGTTCCGGAATAATCCACCGCAATGTCAACTTCCCCTGAGGCGAGCGCGTCGAACAACACATTGGAGCCCAGTCCAGGACGGCGTGCGGCGGTAAGGCCTTCTGCTTCGAGACGCTGTCTTATTAGCGCCGCCAGCACATATTGCTCAGTGAAGGTCTTGGCGCCGATTGAATATTGCGCCTGGGGGCGTGCAATTCCGGGAAGTAACGCCAAGAGCACCAACGCGACAAGACCAAGCGCGCCAAGCGCTGTGCTCGTTTTGCTTCGGCGGGTCACGCCCAGCTGTACGAGCGCCAGCAATTGATCGACCGCGAGCGCCAGAAGCGCGGCGGCGACGCAGCCGAAAATGACAAACACCCAATTCTGAGTCTGCAGCCCAGTGAAGATGTAGTTGCCAAGGCTCGTTTGGCCGATCGGTGTCGCCAATGTCGCGGTGCCAATGACCCACACCGCCGACGTGCGAACACCTGCCATGATGACCGGAAGCGCCAACGGCAGTTCGATATCCCGCAGCAATCGCCAAGGCCGTACGCCGACAACACGCGCGGCCTCGCTCAGGCGTTGATCAACGCCGTTGAGGCCTGCGACCGTATTGCGCAGCACGGGCAGCATAGAATAGAGCGCGAGGGCCAGCACCGATGGCAGAAAACCAAGCGCCGAAAAGCCTTTGCCGAAAATGCGTTCGGATAGGGCGGCGAGCGCCAGCAGCAACGGATAGAACAGCGCCAGCAGGGCGAGGCCGGGAATTGTCTGAACCACGCTTGCAGCTGCTAGTAATCCACTGCGCAGGAAAAACCGATGCCGCGACGCGATGGCTAGTGGCAGGCTGATGCCAAGCCCGATGGCGAGGGCGGCGAGGCTCACCAGGACGTGGCTGCCGAGATAGTCCGGGAGCCGCGCCCATGCGTCGGCGAGACGGGCATCGATAGTCATCGCCACGATGATGGCACGCGATGGTTAAGCGCGGAACCGATGATTTCTCGGCCTCATCCGGGTCATCCCTTTGGTCAGGATCGAGAAAATCCAGGCAGCCGCTTGCAATGACGGATTGATTACAGTTTTATGACGTCGGGCCGTGCGCTGGGGAAACAGAGAGGATCGCAGCCGGGCAGGGCCGTCCGCAGGCAATGTTGTCCGCAGCGTCCGCACTGTTCAGCCGTCTTGCGCCAGTTGAGGCGATATCTCGCCGCGACGCCGCCGCGCTCTCGATCATTGTTACCCTGCACCTTGCCGCGCTTGTCGTTATGACAGCGACGGAACTTGACCTTGCAACCAAAGCAACCTTCCTGCTGTCGTGGACGCTTTTGAATTTTTGCTGGTTGGCGCTGTTGCGGCGGCCTGTGGTCGCTGCCCTGTTGTCGCTTGCGATGATCATCACACTTATCCTGCTGTCGCAGTTCAAATACGACAAGCTGATGATGACGGTGAACTTCGTCGACCTGATGATCATCGATCCGGATACGGCGGCTTTCCTGTTCACGATCATGCCGCGCCTGCGCGCGCCAATTCTTGTCGGTATGGCGATCGCGGTGCCGATCCTGATCCTGCTCTGGCGGATCGATCCATTCCGAGTGCGCATGCGGACGTCCGCCATCGGCGGTACGATGTGTGTGGGCGGACTTGTTGTCCTGACAGTGGCTTACCCGGCTGACTTTTATGGTGAATTTTTCAGTCGCGACTATGTGTCGAAGTTTGCGCGCTCCGGCCTGGAGGCAATCTACGAACTCGCAACTCACGGTTTACTGGAATCGGATGCCACCGTTACCGAACGGCTGAAGTCAACGGCGACAACGTGCAGTCCGGGCGGCAAGCTTCCGCACATTATCCTGTTGCACGATGAATCGAGTTTCGACATTACCGTCGCGCCTGGAATCAAAGTACCGCCAGGCTATCATCGCCATTTCCGATCCTTCGATGGCGCTGCGCGCAAATTGCTAGTGGAGGGCGCGGGTGGGCCGAGTTGGTTCACTGAATACAACGTTCTGACCGGTCTTTCGGCGCGCTCGTACGGGCGCTTCGCCACTTCGGTAACGCGCATTGCCGCCGGGCATGTCGCGCGCGGGTTGCCGAATGCTTTGAGCCGTTGCGGCTACAAAACCTTCAGCCTTTATCCGTTTTACGGCGCCTTTCTCGGCTCGCGCGGCTTCCAAACCACGACAGGCATCGAGCGTTATCTCGACATGAGGGACCTCGGGACTCGCGGGCTGGAGCCGGATCGTTTCTACTTCGAGCAGGCAACCAATATCATCGCGCGCGAACACGGCCATAGTCCGTTGTTCCTGTTCGTCTATACCGCCGCCAACCATTTTCCCTGGGATTTCCGCTATCGTCCGGAGCTCACACCAGGCTGGCGCGATCTGGGCAATGCTCCGAATATCGACGAATACATTCGTCGGCAGACCCTCAGCGCACATGATTTTTCTGCGCTGCTTGATCGGCTCAAGCGAGAATTCCCGACTGAATCATTCCTGATCGTGCGGTTCGGTGACCATCAGCCGGAGTTCGCCTACCGCATCATCGACCCTGTGCTCGACGAAGCCGAGCTCGCGCGCCGCTTGTTGGCCTTTGATCGGCGCTACTACACAAGTTATTACGCGATCGACACGGTGAATTTTACGCCGGTCGATCTTTCCTCAGCGCTCGACACGCTCGAAGCGCCCTACCTTCCGCTGCTCGTGCAGGAAGCAGCTGGAGTGCCGCTCGATCCGTCTTTTGCCGAACAGAAAAATATCCTCAAGCGTTGCCACGGCCGTTTCTACCGCTGTGCCGGCGGTGCGGAGGCGCGGCGTTTCAACCGGTTGCTGATCGATGCAGGCCTTATCAAGGGTCTGTAGCGGAAGCTGCCAGGTCCGGCTTTGCAAGACGAAACTGGCCGGATAGCTTGCCTTCAAGAAACAGGGGGAGAACGCATGGCGGAAGGCACTGCCGCCGCTCAGAACAGCGTGGAGAATACCCCCTCGGCAGCCGTGGCACTGGGCGACGTGACTGTGTCATTCCGCCTTGCGACAGGCGGCATATACACAGCAGTTGAGCGCGCCACTCTTAATGTCGCCGACGGCGAATTCGTCGCCATTGTCGGACCCACCGGCTGCGGGAAATCCACCTTACTCAATGTCGCGGCTGGGTTAATGCCGCCGTCCGGCGGCCGAGTCCATGTTTTCGGCACGCCGCTTGTCGCGCTGAACCGCCAAGCCGGCTACCTGTTTCAGGCCGATGCACTCTTCCCCTGGAAGACTGCGATCGAGAATGTCGCTATCGGTTTGGAAACCGCCGGCACGCCTGTCGGTGACGCACGAGCACGCGCACAGGAATGGCTTACGCGTGTGGGACTCGGTGCATTCGGCGACCGCTATCCGCACATGCTATCAGGCGGGCAGCGCAAACGCGTTGGTCTCGCCCAGGTCCTCATCCGCGATCCGAAGATCCTCCTGATGGACGAACCCTTTGGTCCGCTTGATGCACAGACTCGGCAGATCATGGGCAACCTGCTGCTCGACTTGTGGAGTGCAGACCGCAAGGCGGTAGTCTTTGTCACCCATGATCTTGAGGAGGCTATCGCGCTGTCGGACCGTGTTGTCATCATGTCTGCAGGGCCGGCCGCGCGGATTATCGGCAACTGGGGCGTGCCGCTGGTGCGTCCGCGTGACACGTCCGAGGTCAAGCTGATGCCAGCATTTCATGAGCTCCACCGGGACATCTGGCACAAGCTGAAAGCAGAGGTCGTCAAAGGCTATGCTCAGAGCGAGAAAGCCTGATGCCATCGGAATTTAGTTGCGCTAGCATTGTTTGTGATACTGACTGCCGAGAAAATTCACGGAGGAACGTAATGTTGCGAATACGACAAATAATCACAGTTGCGGCGGGTATTTTTCTTCTGGCGGGCGTTGCTCAGGCGGCCGATGTGTTCACGATTTCATCGCCGGCTTTCAAGGACGGCGCCATGCTGGCGAAGAAGAACGCCGGCGCTAACAAGCAAAATCCGAATTGTGTCGGCGATAACGTTTCGCCACCGCTTCAGTGGACGAACGTACCGGCGGGCACCACCAGCTTTGCGCTCGTGATGACCGATCCCGAAGGACGCGGAACTGGCGTCGACCATTGGATCGCTTATGGCATCCCTGCTTCTGTAACTTCATTTGCCGAAGGCGAAGTCAGCAAGCCTTCGGACAAATATGTCGGCGGCATCGGCACGGCAAAACAGAGCATCTATATGGGTCCCTGCACGCCGCCCGGATCGCCGCATCACTACACTTTTGTTCTGATCGCAACCGATCTCGATCCAAAGGCGCTGCCGCCAGGCCTTACCAAGCCTGAGTTGTTCGAAAAGCTTAATGGCCACGTGAAGGGCTCAACCGGCATTATTGGTCTGTTCAAGAATCCACTCTGACACTCAAAGCGACGGGAGGAGTTTGATCGCAATGTCGCGCTTCAACCTCCTCCTGTTGCAGATCCTCGTCGCGGTGGTGAGCGTTAGCCTCTGGTACGCACTCACCACCTATCCGGTTTTCGGCAAGCTTCTGCTGCCGCCGTTCTTCTTCTCCAATCCAGTTGATGTCGCAGCCCAGGTCGTCGCGTGGTTCGCAAGCGGCGTGATCTGGAAACATCTCTGGGTCACGCTGATCGAGTCGATTTTCGCTTTCGTTCTTGGCTCAATCGGCGGCGTATTGATCGGCTTCTGGTTTGCGCGCCAGCCGCGCGTTGCTGCGGTATTCGATCCCTACGTAAAGATGATCAATGCGTTGCCGCGCGTAGTGCTCGCGCCAATATTTACTCTCTGGCTCGGCCTCGGCATCTGGTCGAAAGTTGCACTGGGCGTAACGCTGGTATTCTTCATTGTATTTTTCAACGTCTATCAGGGGGTCAAGGAAGTGAGCCCCACCGTGCTGGCGAACGCGCGCATGCTTGGCATGAGTGAGCGCCAGCTGATGCGCCACGTCTATTGGCCGTCGGCGCTGTCCTGGATGTTCTCCTCGTTGCACATCTCAGTCGGCTTCGCGGTCGTTGGCGCGGTCGTGGGAGAATATCTGGGTGCGGCTGCGGGGCTGGGCTATCTGATCCAGCAGGCAGAAGGTGTATTCGACGTCGCCGGAGTTTTTGCCGGGATGTTCGTTCTCGCAGCTTTCGTGATCCTGATCGACGCGGTCGTCAGTGTGATCGAAAAACGTCTGCTGGTCTGGCGACCGGTTGCGGCCGACAGCAGGCCCTAGGCATCTGCGCGTTACTGGCTTATCGTCTCGCCCGAATTGGCCTGCGCAAAGGCCTCGAAAAAACGGGGAGGATATCATGTCCGGATTATTCCGATGGTTGACCGCAACGCTCGCCGCGCTTGCGCTGTCGAGTGGCATTGCACTCGCGCAATCCAAGGTCACGATTGCCGTGGGTGGCGGGGCCTGCTTGTGCTACCTGCCAACCATCCTGGCCAAGCAGCTCGGCGAGTACGAGAAGGCCGGCGTCAGCGTCGAGGTGGTCGATTTCAAAGGTGGATCGGAGTCACTCAAGGCCGTCATTGGCGGCAGTGCCGATGTGGTGTCCGGCTATTTCGATCATTGCGTGAATCTTGCAGCCAAGGGCCAGCACCTGCAGTCGTTCGTCGTCTATGATCGTTATCCCGGGCTTGCCCTTGTCGTGTCGCCGAAGCACACCGATGAGATCAAATCGGTGAAGGATCTCGCCAGCAAGAAAGTTGGCGTCAGTGCTCCCGGCTCCTCGACCGATTTCTTTCTTAAGTATCTGCTGAGCAAGAACGGTGTCGATCCAAACTCAGTCGGTGTTATCGGCGTCGGTCTTGGCGCTACAGCTGTCGCGGCGATGGAGCAAGGTCAGATTGATGCTGCCGTGATGCTTGATCCTTCCGTCACCGTTCTTCAGGGCCGGAACAAGGATCTGAAAATTCTCAGCGACACCCGGACGCAGAAAGACACCCTTGCCGTATTTGGCGGCGAATACCCTGGCGGCTCTCTCTACACCAAGGCTGATTGGATCGAGAGCCATCAAAAGGAAGTGCAAGGTCTCACTAACGCGATTGTCGCTACGCTCAGGTGGATCCACTCGCACACGCCGGAAGAGATCATGGAAAAGATGCCACCTGAAATGGTCGGCAAGGACAAGGATCTCTATCTTGCCGCGCTTAAGAACACGATTCCGATGTATTCGGAGACGGGCCGCATGGACCCGAAAGGCGCCTCAGCGGTCCTTGCGGTGTTTAGTCAATCCTCGCCCGAAGTCGCCAAAGCCAACATCGATCTGTCGAAGACCTACACCAACACCTTCGTGGACGCAGCCAACAAGAAGATGGGAATGAAGTAGCGCCGCTTGGCGATCAGTGTCGCAAATTCAGCGTCATGGCCGGGCTTGTCACCGCAAGTCGGGTCTACCCGACTTCCGGTGCCATCTACGTCTTTAATCTTGGCGTGCAAGACGTGGATGCCCGGCACAAAGCCGGGCATGACGGCCCCGGCATCCTGCGCCCGATGAACATCCTCTCCATACAGTCTCACGTTGCTTATGGCCATGTCGGCAATGCCGCCGCAGTGTTCCCGCTGCAGCGGGTGGGCGTGGAAGTGTGGCCGATCCATACAGTCCAGTTTTCCAACCACACCGGTTACGGTGGCTGGAAAGGCCGCGTCTTCGATGCCGACATGATTAGGGACATTGTTGCCGGTATCGAGCAGAGCGGCGTTCTCGAACAATGCGACGGTATCCTGTCCGGCTACATGGGTTCCGCGGATATCGGCAGCGCCATTCTGGATGCGGTTGGCACAGTCAAGCGCGCGAATCCGGCGGCGAAATATTGCTGCGACCCGGTTATCGGTGACGTAGGGCGTGGCATTTTCGTGCGCGAAGGCATTCCGGAATTCATGCGGGCCAAAGCGGTGCCAGCCGCCGATATTGTCACCCCTAACCAGTTCGAGCTGGAATATCTCAGCAAACGCTCCAGCAAGACCTTGCGCCAGGCGCGCGACGCGGTGAAGGCTGTCCACGATCTTGGGCCGCGCGCGATCATGGTCACCTCGCTGTACACGGAGAAGACGCCCGAAGATTCGATCGACCTCTTGGCGTCGGACACAAGCGGCACCTTCCTGGTGCGCACGCCCAAGCTGCCCATCGCGGTGAACGGCGCGGGCGATGCGATCGCCGCGCTGTTTTTCGCTCACTGTCTGCACAATAGGAAAATTGCCGACGCGCTCTCGCGTGCGGCCTCGGGCGTGTTTGGTGTGCTGGCAAAAACGGCAGATGCAGATGCGCGCGAAATCCAGCTTGTCGCCGCGCAGGACGAAATCGTAGCTCCAAGCCGGCTGTTCGAAGCGGAAGCGCTCGGGCCATGATGGAACCACCATCTGTATTTCATATTGACCGCTTGGAACTTTCCTTCGTCCCCAAGGCATGGGACTTCGCGAGAGAGCGCCGCGCGGAGATCGATGCATATTTTGAAAAATTGCGGCAGCAAAAGCCCGCAGTATGGAATGGGCGCGTCCTGTTAATGCACCACCAGGTGGTGACCGGCGGTGTGCTCCGTGGCCAGTACCTCGAAACTGACTACGCGAGTTTTGCAGCTTGGCACCATTGGGGCTGCCCTGCAGCTGGTGTGCGCGATTGCTTCGGTGCCGCGGCGGTTGCCACGGGTGATGGCGCATTTTTGCTCGGCGTCATGGGTCCTCATACCGTCAACGGCGGACAAATCTATTTTCCGTGTGGCACACCTGATCCGGACGACCTTGTCGGCGGCAAGATTGACCTCGACTTGAGTGTCGAGCGCGAGTTGAAAGAGGAAACTGGTCTCAACGTAAGCGAGCTTGAGGCGGAGCCCGGCTGGACCACGGTCGTTGATGGCCAGCTCATTGCGCAAATCAAGGTATTGCGGTCGAATGAAAATGCCGCAGTTCTACGCGACCGGATTCTTGCACATCTCGCGTCGGAACGGCATCCGGAGCTTGCCGGCATCAGGTTCGTGGCAAAGCCCGCTGACGTGGACTCCGCGATGCCGCGCTTCGTGACCGCATTTCTGGCCTCACGATTGGCCGGGGGATAAAGTGTGATACCCGGCGCGCCGGAGGGGTTGCATGACGCTACACGAAATTGCCAAGCGCTTCCGTATCGACAATCCAGACAAATTCCGACTGGCGGAATGCGACCCCGCCGAGTGCCATGGGCTCACCGTCGACAAGAAAGAAGCCAAGGAGATGCTCGCGGAGGGCATCGAACGGCTCATTGAATTACAAGAGCGGCTCTATGCCAACGATCGCTGGTCGATACTGATTATCCTGCAGGGGATGGATGCGGCCGGCAAGGACAGCGTGATCAAACACGTGATGGCGGGCCTCAACCCGCAGGGGGTCGAAGTTCATCCGTTCAAGGAACCCAGTACGGAGGAACTCAAACACAATTTTCTATGGCGGGCTGCAAGACATCTGCCAGAGCGCGGTCGCATCGGTATTTTCAATCGCTCGTATTATGAGGAAGTCCTGGTCGTCCGCGTGCACCCGCATTTGCTCGAGCGCCAGCGCCTTCCCGCATCATTGAATGGCAAGGACATGTGGCAACAGCGCTTCGACGATATCCGTGCGTACGAACGCCACCTGACCCGGAACGGTACCCGGGTTCTGAAGTTCTTCCTGCACGTGTCGAAGGAGGAGCAGCGCAAACGTTTTCTCGACCGCATTAACGAACCCGCCAAGCGCTGGAAGTTTTCAATGAGCGACGTCGAAGAACGAAAGCTCTGGGACCGGTACCAAGGCGCATACGAGGACATGATCAGGCATACCAGTACGCCCGAGGCGCCCTGGTTCGGGGTGCCGGCTGACCACAAATGGTTCACGCGCATGGTGGTAGCCGGCGCGGTTGTGCAGGAATTGCAAGCGCTCAATCTCGATTTCCCGCGAATCGAGGGCAAGGCGCTCAAGGAACTGGAAGATGCGGCCAAAGCCTTGAAGGCCGAGCGTTGATGCCGAGGTCTTGCTTCGCCGTGTGCCAATCCGCTAAAAGGGAGCCCGTTGAACGGGGTTAACGCGGACTTAATGAGTTTCCGCCACCTTGGCAGCTGAAGACGAGGGTTGTTCGAAGGCCATGTCGGTGTGCCCAATTATTTGCTCGACCGAGCGGACGGCGGGATACCCCGGCTCCGCGGCCACCCTCATTCTGGGCTCGCTCCTTCTCCTTATCCGCCCCTGAGGGCCGGCTGGGCATTCGTGCCTGGGCACTCGGGGGATCCGCGGAAAGAGCAATCCCATAGAGCGCCGAACCGGCGCATTCGACGAGAAGGATCAGTTTCATGACTACCAAGACCCAGTCCGAAAAGGACCGCGTTGTCATCTTCGACACCACCTTGCGCGACGGCGAGCAGTGCCCTGGCGCGACCATGACACACGAAGAGAAGCTCGAAGTGGCCAAGCTCCTCGACGACATGGGCGTCGACATCATCGAGGCCGGCTTCCCGATTGCCTCGGAAGGCGATTTTGCTGCCGTGCAGGAGATTGCCCGGCGTGCCAAAAAATCCGTGATCTGCGGACTGGCGCGGGCGGCGTTCAAGGACATCGATCGTTGCGCGGAAGCAATCAGGCCGGCCAAGCGCAAACGTATCCATACCTTCATCTCCACATCGCCGGTGCACATGAAATACAAGCTCCAGAAGGAGCCACACGAGGTCTACGAAATGGTGATCGGGCAGGTCACGCGTGCGCGCGGCTATACCGACGACGTGGAGTGGTCGGCCGAAGATGCCACTCGCACCGAACACGATTTCCTCTGCCGCTGCGTGGAGGCTGCAATCAATGCCGGCGCGACCACCATAAACATCCCTGACACCGTCGGCTATTCGGTGCCGGAAGAATATTTCGCGCTCATAGAAATGTTACGTACTCGCGTGCCGAATGCAGACAGGGCGCGGTTCTCTACCCACTGCCATAACGATCTCGGCATGGCTGTCGCCAACTCACTCGCAGGTGTGAAGGCGGGCGCACGTCAGATCGAATGCACCATCAACGGCATTGGCGAGCGTGCCGGCAACGCCGCGCTGGAAGAAATCGTGATGGCGATGAAGGTACGCAACGACAAGCTGCCTTATTGGACCGGTCTCGACGCCACGATGCTCACGCGGGCGTCCAAGCTGGTATCGGCGGCGACTTCATTCCCGGTGCAATACAATAAGGCAATCGTCGGCCGGAACGCCTTCGCGCACGAGAGCGGCATTCACCAGGATGGTATGCTTAAGAATTCTCAGACCTACGAGATCATGACGCCGGAATCAGTTGGCGTGAAACAAACCTCGCTGGTGATGGGCAAGCACTCTGGCCGGCATGCTTTCGTACACAAGCTGGAGGAGCTCGGCTATCAATTGGCCAGCAATCAGCTTGAGGATGCCTTTGTGCGTTTCAAGGCGCTGGCCGACCGCAAAAAACAGATCTACGACGAGGACATCGAAGCATTGGTGGACGAAGAGATTGCCACCGCGCACGATCGCATAAAGGTCCTGTCGTTGACGGTGATCGCCGGCACCATGGGTCCGCAAACCGCGACGCTCACGCTCGATATCGATGGTGAGCATGTGACTACGCAATCGACCGGAAATGGTCCGGTGGACGCGATCTTCAAGGCGATTCGCGCGCTGGTCCCGCACGACGCGACACTCGAGCTCTATCAAGTCCACGCAGTCACTGGCGTCACCGACGCGCAGGCTGAGGTCTCGGTACGACTGGCCGAGGCCGGGCGTTCATTCACGGCCAAGGGCGCCGATCTCGACACGTTGGTCGCGTCCGCGAAGGCCTATCTCGGTGCGCTCAATAAGCTCACCAGCAAGCGCAACAAATCGTCTTCGGTCGAGCGGCGCATCCATTCGACCGATGTGGGTTAAGAGGGGTTAATGATGGTGTCGCGCCCGAAAAGCGGGCGCGACATTAGCCTTTAGTGGTATTTTTCTCCTCTTTAGGCCCAAAAACCACATTTTGTCCGCATTTCCCTCGCTTTGGTGGCCAAATTCACAGGTACTCGCGCACGCACAAACTGCAAGTTTTAGGGGACTTTCTAAATGATACGGTTTCTATGCGCGGGCGTATTCGCGCTCGCGGCAGTCGGTTTGTTGACTTACGCGCCGCCCTCACAGGCGAGGGAAATGACGGCGAGTGAGGATTCGGTTCAATCCACCGCTGCGATTGACATTGCGCGCATCAAAAGAGCGCTCAGACTGACCCCGGCACAGGAACCGTACTGGGTCCCGGTTGAGGCCGCGCTGCGTGACCTCAACCGCCGCCAGGCGCAAAGCGAAAACGAGGGTCTGGTGCGCCGCATCAGCCACCGGGTAGTTTCGATTGCGCTCAATAGCGCAACCATTCGTAGACTTGCGGCAGCCGCACGGCCACTGATCGGCGTTCTCGACGCGCAGCAGATGCAGACAGCGCACGGCCTTGCGCAGGAAATGGGTCTGGGACCCGTGGTCGCCGCACTGCGATAAACGCTGCGGCGGCGCTTCGTCGCACCATCTTTAGTTGATTTACGGGCTTAACAACCGCGGCGATGGTCTACTTGCCGCGGACCGGGATTAGTGCGAACGTCTCCGCGAAAAATACAAGGTAAAAACCGGTTTTCGGGGCGAGCAACTGGAGGAAATACGTCTATGCGCAAATGGATTCTCGCGGCGGCTGCGGCCGCCATTTTCGTGGCCCCTGTCGCCGCAACGGCACAGTCGCCGATTGTTCTGAAATTCAGCCATGTCGTTGCCCCTGATACGCCGAAAGGCAAGGCAGCCGAAAAGTTTAAAGAGCTCGGCGAAAAATATACCAACGGCAAAGTTAAGATCGAAGTCTACCACAACTCGACACTCTACAAGGACAAGGAAGAGCTGGAAGCCTTGCAGCTTGGCGCGGTGCAGATGCTCGCGCCGTCGAATTCCAAGTTCGGTCCGATCGGCGTCAAGGAATTCGAGGTCTTCGATCTGCCCTATATTCTTCCAAACAAAGTGGCGTTGCGTAAGGTCACGGATGGGCCGCTTGGCAAACGGCTGCTTACACTGCTCGATTCCAAGGGAATGACCGGTCTCGCCTATTGGGATAACGGTTTCAAGGAAATGAGCGCCAACAAGGCGCTGCGCGTGCCGGACGACTACAAGGGACTGAAGTTCCGCATCCAGTCCTCAAAGGTGCTGGAAGCGCAATTCCGCGCGCTCGGTTCAATTCCCCAGTCGATGGCGTTTTCCGAGGTCTATCAGGCCCTCCAGACGGGCGTAGTCGATGGACAGGAAAATACGTGGTCCAATATGTACACTCAAAAAATGTACGAGGTACAAAAATACATAACCGTGACCAATCACGGATACATCGGGTACGTTGTGGTCGCGAACAAGAAGTTCTGGGATGGGTTGCCGGCCGATATCCGTGGACAACTTGAAAAGGCGCTGCAAGACGCGACCATCTACGGCAACGCTATCTCCGAGAAAGAAAACAACGACGCAATGGAAGAGATCAAAAAATCCGGGAAGAATACGATCATCATCCCCACGGCGGCCGAAACCGAAGCGATGCGCAAGGCGATGGAACCTATTTACGCCGATATGGCTAAGCGAGTCGGCAAGACGACAATCGATGAGTTCGTCAAGGAAACGTCGGGGGTAACGCACTGACGTGATTGGCTAAAAAGGTCGTCGCGGCTTTTGCCGCGACGACCTTTGTAAACGCACGAACCATAGGAGCACCTGGGGGACTATGGTTAGGTTTTTTCTGCGCGTTCTTGATCGGCTGGAAGAAATCCTTATCGCCAGCCTGATGGCGGCCGCGACTCTTTTGATTTTTGTTGCGGTGCTTCAGCGCTACGCCGCTGGCTTCCCGCTCCTTTATCCCTACGTCATCGGCATTGACCTGACTTGGGCGCAAGAGCTCTGCATTTTTATGTTCGTCTGGATGGCAAAATTCGGCGCCGCTTACGGTGTGCGAACCGGCGTCCACGTGGGCGTTGATGTCGCCCTGCAGAACATAAGCAAAGAATCCGCCCACCGCGTCATCCTGTTCGGTCTGCTTTGCGGTGCTTTCTTTACCGGGACGATTGGTGCATTTGGCACCCGATTCGTTTGGGAACTGGCCCACACCGATCAGGTGTCGCCGGATATGGAGTTGCCGATGGCGTTCGTCTACGCCGCGATCCCGTGTGGCAGTTTTCTGATGTGCTTCCGGTTCCTTCAGGTCGCTTGGTCATTCGCCCGCACCGGCGAACTGCCGCATCACGATGCTTCCAAGATCGAAGGCGTCACGCCATTGGCTGACGAAGCCCCGGCTCCAACTGCAGCCGTGGCCCGGTAGGAGGATAAGGTGGCGATCGCTCAGCCGGCACCTGCGCCAAAGCAACCTTCACTTACGGCGGCTTGGATCTTTATCGGCGCGCCCCTCTTGCTTGCGGCCCTCTGCCTGTCGGCCAAATTCGGTCTGGTCACGCTACCGGGGGGTGTGCGTATTGCCATTATCTTCCTGCTGCTTGTGTCCTTGTTATTGACAGGTATGCCGGTGTCGATCGCGCTCGGTCTCACCGTGTTGATCTTTATCTTCACGCTGACCGACGTACCGGTGGATGCAGTGGCCTTGAAACTTTTCACTGGCATCGAGCGGTTTGAAATCATGGCCATTCCATTCTTCATTTTGGCCGGTGGTTTTCTGACCCATGGTGGGGTCGCCCGGCGCATGATCGATTTCGCGACCTCCTTGATTGGCCATTGGCACGGTGGGCTGGCGTTGGCCGGGATCGTCGCCTGCGCCATGTTTGCATTGGTGTGCGGGTCGAGTGTCGCCACAGTGGTGGCGATTGGCTCGATCATCTTGCCGGAAATGGTGCGGCACGGTTATCCGATGCGCTTTGGAGCAGGCGTGATTACCGTCGCTGGTTCACTCGGCATCCTGATGCTGCCGTCGATCCCGAAGGTCATCTACGCCATCTCCACCAATACCTCGATCGGTGCGCTGTTCGTCGCCGGCTTACTGCCCGGCACGCTGTTAACCATCATGCTGTGTACCGTGACCTGGTACATGGCTAAGCGCAATAACTACCCGCGTATGAAGAGGGGCAGCTGGGGAGAGGTCTGGCGTACGTTTCGGCAGAGCGTCTGGGGCTTGATGCTCGTCGTCATCATCATTGGCGGCATTTACAGCGGTATTTTCACGGCAACCGAAGCAGCGGCAATGGCCGCCGTGTACTCGTTTTTCATCTCGGTTTACGTCTACAAGGATCTCAAGCTCGCGGATGTGCCGCGCGTCCTGTTGCAGGCGGCGAACATGAGCGCCATGCTCCTCTATATCATCACGAACGCGGTACTTTTCTCCTTTGTGTTGACTAACGAAAATATCCCGCAGGCGATTGCCGACTGGATCCTGGAATCGAATTTTGGCGTCATAGGCTTCCTGTTGCTGGTCAACGTGCTGCTCCTGCTTGCCGGCAACTTCATGGAGCCATCCTCGATTATTCTGATCATGGCGCCGATGTTATTTCCGGCGGCAAAGAAACTCGGCATTGACCCGGTGCATTTCGGCATTGTGATCGACGTCAACATGGAGGTGGGGTTGTGTCATCCGCCCGTGGGGCTCAATCTTTACGTTGCCTCAACGATTGCCAGGCTCGGCATAACCGATCTCACCAAGGCTGTTCTGCCATGGTTGGGAACGATGTTCATATTCCTCATCATCGTCACGTATTGGCCTGAACTTACGTTGTTCTTGCCACGGTTAATGGGAATGTAGCGGTGCGATTTTCTGAACAAATATCAATCAACATTGCGTGCCGGTAATCTCTGTCCAAACTTTAACTTGATAAGGCGGCGGCGTGCTCCTCTATTTGGTGGCATCACGAAATGCCATTGGAGGTGGCCATGTGGAAATCAGTACTCGCCGGCACGACTGCGCTCGCGATCGTCGGCGCCTCGCTTGCCTACGCACAGCAGGGCGGCTCGGATGATTTCCAGCGCGTGCAGCGCTGGCGCCCGACCGCGGAAGATATTACGGCATTTGGCGAGGCGAGGATCGCTGCGCTCCATGCCGGTCTGAAACTTACTGCCGAACAGGAAAAAAACTGGCCGGCGGTGGAAAGTGCGCTACGTGATCTCGCCAAGCAACGCTCCGAGCGTTTTGCTGCGCGCGCGAGCGCCGATCGGCCGAAGGATCCGATCGAGCGACTCAATCTGCGTGCCGAGGTGATGGGCCAGCGAGCCGCTGCGCTCAAGAAACTCGCAGACGCTGCTGGTCCACTCTACAAGAGCCTCGACGAAAGCCAGAAGCATCGCTTTGTCATGCTGGCTCGCCTCGGCGG
>Ga0187777_10001469_pt1 | contig 15288 bp, 25 predicted proteins | sample 1015_Q2_SP5_10_M_FD_132416 | JGI IMG/M metagenome (GOLD analysis project Ga0187777, IMG submission 132416) | Tropical peat soil microbial communities from peatlands in Department of Meta, Colombia - 1015_Q2_SP5_10_MG | ecosystem: Environmental > Terrestrial > Soil > Wetlands > Peat | place... | reverse complement strand
TGAAGCCATTGGACTTCTCGTCGGCCGTGGTCGTGCTCTTGGCGGTCTTTCGCGTTTCCTTCTTCGGGCTCATGGAAACCTCACGATACTGAACGGGTGCTCTGCTGCGTTCGAGTTTCGCACCGTCGCTGTCGTTGAGCCCCGGCGAATGCCGGACAGATCGCCGGCGCTGTACACTTCGACGAAGGAGCGGCTACCAAGGATCTTCCCCTCGTACGCTGGAGCAGACATGACGATAACAGGTCGATGCCTCTGCGGGGCAATCCGCTGGGAAAGCTCGGAACCTCCGATTGTCACGCGCGTGTGCTGGTGCAGGGAGTGTCAGTATATCGGTGCCGGCAGCGGAACGGTCAACGCCTGCTTCCGCACAGCGGAATTTACGGTGACAGGCCAGACGAGCGATTATTCGAGTGTCGCGGACAGTGGGAACCAAATGCACCGGCGATTCTGCCCATCGTGCGGGACGCCACTCTTCAGCGAGGCAGAGGCGCGTCCTCGTCTGATCTTCGTCCGTGTTGGCACTTTCGACGATCCGGATCTTGCCAATCCCGCTATGACAATTTGGACATCATCTGCGCCGCGCTGGGCCTGCATAGATGCGGAGTTGCCACAAGTGGTGAAGCAACCACCGCCGGCGGCGTGACGCCTAGTGAACCAGGCTAACCGGCCGCGAACGGACGGCGCATACGCGCCGCCGGCAAGGGGTCCGGCTGAGCGCGTGGTTAGGCGTCATGGTTCCCCGAAGGTGATGACTGCGATTCGGCGAGACCTACCGACGAATGTTTGCCCAAGTAAAGACTACCAGCGCGACGAGAGCTCCGACAAAGAAGATCCACGCTAGGTGCAGCATCAGCCGCGGATAGCTAACCTGAAACCACGTCCTATCGCCCGCCGCTTCGGCGACGACGGACAGTTGAGCGAGAACCGCAGCTCCCGCACTCAGCAGGAAGCAGAACAGCGAGACCTCTGCCGATAGGGTGTACGGCGTGCCTTTGAACGCAGTGAAGAGCATTGAGGTCAAGAACCCAAGCGCGGCGACAGAGAGTGTAATGAGCTGCTTGCTCACCTCGAGGACTAGCTTCGCGGCGTCGGGCGAGAGAGGTTGCTTTGCGACTGGTTTCATGGCGCCTAACGAACCAAGCTAAGCGGCCACAAGCGGGCGGCGCGAGAGCGCCGCCGGCGAGTCCGCTTGAGCGACGGGCTAGATGGGGCCACGATAGACCTCACGGCGATGCCCGACCTTGAACACCTCGACCGTGCGAGCGGCGTCATCGACGGCATAGATGATGCGGAACTGACCCTGGCGAATCCTATAACGCCCCTCGGTTCCGGCGAGCTTTTCACACCCAGCGGGCCGCGGTTCGGAAGCGAGCGCAGCGATTCGATTGACGATGCGCTGACGGTCCTTTTTCTGACCGAGCGCTTCGATCTCCTTGCCCGCCGATGGCTTGATGAGCAGCCTATATTCGGCCACGCTGCCTTAGGCCACGGACGAAGGATTCGAAGGAAACGCTGCGCTCGGCCTTTCGCTCGTCGAAAGCGGCGAGGTCTTCAGCATCCTCGGCCAGCGCCACCTTTACCGCCTCATTGACCACGTCGGAGATTGACCGGTCGGCGGCAGCAGCCTTCAACCGCAACGCCTGGTGAACGTCGGCATCAAAGTAGATGGTCGCGCGCTTCGAATCGTCCATCGTAGTAGGGTAACGCTTTGACGTTATAACGTCAAGACGTCGATAACCTACCCTTGGCGCCACCTAACGAACCGAGCTAAGCGGCCGCGAGCGCACGGGCTTCGACCCGTCGACGAGGGTATCGGATGCCAAGTTGACCGACGTTGATTTCAATCGCGCTCATGGTTGTGATCTCGGTGAGTCGGTAAGGATTAGACAGGCGGTGACGCCTAACGAACCAAGCTAGGCGGCCGCGAGCGGACGGGCAAAGCCCGCTCGGCGAACGGTCCGCTGGGGCGGGGGTTAGGCATCACTATACCGAAGCAAGCCGGATAGCCTGAGAACTAGGCTGAAACCGATCTCGCCAGCTCCCCTCCTGCGAGAACTTGAGCTGCAGCAACTTAGCACGATCGATTTCAATGACTGACGGAGCCGCGTAGGCATGCTGCATTCGGGCCCGTGGCACGAGCCCTTCCAAGAAGTGCCGCACCTGATCAGGGTCCGTGGACCCGTAACTCAGACGGACCGTCCCTTTAGGGCCTGGTTGCAGCGAGGCGACTACGCCTTGTTGTTCACGCACGCCAACCGCAGACTGAGACATGGCAATTCTCCGAGTGATGCCTAACGAACCAAGCTAACGGGCCGCAAGCGGACGGCGCGTAGGCGCCGCCGGCGAGCGGTCCGCTTGAGCGACTGGTTAGGCCGCTGTTTACCGAGACACATTAGCGAAGGATTTCGACGAGAAGGATCCAAGCATTGAATATGGCAACGAGCATGGACGCGATTGCTCCAGCAGCAAACCAAGCAATGCCACCGGGTGCTAAGCCGCATAGCGAGAGGCTAGCCAGCACCCCCGGAAGCGTGGCGGCTTGATGGAGAACCGCCCGCAATATCGCCAACGAAGGACGCTGGTACGTGTGGGCGCGGACGGAGCGCGCTTGGATGATGGCTGGCCCGAGCCAGGTTGACAGCGTAACGACCAAAAGCATGACCCCCAAGCGGCCTGGTGACAGATGCGGAACCAGTGCCAGCAGCGAACCGGCCAGGGTGCCGGTGAGGAGGATGATAGTCTCTGCGGCGCGACCGGAGACTCCGGGCAACTCGATGATGCGCGCGAGGTTGATGGAGAGACTAACAAATACGAGTCCCGCAAGAGCGCTTGCAGCGCCTGCGGCTGTTACGAAGAAGTCGGACCAATCAGCGATTGCCGAAGGTTCCATGGGGGGATGAGTCGCCGCAGCGTGGCTTCAGCCGCCTAACGTTGCGGCTAAACCGGCGCGCGGAAGGAGGCGAAGCCGAGTGGAGCGCGTCCGGTTGCGCCACGTGTTAGACATCGGCTCGCTCAGGCAACCAAGCGCTCGAGCAGCTCCTGGTAGCGTAACAAGTGCTCCTGTGGCGGCGCGTTAGCGGCCTGGTTGACTTGATCTCCAAGGCCACCAGATGGCCAGCCAACCGCGCCGCCATGATCGACCGGCCAGATGTCGAGCAAGGAAGCCGTATTATTCGCGTTGCTCGCCGATGCAAGGCTCACGACTCCATCATTCCTGTTGGGGCCAAAGTGCCCAATTGCAGAAGTGGCCGCGAAGACAGGTGAACTTGGGTTGGATTGGGCCGCATCACATCCGACGCAAAGGTAGTCCACGCCTCCAATAGTTGGATCTTGCAGCGTTGTTCGAACCCTCAGATCGTTAAGGGCGCCGGCATCGTCAGCTAAGAGTCGGGTCAACCATTGCACGGGAGGCAGGAAGCCCAGCGGACCGGCATTTAGTACGGCGTCGGCGACAGGACTTCCATAGTGCGGCGTCGCGATAGTTATGAGTCTCCGCACCCTGCGAGCCATAGCGGGGCTACGTGCCAACACACGTCGACAATCCAGCCCTCCCATGCTGTGAGCAAGCAGAAAGATCGGTTCGCCATCGTCTGGCCAGTGCGCGGCCAACTGTGATTCTAGTTCGCGCGCCCGAACATCTAAGGATCCCAACGGTGCAACCGACGGACAAAGGACTTCGTGCCCTTCCCGCCCATACAGCGCGCGAATGCCGTTGAAATAGTTGACAGGTTGCGCCGGTAGAACCGAGCCAAACCCTAAGATGCCGTGGGCAAGTACAATTCGAGCCATTAGTACATTCCGGCTGTGGGGAACTGAATTACGATGTCTAACGAACCAAGCTAACCGGCCGCGAGCGGACGGGTGAAGCCCGCGGGCGGAGCGGTCCGGTTGAGCGAGTGGTTAGGCGTCAAATGCCTAAAGATCGGCGGGCGTAAGGCCCGTGTGTTTGGCGATGCGCGCCAACATCTTCGGACCGAGCTCCTCGCCATCGTGAAAGGCGAAGACGAAATCGGGCCACCCAGCACGCTGCAGCGTGCGATGCGACCCAGACTGACGCTTAAGACTCCAACCGACCTTGTTGAGTGCCGCGTAGACACGGCGTGCCTTCGTCGAAGGCCACTGACTCACTCGGCGGCGACGGCAATGGAAATCGACTGCGGCCGGCTTTCACCGTGTTCGAGTCGTTCGGCCAGAACGCGCAGCGCGAGGATTTCGGCTCTAGCCATCGCCTCGTCCGCGGACGAACCATAGGCCAGCACGCCAGGCAGCTGCGGTACCTCAGCTAGCCAGCGGCCGTCTTCTTCGCGCTCGCATTCAATTCGAAAATTCATAGCTCCGACATTCTACGCTTAGGCGAATTTGACGCCTAACGAACCAAGCTAAGCGGCCGCGAGCGGACGGCGCGCCAGCGCCGCCGGCGAGCGGTCCGCTTGAGCGAAGGGTTGGGCATGCGGGCGGCAATGGGTAACAGCAATCGCATCAAACGGTCTGTGTGTGCTTCTTCAGCCAATAGTCCCAGGGCCGATTGAGCACGGCTTGGTGCAGTTCGTCTGCCAGCTTGGCCTCCTCGGGTGCAAGATATATGGGCCTGCCAAGTTCCATCGCGATGGGCTGAAGCTGAGCATTGACCATTGTGTATACGGCGCGGAAGACGGCTTCCTTCAAAGAGCTGCCGACGACCGTCGCCCCATGGCCACGCATGAGCACCGCCGCGCAACGTCCGAGCGTCGCCGCGAGGGCCTGGCCGAGCTCGGCTCGGGTGATGAGAAGGTTCGTCATGCCGTAATCCTTGCGTATGTCGAACACAGGCGCGCCCGCCGCTAGGAAACCGCACATGTGATACAGAGGACGCAGCGGCGTCGCGCTTACGCCGAAGGGGATCAGTGCCGGGGCGTGGGTATGCACCACGGCCATCACATCGGGCCTAGCGCGATAAATCTCTCCGTGGATGAAGCGCTCGATCGAGGGCCGGACGTCGACAGGGTGAATGACCTTACTCTGGGCGTCGAGTTCAACCACGCCCGCTTCATCCACGGGACCACCCGCATTGCTTCGGGTCATGAAGTAGTGGTCGGACCGAATTGGGTTTCGAACCGAGACGTGACCGAACCCGTCGATCACACCCTCACCGGCGAGGATGCGGTTGGCCGCGAAAAGCTCCTCTATGGTTTGCTGAAGGGGAGAAGTCACATCGAACCTCTATTCTCACCGAACTGCCATGCATGCCCAACGAACCAAGCTAACCTGCCGCGAGCGGACGGCGCGCTAGCGCCGCCGGCGAGCGGTCCGGTTGAGCGAGAGGTTAGGCGGCAGACTCTGGGCATTCGGGGAATGGTGTGAGTTCGACTTCGAAGGCGAGATATTGCGATCAATCAATGACGCGGTTCGCTTGAATCAGAAGCGATGGCGCAATTGACAGTCCGAGCGCCTTCGCGGTTCTCAGATTGATGACAAGTTGGAACTCCGTTGGCTGCTGTACCGCCAAGTCGGCGGGCTTGGTGCCCTTGAGAATCTTGCCAACATAGGTAGCGGCGACATCCCGCCAGGCGCGTTCGATATTAGGACCGTAGCTCATGAGATTGCCGTCGATCGCGAAATCTTCCCACCCTGAAATCGCGGGAAGTCGGTACTTCGCTGCAAATTCGGCAATCGCGCTCCGTTCGCGCATTATGAGCAAGTTCGACAGAGCGATGATGCCATCGATGTGCTCCGTGTGCATGGCTTCAAGAGCGGCGATGACTTCGTCGACGGTGCGCACGGGAAAGGACTGAAGTGTCAGTCCGAGGCGGTTAGCGGCAATCTGCGTTTGCCGCAATTCCTGGTCCTCACCCGGATGAAGCGGATTCGTGAGAGCAGCGAGGCGTAGAACGCGCGGAGCCGCTTCCTTTAGCAGTTCAACTCGTTTGCCCGCCAAGTCGGGAGCGAGGAGGGTGAACCCGGTAAGGTTGCCGCCAGGGCGAGCCAGACTCGCGACAAGCTTGGCCGCTACAGGGTCACCGCTAAAGCCGAAGACAACGGGTAGGGACCCGGCTGCGGCCTTTAACCCCCCCACCGCCTGGCCCAGCGCTACGAGAATGTCAACTTTTGACTGGACCAGCTGCACCGTAAGCCGAGCTGCCTCGTCGACGGAGTTTCCTTTCATCCAACGGTCATCGATCGTGAGGTTCTGCCCTTCGACATAGCCATGCTCGCGCAGCCCTTGCCGAAATGCGTCTAGGAGAGTCGCAGCCGCCGACGGAGAGTACCAGCCACCTACCCAGCCAACGCGGGCCGAGGTACGGACCTCCGAGCGCGTGGGGACAGCGATGAGTCCTGCACTAAGAGCTACGACGAATGTTCTTCGGTTCATGCTCCGATCACGTCGCTCGGTCTGCGGCCCAACGAACCAAGCTAACCGGCCGCGAGCTGCCGGTGCGTAAGCGCCGCCGGCGAGCGGTCCGGTTGAGCGAGTGGTTAGGCTGCAGTGTCAACAGCGTGCTCCCAACCCGGAAAGACTAGGACCGCCGGATGACAGCGAAGCGCACGAGCCAGCACTTTGGCACGCTCAACACCCAGGCGTACGCGACCGTTTTCAATAGCCGATAGCGTTGCCTGGGGAATGTCGGTCAGCTCGGCCAGTCGGTTCTGGCTGAAACCCTGTAGCTCGCGAATGATGCGGACCGATTCTCCGGGCGAGACCTCGATACGCTTCTTCGCGGAACGGAACTGACTCATTTACGTTCTCCGATAATCGTGGGCAGTGACGGAGATGACTTGGAATAGCATCTCAGCGGCAAGGACACGGTAGATCACGCGGTACTGCAGTCCCAGGCGGGACGAGCGATACCCTTTCCATTCGCCCGAAAGCGCCTCATCGTGGAACCCTGTGATCTGCCGTAAGCCGGGTGGACCCGACAAGGTGGCGATATCCTTCCACTTCTCGTAGCGCTTCAGGATCTCCTGCGGGGCGGACGCGCATTGTTTGTCAACGCGACGATGCTCCTCGAGCCGCCACATGCCATATTATGCATATACTATTTGTGGCATGTCAATCGAGCTCCTGAACTGCAGCCTAACGAACCAAGCTAACCGGCCGCGAGCGGACGGCGCGACAGCGCCGCCGGTGAGCGGTCCGCTTGAGCGATAGGTTAGGCGTCAATGTCTCCCGACACGCCCAGAGACCGGTTGCGGGCCAAAAGCCGACCTTGCCGGTTACATTTCAATTTGGGATTTACGCTACTGTGCATATCTGTTCCCTGCCATCCCCATCAGCAACGAAGCTAAGCACCTAGCCGGCGAGCGAGATCAACCATCGGGCCATGCCGTGCCAAAGCGCGCTTGCGCTGAACGGAATTTTCAACAGCTGTACTGCTAGCGCGAAGCCCCCCGCCCAAAAATATGCAGGATGCACTTTGCCGCGGGTCCGCCAGTCATAGATCATGCCGGCAACAATGAACAGTTCACCGATGAGTGTCGGCGGCAGAACCCCGACCACGGGCGGCAGCGGACCTGGCAGTCCGGCGAATCCCACGGTACCCTCAAATGGCGGCAGATGGCCGCCCATCACGATGTAGGCGATGAAAGGACGTGCGATGGGCGCGCCAAGGAGGACGGCCGTCGCCGAGATCATGAGGCGCTTGTGCCAATCGGAGCGACGCATATTGACGATCGCCGCAATCACGAGGACCGCGAACGAGAGCATGTCCGTCATCGGCACTATCATGAAGGCCTCGCCGGCGTCGGCAAAATTTGCCGCGATCGCCCGCTGGGCGGCATTGATCGCTGCTAACGTGCCGAAGATCGTCATCGCGGTTGCCAGCGACACCCCTATCAAGCCGACATCGCGATGGCGTGCGACGTTCCCCGATGCGGCCAGCCAGGTTTGATAGATCAGGAGCAGTGTCCAGCCGAAGAAGAGCAGTGCGTGGATCGCGAGCACCCCGATCCGTTCCGGAATACCCTGAGCCAACGGGACCCAGAAGGTCGGGACAAAGCCAAGGAACGCGGTGGCCGTCATCGCTAGAGCCATCCAAAGGTAGAAACGCGACCGATGCGCTGCTCCATCGTGTTGTGTTGCGTCAGTGATCGTTGCCTGCATGCGCCCCTCCCGCATTCCGCTAAGCGAGCAGTCTACTTCAATAGTGCGTCGAGGCCCGTTGCCAGCGTCCGGTTGAGCGCGGGGTTAGGCCGCACGTTGGACCGCCGATGCATCGGCTCTTGGCATCAGAAATGCCAGGGCGCCGGCTACCACGAACAGCGCCGCAACGTCGCCCCACAGATGGCCGATGTGCTGTGGGTAAACAATGGCCTGGATGGCCATTACGACCCCATGCACGATGCTGGACCATACGGTAAACCAGATCAGGCTGCGATGCGCGAGCGGGTCACGAGAAGCAAGCATGAGGAACACGCCAAGTGTGGCGTAGATCGCGAGAATCATCTGCAGATATTCAGACTGGCCGGCATGCCACGCCCAGCCCGATGGCCAAATGATAGTGAGCGGGTAAACCCCGAACAAGAAGATTAGCCCCACCAGGAGCAAAGCGAGTCGCAAGTATCTAATGCGATCGACGTCAGTCATGATCGTCTCCTCTCTTGAAGTGCCTCGCTGTACGCCTGTTGTGCGGCGCCTAACGAACGAAGGTAACCGGCGCCCCGGTGAAGGCGCGAAGCGCCGCACACGGGGCGTCCGGGTTGACCGAGAGGTTAGGCCGCATTGTTACCCAAGGCGAAATGCCGCAGATCGGTGACGACTCTGCTGTTGTACTCAACGACGGAGATCTCGTCGATTTGGCCGCCAATGCTCAGACTCCGGTTATTCAATCCATCGGCAAGTTCCTTGCAGCGAGAAACGTCCTTGAGCGTCGCGATACCGATATGCGGAAGCTAAACCGCCGCGAGCGGACGGCGCACCAGCGCCCCCGGCGAGCCGTCCGGTTGACCGAGGGGTCGGGCGTCATGTGACTGTCCGGATTCGGACCAGAAGCGACGCGCGGTGACAGCCTACTGAATCACCTCGTCGGCGCGCGCCAAGAGCAAAGGGGGGACCGTAAGCCCGAGAGCCTTAGCGGTCCTGAGGTTGATGAACAATTCAAATTTGGTTGGTTGTTCCACGGGAAGGTCGCCGGGTTTGGCACCTCTCAGTATTTTGTCAGCGTAAATAGCTGACCGACGACAAATCTCGATCGAATCGGGCCCATAAGAAATCAGTGCACCATGCTCAAAGGTCTCCCTCGAAGAAACAACCATCGGCAGATGACGTGCAAGCGCCAGTTTGGGAATTATGGTTCGCCCCTGAAAAAAGATCCCTCCCTGCGCGGGCGTCATCGCCTGCATACCGGCGCTCACCATGGCGTCGAACGCCGGCTCAATTTCATGGAGAGCATGTGCTTCGAACGTTCTGAGGACCAATCCGAGTTGATTTGCGGCGGCCTGGAAAACCTCGAGCTGGACGGTCGTACTCTGTTGATCTGGGTTGATCAGAAATGCAACGCGCGATAGGTTCGGTACTATGTCTTTCAGCAGCTGGAGCCGCTTGCCGCCTGTGTCGCGCCCGAAGTTCGACAGTCCCGTTATGTTTCCGCCCGGCCGCGCTAGAGTCTGAACCAGTTTCATTCCCACGGGATCAGGAATGAACATGAACACAATCGGGATTCTTGTCGTCGCGTCCCTTAAATATGGCGTTGCGGTCTGCCCGCCCATCAAGACATCGACATTCAAGGCAACAAGCTCGGCCGCCATGGCCTTGAAGTGCTCGGGCGTCTCGTTGGGGAAGCGATGCAGGAGCTTGATGTTTTGCCCATCAACGTAGCCCAGCTTCCCGAAACCCTCGGCCAGAGCTTCGAAGTATGGGTGCTCCTCTTTGGCGTTGCCCGCATGCCAGAGGTAGCCAACCACGGGAATTTTGCCGATGGGCTGCGGCCGAGCGATGCTCGCGGCCAGCAGGATACTCGATGCTATGAAGGTTCTCCGATACATCACTGCTCCCCTGGCGGATGTCCGGATCGGGTCGATGTGACGCTACGCGGTTACTGTCAATGGGTCAACAAGGTCTGAGTTGCGGCTTGTCCATGGGTTTACGCGTTTGGTCGAAAGCGGACGACGCGGCCGTCGTGACGTCCAACGAACCAAGCTAAGCGGCCGCGAGCGGACGGCGCGTCAGCGCCGCCGGCGAGCGGTCCGCTCGAGCGAGAGGTTAGGCGCCAGACTTCGCACCAGCCCGCTCCATTGCTACCTGAGACTTCGAGAAGCCCAGTTTCTCATAGAAATCCGACACTCCATTGCGTGCCGCCCGCAAGACCCACGTCATGCGCGGGTTCTCGCTCGTTGCAGCGCGCACCAGGGCTTGACCGATACCTCTGCGACGATGCGCCTCTGCGACCACCAACATAGAGATATACCCGTTGGCTATGCCATCTGTGAACGCGCGAAGAAACCCCACGACGTGACTGTCCTCGACAGCGACGAGTGCCAAATGTGAGCGTGAAAGAAGCAGCGCGAACTCCTCTGCAGAGGAGACACCGCGGTCCCAGCCGGCTGCCAGCAACAGCTGCCGAGCTTCTTCGAACTCGGACGGAGCGATGGCACGTATGTTCATCTAGCGACTAACGAACCAAGCTCAGCGGCACCGAGCGGGCAGCGCGCAGTTTGCGCCGCCGCCGAGGCGTCCGCTGGAGCGAGGGGTTACGCGGCACGCTCGGGCCCGCGAGAGACGACGAGCTCCGCGAACCCCGTCGCGGGATCAAGCTCGCGATTGAAGGACCAATCAGGCAATAGGAGCAAGGTTACCTCAGCGGTCGTGCGCACGATGCATCCGTGCGCCACGTGACCGCCTATGACTCGACCCGCTGAATCGGCGACGGCGATGTGAAGGTGGGACCCATTGCTGCCAACCGTTCCAGCCAGGGTCAGGATCTCAAGATTGCCGCCGAACTGCGTGGGCTCACTGGCACCGGCGAGCCGCACTAGCGCGCTACTGAGACTGCCGACACCTGAAATTATGACGCCTGCGCGTTGCGAGCGCTCGCTAAGTGCCGCCTCGAGTGCGGCTCGCAGGTCGGCACCTGGTCGGAGTCTTAGTGGGAGCGCTTCCATTTCGTGCCGCCTAACGAACAAGTTGAGCGGCGCGCCGCACCGGTGCTCGCGAATGAGAAGGTATGAACCGGCGCGTCTGCTCGAACGATTGGTTAGGCAGCCGACTTGGCATTTCGGTGTGGACGATCGACACGACAATGCCGCGTAAGAGCCCGAGGGTCACAAATTTCTCCTCACCGTAGACAATCCGGTCATCCTCATAGGTAAACGTCGCTCCCGCAAAATCCGCCGGCGGGCTGAATGCCCGCTGGTGGGCTTCCGCCTTGAGCGTCAGGTTGGGCAGCGTCTTGACTGGCTACTATCAATACGTCATTCAATGACGTGGTCCGCCCGCGCCAGCACCGAGGCAGGGATGGTGAGGCCGAGGGCTTTCGCGGTCTTCAGATTGACGACGAGCTCGAACGTGGTGGGCTGTTCCACGGGTAGGTCTTCGGGCTTGGCGCCCCTGAGGATCTTGTCCACGTAGTTCGCGGCTCCCCGCCATAGGTCGGGACGATTGGGGCCAAAGGACATCAACCCACCGGCATCGACAGCTTCACTGAATCCGTAGACCACCGGGAGTCGATTCATGGCGGTAATTTCGACCAGCCGGATCAGCTGGTCTGTTCTCACCGCGAAAGCGAGCAAAGCGCTGGGCCGTGCCTGCCCCATGGCCGCGAGCGCGGAGTCCAGATCATCGGCTCGCCGGAGTTCAACGGCCTGCAGCGTGACGCCTTTCGACTGTGCCGCAGCACGCAGGGCGTCAAGCGCCGCGCCTTGCGACAACTCCGGGCTGAAAAGTGCGCCGACGCGCTTTGTCGCCGGGGCGACCGCCAGGAGCAGGTCGAACCCCTTGAGGCCAATGTCGGGCCCCATGAAGGATTGCCCGGTAATGTTCCCGTCCGGCCGGGACAGGCTCCTTACGAAACCGGCGCCGACGGCGTCACCAACATTGACCATGACGATCGGAACGGTGCTCGTCACTTCCTTCGCCGCGCGAGTGGTCGCCGTACCCGAGCTCACGATGACCTCCACCCCAAGTCCGACCAGCTCGGCCGCCGCGCCGCGGAATCGTTCGGGCTGCGCCACTGTGCGGACCTCGATGCTGACATTCCGGCCTTCCACATAGCGGAGTTCGCGCATCCGCTGGCGGAACGCGTCGACAGTGGTTGTCAACATGGCCGGCGAGTCACTCGTGATGACCCCAATCTTCGCGACCCGAGGCTGCTGGGCCTCGACCGAGAGCCAAGCCACAAGTACAAGCAGCGGGACCAGGGCTTTTGTAAGTCTAGCGATCGTCGGTGACATGATCTTTCGTATCGGAGTCATTGGTGCGACCTCAGGTGCGCGTTCCAACTATCGTCATCACGGCGCCACGGCCTGTCTGCCTAACGAACCAAGCTAACCGACCGCGAGCGGACGGCGCGACAGCGCCGCCGGCGAGCGGTCCGGTTACGCGAGTGGTTAGGCCGCTCGCGGCTGCACAGTTGCCGCTGCGGCATGCTAAGACTTTTCATGTCGAAGCAACCGGAACCAAAACGTGAGTTCGCAGAGCAAACCTGCCCCGAACAATGCCCCAGCCAACCATATGGCGCCGGGTAGCGCTGGGTTGAAACTCGCCCAGTAAGCCACGAGTGCCGCTAGCAAGAACGCTACGGTGATGAAGTGGCGCATAGAGTCTAGCTCCTCGATATAGAGCGGCCTAACGTGGCTGTTCAGCGGGGGCCGCGGCCGGCGCAGCCGGCTGTGGCCCTCCGCTGCAACTGCGGGTTAGGCCGCACTGACGTGAACATAGTACCCGTCAGGATCTCGGAGTGAGAACTCCGGAGTTCCTGTGCTCGGGTTCACATGGGGTTCCTCTTCCAGTCGATCGACAAGACCGCGAGCTGTTGACAAGGAGGCATCGAAATTGTCGATGCGGAAAAACAAGAGGAGACCATTGCCCGGCTCGGCGCGAGCAGGGCTTGTCAACGAGGGATGGTCGTGGGCCCCCCACTGGTGGAGGCAAAGCAAGACCGTTCCATCCGAGTCGAGGATCTGGCCGAAGTACGCGTGGGCAGGGGCCGTCTGTGGTATGCCGAGCAGCGACTGGTACCACTGGAAGCTGCGCGCCACATCGGCAACGCCAATGATCGTCCAAGTTCGCCTCATACTTTCTCCTGCGGCCTAACGAACCAAGCTAAACGGCCGCGAGCGGACGGCGCGCAAGCGCCGCCGGCGAGCGGTCAGCTTGAGCGAGAGGTTAGGCGGCATTCGGACTGCCAAACTCTCTGGCATAGGCCTTCTTGTCGTAGCGCACCGCGTTCATGGCGCGTTCGCTTGTGAGATGCTCCAGGTTTCTCGCCCGATATAAACAGGAAGTACTCACCGTACGCGTTCTTGGCAATGCGAAATAAAGAATAGCGGTTCGGAGCATCGGCGCCTTGTATGTATTGTCGCCGTTCAAATACGGTGGTGGCGCTGGATCCGTCGAACGATAGTCGAGGATCTTCGTTGACAATCCGAGCGGCAGCAAACTGCCTTCGCGGTGTGGCACCAAGGCGAAAGAACTGAATCGTCCCAGCTATGCCCAACGCGAAGGCTGCAACCGTGAGCAAGCCGGGCCAAATGTCCATGCCGCCTAACGAACCAAGCTAAGCGGTCCGCTTGAGCGAGAGGTTAGGCGTCACGCTGGCCCGCGGCCAACTCACGTTTGACCCCAATGATTGCAAGAGCTATGCCGCACAACACAAACAACGGCTCCAACACGTCAGCCTCCGGGCCACTCGTGATGCGATGCAACTGGAATATCCAGTGCAGCAACACAATATCAAAGCTCAGAATGAGGCCACCCGCCACTATGAAGCCGTGGAAGAAAGACCTACTGAAGAAGCGAAACGCTAGGTAGGCAAGGAAGACAAACAGAATAACGGCGATAGCGACGGAGCCCAAACGCTCCGCCATGGTCGTCGCCTTAAGAGTAAACGCAGCCGCCTCGGGTAAGTGAAACAACTGATGCGTTGCTATTCCTCCCACCGCCATACCGGTGGCTGTTCTACCGAGAGCGCGAAGTAGTACTCTCATTGACGCCTAACGAGCCAAGCTAAGCGGCCGCAAGCGGACGGCGCGTGAGCGCCGCCGGCGAGCGGTCCGCTTCAGCGAGAGGTTAGGCCTCAACGCGCACTTCCTCGGCCGGCACAGCCCGCGCCCTAGGCCCGAAGCTTTCGATGTTGGCCAGTGTTTCATTGTGATGAGCGGAGATCTGGGCTGCCGACAGTGCCTTGTTGTCCACGGTCGAGTGCCCATCCGACACAAGAATGACAGGATACCCGAGTGCCAAGGCGCGACGAGTAGTCGTGTCCACGCAGAAGTCACTTTGCAGGCCGCAAATGATGAGGTTGGTGATGCCCCGGGCTCGTAGCACATTGTGCAACTCTGTGCGGTGGAACGAGTCCGTGGCGGTCTTTCTGAGATAGACGTCTCCCTCCCGGGTGTGAAGGGCCGGAGCCAGCTTCCAGGTGTCGGATCCGTAATCCATTTCGCCGCCTTGTGTCTCGTGCTGGATGACGACGACGAGCCCACCAGCTGCTCGGACCTTTCGTGAAACTAGGTTGATGCGGTCGATGACTCGTTCGATGTCGTACGCGGCGTGTTCGCCTGAGCAGAGGACCTGTTGAACGTCGATGATGAGCAGAGCGGTTGACATGGGTGTTGGGGCCTAACGAACCAAGCTCAGCGGCGCCGAGCGGACGGCGCGTAGTGTGCGCCGCCGACGAGGCGTCCGCTGGAGCGTTGGGTTAGAGCGCATGCGCGTCAATAGTACGGAATGACAGCAACAGGCAGCTCGGGGAACCCGACTGCTGCGGAAGCATAGTACCGGTGAAATCCTTCGCGTACGCGAAACCGAAAGCGGCCCTGCGTGGGCGGCTCATCGACTTTGAGCGGAGGCAGCACCTGGCCGCTGGCGAACGCGCGAAGGATGGAAACCATACGCTCCCTCTGAAACCACGCAACGCCAACGTCTCGCTCGGGCGCTTTGACGTCCGCAAGCCGAACACGCTGCGTCGGGAACTCGGAGTCGCTCGAAGCGGTGAACGCCGATTCCGCGGGCTTGAACGATAGAACGTTGGCGGTTTGCAACCACTCGTCCGGGATTTCAAACGCGAGCGCTTCATGCGGAAGCTGGAAGTGCATGCGCCTAACGAAAAGTAGCTGTCCTATACACGACGGAAAGCAAACCGTGACCTATCCGCAAGG
>Ga0187777_10001468_pt1 | contig 15293 bp, 10 predicted proteins | sample 1015_Q2_SP5_10_M_FD_132416 | JGI IMG/M metagenome (GOLD analysis project Ga0187777, IMG submission 132416) | Tropical peat soil microbial communities from peatlands in Department of Meta, Colombia - 1015_Q2_SP5_10_MG | ecosystem: Environmental > Terrestrial > Soil > Wetlands > Peat | place... | reverse complement strand
GGATCTGCAGGCGGCGATTACGGAGGTGCGCACGTCCGGCCTCAACATCATGATGTCCATGAAAGAGGAGGGAAAACCGGTTTCCTTCGTCGAGGACTGCGCGGTGCCGCTTGAGCATCTCGCTGAATATACCGCGCGTCTTATGGCGATTTTTGAAAAGCACGGCACCCGCGGCACCTGGTACGCGCACGCCGGTTCGGGGTGCTTGCACGTGCGGCCGATCCTGAATCTGAGACAGGAAAAGGATGTGCATGCCATGCGCGAAATCGCCGAGGAGGCGCTCGCGATGGTGCGGGAATACAAGGGCTCGCATTCCGGGGAGCACGGCGATGGGCTGGTGCGCTCCGAATTCAACGAGCCGATGTTCGGTTCGCGGCTCGCCCGCGCGTTCGAAGAGGTGAAGGACCGGTTCGATCCGAAAGGTTTTTACAATCCTGGCAAGGTCGTGCGGCCGCCAAAATTCGACGACCGCAACCTGTTCCGCTACGCGCCCGGTTATCACGGTGAGCCGCTCAAAACGCATCTCGACTGGTCGGCCTATCCCGGCGTTGGCGGCGGTCTTCAGGGCGCCGTTGAGATGTGCAACAACAACGGGGCCTGCCGGAAACTTTCAGGCGGCGTGATGTGCCCGAGCTATCGCGTGACCCGTGACGAGCGCGATGTCACGCGCGGCCGCGCCAACACGCTGCGGCTGGCCATCAGCGGGCAGCTCGGCGGTGCTGCGCTCATTTCCGATGAAATGTACGATACGTTGAAGCTTTGCGTTTCCTGCAAGGCCTGCCGCCGCGAGTGCCCGACCGGCGTTGACATGGCGCGCATGAAAATCGAAGTGTTGGCTGCGCGCGCGGAAAAGTTCGAACTCACGCTGCACGACAAGTTGGTCGGGTTTCTGCCGCATTACGCGGCTGTCGCCGCGAATTGGCACCACTTATTCAATATACGGGACCACAGCGCGATTCTGCGCAAGGCCTCACAGATGATCGCCGGCTTTTCCGCGGGCCGCAGTCTGCCGAAATGGCGCAAGGACACCTACCGCGACCGCTCCGACTGGCGTTACACAACAGCGCGGGAAAACGCAGCTGCGCCGGAAGTCGTCCTTTTTGCCGATACGTTCAACCGTTATTTCGAGCGCGAAAATCTCGATGATGCGCTGAGCGTTCTGGTGGCCGGCGGCTATCGCGTCTACGCGCCGTTGCCGGCCGATCCCAACGATCGTCCGCTGTGCTGTGGCCGCACTTTCCTCTCGGTCGGACTGGTCGATGAAGCGCGCAAGGAGATGCAGCGCACGTTGGATGCGCTTGCACCTTATGCTGCGCGTGGGTTGCCGATTGTCGGCCTCGAACCGAGCTGTCTGTTCACCTTCCGCGACGAATTGCCGGCCTTGTTCAAAGGCGAAGCCGTCGATGCGCTGGCCAGGAACGCGCTGCTGTTCGAGGAACTCATCGTGCGCGAGCACAAGCAGGGCCGCTTAAAGCTGCCGCTGGGCGCTCTCCCGAAGAAGGCGCTGCTGCATGGCCACTGCCATCAGAAGGCATTCGATACCATGGGCGCAGTTGAGGGCGCGTTACGGCTTATCCCGCAGCTTTCGGTGGAGACGATTGAATCGAGCTGCTGTGGCATGGCGGGCAGCTTCGGGTACAACGTCTCGACCATCGACGTATCGCGCAAGATGGGCGAGTTGTCGTTGCTGCCCGCGGTGCGCAGGGCAGCCACCGATACGCTGATCGTTGCCGACGGCACCTCGTGCCGGCATCAGATTCGCGATGGCAGCGAGCGGGAGGCGGCCCACGTCGCCCGCATATTGGCGATGAGCATTGCGGCGTCTGGTCCGGCCACTGAGGCGACGGCATAGTGAAAATATGACGGGCAAGCTTTTCCCGACTTCACTTGTCGGCTCCTACCCGCAACCCGATTGGCTGATCGACCGCGCGCGGCTGTCGAAGATAGTGCCGCGCGTGCGCATGGATGATCTGTGGCTGATTGATCCGAAGGAGCGCGAGGCCAGGCAGGACGAAGCCACACTGCTTGCAATCCGCGATCAGGAGAAAGCGGGCCTCGACATCGTCACCGATGGCGAGCAGCGGCGCGAAAGCTATTCGAACCGGTTTGCAACCGCGCTCGAGGGTATCGATACCAGGAATCCTGGCACGACGCTCAATCGCAGCGGCAAGCCGATCCCGGTTCCACGTGTGACCGGCAAGATCCGCCGCAAATATCCGGTCGAGCTGCGCGACCTAGAGTTTCTGCGCGCGAATACAAAAAAGACCGTGAAGATGACAGTGCCGGGTCCCTTTACAATGTCAAAGCAGGCGCAGAACGAATTCTACAAATCCGATGAGGCCATGGCGCTCGACTATGCCGCCGCGGTGAACGAGGAGATCAAGGACTTGTTTGCTGCCGGCGCGAACGTCGTACAGATCGACGAGCCGTGGATGCAGCAGCATCCGGAGAAGGCGCGCGAATATGGGCTGAAGGCGCTCGATCGCGCGCTCGATGGCGTCAGCGGCACGATCGCGATCCATCTGTGCTTTGGTTATGCGGCCGTCGTGCACGACAAGCCGGCTGGCTACTCGTTCCTGTCCGAACTGGAAGGCTCGCGCGCCGCGCAGGTGTCAATAGAGGCTGCGCAGCCCAAACTCGACCTCAAGGTCCTTGAGAAACTGCCGTCGAAGACGATTATTCTCGGTGTCATCGATCTTTCGGACATGAATGTCGAAACGCCTGAGACAGTGGCGGCGCGCATCCGCAAGGCACTGCCGCATGCGCCAGCCGAGCGTATTGTGATCGCGCCCGATTGCGGCATGAAATACCTGCCGCGCGACGTGGCGTTCGGGAAAATGCAAGCGATGGTGCGAGGCGCTGATATTGTGCGGCGCGAGCAGCGCGGCAAATAGCCGGACGGCGGCTTGCACTTGCGGCCAATACCCGCAAAATGGGGCCAATAACAAGGATAGCACGGCCCATCCGTTGGTGGAGTCGCTGCGGGCCTACAAAGGGAGGAGGAGATGAAAAATCTCGTTATTGCCGGGACAGCCGTCGCCGCTATTGCGCTTGCCAACGCACCAGCTGTGGCCTGGGAGCCAACCAAACCGGTCGAAATCGTGGTAGCCGCGGGTGCAGGTGGTGCTTCCGATCAGATGGCGCGCATGATCCAGGCAGCCATCCAGAAGCACAATTTGATGAAACAGCCGATGGTGGTGTCACTCAAGGGCGGCGCATCGGGCGCCGAGGCCCTGATGTACATGAAATCGAGCGACGGCGATCCCAACAAGGTGCTGATCGCTTACTCGCTGATCTACATGCTGCCGCTATCCGCAAAAATTCCCTTCAACTGGCGCGACCTAACTCCGGTGTCAGTGATCGCGATGGATCAGTTCGTTCTGTGGGACAACACGACGCTGCCCTACAAAAACGTGAAAGAATTCATCGACGCCGCCAAGGCGGCGCCGCAGCCGTTCAAAATGGGTGGCACCGGGTCCAAGCGCGAAGATCACATTCTGACGGTGTTCGTAGAGAAGCGGACAGGCGCGAAGTTCGCATATCTCCCGTACAAGTCCGGCGGCGAGGCGGCAACCCAGCTGGTTGGCAATCACACCGCCTCCAACGTCAACAATCCGTCGGAGAATCTCGAAGTGTGGCGCGCCGGTCAGGTACGCGCGCTCTGTGTATTCGACAAGGAGCGCATTTCGTACAAGGCCAAGGTGACCGACACCCAGTCTTGGAGCGACATCCCGACCTGCAAGGAGGAGGGGCTTGACGTGCAGTACCTCATGCTGCGCGCCATGTTCCTGCCGGGGAAGGTCACTCCCGATCAGACGGCCTTCTACGTCGATCTGTTCAAGAAAGTGTCGGAGACGCCTGAATACAAAGACTACATGGAGAAGCAGGCGCTCAAGCCGATCTTCCTGACCGGCAAGGACATGATCAAATTCCTCGAAGAAGACGACAAGCTCAATTCAAGCCTGATGGAAGAAGCAGGGTTCGTCGCGAAGTAAACAGATTCAGTGCTGTCATGCTCTGAAAAGGGCATTCAGCGCCACGGGAATCTTGCAAGATTGATAGGGAGCATCCGCTTGCCCGGGTGATGACAGCCGAAGCTGTTTGAACGCGCGTAGTGGGGGTTTAGTGTCAGACTCAAATACCGAAATTGCGGTTGATGATCCAACCGCACCGGCTGAGGACTCGCCGGCCGTCGCTTCGACGCGTACCGCAGAAACGGCCGTCTACTTTCTATTGGCCGGCCTTGCGCTGCTGCTGGCCTTCGACAACTGGCGCACCGGAATGGGATGGGAGGCGGAAGGGCCGCAGGCCGGCTATTTTCCGTTTTATCTCTCGATCATTCTGGCCGCGGCAAGCATCTATGGTCTGGTTTCAATTTTCCTGAGCCGGATTGATGAAGGCAAGGTTTTCGTCACGCGCGATCAGCTTCGCCGTGTGATGCAGGTGTTCGTTCCAACATTTCTCTTCTGCCTGCTGACGCAATGGCTTGGGCTTTATGTCGCGAGCTTCCTGCTGATCGCGGGCTTCATGTGGATGGTCGGTCGCATCGCGCTGTGGAAATCGTTGCTGACCGGCTTTGTGTTTTCGGTCGCCATGTTCATCACTTTCGATATCGCGTTCGACGTCATTATGCCCAAGGGGCCGCTCGAAGCCCTGTTTGGATACTGAATCCATGGAAGCCTTCAGCCTGCTCGCCCAGGGTTTTGCCGTTCTGCTGACCTGGAAGACGCTCTCCTTGATGATGGTCGGGCTGGTGCTCGGCATATTCGTCGGCGTGTTGCCGGGTTTGGGTGGTCCAAACGGCGTCGCCATCTTGCTGCCGTTGACGTTCACGATGGATCCGACCTCCGCTATCGTCATGCTGTCCTGCATCTATTGGGGCGCGCTGTTCGGCGGCGCAATCACCTCAATTCTGTTCAATATTCCGGGCGAAGCCTGGTCGGTGGCCACGACTTTCGATGGCTATCCGATGGCGCAGCAGGGCAAGGCGGCGGAAGCGCTCACGGCCGCCTTTACCTCTTCTTTCATTGGGTCATTGTTTGCCGTTCTGCTGATCACGTTTTTGGCGCCTGGAATTGCGTCTTTTGCCTTGCGTTTTGGGCCACCAGAATTCTTTGCGGTGTATCTGCTGACCTTTTGCTCCTTCGTCGGCCTGGGCCGCGAAGCGAAGCACAAGACGATCATTTCCATGGCGCTCGGCTTGCTGCTTGCCGGCGTCGGAATGGATACCGTTTCCGGACAGCTCCGCATGACCTTTGGCTTTAGCGATCTGCTGCGTGGCATCAACTTTTTGGTCGCGGTGATCGGGTTATTCGGCATCAGCGAAATTCTGCTCACGATGGAGGAACGGCTGGCGCTGCGCGGCCATGCGGCGCGGATCAGCCTGCGCGTGCTGTGGAACGTGTGGAAAGACTTGCCGCGCTACTGGGTGACGCTGCTGCGCTCGTCGGTGATCGGCGCATGGCTGGGCATTACGCCGGGCGGTGCAATCGCTGCATCGTTCATGGGCTATAACCTCGCCAAACGTTTCGCGCGGGACCCCGAAAGCTTTGGCAAGGGCCGGATCGAAGGCGTGTTTGCCCCGGAAACGGCGGCGCATGCTTCCGGGACCGCAGCGCTCCTTCCGATGCTGGCCTTGGGGATTCCAGGCTCCGGCACGGCTGCAATTCTGCTTGGCGGGCTGATGGTGTGGGGGCTTAATCCCGGCCCCCTGCTGTTCGTCGAGCACAAGGACTTTGTCTGGGGCCTTATCGCCTCGATGTATCTTGGCAATATCGTCGGCCTTGTCATGGTGCTCTCTACCGTGCCGGTTTTCGCGGCGGTGCTGCGCGTTCCGTTCGCGGCTATTGCGCCAATGATTGTGGTGTCTTGCGCGATCGGCGCCTACGCCATCCAGAACGCCATGTTCGACATCTGGCTGATGCTGTTGTTCGGCGTGGTCGGCTACGTGTTCAAAAAAATCGGTGTTCCGTTGGCGCCGTTTACTCTTGCGCTTGTTCTCGGCAGCCGCGCTGAAGACGCATTCCGCCTTGCAATGATCGGCTCCGGCGGCGATCTCCGGGTGTTCTGGGCAAATCCGCTGGTCGGCTCGATAACCACGCTCGCTTTTGTCCTGCTGTTCTGGTCACCGATCAGCAGATTCTTCGGCCGGTTCGGCGGGTTAGTGCAGCCACGCAAGCAGCCAAGCTGAGCGTCGCTATTCCGCGGGCCCAGGTTCGGCTGCTGTCGCTGGGCTTACAGCCGAAAACCTCGCGGTTCGACGAGAGAATATCGCGATCAACGCTGGAAGGGTTATGAGTATGACCGCAGGTGCCAGCATCATGCCGCCAACCACGACAATCGCCAGCGGCTTTTGGACTTGCGATCCAATGCCGGTGGAGATGGCCGCAGGCAAAAGACCAACGCCAGCGATAACACAGGTCATCAGCACCGGTCGCATCTGTAGCTCACCGGTACGGAGCACAGCGCTGATGCGGTCTAACCCCGCGTCAATCAGTTGATTGTATTGAGACAGAATGATGATTCCGTCCATCACAGAAATACCGAATAACGCGATGAAACCGATTGCGGCGGAAATGCTGAACGGCATGCCCATAACCAGAAGTCCAAGTACTCCGCCGATTGTCGCCATCGGAATGACGCTCATCGCCAGCAGCATGTCCGGAACCGAGCCAAAATTGACCCAGAGCAACAGTGCAATCAGGGCCAAGCTGATAGGAACCACGATTTGCAGTCGGCCGATCGCGTCTTGAAGGTTGCCGAATTCGCCGACCCACTCGAGTCGCGATCCGGCGGGCAGTGGGACCAGCTTGGCCACCTTTGTTTGGGCCTCGTGGATTGCGCCTCCGAGGTCGCGGTCACGAACGCTGAATTTTATGGGTAAATAACGCTGCTGTTGCTCGCGATAGATGTAGGCAGCTCCTGACACTAGGTCGATATTGGCGATCTCGCTGAGAGGAACCACCATAAAGGTAGATTGATTCGAAACGCCGACGCCCAGATTTTTAATGGACTCAAGGCTTTGTCGGAAGTTCGGGGCGAGCCTCACGATGATCGGAAAATGTTGGTCGCTGTTTGGCTCATAAAGGTCTCCCGCGCTGTCACCACCAATGGCAACACGAACCGTAGCGTTGATATCACCTGGAGTCAGCCCATACCGGGCTGCGCGCTCACGATCGACGTCGATCTGGAGTGTCGGCTGCCCAAGAGAGGTAAAGACGGAAAGATCGGTTACGCCACGCACAGTGTTAAGCACACTCTTGATCTTGTTGGCGGTATCCGTCAGTACCGCAAGATCATTACCGTAGAGTTTGATTGAATTCTCGCCTTTTACACCCGAAACAGCTTCCGCGACGTTGTCTTGAAGATATTGGGAGAAATTGAACTCAATTCCCGGAAACTGAGCCTGTAATTTCTTCAGGATCTGGTCAGTAAGGGCGTCCTTGTCGAGGCCGGCGGGCCATTGATTGAATGGCTTGAGAGGCGCAAAGAATTCGGCATTATAGAAACCGGTTGCGTCGGTGCCGTCGTCGGGCCGACCGTGCTGCGAAACGACCGACTCTACCTCCGGGAAGCTTCGCAAGAGTTCTCTTATCTGATTGACGTAGCCGTTGCCTTCCTCAAGCGAAATTGTTGAGGGCATGGTTGCACGTATCCAGAGATTGCCTTCCTCGAGTTTCGGCAGGAACTCAAGCCCCAGCATTTTCACCGAGAGCAGCAACGCCACCATCAGCGCAGTAGCACACGCAGCTGTGAGCGTTTTATTGGCAACGGCCAATCTGAGTGCCGGTGTATAGACTTGGTGCAAGATCCGCACCAGATATGTTTCGGTTTCGCGTGTATGCTCGGGGAGCAAGAAGGCACTCAGGGCAGGAGCCACTGTGAATGTCGCCAGCAAACCGCCTGCGAGTGCATATGCGTACGTTCGCGCCATTGGGCCAAAGATGTGTCCCTCGACGCCGCCCAGTGTAAAAAGCGGGATAAACGCAGCAATGATAATTCCGGCGGCGAAAAATATCGACCGACTGACATAATTTGCAGCCTGATGTATTGCTGCGGCTTTACCGGTCAGCTTGTCGTCGCGATCGTCAAGTCGCCTTGGCACAGAGGCCTCCCAGGGCGTGCTCAGGCGCCTGAAAATACTTTCCACCATGATGACTGTGGCATCGACAATCAGACCGAAATCGATAGCACCGACCGACAACAGATTCGCTGATTCACCTCGCATGACAATAATGCCGACGGCGAAGAACAATGCGAAGGGTATCGTAGCGCCGACGATTAAGGCGCTCCGCAAGTTTCCTAAGAAGCACCATTGCATGAAGAAGATGAGGACAATGCCGAACACCATGTTGTGCAGCACGGTCCTCGTCGTAATCTCGATCAGGTCCTTGCGGTCATATATACGCTCGATGCGCACACCGGGTGGCAGGATATTTGAACTGTGTATTCGCTCGATTTCAGCTTCAACACGCCTGATCGTGGGCATGGTTTTTTCGCCCCGGCGCATAAGCACAATGCCCTGCACGATGTCATTTTGATCGTCGCGGCCAGCGATCCCAAGCCGTGGTTTATTGCCGATTACCACATTCGCCACATCGCGGATCAGGACTGGCGTCCCGCCCGACTGCGTCAACATGGTATTCTTGATGTCATTGATCGAACGGATAAGTCCGACCCCGCGGACAACGGCAACCTGCGGCCCAATGTCGAGTGTATTGCCGCCGACATTGATGTTGCTGTTGTTCAAGGTCTGCAACATCTGCGCCAGCGTTAAACCGTAGGCGGTCAACCGGTTAGGGTCGACCTGAATTTCGTAGGTCTTAGTCTTGCCGCCCCAAGCCGTTACATCGATGACACCCGGCACCGCGCGGAATCGCCGTTGCAAAACCCAATCCTGCAGAGTCTTAAGTTCTCGCACAGTATAATTCGGTGGACCGACGAGTTGATAACGATAAATTTCTCCGATTGGGCTGACCGGAGAAATCTGTGGTTGGGCCCCGTTCGGGAGATTCGGCAACGTGCTCAGGCGATTGATGGCCTGCTGAAGTGCCTGCTCATACGTGAAATCAAAGGTAAACTGCAGTTTGACGTCAGACAGGCCGTACAGTGAGATGGTCCGAATTGTCTGTAGATTGGGAAGGCCAGAAAGCTGCGTCTCGATCGGAATGGTGATGTATCGCTCAATTTCTTCTGCCGACAATCCCGGACTTTGTGTAACGATATCCACCATTGGTGGAGTCGGGTCGGGGTAGGCTTCGATGTTTAATTCACGAAAGGCTAGCGTTCCGCCGAACAAGATGGCGATAAAAATGACGACCATAAGCGTACGGTGCTTCAGAGAGAAAGCAATGATCGCGCTCATGGAATGCCTTTGTTGCGCAACAGCCGAAACAGCTTAGCTTCCGGCCGCGGCACGATCGACGAACAGGCTGCCCTTATTCACGATAGACTCACCAAGGCGGAGACCATCAAGCACTTGGATCATGGGCCCGTTGGAGAGTCCGGTCTTGATTTCCCGTCGTTCGACAGCGCGATCTTCGCGCACCACCCACACGTGAGCGGCCCTGCCATCATAGATGATGGCCTCGCGTGGAACTGCGGGGGAACTATCACCTTCGCCAGTCAAAATGGTCACTCTCGCAAACATTTCTGGCCGCAGCACACCTTCCTTGTTGTCGATAGTCGCGCGCACCAGCAATCGGCGCGTCGTGGGATCCAGAGAAGTTGCGACATAAGAAATATTGGCGGGAAACACCCGATCCGGAAAAGCCATCACAGAGAAATGTATCGCCTGGCCGACGTGAACATTTGGCGCCTCACTTTCGCGCACATAGGCCACGAGCCAAACAGTGGACAGGTCGCCGATAATAAAGGTCGCGTCATTGGCCGCCGCGCTGTTGGAAGTTGTGTTGACATATTGGCCGGGTCCGACTTTGCGTTGCACGACAGTGCCGCCAATCGGCGAATAGATCGTCACCAGCGGACTGATTATCCCCGTTTCACTGAATTTGGCGATCTCCTCGTCAGTCTTGCCAAGTATGCGCAGTCGGTTACGTACCGCCTCGAGCGAGATTTGAGCCGCGTGCAAATCGTTTTGCGCCGCCAATAGGGTTGCCTGCGCCTGCTGGAAATCGCGCAGCGGACCAGCTTTGGTTTCAAAAAGCGTTTTGTTCTGCTGCTCAATGATCTTTGCCAGATTCAGCGCAGCTTGGGCTTTATTCAATCCAGCTATCGCGGTGATGAAGTCATTTTGCGCCTGCACCATATCGGGCGATTCAACGGCAAAAAGCGGCTGGCCAGCGACTACCGGCTCGCCAGGCTTAGCGAATAGCTTCACGACCCGACCGGCATAGGGCGAATAGACGAGGGTGGCGCGGTCTTCGTCGACACCGATCTTCCCCTCAGTCAAATGCTCAGTGCGGAACACCACATCAGACACCGGAGTGGTTCCCCATGAGTCCCACTGCTGTGGTGTAGGGTAGTATGTACCGGCCGGGCTGGTTTGGTTCGACGGTTCCGCAGCGGCAAGCTTGTCAGCTTGCGGCGGACGCGTTCCCGCCGCCACTGCAATCAATGTGCAAATCGTCAACACCGCGACGGCGATGACGCCATTGCGTATACCCAATCGCGGGCGCAGACGAAGCCGCGCCATGACCGTCCCGAAAAGCCGATCCAATGTTTTTCTGATCCGAGATCTTTAGAGCTTTTATATTGAATTCACGCAACTATAGCGCATAACCGCGAAATAAACATTTAACCCGCTAAATCGGTCCCCCGTTCAAGGGGTTGCCGAAATCGGTTGTCATCTGTGTGGTCGATAAAGGCAGCGCAAGAGCCGGTGCCTTAGTGCTCGGTCACCCCTTACCAACCAAATGGAGACCGGTCCATCAGGAACTATTCTGGGCAGTTTACGACCCTTGGGCAGCATTTCAGCGGTCGTTTTTTCTGACAACACGTGTCATTTGTTTTCGGGCTTGGTGCATTATAAGGCGCATTGGTGCAGTGCAAAAAAGGGCGCACGATCTGTATGAATTTAAGTCGGCGCCCCGTCCTCTCCACAATAGCGGCAGCCCTTGCAGTTGCCAGCGCAGAGCCCGCGCAGGGCGAAGACACGCCGGCGAGCATCGGCATTACTGAGCCTTCGATCGCTACGAGTCTGCCACAGAAGGGCGACCCCACGGGTTTGCGCAAGCGCCTGAACGATCACGGCGTTTCGTACAACGTGATCTATACGAACGACGTGTTGGGCAATTTCTCCGGAGGCATCCAGCGCGGCACCATCGACCAGGGCAAATTCGAGGGCCAGCTTCTCGTTGATCTTGAAAAACTCGCCGGCTGGAATGCCACGACGTTCTACGCAAACGTGTTTGGTATTTACAACACAGGCCGCATGCGTCGCGACTATGTCGGCGGGATGAACACGATTGCAGCGATCGAGGCTACGCCAGCCGTTCGTCTGTCGGAGCTGTGGATGGAACGCTGGTTCGGCCCCGTCAGTTTCAGAATTGGCCAGCTCGCCGCTGACGCCGAATTTTTCTACAGCGATCTTAGTCAGATCTTCCTGCAAAGTGATTGGCCGACCATCGGGGCGGTCAACCTGCCAGGCGGAGGTCCGGCCTATCCACTGTCAGCGCTTGGCGCTCGTATAAAGTACGAGTTTCCAAAAGACGCATCGCTGTTGTTTGCCATTTTTAACGGCGATCCGGCGGGCCCGTGTTCTAGCGATCCTGATACCTGCAACCGTTACGGACTCAATTTTCGTTTGCAGGACCCGGCCTTTATGATCGGCGAGCTGCAATTCCGCAGAAATCGCGGCAAGAACGACACCGGGCTCGCGACGACCTTGAAGATCGGCGGTTGGGCCCATATTGGACAATTTGCTGACAAGCGTTTCGATGACACCGGCATGCTGCTGGCGAACCCGGCAAGCAATCGCGTGCCGCTGATGCATCGCGGCGACTACGGCCTCTACGGAGTTATCGATCAGCAAATCTACCGCCCGCGAGGCGGCAGCGGGGATAGCGGCATCTCGGTATTCAGTCGCGGGTCAGTAAGTCCTCAGTCAGACCGAAATCTGGTCAATTTCTATATTGATGGCGGAATCGTATTCGCCGGCCTGGTTCCGAAAAGGCCGAACGACACTTTCGGCGCAAGCGTAATCTATGCAAGGTTTTCGAACGGTATTCGCGGTTTCGATCAGGACCGGATCAACTTCGGTGAGCTATCTACGCCGCCGCGCGACTATGAGACAAACTTGGAATTGACCTACGTTGCGCAGATCGTGCCGGGCTGGACCATCCAGCCGGTTTATACATCGATCTGGCATCCGAGCCACCCGAGCCAAACAGGCGTCCGCTCTCCCGATGCCCAGGTTGCCGGCGTTCGCTCCGTCATCAGATACTGAAGAAATCGACCCGCCCGGACGGGGACTGAAACCGGGCGGGTCGTCAGACCGGCGCCAGGATGGACGGGGCACAGGCGCCGATTTTAGTTGCGTTTGAACTCAGTAAATGTTGCAGATCCGAACGAGGCGCGCGTTGCCCCAACGGTCGTAACGTTCGACAAGGCGGCAGTCGCGATGGCCGGGTGCCACGTAAACCGGGCCGGCATAGGCGTTGTTTGCGGCAGCCGCGCCAATCAGCGCACCGGCGGCAAAACCGATACCGACGCCCCAGTGTGAATGAGCCTGCGCACTGCCGCTGGTGGCGGCGAACGTGCCCGCGAGCGTGAGGGTGGCCAATGCGAAGGCGATAGTCTTGGACTTGGTCATAACGGTCTCCATCCAGTCGAATTTGGGGCGGCCTGCTTTGGCCGCGATATGCATGGGTCGCGCCGGCCGTGGAAAAGGTTCAAAGCGGGTTTGGCAGATGCTTGCCCGGCCGGGTCGGGCAATGACACAGTGAGAAAATGATCAGAATCCCGGCATTTTTACTGGCTTTTGCCATCGGAGCGGGGGCGCAAGCCGAGCAATTGGACAAAGTCCGCTTCGGCACCAATTGGCTCGCCGAGGCCGAACACGGCGGCTTCTACCAGGCGCTCGCCGACGGCACGTACAAAAAATACGGGCTTGACGTGACCATCGTGCCGGGCGGGCCAAATGTGAACAATCGCATCCTGCTGCCGGTCGGCAAGCTCGACTTCTTCATGAGCGCCAATTCGCTGCAGAGCTTTGATGCCGTCGCGCAGAATATTCCAACTGTCGCGGTGGCGGCGAGCTTCCAGAAGGACCCGCAAGTATTCGTTGCGCATCCGGATGTGGCGAAATTCGAGGACCTGAAGACGCGAACGCTGTTTGTGTCCAAGGAGGGCATTACAACCTATCTCCTCTGGCTGAAGGCTGACCACGGGTTCGATGAGTCGAAAGTAAAACCCTATACTTTCAATGCGCAGCCGTTTCTTGCGGACAAAAAATCCGCCATGCAGGGCTACGTGACGTCGGAACCATTTGCGGTCGAGAAGCAGGGCGGATTCAAACCGCAGGTGTTCCTGCTCGCCAATTATGGCTTCGATGCTTATTCGACGCTGATCGAGACTCGTCGCGACCTGGTGGAGAAACGGCCCGATCTGGTGCAGCGTTTTGTCGATGCCTCGGCGATCGGCTGGTATCACTATATCTACGGTGACAGCCGGCCGGGAAACGAACTGATCAAGAAACAAAATCCGGAAATGACCGACGCCCTCCTGGCCTATTCCATCGCAAAGATGAAGGAGTACGGCATCGTGGATTCAGGCGACTCGGTGAGGCTTGGCATCGGCGCCATGACCGACACGCACTGGAACAGCTTTTTCGACAAGATGGTGCGTGCCGGCGTCGTCAAGGGGAAGATCGACTACCGGCGCGCCTATACGCTGCAATTCGTCAACAAAGGTGTCGGTGTCGAGCTGCGGCCGAAATGAACGCCAAAGGTCCGACCATCGTTTCGTTACGTGACGTCGGCAAGACGTTCGAAAGCGGTACGGTTGCGCTCAATGGCTTCGATCTCGATGTGCACACGGGTGAATTCGTTTCGTTGCTGGGCTCGTCGGGCTGCGGAAAATCGACGGCACTGCGCATCATCGCGGGATTGGGCGCGGCATCGGAAGGAACCGTCGAGTGGCCGACTGGCGCAGGGCAAATTGGATTCGTTTTCCAGGAACCGACGCTGATGCCATGGGCCAAGGTTGCCGCCAATGTGGCATTACCGCTCAAGCTCGCACGAGCTGATGCGAAGGCGTCGCAGGCGGCAGCGGCGCAGGCGCTCAAACGTGTAGGACTGGCGGAATTTGCCGACGTATTCCCGCGCGAGCTCTCGGGCGGCATGAAAATGCGCGCCTCGATTGCCCGCGCGCTGGCGATAGAACCGCAATTGTTACTGATGGATGAGCCGTTCGCCGCGCTTGACGAGATCACTCGCTTCAAACTCAACAATGATCTGTTGGCGGTATGGCAGGAACTGCATCGCACGGTGATTTTCGTCACTCATTCGGTGTTCGAGTCGGTTTATCTGTCTCAGCGGATTGTCGTTATGACGCCGCGTCCGGGCCGCGTGTTCACCGAGATCGCTGTCGATGCGCCATATCCGCGCGACGAGCGCTTTCGTACGTCTGCCGAATATGCCGGCTTCTGCCGCGCGGTAGGGGAAGCGCTTAACAAGGCGATGGCGGCTGGAGGAGGTTTGTCGTGAACGATCGCGTCTTGCGGATCGCGCTGCCCATTCTGGTGCTCGCGATCGGCGTGCTGTTTTGGGGCCTGGTTGTATGGGCCTTCGCCATTCCGCCATTCGTGCTGCCCGGACCGGGCCTGGTGCTTGCGACGTTGATCGCCGACGGCGGCCTGTTGTGGAATTCGCTGCTGGTGACGCTGCTTACGACTTTCGAGGGGTTTCTGCTCGCGGCGGTCGGGGGCATCGGCCTTGCAATTTTGTTTAACCAGTCGCGACTGGTTGAATATTCGCTCTATCCTTACGCCGTTATTCTGCAAGTCACGCCGGTTGTTGCCATTGCGCCGCTGCTGCTGATCTATCTGCCGCAACCCTTGGCCGTGCTTGCCTGCGCGTGGATCGTGGCGTTCTTCCCGGTCCTCGCCAACACGACGCTGGGGCTGAATTCCGTCGACCACAACCTGCTGGCGCTGTTCGAGCTTTACAAAGCAACGCGCTCACAAGTGTTGTGGCAACTGAAATTGCCGTCGGCAATGCCGCAAATACTTGCCGGGTTGCGGATTGCTGGAGGTCTGTCCCTGATCGGGGCGGTAGTCGCAGAAATTGCCGCCGGGTCTGCTGGTGCGGGTTCTGGACTGGCCTACCGCATCG
>Ga0187777_10001466_pt1 | contig 15301 bp, 9 predicted proteins | sample 1015_Q2_SP5_10_M_FD_132416 | JGI IMG/M metagenome (GOLD analysis project Ga0187777, IMG submission 132416) | Tropical peat soil microbial communities from peatlands in Department of Meta, Colombia - 1015_Q2_SP5_10_MG | ecosystem: Environmental > Terrestrial > Soil > Wetlands > Peat | place... | reverse complement strand
CGGAGTCGCCGCGGGAGCGACCGGGGGTGAGGCCGGCCCTTCGCCCGCCGGCGCCGTCCGCTCCGGCTCGAGGCAGTCGACGACGGCGTACACGCGCCGCGGGTTGCTCGGGGCCACGGCGATACCGGTCCGGCCGATGCCCTCGGGCGGCAGGCCGGCGGTGAGCCGCTTCCACGACGCGCCGCCGTCGGTGGACTTGTAGATGCCGCCCCCGGGGCCGTTGCTCGGAGCGTACACGAACCACGGCGGGCGCCGCGTGTTCCACAGGCCCGCGTACACCACGCGGGCGTTGGACGGGTCGACGACCACCTCCACCGCGCCAACGCTCTCGTCCTTGTAGAGCACCTTCTGCCAGCTGCGGCCGCCGTCGCGCGAGCGGTAGACGCCTCGCTCCTCGCTCGGGCCGTAGAGCGAGCCGATCGCGGCGACGTACACGAGGTCGGGATTGCGAGGGTCCACGGCGATCTTGCCGATGTGCTGCGTGCCCTCGAGGCCGCAGTGCGTCCAGATCCGCCCGCCGTCGGTGGACTTGTAAACGCCGTCGCCGTAGCCGGCGGAGTCGCGCAGCGTGGACTCGCCCGTGCCGGCGTAGAGCACCTCCGGTGCCGACGGCGCCACCGCCAACGCGCCGATCGACGCGACGCCCTGGCCGTCGAAGACCGGCTGCCACGTCCGGCCGCCGTCGATCGTCTTCCACACGCCGCCATTGACGTGGCCGAAGTAGAACTCGTGCGGCCGGCCCGGCACGCCGGCCACGGCGTCCACGCGCCCGCCCCTGAACGGGCCCAGCATCCGCCAGGAGAGCCCGGCGAAGAAACTCCCGGGGAGGTCGGCCGTCCGCGGATCGGACGCGACTGCGCCGACACCCGTGCCCCGGACGGGCCACCCGGCGTCGAGCGCGCGGCGGAGCCACGGCCCGAGCGCCGCCGCGCCCCACGCGGCCTGGCCGACCCGCGTCACGAAGTCGCGCCGCGGGAGGCCGCGCGGAAGGTCCACGCCGGTCTCCGCCGCGCCACCGGCGGCGTCCCGCCCGCGGCCGCGCCTCGCCACGCCTACGGCGCCGCCCTGAGCGTCCGGATGTACGCCAGGACCGCGGCGACCTGCTCGGCGGTCAGCTTGGCCTTGTAGGAGGGCATCCCGCGGCCCTTGCCGTTGAGGATGGCGTCGCTCCACACGCTGTCGGGGACCGATGCCGTGCTCGCCGCGGCGAGGTCCTGCAGGTTCATGGATCGGGCCATCGCCGCGCTCGGTGTGCCCCTGGGGCCGTGGCAGGACGCGCAGTTCCGCGCGTAGAGGGCCGCGCCGTCGGGAGCGGGTTGGGCGTGGGAGCCCGTGTCGGCGGGCTGCTGGGCCGCCGCGCGGCCGGCCGCGGCCAGCGCGATGATCGCCGCCAGCGTCAGAGTCCTGGTCGTCATGGCATCTCCTTCACGATGTCCGAGGAGGCAAACCGGAGTCCCGTCAAATTACCCCGTTTCCCGTCGCGAATGACAGATGCCCTCGCACGGGCGGCCGATTTGCGCCCTCCCGACCCCGAGCCTAGCATAGGGCTCATGGGTACTCCTCGACGTGCCGCGCTGCGCGCGGCGGTTCTGGCGGCCCTGGTGGCGGCCGCGCCCCGGCCTCTCAGCGCCCAGGCCTCGACCTACCAGCTCCTCCAGACGTTCTCCGACCTGCTGAATCAGATCCGCGTCAACTACGTCGACTCGGTCACGACCCAGCATCTGGTCCGCGGCGCGATCGAGGGGATGCTCGCCTCCCTCGATCCGCACAGCTACTACCTGGAGCACGCCCAGAGCGAGCGGCTCGACGCCTGGCGCGCCGGCCGCCTCGCGGCCACCGGGATCGTGGTCGAGGGCGTCGAAGGCAGCATCACGGTGCTGGCCGTGATCCCCGGAAGCTCCGCCGAGCGCAGTCACGTGGCTGCGGGCGACCGGATCGTCGCCGTGAACGATTCGTCCGTCGCCGGCCTCGAGGCACACACGGTGCAGGCGCGCCTCCTCGGCGAGCGGGGCAGCCGCATCCGCCTGCGCCTCGAGCGCGGCCCGCGCCTGCAACCGGACACGATCTCGCTCGCGGTCCGTTGCCAGGACATCAAGCCGCAGAGCGTCAGCCGCTCGCGCGCGCTCGCCGGCGGGATCGGCTACGTGCGGCTCGCGGAGTTCAACCTGGACGCGGGTCGCGAGCTGCGGGACGCGATCGACCGGGCCGCGGCGGGGCCGGGCCCCCGCCGCGTCATCCTCGACCTGCGCGGGAACCCCGGCGGCGCACTGGTGGCCGCGCAGGACGTCCTGGCCCTGTTCCTGTCCGAGGGCCAGAGCGCGTTCCGCACCCGGGGACGGCACCCGGACGCCAACACGGACTTCGTGATCCGTCACAACGGCCGGTACGGCGACGCGCGCCTCGTGGTGCTGATCGACGAGAACTCGGCGTCGGCCTCCGAGGCGGTCGCGGGCTCGCTGCAAGACCACGACCGCGCGACCCTCCTGGGGCGCCGGAGCTTCGGCAAGGCGCTGGTGCAGCGACCGTTCCTCATCCAGCCGACGGGGGATGAAGCCTGGCTGACGATCGCCTGGGTGGTCACGCCGAGCGGCCGGGTGATCCAGCGCCGCTACCAGGGACTGAGCGCGGGGCAGTACGAGGCGCTCGCCGGTAAGGGCGGCGCGGCCGGCGACACCGTCGAGGCGCTCCGGACGGACTCGGGCCGGATCGTGCGCGGGGGCGGCGGCATCGCGCCGGACTCGGTGCTGCCCGAGCCGGTGCCCTTGCCGCTGTGGTTCGTGGCCGCCTCCGACTCCGCCCTCGACGACGCGGTGTCGGACAGCGTGGCGGCGACGCTTCCGCCGGATGCGGCGGCGCGGGCCGCATGGATCGGCGCCGCGTCCACCTGGGCCTCTCGGCTCCTGCCCCCGCTCCTGGACCGGGTGCGGAGGCGGTTCGACATCGCGCCCCGGCCCGACACCGCCCAGGGCGCCCGCATCGCGCGCATCCTCGCCGCCCGCGTGGCCGAGGTGCGCTGGGGCCCGGACGCCGCGCAGGAGCTGCTGATCACGAGCGATCCGGACATCGCCGCGGCGGCGGCGGTTCTGAGCCGTCCCCGCTCGGCGGGCCCGCCGCGGTAACGGGTCGCTCGGGGTCGCGCCGGGTCCTACTGTCCCGGCGCGGACAGCGCGGCGACCCGCTCGCGCGCCGGCAGCAGATTCGGATCGTTGGGGCCGGCCATGGCCAGGAAGCGCCGGTACTCCTCCAGCGCGCCGTCGCGGTCGCCGGCCGCCCGCTTCACGTTGCCCATCACGAAGTGGGGAACCGCGGTCCACGGCTCGATCTCCGCGGCGCGCCGCAGCTGCTCCGTCGCCCGCTCGAAATCGCGGTGGCTGCCCAGGACGATCCCCAGCAGCAGTCGTGAGGAGAAGTCGTCGTCCTTGATCTCGAGGGCCCGGCTCAGCTCGGTCACCGCGGTCGCCGTGTCCCCACCGGCGGCCGCCAGGAAGCCGAGCCGCAGGTGCGCCGGATAGAACGACAGGTCCTCGACGAGCGCGCGCTGGTAGGCTTCACGCGCCCCCGCGGCGTCGCCCAGCCGCTCGTGGATCCGGCCCACCTCGTACTCCCACAGCACCTTCGAGTCGTAGGCGTACCGCATCGACCGGGTCTCGGCGCGGCGCGCCGTGGCGAGGGCCCGCTCCAGCTCCACGCGCGCGCTGTCCAGCTCTCCCAGCAGGTAGAGCGCCTGGGCGCGGCGCGCCCGCAGGTCGGTGTCGGTGGAATCGCGGCGCAGCTCGGCGGCCCACGTGGCGGCCGCCTCGCCGTAAGCGCCGCGCCCGTATGCGAACCAGGCCCGGGTGGACGAGTCGGCGAACTCCTGCACGTAGGTCCGGACGTACCCCTCGATCTGGCCGTCGCTCACGAACGGCGTCGGGGTCGCCTGCGAGCGCATCTCGTTGCCGATCCGGTAGGTGAAGTACGCCACCAGGAGATCCTCGTCGAGGGCCTGGGGGAAGAACGGGTCGAGCGTCATCGCCCGGATCTGGAGTGAGTCGATCTGCGCCACCCTCGCCGACTGGAGCGTGCGGCGGTCCTCCTCGATGTAGCCGCGCAGGAGGCGGCGATCCTCCATCAGCAGGGCCACGCGCTGCGAGTAGTACCCGAGCGGGCTCGTCGGGGCGAGCCGCTGCATCCAGTAGAACGCGGCCGCCGCGGCCGCGGGATGGTCGTGCAGCTGCGCACGCCCGTACCGGTAGTAGGCGTACGCGTCGCAGGAGTCCTCGCCCGCGGGCAGCGACGGGCGGCGCGGCGCGGCCCGGACGGTGCGGCCGTTCGCCGGCGCCGGCGAGGCCAGCGGGGCGGGTCCACCCGATCCGCCGCAGGACCAGGCGGCGGCGATGACCAGTGCGGCGCTCAGGCGCAGCGGCGGGCGTGCAACGGCGGGAACGACGGACGGCACGGCGGACCTCCGGGGTGGATGCTCGGTTCTCATCGGGTTGGCCGCCCGCACGGGCCGGGCGGCGCACGCTCGTCCTACTCGGGCGGCGCGCCGAGGGCGGAAAGCCGCTCGCGCACGGCCGCCAGGTCGCGATCGCGGCTGGCCGCGAGAGCGACGAAACGCCGGTATTCCGCGATCGCGCCGGCCCGGTCGCCCGCGACGTCGAGCAGGTCGCCCAGCACCAGGTGGGGCTGCGGGACCCACGGCTCGATCTCCGCCGCCCGCCGCAGCTGCTCACCCGCCGCGGCGGTGTCGCGCCGGGACGCGAGCACGGTTCCGAACAGCAGCCGGGCCGCGTAGTCGTCCTCCCGGATCTCGACGGCGCGCCGCAGCTCGGTGAGCGCGTTCGCGGTGTCGGCGGACCGCATGGCGATGTACGCGAGGCGGACGTGGGCCGGCTCGAAGGAGAGGTCCTCCACCAGCGCCCGCTGGTAGGCGTCGCGCGCCTCGCCGTCCCGTCCCCGCACCTCGTGGATGCGTCCCACCTGGTACTCCCACAGCACCTTCGAGTCGTACGCGTACCGCATCGTCTCCGCGTCCGAGCGGCGCGCCACCGCCAGCGCCGAGTCGAGCTCGACCCGCGCGCTGTCCGGCTGCCCCATGAGGTACAGGGCTCGCGACCGCCAGAACCGAAGGTCGGCGTTCTTCTTGTGTCGGCGCTCCTCGCCGGCCCACAGCCCGGCCGCGAGTTGGTAGTCGCCCCGCCCGAACGCCAGCCACGCCCGCATCCCCGGCCCGGCGTCCGCGAGCGCACGCCGGACGTAGAACTCGATGTCGACGGGGCTGACCTCTTCCCCGTGCTGGCGGTACTCGTCGTGGATCGCGTTGGTGTAGTAGGTGACGACCAGGATCTCGTCGAGCTGCTCGGCGAAGAACGGGTCGATGGTGAGCGCCCGGACCTGCAGCGAGTCGATCCGCCGCACCTCCGGCGACTGGAGCGTGCGGCGGTCCTCCTCCATGTAGCCGCTCAGCAGGCGCTCGTCGGCCAGCAGCAGCGCCACCCGCTCGGCGTAGTAGGCCACCGCGGCGTCCGGCGAGAGCCGGTGGGTCCAGTAGAACGCGGCCGCCGCGCTCGCCGGGTCGCCACGCAGATGCGCCAGACCGTACTGGTAGTAGGCATAGGCGTCGCAGCTGTCGGATCCGTACGGCAGCGCGGGGCGGCGCGGCAGTCCGGCCGCGTCGCGGTGCTGCGCGACGAGCGGGCTCGCCGAAGCGACGAGCAGGCAGACGGCAAGCGGCAGGGCGCGCATCGGACGTTCTCCCGTGGCTCGGGTGGGCCGGACCGGCCCATCTCCTCCCGCTCCATAGATCGGCGGCGGGCGTCACGCGGGCGTCAGCCGCGTCGCCTGCCGTTGCCGAATCGACGACTAGGGATTCCGCGTCCCGCGTGCCGCGCTCGGGCCTGCGCATCGGGGGGGGAGCGCCATGGTCGCATCCGACGACGCGCCGGCCGTCGACCTCCGCAGGGGACGGTCGGCTCGCGGCGTCTTGCGGCGAGCGGGCGCCGCGGTATTAGCTAGTGACGCGGCCGGGCCGCATGCCGGCCGCTGCCTCCGCAGCCGCGAGGAGCCGATGGGGTGGGTCCAGCGTTGGACGGGTCGGGGCCTGGCCGCGATCGTGGCGCTCGGAGCGGCCCGGAGCGGTGTGGCCGCCCAGCAGCGCCCCGACGTCGTCTCCGGATCGGTGCGCACGGCGGACGGGCGCGCGAAAGTCCCCTACGCCCTCGTCGAGCTCGATCCCTCGCGCGGCCGGCAGTTCACCGACGACAGCGGCACGTTCCGGTTCTCCGCCGTCCCCCCGGGGCGCTACCGGCTCGTGGCGCGGCAGGTCGGGTTCCGGCCCTTCGACTCGACGGTCGTGAAGGTCGCGGGGACGCCGCTCGCCGTCGCCGTCGAGCTGCAGCCGCTGGTCGTGGAGCTGGCGACCATCACGATCACGACCACGCGGGAGTGCGCGGCGCCCGGCCCGCCGGACTCCGCCGCGGCGCCGCAGCTCGCGGCGCTCCTGGGGCAGATCCGGGAGAACGCCGAGCGCTACGCCTTCCTCGCCGACTCGTACCCGTTCGTCTTCCGCCTCTCGCGCACCTTCACCGACTACGACATCGCGGGCCGGGAGGTGTATGCCTCCACCGACACCATCCGGTACCTGAGCAGCAGCCGCGTCAGCTACCGGCCCGGACAGGTGCTGTCGATGAGCCGCGGCGCGGAGCACAAGCTGTCGCCCGAGATCCACCTCCCCACCCTCTCCGACTTCGCCGACAGCGCGTTCCAGGCCAACCACTGCTTCTACTACGCGGGGACCGTGGACCGCGACGGCGGGACGTACGTCCGCTTCGACTTCGTGCCGTCCCAGGGCCTGCGCACGCCGGACATCGAGGGCGAGGTGTACCTCGACGCGCTCTCGTACCAGATCCGTACGACCACGATCCGCCTGACGCGCGTCGCCCGCGCCATGCCGGGCCTGCTGTCGACCAGCTCGACCATCACGTTCGCCGAGCTGTACCCCAACATCCTGATCCTCCGCCGCATGGAGGGCGAGCTGGTGCCGGAGCCGCACAGCGACGTCCGCTCGCCGGTCGTCCGCTCCACCGAGCTCCGCCAGCTGCTCGACGTCCACTTCGTCCGGCCGCTGCCGGGCATGCGGTCGACGGAGCACTAGCCGGTTCCGACGGCGGCGCGCGGCATCCGCCGGGCGCCGGCGATTGCGCGACCATCCGCCTCCGCGCAGAATTCTCCGCGACCCAGGAGGCGTTGTGACGCACCCGCGCACCATGCTCGTTCTCGCGCTCGCCCTTTCCCTCGCCGGGGCCGCCGGCGCCCGGGCCCAGGACGGGCGCTTCGTGTTCCTCGGCAACTACCGCGGCCTCGAGCGGGTGAAGGGCGGCGTGGTGGCCCGTGCCGACAACGGCGCGGTCCGGATCGAGCAGGTCGCCGACGTGGGGTTCCGCATCCGCTACGCGTTCGGCGCCGCGTTCGACACCGCCGCCTCGTGGGCCACGATTCCCGACAGCATCGTGCTGGCCGACCCGGCAGTGCGCGAGACGCCCGACGCGGTCATCGTCCGCGGCGGCGCGCTGGTCGTCACGGTCCGCAAGCGGCCGCTGCGCCTGGCCGTGACCGACACCGCGGGCGGCGAGCTGTTCACCGAGACGCTCGGCGCCGGCCGCCAGGGGGCGCGCGTCACCCACGTCCTCGCCCGCCCCGCGGGCGCCCACTACTTCGGCCTCGGCGAGGAGCCGTTCCCGCTCGACCGCACCGGGCAGATCCTCACCATGTGGAACACGGACGCCGGCTACCGCGCGGGCCAGCCGACGCCGATCTACTCCTCGATTCCCTTCTACGTCGCGGTGAGCGCGGGCCGGGCCTACGGCCTGTTCTACGACGACACGTACCGGAGCGAGTTCGACTTCGGGGCCAGGCTCCGGAGCCACGTCGGCTTCACGGCTGACGGGGGCGAGCTGCGGCTCTACGTCTTCCCCGGCCCCGCGGTCGGCGCGGTCCTCGCCGAGTACACCCGGCTGACGGGCCGCACGCCGCTCCCGCCCGCGTTCGCGCTCGGCTTCCAGCAGAGCCGCTGGGGCTACTACCCGGACAGCGAGCTGCTGCGCATCACCCACGACTTCCGCAGCCGCGGGATCCCGTGCGACGTGCTGTACCTCGACATCGACTACATGGACGGGTACCGCCTGTTCACCTGGAGCCCGCAGCGCTTTCCCGACCCGGCGCGGATGCTCGCCGACCTGCGGCGGGAGGGCATGAAGGTCACGACCATCGTGGACGTGGGCATCAAGGTGGACAGCGCCTACGACGTGTACCGCCAGCTGCTCGCGTCGGGGAACTACGTGACCTGGCCCGACGGGTCGCCGTACGTCGGCGACGTGTGGCCCGGCAAGACCATCTTCCCCGACTTCAGCCTCGCGGCCACGCGATCGTGGTGGGGCGACATGAACGACCGGCTGTGGACGGCCGGCATCGCGGGCATCTGGAACGACATGAACGAGCCCGCGAACTTCTTCGGCGGCACGCTGCCGGACGTGGCGCTGTTCAACCACGGCACGGCCAGCCACCTCGAGGTCCACAACCTCTACGGGCTGCTCGAGGCGCGGGCCACGTACGAGGGTTGGCGCCGGCACCGGCCCGACGAGCGACCGTTCATCGTGACGCGTGCGGGCTTTTCGGGCCTGCAGCGCTACACCAGCATCTGGACCGGCGACAACTGGGCCGACTGGGAGCACCTCCAGCTCGCGATCGGCATGACGCTCGGCCTCGGCATCAGCGGCGTGCCATTCGCGGGCGCCGACATCGGCGGCTTCGCCGGCGCGCCGGACGCCGAGCTGTTCTCCCGCTTCCTGCAGGCCTCGACGTTCTTCCCGTTCGCGCGCACCCACAACGAGTTCTCGGCGCCGGCGCGCGAGCCGTGGGCCTTCGGGCCGGTGCACACCGCGGCCAACCGCGAGTTCATCCGGCTGCGCTACCGGCTGCTCCCGCAGCTGTACACGGCGTTCTGGCAGCACGCCCGCGACGGCCGTCCCGTCGCGCGGCCGCTGGTCTGGGAGTTCCAGGCCGACACCGCGGTCTACGGCATCAACGACGAGTTCACCTTCGGCGACCACCTGCTGGTCGCGCCGGTGACGCGCCAGGGCCAGGACGCGCGGTCCGTGTACCTGCCGGCGGGGCGGTGGTACCGGTACCCGTCCGACTCCGTCTACGACGGCGGGCGCGTCTACACGGTCGGCGCTCCCCGCGTGGATCCGTGGGCGCGCGACGACTCGGTCTTCGTCAAGAGCATTCCGCTGTTCGTGCAGGCGGGCGCCGTCATCCCGATGCAGGCCGTGCTCCAGTACGTGGGCGAGCGGCACCTCGACACGCTCGAGCTGCACCTGTGGGACGGCGGGTCGCTCGCGAGCGAGCTGTACGAGGATGCCGGCCAGGGGTTCGCGTACCGCCAGGGCGCGTTCCGCGCGAGCCGCTTCCAGACCACGAGCGACGCGGCCTCGCTGCGGCTCGAGGTCGCGCAGACCGGGACGTACGACGGCGCGGCCCGCACGTTCCACGTGGTGGTGCACGGACTCCCCGTCGCGCCGAAGACCGTGACCGTCGATGGCCGCAGCGCGCAACCGGCATGGGATGCCGGGCACAGGCTCGCGGCGATCGACGTGCCGGCCACGACCAAGGAGATCAGGATCGAGAGGTGAGGCGGCGGGACAGCTGCCAGACGATTCTCCTGATTACTTTTCCCCCCGATGCGTCAGACCAGCAAGTGGATCGTCGCGGGCACCGTCCTGATCGGCACGATCATGGCCGTGCTCGACTCCAGCATCATCAACGTCGCCCTGCCCGACATGAGCGGCACGCTCGGCGCGACGATCGAAGAGATCACCTGGGTCGTGACCGGTTACATCCTCGCCCAGGTCATCATCATGCCGATCTGCGCCCTGCTGTCGGCACGCTATGGCCGCAAGAACTTCTATCTCGCCAGCATCGTCGCCTTCACCGCCGCCTCGATGGCCTGCGGCGTGGCGCGCTCGATGGCGGTGATGGTGTTCTTCCGCGCGCTGCAGGGGATGGGGAGCGGCGTGCTGATCACCGTCTCGCAGGCGATCCTGCGCGAGACGTTCCCGCCCGAGGAACAGGGGACGGCGATGGGCCTGTACGGCTTCGGCGTCGTGCTCGCCCCCGCCTTCGGCCCCACCCTCGGCGGCTGGATCACCGACCAGTGGTCCTGGCCGTGGGTGTTCTACATCAACGTCCCCATCGGCGTCGTCGCCATCCTCGCCGTGCAGCGGTTCGTCGAGGACCCGCCCTACCTGGTGCGCTCCCGCGGGACGATCGACTGGCCCGGCCTCGCACTCATGACCGCCGGCCTCGGCGCCCTGCAGCTGATGCTCGAGAAGGGCCAGGACCAGAACTGGTTCGAGTCGGCCTTCATCACCTGGCTGGCCGTGATCGCGGCCGTGGGCCTGGTGCTGTTCGTGTGGCGCGAGCTCCGGACCCCGCGGCCCGCGGTGGACCTGGGGCTGTTCCGGAACGTCCCCTTCGCCTCCGCCACCGCGCTCGGCGGCGTGCTGGGCATGGGCCTCTACGGCGCGCTGTTCCTGCTGCCGCTGTTCCTGCAGCAGCTGCTCGGCTTCCCGGCGGAGACATCGGGCATCGCGATGATGCCGCGCGGCCTCGCGATGGCGGTGCTGATGCCGGTGGTGGGGCTGCTCTACAACCGGCTCGGGCCGCGGGTGCTGGTGGGGACCGGGCTCGCGATCAGCGCCTTCTCCTTCTGGGACCTGGCGCACCTGACGGGCGAGACCGGCGTGTGGGACATCCTGCTGCCGCAGGTGTGGCAGGGCGTCGGCTTCAGCCTGCTGTTCGTCGCGCTCAGCACCGCGGCCCTCGCCACCATCCCCAAGGCCAAGATGACCGCCGCCTCCGGCCTCTACAACGTGGTGCGCCAGGTCCTGGGCAGCGTCGGCATCGCCCTGTCGGCCACCGAGCTGACGCGCGGGGCGTCCATCTACCACGACCGGCTGGCCGAGCACGTGACCGCCTACGGGCCGGCGACCCAGGCCTGGCTGCGAGCGCTGACGGCGGGGATGATGCGGCGCGGAGCCGACGCGGTGACGGCCGGCCGCGAGGCGCTGCGGATCCTCGACCTCGACGTGACGCGGCAGGCGGCCGTGCTGAGCTACAACCACGTGCTGCTGCTGGTGGCCGCCCTGTTCGCCGTCGCGTTCCCGCTGGTGCTGCTGGTGCGCGGCCACCGCGACGCGAAGGTCGAGATCGCCGGCGAGTAGCCGGCCGCCGCTACGGCGAGTCCGGCGCCTCCACGATGGCGGACGCCACGCCCACCCGCCGCCACAGGTAGAACACCGGGATCCCGATCACCACGATGATGAGGCCCGGCCAGGTGTACAGCGGGCTCTCGAACAGCAGGTCCACCATCACCGCCGCCATCAGGACCATGTACAGCGCCGGCATCCACGGGTAGCCGAGCACGCGGTAGGGGCGCTCGGCGTCGGCGCGCACCCGCCGCAGCCGGAACATCGCGATGACGGTGAGGAAGTAGAACAGCACCACCGCGAAGATCACGTAGTTCAGCAGGTCCGAGTACGTCCCCGACAGGCACAGCACGCCGGTCCACGCGGCCTGCGCCCACAGCGCGGCCCGCGGCGTGCGATGGACCGGATCCACGTCTCCCGCCCGACGGAAGAACAGCCCGTCGTGGCTCATCGCGAAGTAGACCCGCGCGCCGGAGAGGATCAGGCCGTTCTTGCAGCCGAAGGTCGAGATCATGATGGCGATCGCCATGATCGCCACGCCGGCCTGGCCGAAGATCACCTGCGCCGCCGCCGTCCCCACCCGGTCCTGTGCCGCGCCCTGGATCGCCGCCAGCGGCATCACGTTCAGGTAGGCGACGTTGGCCAGCACGTAGAGCAGGCCGACGATCAGCGTCCCCGCCGCCAGCGCCAGCGGCAGGTTGCGCCGGGGGTTCTGCACCTCGGCGGCGGCGAACGCCACGTTGTTCCACGCGTCGGAGCTGAACAGCGAGCCCACCATCGCCGCCCCGATCACCGGCAGCAGCGCCACCGTGAACGGCGCCGCGCCCCAGAAGTGCCCCGCGCCGAAGTTGGCCGCGATGGCGCCGGCGTTGCGGCCGATCGTGAGCCCGAGCACGACCAGCCCCGCCAGCGCCAGCGCCTTGGTCGCGGTGAACACGGTCTGGATCCACGCGGCCGTGCGCACGCCCTGCACGTTCACCCAGGTGAGGAACAGCACCATGACGATGCCGATCAGCCGCTGCCACGACACGCCGATCTCGATCGCCTCGGGGTGCGCGGACGGGTGGCCCACCAGGGCGAACAGCAGGTCGCCCGGCGCCGGGATGTGGCCGAGCGAGAGCCAGACGCCGGGCGTCACCGCCGGAACCAGCACGCCCAGGAACCGGGCGAAGGCCACCGCCACTGCGGCGATGGTGCCGGTCTGGATCACCAGGAACAGCGTCCACCCGTAGAGGAAGCCCCACAGCGGCGAGAGTCCCTCGCGCAGGTACACGTACTGGCCCCCGGCCCGCGGGTACATCGCGGCCAGCTCGCCCTGCGTGAGCGCGCCCATCACGGTCGCGACCGCGGTGACGATCCACACCACCAGCAGCAGGCCCGGCGTCTGGACGCGGCGGGCGATGTCGGCGGACACGATGAAGATGCCCGAGCCGATCATCGAGCCGACGACCAGGGCGACGGCCGCGGTCGGGCTGATGCCGCGCACGAGCGTGGGGCTGGCGCTGCCGGGTTGCGTCACGGGTCGAGACTCGCTGGTGGGGTACGGCGCAATGCTACCGTCGCGGCCGCCGCCCCGTCAACGCCGCGCGGGCGGCCGGCGCGGGCCGCCGGGCCGGCGGCTGCGCCGCCCGCGCTTTCGGCAGCAGCGCCAGGCGCAGCACCTCGTCGGCCGTCTCGACCAGGTGGATCTTGAGGCTCCGCTGGATGGTCTCGGGCACGTCCCGGAGATCGGGCTGGTTCGCGGCGGGGATGACGGCGATCCGGATGCGGCTCCGCACCGCAGCGCCGAGCTTCTCCCTGAGCCCGCCGATCGCCAGCACCCGGCCGGTGAGCGTGATCTCGCCGGTCATCGCCACGTCGGAGCGCACCGCGCGGCCCGTGAACAGGCTGGCCAGCACCACCGCGATGGTCACGCCGGCCGACGGCCCGTCCTTCGGGATGGCGCCCTCGGGAAAGTGGACGTGCACGTCCTTCTCGTTGAAGCGCCGCCGGGGGACGCCGAGGTCGTCCGCCCGGCTGCGGACCCACGACAGCGCCGCCTGCACCGACTCCATCATGACCGAGCCGAGCTGGCCGGTGACCTGGAACTGGCCGGTGCCGGGCATGGCGATGGCCTCGACCGGCAGCAGGTCGCCGCCCGTGGCCGTCCAGGCGAGGCCGTTGGCGACGCCCACGGCGGGCCCGGCCTGCGCGCGCTCGTCCACGTACCACGGCTGGCCGAGGACCTCGTCGATCGCCTTGGCGTCCACCGTCCAGGGCCCCGTCGCGCCGCCCGCCTTGCGGGTCGCCACGTGCCGGAGCAGGGCCGCGAGGTCGCGCTTGAGGCCCCGCACCCCCGCCTCGCGCGCGTAGCCGAGCACCAGGAGCGTGAGGCAGTCGTCGTCGATCGCGACCTCGCGCTCCTCAAGCCCGTGCTCCGGCAGCAGCTGGGGCAGCAGGAACCGGCGGGCCATCGCGACCTTCTCCTCGGGCGTGTAGCCCGGGATCTCGATGACCTCCATCCGGTCGAGCAGCGCGTCGGGGATCTGCGGCGCCGCGTTCGCGGTGGCGATGAACAGCACGTGCGACAGGTCGAACGGCACGTTCAGGTAGTGGTCCACGAAGGCGACGTTCTGCTCCGGGTCGAGCACCTCGAGCAGCGCCGCCGAGGGGCTCCCGTGGCCGGGCCGGTCGGTGCCGAGCTTGTCGATCTCGTCGATCATCAGCACCGGGTTCATCGCGCCGGCGCGGCTCACCTCCTGGACGATCTTGCCCGGCATCGCTCCCACGTAGGTGCGCCGGTGGCCGCGGATCACCGCCTCGTCGTCCACGCCGCCCAGGCTCATCCGCCCGAACGGCCGGCCCATCGCGTCGGCGATCGCGCGCCCGAGCGACGTCTTGCCCGTGCCCGGCGGGCCGACGAAGCACAGGATCGGGGGCCGCGCCTCGGGGGCGAGCCGCCGCACCGCCAGGTACTCCACGATGCGCTTCTTGGCCTCCTCGAGCGCGAGGTGCCCGAGGTCCAGCACCGCGCGCACCGCCGACGGGTCCGGGTGGCGCTCCTCCACCTCGACGCCCCACGGCAGCGCGAGGATCCAGTCCACGTAGGTGCGGGACACCTGGTACTCGGCCGACGCCGGCGTCAGGCGGCCGAGCCGGTCCAGCTCGCGGACCGCCTCCGCCCGCGCCGTCTCCGGCATGTTCAGCCCGTCGAGCCGGGCCTTCAGGTCGCGGGCCTCGCGCAGCGCGTCGTCCTCCCCCAGCTCCGCCCGGATCGCCTCCAGCTGCTGGCGCAGCAGGTACTCCCGCCGCCCGCGCTCGACCTGCAGCGTGGTGAGCCGGTCCACGTCCCGCTGCACCTGCGCGCGCTCGACCGCCGCGGCCAGGAAGTCCCCCAGCATGTCCAGCCGCGCGGCCGCCGCCGGCTCGGCGACGATGCGGTCGCGCTGGGCCAGCGAGAACGGCAGCTGCTGCGCGACCAGGTCGGCGAAGTGGCTCGCGTCCTCGACGTTGGCCCGGAGGTTCTCGACCAGCTCCACGTTCACCGCCGGGTCGAGCGCGGCCAGCGTCTCGGCCAGGCGCAGCACGGCGCCGATGCGGCGGTCCAGCTCCGGGCGCGACTCGTCGAGCGGCGGCACCGGGACCACCTCCGCGACCGGCCACGGCCCGTCCGTCGCGACCGACGCGATGCGCACCCGGCGCTTGCCCTGGAACGTCACCTGGACCGCTTCGTCCGCCAGGTTCATCCGGTCGAGCACGCCCGCCGCCACGCCGATCTTGCCAACGAACGACGCGGGGGAGGCACCCGCCGCGTCGCCGCGCACGATCACCACCACGCTATGGGTGGAGGGCAGCGAGCGGATGGCCGCGACGTTGGTCCCGCTCGTGACCTGCACCGCGGCCACGCCGAGCGGGAAGACGTGGGTGGACCGCAGGGCCACCAGCGCCACGTGGCGCGGCACGTCCCACGCCCGCAGGTCGTCCCGGGTGGTGGTCAGCAGGTCGTCAGGCATCGCGAAGAGGCGCCGCGGTGGCGGAGGGAGGGGCCGGGGGCCCGGAGGACGGCTATCCGGCGG
>Ga0187777_10001461_pt1 | contig 15340 bp, 15 predicted proteins | sample 1015_Q2_SP5_10_M_FD_132416 | JGI IMG/M metagenome (GOLD analysis project Ga0187777, IMG submission 132416) | Tropical peat soil microbial communities from peatlands in Department of Meta, Colombia - 1015_Q2_SP5_10_MG | ecosystem: Environmental > Terrestrial > Soil > Wetlands > Peat | place... | reverse complement strand
GCGGGCAGCTTGTATCGGGCCGCAAGTGCGATGAGGAGATCGCGATGCAGGATGGTGGTGCCATCCGGCGTCAGCAGCAAGCCTCCGTTCGACGCGTCCGCGACTGACGCGACTGCGTGTTCGATGTCTGCCACAGTCGCGACGGGGCTGGGTACCAGCTTGATCTCAAGCGACGGTGCAAAGGCTTCCGCAGCGTGAAAAAAGTAGTCAAAGGGGCTTGTCTGTGGGTTCGCCACGACAGCCACGCGCTCAAGATGCGGCGCGATCTCCTTGAGCATCCCCAGCCACTTACCAACAACGCTAGCCTCGTACTGCAGCACACCAGTAAAATTTCCACCCGGTCGTGCGAAGCTCGTAATGAAGCCTGAGCCTATGGGATCGGAAACATTCACAAACACCATCGGGATCACGCGGCTCTCGCGCTGCAGCGCCAGTGCGACCTGCGTCGTATGTGCAAGGACTACATCCGGCTGAGTGGCAATCAGTTCTTTCGCGAGTGGCCCATACTTGTTGCTATCGCTGCCCGCGAAGCGGGTTTCGATGTGAACATTACGGCCCTCCGACCACCCCCGCTTTTCTAGCCTCTGCCGAAACGCCGCAAGGCGCGCCTTCGTTTCCGGATCGTCTTCGGCGTAGCCTATCAACACGCCGATGCGTCGCAGTCTGTCTACCTGCTGTGCTCGGGCGACGAGCGGCCAAATAGCTGCCGCGCCGCCGAGAAACGATATAAACTGGCGCCGCCTCATTGGCTATCCCCGACCCTCGGACTAGCCAATCGTATCGGCCCATTTGACGATCTTGAAGGGGGTGCAATGTCCTTTGGGTCATAAGCGGACATGTGCGGTGCAACAGGTGATGTCCGCTTTACCCCGAATAGCGACCGCGAAAGCGGATTCCCGCAAAAGTCATGTCCGCTTTACCCTCCGAAAGCGGACATCAGCCATTCATCAATCAATCGCGCGGTCTGCCCGGAGCAAGGTGAGAGAAGGAATCGAGAGGCCAAGTGCGTTTGCAGTCTTTAGATTAATCACCAGAGAGAAACGTGTTGGCTGTTCCACCGGGATATCGCTGGGCTTTGCCCCTTTCAAAACCTTGTCCACGAGGGTCGTCACCTGACGGAAAGCGCCGCGCAGGCTAGGCCCATATGCGATCAGGCCACCTTCCTCGGCAGTTTCCGGCCATTGATACATCGCAGGTAGACCAAGTTTTGCTGCCAGGCTGATAATGTGCCCGCGCAACGCAAACAATAACGCCGAAGACAGCACGTTGATCCCGGCGACGCCTTGGTCTTTGGCTCCACGCATCGCCTGTTCGATTTGCTCCGGCGTACCCACTATGGCTTCACGCAGCACGAGCCCGAGTGACGCCGCAATTGCATTGAGTGCCGGTCGGGACTCGCGATGTGTAGTGGGATCTGCAAGGAGAAGTACGGCGCTACGCGCGGGCAGAAGCTCGGCCAATATCTCCAGGCGTTTTGCATCAAGCTCGGTTCCCATGATGCTTATGCCGGTAATGTTGCCGCCGTGATTTCGCATATCGGTTACGAGCTTTGCCCGCACTAGGTCTTCCGACATAGACACAACCGGAATTGTGTTGGTTGCGGCTTTGATGGCTAGGCCAGTAGCGTCACCGAAAGTGGCAATTACGGCTGGGCGCTGCGCCACGAGTTCTGCCGCGAGTGCCGGCAGGCGATCTGCCTTGCCGTCGGCATAGCGAACATCGAAGGTAATATTGCGGCCTTCGACATAGCCCAACGCCTGCATATAGGCGCGGAGTGGCTCAGTGAAGGTTCGGCCGGCTTCCTGCGAAAATACAAGAAGAATACCAAAGACCGGTCGCGTGGGCTGTTGTGCGCTGGCCATTAGCGGCCATGTCGCTGCACCGCCAATGAGCGTGATGAACTCGCGCCGTCTCATTGCCGCCTCCATGAGCAAGACAGGCATCGTAACAGTTCAAACGAGGTCCGTTAAGGAAGGGCGACACGATGTCCGCTTTGGGTCAAAAGCGGACATGTGCGTCGCAAAAAGCGATATCCGCTTTACCCTCGAAAGCAGACATTCGCGACAGCGCTGTCTCTGCGGCATCCAGTGCGCGTCGACTGGCAATACCTGCAGGCGCGGGATTAAGCTGACCCCGGGGCTAATGACTTAGCCTAACGGTTTTGAGAGCTTCCGGTGCGGCGTCGGCCGAGCCAAATGTGTAAAAACACGACGACCGGAAGCGCCAAGCCAACCACGATGTGCGTGTCGCTGACCCACAAGCGGAAATTATCCGGGCCAAGATAGTAGAGACCGAATGCTGTAAGAACTAAAACGACATTAATGCTGACCATGACCGAGCCAGTCACGCGATTGATGCCTGTACGCCAAGCACGCGTGACGTGCACTGGGAACAATGCGCCGAGCAGTAGCAGCGTAATCATTGCCGACCCACCGTGAATCATCAGGAGATTGGCCGCCGCTTTCTGCCAGAATTCACTTTCGGCAGAATCCTTCAATTGATCAGCCACGATCCAGGCCAGCCCTGTCAAAAAAAGGACCCCGAAGACAGCGTAAACGGTCCAACGAAAGCGGCGATCAAGCTGCAGCGGAGATGGCATCTTGCCATTCCGAGGTCATAAACACCTCACCAGAGCTCAACATAATGAGCGCATTCGCCTCATATTCTTTCAGGGATACGCGCTGACCTGCAACCATGACATATTTGGTCAAAGCATCGGCAATCATGCAGGACGGCGCCCGCACAGTGACGCCAGCAATGTCCCGGGCGGGTTTTTGCGTCGCTGGATCGATAATCAGTCCACCGGCCAAATCGACACCCTGACTTAGCTCGAATGAGCACGCGGAAGACGCGAGCGCAGCGTTCTCAATCACGACTTGGCAAATTGAACGTTGTGGGCGACGCGGATCGCGAATATGAATCGTCTGCGGATGAATACCAAAGATCGCAAGGTCGCCGCCAGCATTGACAAGACCGTGCGACCGATCGTGCTTACAGAGAACGTCGAGAGCGCAATCGACCGCAAAACCCTTAGCGATACCTCCAAGATCAATCTTGGTCTCAGAGTGGCGGAAGCGCACACGATTTCCGGAAAGTAACTCGATGCTTCTTTCGGCAGGAGCTCCGCTTCGGCGATAGTCGCCATTTTTTTCATGATACGGCAGGTGTCCAAGCCCTTGGAGCGTCGGAGCGATCGTGATGTCAAATAAGCCGGCCGAATGCTGGCCGACATCAATAGCTGTCCTCAATACTTGATAGGTCCATGTGTCGACGGCAACGTTTCGCGCGTATGCCTCACGATTGAGGTGGCTGACATCACTATTGGGATCATGAAAGCTCATCAGACGATGAACTTTTGCAATCGCGTGGAACGCTGCGTCGATCGCCCGTTCTGTTGCAAAGCGGTCCCTGCCTCCGCTGCGAATCTCAACGAAGGTACCGAGATGTGGCTGCGACCGGCGAATGCTATCGACGATTTCCATAAGCAGCCAGAATCCTTTTGACCCCTTCAGTGATATGCATTGATGACAGGGTCGCACCCGATATGTTGCGAATGTCGCCGTTCACCTTGAGCGGGCTAGCGCTTGTCTTACCCACGAATTGCGCAAGCCAGCTGGGGCTTCGGACCTCACCACCATAAGACTCACGATACGTAAGAATATCGACGCGGAGAACACGACCGCCTTGGATCGAAACCGCATAGTCAATATAGAGATGCTTGCCGATCACATGATCGAGTACAAATATGCCGCCCGTGCTTGTCTTCCAAACACGTCCGGCTTCAATGGGGGTGAAGCTCGCGGACGGAAACGCCGCCCGCTGTGCGTCAGCGACGGACATATACTGGACTGCGTAAGCAGGTGCGCCGATCGAAATCAACGCCGCGGCTGGTGCAGTCCAGCGGATCCACTCACTCATTTTATGCGTTCTCCCTTGCCCGCCCAGCGACCGTCACACTGACCCAACCACATCTCTATCAGAAGAAGAACCCGACGGCGCCAAGAACGGAGTCCGAATTGGCACCGGCTGGATCATTGTTGATCACTTTCTGGTAGGTCGCCTTTAACACGAGTTTAGGCGAGGGGAAGACCGCGACACCAACATTATGAAATTGCGTCTGCCCGGCACCTGTCGGCATGTTTAGATCGGTCCCTACGAAACCAGCTGTTTGCAGGTTTTGATATGTGTAACGATAGAACGGCACCGCCTCCCACTCGCTATTGAGGATCGTGCCCATGGGAATGTGGAAGGCAATCTCACCCGAATAGCCGTACATATTTTTCCCGACGTTGTTGGTTGGATCGCTGTCGTTATTCGCGCGAAGATTGGCCGGATTGCCGAAGGTCACATAGACGCCTTCGCCGCGGAGCTCTACCCAGGTGTCTGGAATACGATAGCGAAATTCCGCATCAAAAACGCTCATGCTTGTACGGCCGAGAGGATTGCCGAGATCGTCGTGCGCGCCGCGCGGCTCAATGTTAGGCGCATAGTAAGCGCTTATGCTGCCGGCAAAGCCCGGCACCATGGGCGGTATGAAATCGAGCCGGCCGGCAACCGCTAGGCCGTTATTGAGCTGCGAGAAGTCGCCGAGCGGTGGGTTAGAAAATGCGAGTGCATTGATGCCGTCCACGCCGGGGAAATAGGGTATGGGCGGTGGTGGTACCGTTCTGGCGTCCGTGCGATTGTCAAATGAATCGCCGAAATCCTCATTCGCCGCGCTCACCATGACTTGATACTTCAATCCATCGACGATCGTTCCGTAAATACTGGTCCCGGGCACCTTCCACGTAGATGGAATCAAACCGTTGTAAAGCTCAGGCCGGAAAACACTGTAGAACTGCGTCGGTTCATGATGCTGGTTGATGTAACCAATCGGAACAAGATCAATGCCAGGCGCGCGCCAATTGAATTGGTCGTTGATCTTGAAATCAACCCATAGCTGCTCGATTTCGGCGGTACCGTGCAATTTGTCATCATTGTCGAAGCCAGCACCGGCGTGCTCAAATTCAATCTCAGCATTAAAAATAATATTGTCGGTGATGGCGTATGTCGGCAATAAAACAAAACGACGCGCGTCGAACGAGGTCTGCCATTGTCCACCTGCGGCCGGATTTTGAACCGACCCAAAGAAGAACTCTCCATAGGCACCGAGGGAGAGGCCCGGGATTGGCGATTCCATAACACCCAGTATCGGCTTCTTAGCCGGTTGGTCTGCCGTGGGGGTTGGGCTATTAGATTGGGCGAGAATACTCGACAACTTCGGACTTGATGGTTGCGGTTTGGAAGTCGCCGATTTTGCTCCGTCTGAAGGTGCAACCGACGCTTGACTCGGAGGAGATCCGGGTTTGTTTTGCTGTTTAAGTTGATTTTCGAGCGATTTGATCCGCTGATCCATAGCTTCCAATTTTTTCAGCAGCAGCTTATTGACCGGGTCGCCGGCATTTTCGGACTTAAGTGGATCATCGCTCGCTGCAAGTGTCACAGAACAACTTCCAACCAATATTGAACTCGCCGCGATCAGACTCGGAAACCCGCGTGAGATTTTTGTTGACCGCCAAACTTGACAGTTGATGAACATCTTTACCTCCCCAGTCGCGTGCGCTTGCACGGCAGTTACGTGGTCCAGCGACTACGGATGGTAGGAATCGTTTGCAACATCAATGATTTAGAGTGGATCCAAAGTGAACTTAGAACAATGAAAGAAAAGTGTGTAAGTATTTCGCGTCCTTCGTCAGTTTGGCAGCGCGCAAAAAAGAGACGCTTTAAAAGTTTTTTTGCAAACAAAAGAAGCAGACATTTGCGGTGTAAAAACGCATGTCCGCTTTACCCCCAAGAGCGGATATGTGCAGTGCAAATAGGAATGTCCGCTAAGGGCCAGAAGCGGCCATCGCGCCTTTATTCGATCACTTCGTCGGCGCGAGCGAGTAATGTCGGTGGGACGGTAAGGCCGATCGATTTTGCCGCCTTCAAGTTGATGACCAGAATGTATTTGTTTGGTGCCTGCACCGGCAAATTTGCTGGCTTCTCACCTCGGAAAATGCGGTCAATATAGGTCGCTGCTAGCCGATGCTGCTCGAGGAAATCTGGGCCGTACGAGAGCAACCCGCCAGACGCAGTAAAAAAACGCTCGGGATAGACCGCAGGGAGCTTGTACCGGTCAGCAAGCATAGCGATGAATTCCCGGCGAACCACGGTAAGCGGATTTGCCGTGACCACCAAACCGCCATTCGGGCGAATCGCAAACGCGGTCAGAGCACGTTCAATATCATCGCGATTGTGCGGATCCACCGGACTCACCTCGATTCCGACCGAACGAGAGACAGATTGGATCACCGCGAATTGCCCAATTCCGCTGGCTATTCTGGGATCCCGAATGACGGCCGCTCGCGTGACGTTCGGCGAAATTTGTTTGAGCAACTCCAGCCATTTTCCGCTCAAGTCGTATTCGAAGGTCATAAAGCCGGTAATGTTTCCGCCCGGCTGCGACAGGCTCTCGACGTACCCGCCTCCAACTGGATCGATAACTATTGTAAATACAATCGGTATTGTGCGTGTGCGCTGAGACAAATACTCCAACGAACTGCTGCCTATAGCCAAGATCACGTCAGGTTGAATTGCCACCAATTCTTCAGCAGCTTTGCGAAATTCCGCGCCTGTGCCCGCGGTGAAGCGGTATTCGATTTTTAAATTGCGACCTTCGGTCCAGCCTCGTTGTTCTAGCTCACCTAAGAATGCGGCGAGTCTGGCTTTTGTCTCCGGATCGGTTTCCGGAATGCCCGAGAGAACACCTATGTGCCGAACTTGCTCGGCCTGCTGTGCCAATGTCGCAAACGGCCGTGCTGCCGCTGCACCGCCAATCAATAAAATGAAATCGCGCCGTTTCATTGCCTCCCCCCGAGGCTCCGACCGGCCATCGTACTCACTTTAACTAGTTTGCTGGAAAGGGGCTGACACGTAGAGCAGCCCATGTCCGCTTTGGTCAAAAGCGGAGATCTTGCGGCGCAATCGTCATGTCCGCTCCACCCTGGCAAGCAGACAAACAATTGCTCGCTGTGGGCCAAAGCGGACACCATCAGAGCTAACTGCCTCTCCAAGGAATTTTGGGGTGTGTTTTCAAGCCTTCAGCGTCGCGGGATCGATCGGAAGCTTACGCACGCGTCTCCCCGTCGCTGCAAATATGGCGTTGCAAAGAGCCGGAATTGACGCCGGCAGCGGGGGCTCGCCCAACCCGGTCGGCGGGTTCTTTGTGGTCAAGAAGTGAACATCGATCGGCGCGGCCTGAGCCATCCGCAGTAATTGGAATGTATCGTAATTAGCCTCCACGACCCGACCTTTGTCGATCGTAATTTTCTGATTTAGTGCTTCGCCGAGGCCGTCAAGGATGCCGCCTTGCACCATGTTGACTGCTGCACTTGGGTTGATGACGTGACTGCCGATGTCGCCGACGGCCCATACGTGGGTGACCTTCACTTGCCCGTCATTCGAGACGGAGGCTTCCACAACCTCAGCGAAATAGCCCATGTGGCTATAGTAAAATGCTACCCCGAGCCCCGTGCGCTCAGCGAGGTTGCGGCCGCCCCAGCCAGAAACGTCACGCACCTTTTCAAGAACTCCGCGTGCACGCGCTGTATTGAAACCGGCACTCCTGCCCGACAACGTCTCATCTTTGCCCAATAGATTGATTTGGAACTGCAAAGGATCCTTGCCCGCTGCATGGGCCAACTCATCGATGAAGGATTGAAACACGAAAGCCAGCGCATTATCGCCCGGCGCCCGCAACGGGCCCGTCGGAATGCCAAGCGGAATCAGCGAGGTCCCATATGACAGATTCGGCACGCGACCGGCCGGATAATTGTCCGGCGATAGTGCAGCGGAGTCCGCGAATTTCCCGTTGCGACCAAAACTGATGAAATGCTGTTGCCAGGCGATGAGGTTACCGTTCTGGTCCAGACCGCCTTTGAGGAAATGCCAACCTGCGGGCCTGTAAAAATCGTGCTGCATATCATCGGCGCGATTCCATACGAGCTTTATTGGCACGCCTGCTACTTTCGATATCCATGCTGCCTCTACCATGTAATCGTTCATTAAACGCCGACCGAAGCCCCCGCCGCTACGCATTATGTGAATAGTGATGCTCTCGTCTTTGAGACCCAGCGTTCGCGCAACCAGTGCACGGCCTGGCTCGGGATTTTGGGTTGGCGCCCAGATTTCGGCCTGCCCGCCTTGCACTCGAGCCGTGCAGTTCATCGGCTCAAGCGTTGCATGGGCGATGAATGGGTAGGCGTAACTTGCGTCAACGACATGCGCTGCACCTTTGAGCGCAGCTACAACATCGCCGTCATTCCGCAAGACGATCTGTGGGTTTTTTCCACCAAGCTCCGCTGCCTGACGCGCGAATGACTCGCTACTTTGCCAAACAGTCGGGCCCTCGTTCCACTTAATCTTGAGCTGTCGGCGAGCCCTATCGGCGCGCCACCAGCTGTCGGCAATGATAGCTACACCGGGCATCAGCCCACTGAGATCTGTTCCGCCCTCTACTACAAAGGTATGGCGTACGCCGGGCAATCTTTTGATCTCATCGAGATTGACGCTGGAAACATTACCCCCGAAGACGGGGCATTTTTCGAACACGGCGTAAAGCATTCCGGGCACGACTGTATCGATGCCGAATAGTGGCTCGCCTTTGATCAGCTTGAGACTATCAACGCCTACTATTGAATGACCGATAATTTTGAAATCTTTCGGATTTTTGAGCGTGACTTTTTCTAAATCCGGAACCGGGAGCTTTGCCGCCGCTGCCGCCAGCGCACCGTAGCTTAAGGTGCGCCCTGAAGATTTATGCTGCACTTGGCCAGCGCCGGTGTCACATTCATCCGCTGGTACTTTCCAGCGCTGCGCTGCCGCCGTGATGAGCATTTGCCGCGCAGCGGCGCCGATCCTCCGCATCGGATCCCAATTCTGTGGGGTCGCCAAGCTGCCGCCTGCAAACTGGCGGCCAAAGATGGCGGGATTGAATACTGCCTGCTCAATGCGGACCTGCTGCCAATCGACGTCCAGTTCCTCGGCTATCAGCATCGGCAGCATGGTCTTAACGCCCTGACCGATCTCGGGGTTCTTCGACGTGATGGTGACGACGTTGTCCGGTGTGATGTGGACATAAGCGTTAAGCGTCACACTGGCATTTGCTGTTTCGGCCATTGCTCTTGCATCCATCGATTTAGGGAAGCTGAAGTTCAGTAGCAGCCCCCCACTCGCGATAGCACTTACTTTCAAAAACTCACGGCGGGACCCACCATTGAGGCTCCGGGATGGCTTTGTCGGATTCGCCAAGAGGCGTTCCTTCAACATGGCTCATGCCCTCTTCTTGGAAGCCGCGGAACTAAAATCAGTTTTCGCCACTTGCTTGATGGCTTCGCGTATTCGGATGTAAGTCCCGCAGCGACAAAGATTGCCGTTCATTGCAGTTTCGATGTCGCTATCACTCGGATTTCTTGTCTGTGACAGTAGCGCGACAGCGGACATTATCTGGCCCGGCTGGCAGTAGCCGCATTGGGTCACGTCGATATCGAGCCAAGCCTTCTGCAACCGCGCACCGAGCGAAGTATTTCCGATCCCTTCGATCGTTGTAACTGGCTTAGTTCCAACATCCGAAATCGGCATTAGGCATGAGTGAACAGGCGCACCATCCACGTGGACGAGACAGGTACCGCACAGCCCAATGCCGCAGCCGAACTTTGTTCCTTTTAGATTGAGCTCGTCACGCAGCACCCACAACAGCGGGGTATCGCTGTCAACATCGAGCGATTGCGACTGGCCATTAACAAGAAGCGTATATCGCATGACCAAACCTTCGCGATGGGAGGCGGTGGATTAGGCAACAATCAGCTTACGCTTCCTGCGTTGCATGCATTGATATGGGTCAATAAGCTCCGACGATGATCAGTTGGATTCTTCGGGTTCTCTTGGTGGTAGCTGGTTCCATTGCCGGGCTGTTCTTGGCTCGCGACGCTGCAAACTTTGTCGTGGTGCAGGCAATGGTGGGACTACTCATAATCGCACTAATCATGTTTGTTTTGGTCTTCTGGCCGGCGCGTTGGACGCTTCCTAAATCGCTTGAACAGGAACTCCGGCGACTCAAGGCGTTGATGTCCGCTTTGGGTCAGAAGCAGACATGTGCGGTGCAAAAAGCGATGTCCGCTTTACCCCCAATAACGACCGAAAAAGCGGACATACTGCCCTTATAAATGAAATAATTTGGACGTTAGCGGGCCGAATTAATTCCGTTTGCTCAGCATCAGATCGACGCGCGGTTCCAGAAATTACAGAAAATCGATATCTTTTTGGCGAAACGAATTTTTCTGTTCAAAAAAATCCGATACTCGTCCCTGTACAGAAGGTGATGCCGATGTCAGCTTGAAATCGGCAAAAAGTCACAGGGATTCTAATCGCAGAGATTGGATTGCTGCACGTTCCGCATGAGTCTACGACGATACCTTTTAGAGAGGTGATAAGCCGCGCCCTCGATGCCCTGGCCCCACGTCGGCAAAGGGCAGAGCAGGGTAATGCATCGCACCACACGCCTGCGTGGCGGCGTCACGATATTTGTTGAAACCGCATCCATCAGCGACTGGCACGACCAAGGTGCCACGATTTTGATTGCCTGAAAAAGGCATGGCTTGGACGGCAATAACGGAAAAACCTAGAGCGACAACTAAAACAGACGGAAAAAGTCTGATCATTTCATTCTCTCCCGCCGTGAAAACTTATACTATTGTTCGGTCATTATCCGCTTTTCCAGATTTGAGGGTTCGTGTGACGTCCGCTATTTTAAGCGGACTGCGGAGATCGAATGAATGAAGACAATCGAATGATGAAGACAATTGTATTCGCGGCCGCAGTGGCCTTGTGCGCAACTGCTGTTGCGTACGCGCAAAGCCAGCCGAACTACGGCCCAAACCCGCCATCGGGCGCCGACAGCTTCGGGCAGCCGCCCACCGGCTATTTGCCGCCGGGGGTCAGTCGCTATGGGCCGCCCCATGCCTATGCGCCGCCGCCGAACCGGCACCAAAGGCACCGGTACTATCGGCACGCGCAGCCATCAAAGCCGATCGACTGACGTCGGGTCACTGCCGTCATTACGCCGCGCGCCGCGACGGCCAATTGTTCTTGTCTGTGATCCGTCTCACACTGGCTGCGCGTGCGCGGGCTTAGAGTTTGTGGCGTAACGCCACAGGAGAGCCGCGTCATGCTCCTCGGGGTCGAATTCAATCGCTACTGCGAAATCATCGGACGGGCCTCAGCGGTCGTCGCGTTCGTTACCATGACGTCGCTTATTTTGGCTGCAACCGCCGTTGATTTTTTTAGTCGGTAGCTGCGGCTGACCAGTCTTCATGTCTGCTTTCCCCCCAGGAGCGGACATCCGCCCAGCGGAGCTCGAATGCATAGTCCCTGCCCTCGATCAATCCGTTGTCACGCAAACCTTGCTTGACCGCTTCTATAAGCGGGGCGCTTGTGTCAGCGGCGCTGGCGCCCAGGAAACCGATTTTCACAGGTTTTTGCTGCGCATGTGCTGCGAATGGCCACACAGCCGCGCCATCAAGAAATGTAATGAACTCGCGCCGTCTCATTGCCGCCCTCAACCGTCGGGGCGGACATCGTACCAACCCACAGCAATATTCTGGAGGGGCAGAGTGATGTCATCCGATGTCCGCTTTAGGTCAATTCAGTAGTGAAGTGCGATGGACCCTTTGGGCCAGAAGGATAGCCCGGGGTGGCATGGCAGGGGTAATATGAAAGCATGAAGGGCCCCTCCACGTTGCCAAGCACTCGATACGCCAAAAGCGGCGACATCCATGTCGCTTATCAAGTCTTCGGCGAAGGCGACATCGATCTCGTGTTCGTTCCCGGATTTATTTCAAATGTCGAGAATTATTGGGAGGAGCCGTCCTTTGCCCGGTGGCTCCGCAAGCTCACTACTTTTGCGCGCGTCATCACTTTCGACAAACGTGGCACAGGCCTCTCTGACCGCGTGGAAGTACTTCCGACTATGGATGAGCGCATGGATGATGTTCGGGCGGTTATGGATGCAGCAGGCTCGCAGCGAGCGGCGGTGTTCGGGCTCTCTGAGGGCGGCTCGCTGGCGACACTATTTGCCGCCCACTATCCTGAACGCTGCCGGGCGCTCGTGCTATGTGGTGCCTTCGCCAGGTTCAGCTCATGGTTTCCCACAGCAGAGAAACTCGACGCATTCTATAATTATGTGGAGAAGGATTGGGGGACTGGCTCCAATATCGCCGCCTGGGCACCGGCAAAGAAGGATGATCCTGCCTTTCGAGAATGGTGGGCCCGGAGAGAACGCGTAAGCGCCAGCCCGGCCGCTGTAGTCGCTTTGATGCGCATGAACAGTATGATCGATATCTCGGGAATTCTTCCCTGTGTACGAGTGCCGACTCTTGTAATCCATCGCACGCAGGACCCAGTGGTAAATGTCGAGGGTGGCCGACAGTTGGCAACAAGCATTCCCAACGCGCGACTTCTGGAGTTGCCGGGCATCAATCACCTGCCATATCTCGGCGACGATGTTGATCAGATTTTCAATGAGGTCACTGAATTTCTCACTGGTGCGAAGCCTGCAGCCGGTGGCGAGCGTATCCTCGCGACGGTTCTTTTGACCGATATTGTCGATTCCACCAAACAAGCAGAGGCAATTGGGGATAGACGCTGGCGCGAACTTCTTGATTCGCACAACTCCGTATTTCGCCGCGAACTTGCCCGCTTCCGGGGAACCGAGGTCAAGACACTGGGGGACGGATTTCTTGCGACGTTCGATGGCCCGGGACGAGCTATACATTGTTCGCTTGCACTTATCGCAGCGCTTCGTTCACTGGGGATCGAAATTCGCGCAGGTCTCCATACCGGGGAGGTCGACGTGAGTGAGAACGACGTGCGTGGCATCGCGGTGCATGTCGCTGCCCGGGTCGCGGCACTGGCCCAACCGAGCGAGTGCCTCGTTACCAGAACCGTGAAGGATTTGGTCGCCGGCGCAGAGATCCGTTTCACCGAACGCGGCAAACACGACCTTAAGGGCTTGGCTGAGGCTATCGATCTGTTTGCAGCAGCGAGTATTCCATAACTGTATTCGGGACATCATAAGTCAGGCGTGCCTCACCGAGACAAATAACGTCTTAAAAATTTCAACACTGAAAATCCGGAGCGCAGGACCTCACCCTCCGTGTCACACCAGGGCAAGTAGCTATTGCAGCTCGATCGCCTGATAATGCCCGGTCTCGTCCAGCTGTGTGCCCCATACTTTATGTATTGCCTGGTGCTCGGACCGGCCGAAGTTCACAGGCGTCCCGAGACCAATGTCGAGGTTTTGGAGATTTTCCAGTGTTTGTACCAGCTTTTCCGTGTCGAGCTCCGGACCATTGCGTTTGAGCGCCGAGATCAAAACGTTGGCCGCTACATAACCTTCGAGCGACACGTAATCGGGCGCCTCGCCAGGAAAGTATTTGGCGAGCGCAGCTTTATAATCGAGAACCAATGATGAGTGCCCATCAACCGCCGGCACGACCTGCGTGACAATGACCCCTGTTGTGAACCTCTTGCCAAGGAGTATGAGCTCATTGGCCAAAGCGGTGCTGCCCACAAATGATACGCTCGTGTAAATCATGTCCGGATAAGGGTCGCGCGTCTTCTCGATGAATTTTGCCGCTGCCCGATAGGTTGGCACCATGATCACCGCTCTGATTGGAATACGGCTCTTCCGAAGCTGTTCGACGGCGTCCTCTACGTCGATTGTGTTGCGCTGGTAATTGAGCCGCAAAATTGCACCATCGTTGCCGCCCAATGAACGAATGGCCTTTGCAACGCCGGAAAAACCGGCATCTCCGTATGCGTCCTGCTGGGCAAAGACTGCAATCTGGGCCGGCTTTAAGTGCCTTACCTTGACCAGGTAATTCACCACTGCGGCGGTTTCTTCGGCATAGCTGGCCCGGTAATTGAAAACATATCGATCAGGTGGGTCACTCCTGAGCAAGCCTGCGCCGGTGAAAGCTCCGAAAAACAGCATCTTGCGTTCAAGAGCGTAGGGAAGCGCGACCACCGCTGTCGGCGTCCCCACGTTACCGATCACACCAAAAACACGATCCTTCTCGTAGAGCTGCTTCATTGTACCGGCGGTTCGGGCGGGCTCGTAACCGTCGTCCATCGCGACGAGCCGGAGCCGCCGACCATATACTCCGCCATTCGCGTTGACTGCATTGAACGCTGTCTCAATACCCAGCCGCATGTTCTGGCCGAGCTCTTTGGCCGCGCCGCTGAACGGCGCGGAAATTCCAAAAAGGATTTCGGTATCAGTCATTCCCCGGATAGGGGCGCCATTCGTTGCCTGTGCGAGTGAACCCGGGATCGGCGACAGCGCTGCTTGCTGTGCCTGAGCGTTCGCAGGCGGCACAATTGCCGCGGCAGTTGCAATTTTTGCAGACGCTGCAATCGACTGGTCGGCTACAGGAGCATTTAACTGGCCATTGCTGGTGTTCGCAACAGACTGAATATTTCCAGGCGAAACCCATTGATCGCTGGTGGCAGCGAGGCGCCTACCATCTGGCGACGCACTATTCTCCGTATCTCGAATCGACGATTTGGTCTCCAAGGTTTCCGACGCCACGTCAAATAGTCCACGTACACTCTGAAACATCGGTTTTGCGAAGATGATCAGCAATGCAACCGCAGCCGCGAATGCGACAAGGAGCAAGATTCGGGTGATCAGTGCCGACTCTGGTTCCTCTATTCTCATGGGCGGGTCAGGCACACGTTCTGGCCACAACACAGACTCAGGCTTTAAACGTCGGGCGTCATCCCTGAATGATGATGGCGCCATCGGTGCAGACGAAACGTAAGGTTGCTCGGCAGGAAGTCTTGGGCGTTCTCGAAAATTCTTGGGTGCATACTTGAAATGATCTGACGACTGATCGTCATGGACGGAACTGCTCACATTCGCCTCCCTACGCGCTACGATCTGGCTGGTTCGATGTATTTTTTGTCGGCCAGAATGCTGAGACGTTACGTGAGAATTATTAGCACGTTGGCGTATGCAACCTCGGTAACGACGTACCAAGCTCGGTAGCAACGTACCTTTCAGTCAGGTGAGATCGAAAACGTCACCTACAAACGCATGATCGCGCTGCGAAGGTGATGGAGTGCAGCGTCATACAAATTCCACGCCCGTTTCGTCGAGCCTGCGCCATATGAGGCGGCATGGCCGCATGGAGCGGCCACCGTCAAACGTCAAAACCAGGTCCTCGGGCAGCCGGGTTGTATTTGGGATGGCAATGCGTGC
>Ga0187777_10001458_pt1 | contig 15362 bp, 15 predicted proteins | sample 1015_Q2_SP5_10_M_FD_132416 | JGI IMG/M metagenome (GOLD analysis project Ga0187777, IMG submission 132416) | Tropical peat soil microbial communities from peatlands in Department of Meta, Colombia - 1015_Q2_SP5_10_MG | ecosystem: Environmental > Terrestrial > Soil > Wetlands > Peat | place... | reverse complement strand
CCTCCCGAACCTCGAGGCGCTCGGCCTCGGGAACGTCGAGCCGCTCGCAGGATGCCCGCCGCAGCCGGGGGCGCCGGCCGTTGCAGGCAGGCTGTTCGAGCGCTCGAAAGGGAAGGACACGACGACGGGGCACTGGGAGCTCATGGGCGTCGTCACGCCCGTCGCCTTCCCCACGTACCCGCACGGGTTCCCGGACGAGGTGATCGACCCGTTCATGAACCGCACGGGGCGTGGCGTCCTCGGAAACATGCCTGCCTCGGGGACGGAGATCATCCAGGAGCTCGGAGAAGAGCACCAGGAGACGGGCAAGTGGATCGTGTACACGTCGGCCGACTCGGTCTTCCAGATCGCCGCACACGAAGAGACGATCCCGCTGGAGGAGCTCTACGAGGGCTGCCGGATAGCCCGAGAGCTCCTGACCGGTAAGCACGCAGTGGGTCGCGTGATCGCCCGGCCGTTCATCGGGACGGCAGGCCACTACGAGCGCACGCCAAGCCGGCACGACTTCTCCCTCGAGCCGCGTCGGCCGAACTACCTGACCCTTGCCCGCGAAGCGGGGAACAGCGTCGTCGGGGTCGGGAAGATCTCGGACATCTTCGCCGGCTGCGACATCGACGACTCCTTCCCGACGAAGTCGAACGTCGACGGCATCAACCGGACGATAGAGCTGCTCCACACGATCGACAGCGGGCTCGTCTTCGTGAACCTCGTCGAGACCGACATGCTCTGGGGGCACCGGAACGACCCCGAGAATTTCCACCGCTGCCTTCAGGACTTCGACCGGCGGCTGCCCGACATACTCGAGGCTCTCCGTGATGGCGACCTCCTCATCCTGACGTCCGACCACGGTTGTGACCCGACAACGCCCTCGACGGATCACTCGCGAGAGTACGCGCTGCTCCTCCTCTACGCGGCGGGGCGAAACGCCGCGGGGCGGATCCACGAGGAGGGCGAGTTCGCGGACGTCGGCGCGACCGTGAACACCTGGCTTGGTGGCAAGCCGTCTGGGCGCCTGCCGGGATCGCCGATCGTCACTCCCTGAATGACAGCCATCCGTCCGGCCGAGCTGATCGAAGCAAAGCGCGACGGGCGCGAGCACACGGCCGCCGAGATCACGGACCTCGTTCTCGCCTACACGCGGGGCGAGGTGCCCGACTATCAGATGGCCGCCTGGTGCATGGCCGTGTACTTCCGGGGTCTCAGCGGCGCCGAGACGTTCGCGCTCACCGACGCGATGATCCGGAGTGGCGACACGCTCGATCTCGCTGCGGCGCTCGGCCGGCGCGTCGTCGACAAGCATTCGACGGGCGGCGTTGGTGACAAGACGTCGATTGCCGTCGGGCCCATCGTCGCGGCCTGCGGCGTGCCTTTCGGGAAGATGAGCGGGCGCGGGCTCGGCCACACCGGCGGAACGCTCGACAAGCTGGAGTCCATTCCCGGCTTCCGAGTCGAGCTCACGACCGAGGAGTTCGTCGCCCAGGTGCGCGAGATCGGCCTCGCGATTGTCGGTCAGAGCGCCGATCTTGTCCCCGCCGACAAGAAGCTCTATGCGTTGCGCGACGTTACGGCAACCGTCGACATCGTCCCGCTGATCGCCTCGTCGATCATGTCGAAGAAGCTCGCCGCCGGAGCCGATGCGATCGTCCTCGACGTCAAGGTTGGCGACGGCGCCTTCATGAAGACGCGGGACGACGCGCGGATCCTCGCCGAGCAGATGATCGACCTCGGTCGGCGTGCCGGGAAGCAGGTCGTGTGCCTCCTCACCGACATGGATCAGCCGCTCGGGCACGCTGTCGGGAACGCCCTCGAGATCCGCGAGGCAGTAGCCACGATCCGCGGCGAAGGCCCCGACGACTTCAGCGAGCTCGTCCTCGACGCGTGCGCACGCCTGCTCGCACTCTCCGACCTCGACGTCGATCTCGTGGAAGGGCGTCGCCGGGCTGAGGCCGCTGTCGAGAGCGGCGAGGCGCTCGCCGCGTACGAGCGCTGGATTCGCGCACAGGGTGGCGACCCCGACGTAGCCAGCCTTCCGGCAGCGCCCGTCGTGGTACCGGTCGGCGCACCGCGCGACGGCGCCGTCGTCTCGCTCGGTGCGCTCGCTGTGGGGGTCGCTGCGCTCGAGCTCGGGGCGGGCCGCAGGGCCAAGAGCGATCCAGTCGACCACGCTGTGGGCGTCATCTGCCGAGCGAAGCGCGGGGACCGCGTCGCGTCCGGCGACGTCCTCGCCGAGATCCACGCGAGCGACGAGGCAGCCGCAGCCCGGGGGGCCGACGCCGTTCTTGCGGCGTACGAGATCGGCGCCGCCGGTCCGCGCGCACAGGGCGTCGTCTTCGACGTCATCACCTGATCGCGTCAGCGTCTTCCGGCACTTGGCAGCCTGTCGGCGCTGTGTCGGCGTCCGACCGACCCCACATCCACCCCAGTAGGCTGGCAGCGTGCCCGAGTTGCCCGAGGTCGAGACGGTCCGAGCCGGACTTGCGCCGATTCTCGCCGGGGGCCGCATCGAGGAGGTCGCGATCTGCGATCCGCGGCTCGTTCGGCCTCTGGCGCCCGAGCTGGTCGCTCGTGAGCTCGTCGGCGAGCGGGTGAAGCGTGTCGACCGTCGTGGCAAGTACCTGATCGTCTCGTTCAAAAGTGGTCGCTCTCTCCTGATTCACCTCCGGATGACGGGGAGCCTTCGAGCTGGGCCTGCCGGGTCGCTTCCCGACGATCCGCACCGTCGGGCTGTTCTCAGACTAGACAATGGCTCGGACGTCGCGTACCGGGACGTGCGGCGGTTCGGTACCTGGGAGCTTCTGGAAGCAGGCGAGCTCGAGCCGTACATCGCACGGCGACTCGGCCCCGAGCCACTCGGCGCGCTCACCGCCAAACGCCTGGGCGGCCGGCTCGCGGACCGCCGCACGTCCCTGAAAGCCGCGCTGCTCGACCAGCACACGCTCGCAGGTCTCGGAAACATCTACGTCGACGAGGCGCTCTGGTATGCGAGGCTTCATCCGCTCCAGCAGGCGGGAAGCCTGGGCGACGCCGAGCTCCAGCGGCTACTCAGGGGGATTCGGCGCGCGCTTCGGCTCGGTCTCGACCGGCAAGGGGCCTCGCTGCGGGACTACTCGGGACCGGACGGAGAGTCTGGGTCGATGCAGGACGAGTTCCGCGTGTACGGGCGCGCAGACGAGCCGTGCGACCGCTGTGGGACGCCGATCGAACGGACGCGAGTCGGCGGCCGCGGGACGTGGTACTGCCCGCGCTGTCAGCCTTCAGCCTCGGCTGCGGCGTCCTGAGTCGACAACTCTCGGGTCGTACGCCGCTCGCGCCTGCCTCGACCATCCGCCTCCCTACACTTGAGCCGTGGCCCGCGCGTACACGACCGAGGCGGTTGTCCTCCGCTCGTTCCGTCTCGGCGAGGCCGATCGCGTCCTGCATCTGTACACGCTCGACCGCGGTCGGGTGGGCGCCGTCGCGAAGGGCGTTCGGAAGACGAAGTCGCGCTTCGGCGGGCGCCTCGAGCCGCTGTCGCACGTCGAGCTCGTCCTCTACCAAGGGGCGGGGGAGCTGCAGACGGTCACCGGCGCGTCGCTGCTGTCGTCCCACGACAAGGCCCGCGTCGATCCGTATCGGCTCGCAGTCGGGCTCGTCGGCCTCGAGGCGATGCTTCGGCTCTTCACCGAGCAGGAGGCGAACGAACGAGCGTTCACGGCGCTGACGCGATTCCTCGATGCGCTCGACGAGACACCGGCGCGCTCGACTCGCGCGGCCCTCGAGCCGCTCGCGCTCTCGTTTCAGTTGAAGCTGCTCTGGCTGTCGGGCTACCTGCCGCATCTCGACGCCTGCGTCGAATGCGGCGCGGTCGACGGGCTCGTCGGCTACCTGCCCTCAGCCGGAGGAGCCGTCTGTGCCGTCGACTCGGCTCCGGGGACGATCGGACTCTCGCCGGACGGGCTGAACGGCATTCGTGGCCTCCTCGGCTCGCCACTCGCTGCAGCGGCGACCGCACGGCTCGGCGATCGCGCTCTGCGGGACGCGCTCGCCGTCGTCACGACGTCCTACGAGCACCACGGCGGCTTCCGCCTCCGAACCCTCTCGGCCTGACGCTGCTCAGGAGCGGCCGAGCAGACGCGCGACCGTCGCGCGGGCTTCGTCGCGCGTGGCGACGAGGTGCCGATGCCGGATCAGCACGACCGCGAGGGCGACCGTGAGCGCCAGCGTCCCGGCCGTGGTGAAGACGTCGGCGAGGTTGAACGCGATCACAGCGTTTCCCGCGGTCGCGACGATCGGGTTGGGCACGCGGAGTCCGTTCGACACCGCCGCGAGGGTGTTGCCGAGCACGCCTCCGGTCATGACGCCGGTTGCCACCAGGACGGCGTCGGACGGCACGCGGGCGAGCGCGAACGCGCTCAGCACGAGAGCGATTGAGAGCGCCAACCAGCCGGGAGACCTTGTGTGGTAGGCCCAGGACGGCGTCGTCGACAGTCCGGTCCAGAGCAGATCGACCGCCGCGAGCGGTACCGCGACCGCGAGCACGACTCCCCAGCGACTCACCGTCTCGAGACTAGCGACTTCGACCGACGGTGCATCGCCTCCCCTGAGGGAAGCGCGTGGGTAAGGCGCGGTGAGGCAGGATCCCCCGGAATGAGGAGATCGCTGGGCGACGGCTTCGAGCTCGACGACGACCCCGACCGGATCGATCGGGAGGCGGTGCACGCCTACCTGGGCGGCGTGTCGTACTGGGCGGCGGGTAGGTCGCGCGAGGTCATGGACGAGTTGGTCGCGTCCGCCGCGCGGGTTGTCGGTCTCTACACGCCGAGCGGCGGACAGATCGGCTTCGCGCGGGTCGTCTCCGACTTTCGCACGGTCTCGTACCTCGCAGACGTGTACGTGCTCGACGACTGGCGCGGCCGAGGCTTCGGCCTCGAGGTCGTCAGGTTCGCCGTGGACGAGGAGCCGATCGCGAGCACGAAGGTCTATCTCCACACCCGCGACATGCATCGGCTCTACGAGAAGCTCGGCTTCACCGAGCCCGGTGAGCGGGCAATGGAGCGCTTTCCGGGGCGCTAGCCCGGCCCCGGCGGGCGCCAGGGGGCCGCAAGGCGGTCGAGCAGGTGCTCGCGCGCGGAGGCGATGGAGATCCTCTCCTGAGCGAGCGAGTCGCGGTCACGGATCGTGACGGTGTCGTCCGCGAGCGTCTGTTCGTCGATCGTGAGCGCGTACGGGGTGCCGATCTCGTCCTGGCGGCGGTAGCGGCGTCCGATCTGCCCGCTGTCGTCGTACTCGACGGCGAGCACGTGCCGGAGGTGCTCGTAGAGTCCGCGCGCCTTCTCGACCATCTCCGCGCTGCGGGGAATGAGCGGCAGGACCGCCGCCTTCACCGGGGCGATCGCGGGGTGGAGGCGGAGCACCGTGCGATCGCGCTCGGCGACGACCTCCTCGTGGTACGCGTCGACGAGCATCGCGACGAAGATGCGCTCGATGCTGACGGCCGGCTCGACCACGTAGGGCGTGTAGCGCTCGCCGCCTTCGCCGACGAACTCGAGCTTCGTGCCGGAGTGTTCCGTGTGTTGCGTGAGGTCATAGTCGCCGCGGTTCGCGACCCCCTCGAGCTCCGACCAGCCGATCGGATAGCGGTACTCGATGTCGGTCGTGCCGCTCGAGTAGTGCGACCGCTCCTCGGCCGAATGCTCGCGCTTGCGCAGATTCTCCTCGCGGATGCCGTGCGCGAGGTACCAGTCGAAGCGCTGGTCGATCCAGTAGCGGTACCACCGCTCCGCGTCCGCCGGAGGGACGAAGTACTCCATCTCCATCTGCTCGAACTCGCGCACGCGGAAGAGGAAGTTCCCGGGCGTGATCTCGTTGCGGAACGACTTGCCGACCTGTGCGATCCCGAATGGCGGCTTTCGCCGGGCCAGCTGGAGGACGTTCTTGAAGTTGATGAAGATCCCCTGGGCGGTCTCCGGCCGGAGGTAGGCGAGCGAGCTCTCGTCCTCGAGCGCACCCACCTGCGTCGTGAACATGAGGTTGAACTGCCGCGCCTCTGTGAGGTCGCAGTCGGGCGTCTCGCCGGGCCGCTTGCTCGGTTTGCGGCCGCAGCTCGCCTGGTCGAGCTGGTCCGCGCGGAAGCGGAGCTTGCACGTCCGGCAGTCGACGAGCGGGTCGACGAAACCGCCGACGTGGCCCGACGCCTCCCACACGCGAGGGTTGAGGATGATCGCCGAGTCGAGCGCGACGATGTCGTCGCGTTCCTGCACCATCGCCTGCAGCCACAAGGAGCGGATGTTGTTCTTCATCAGGACGCCGTAGTGGCCGTAGTCGTAGGTCGAGCCCAGCCCGCCGTAGATCTCCGATGACGGGAACACGAAGCCGCGACGACGACAGAGTGAGACGATCGCGTCCATGGTCGGCTGCTCGGGCATCCGCGAGACGTTACCCGGCCCGGTCGGAGGGCGATCGTAATGGCGACGAAGACGCCCGCGCTCGCGGCGGTCGCTCGCGCCGGTGTGCCGCACCGCGTGTACGAGTACGCGCACGACCCTGCGGCCGCGTCGTATGGGCTCGAGGCGGCCGAGCAACTCGGCGTCGACCCGGCGCGAGTCTTCAAGACGCTCGTCGCAGAAGTCGACGGGAAGCCGCTCGTCGCGATCGTGCCCGCCGAGGCCGAACTCGACCTTCGCTCGCTCGGAAAGCGCGCAGCAATGGCGAAGCCGGCGGATGCCGAGCGGATCACCGGATACGTTGCGGGTGGGATCAGCCCGCTCGCCCAGCGGCGGCGTCTGCCCACGCTTCTCGACGAATCGGCGCTCGCGTTCGAGACCGTCTTCGTCAGTGCCGGTCGACGTGGTCTGGAGGTCGAGCTCGCCCCGGCCGACCTGCTCGCACTCACGGGCGGCGAGACCCGCAGGGTTGCCACGACTCGCGGCTAGGCGCCGTCGGAACGACCGCCATGCACCCTGTAGCCTCCCGCCGATGAGCGAGGCGTCCCAGCCGGTCGAGCTCCACGTCGTCTCCGATTCCACCGGAGAGACGGCAGCGCGCCTCGTGCTCGCACTCGAAGCGCAGTTCCCCGATCAAGCCTTCGAGGTCATCCGCCATCCGCGCTGCGAGACCGTCGAGGACCTGCAGATCGCGTGCGCAGAAGCGCGCGGCCAGCCTGCGGTCATGGTGTACACGCTCGTGGAGCCGGGTCTTCGCGAGACGATGAGGCAGCTCTGCCGACGCAACCGCCTCCACTACTGCGACCTCCTGGGCCACCCAATCGACTCGATCTCCCGCGTGGCCGGCGTCGCCGCCCGAATGGAGCCCGGTGCGCGCGCCCCGCTCGACCACACGTACTTCCGGCGAATCGAGGCGATCGAGTTCGCGGTCAAGTACGACGACGGCGTCGGCGGCGGCTTGGACGAGGCGGACATGGTCCTCGTCGGCGTCTCCCGCACGTCGAAGACTCCGCTCTCGATCTACCTCGGATATCTCGGGCACAAGGCCGCGAACGTGCCGATCGTGAAAGGGGTCAAGCCACCGCCCGAGCTGTTCGAGATCGACCCGGCCAAGATCGTCGGCCTGACGATCGACCCGGCACGCCTCGCCGAGATACGGGTGGAGCGAGTTCGGACGATGGGCGCCCCGAACCGACGCTATTCGGACCTCGCCCGCATCTACGAAGAGCTCGAGGAAGCGTCCGAGATGCATCGCAAGCTCGGCTGCCCCGTCCTCGACGTCTCCGAGCTCTCGGTCGAGGAGACCGCGATGCGGATCATTCGCCTCGTCGCCGACCGCCGTCGTGCGGTCACGCGCTCGTGAAGCGAGACCTGGCCGAGAAAGGCTCGGTGCCGCTCCGCTACTGGGTGCTCTGGTGGACGCTGCTCGGTCTCGCCGACGTCCTCTTCTACGTCGTGCTGACGCCGATCTGGATGGGACTGCGCGGGCTGGCCTGGCTCGCCGAGCTCCGATCGCGCGCACGGGCGCGCCGCCCCGAATAACTCCTCGGCTTCGACCACGCGAGCTGCGCATTGGCGCAGCGTCTCCTCGCCCCTACAGCGGATGCACCGCGTAGAGGAGCGCGAGCAGCGCGAGCGCCACTGCGAGGTCGTCGCAGAACCGCGCCAGCTTCATCACCGCTGCCGCGTCCTCGCCGCCGAGCACGAGCGCGTCCGCGACGGAATGCGCCCGCGCCGCCACGAGCCCGGCGATCGCAGCCGCGAACATCGCCACGACCGTGCCGACCGCCACGCCGGGCACGAACGCGCTCACGGCGCAGAGCGCGACCACTGCACTGATCCTCGTCATCCCCCTGAAGCCTCCCCCGACTCGAACCGCGTCCTCTCTCGCTACCCCAGGCTCATGATGGGCGAGAAACCGCAATTCGTCATCGGGTGAACCACAACAACCAGCGCGTGCGGTGTGGTTTGATCGTGTCGTGGCCACCGCGCGCTACGTGTACGACTTCGACGAGGACTCGGAAGGCGGGAGGGAGCTCCTGGGCGGAAAGGGCGTCGGGCTCGCCGAGATGACGGCGCTCGGGGTACCCGTCCCTGCGGGCTTCACGGTCACGACCGACGCATGCCGGGCGTACCTCGAGGCCGGCGGGAAGGTTCCGGAAGGTCTCGACGACGAGGTTTCGCGGCACGTCGCGGCGCTCGAGCAGGCCTCGGGGAAGCGGTTTGGCGATGCGAAGGATCCGCTCCTCGTCTCGGTTCGCTCCGGCGCGGCGATCTCGATGCCGGGGATGATGGACACGATCCTCAACCTCGGGCTGAACGACATCGCGGTGGAAGGGCTCGCTGCGACGACCGGCAACCCCCGTTTCGCCCGCGATTCCTACCGCCGGCTGATCCAGATGTACGGTGAGGTCGTCGACGGGGTCCCGGGCCACCGCTTCGAGCAGGCGCTCACCGACCTCAAGGCGAGCCGCGGCGCGCGGCAGGACATCGATCTCACCGCCGACGACCTGCAGGAGCTGACCGCGACGTTCTCGCTCATCTACGAGGAGGAGACCGGCTCAGGTTTCCCGCAGGAGGCGGCAGAGCAGCTGCGCAGGGCGACGGCTGCAGTGTTCGACTCGTGGAACTCGCCGCGCGCACAGGTCTATCGGCGCACATACGAGATCCCCGACGACATCGGCACGGCCGTCAACGTCGTCCAGATGGTCTTCGGCAACAAGGGGGCGCATTCCGGCACCGGCGTGTGCTTCACCCGCGACCCCGCGACCGGCGAGGCGCGACTCTACGGCGAGTTCCTCGAGAACGCACAGGGCGAGGACGTCGTCGCCGGCATTCGCACACCCGAGCCGATCGAGCGCATGCGCGACCGCATGCCCGAGGCATACGACCGTCTGCTCGAGAACGTCCGCCGGCTCGAGGAGCACTACCGCGACGCGCAGGACGTCGAGTTCACCGTCGAGGAAGGGACGCTGTACCTCCTCCAGACGCGCACGGCGAAGCGGACCGCGGCGGCAGCGGTGAAGATCGCCGTGGACATGGTCGACGAGGGCGTGATCGCGCCCGAGGAGGCTGTGGCAAGGATCGATCCCGGCCAGCTCGACCAGCTGCTCCACCCGATGATCGACCCCGACGCAAAGGTCGAGATCGTCGCCCACGGTCTGAACGCGTCACCCGGAGCGGCCTCCGGCGCGATCGTGCTCGACGCCGACACTGCCGAGGAGCGCGGAAAGGCTGGTGAAGCCGTGGTTCTGGTTCGCTGGGAGACGACGCCCGACGACTTCCACGGGATGTTGCAGGCCCGCGGTGTCCTTACGGCGCACGGGGGCCTCACCTCGCATGCCGCCGTCGTCGCGCGCGGCATGGGAAAGCCGTGCGTCACGGGGTGCGAAGGGTTGACGGTCGACACCCGGGCGCGGACGATCGAGCTCGGCGGCCACGTCCTCCGCGAGGGAGATTTGATCACGATCGACGGTGCAACAGGCGACGTGATGCTCGGTGCCGCACCGCTCGTGCCGCCACGGATCAACGACGACTTCTCGCGCATCCTCTCCTGGGCGGACGACGTGCGGCGGCTTCGCGTGCGCACGAACGCGGACTCGCCAGCGGACGCGGCGAAGGCGCGCGAATTCGGCGCCGAGGGCATCGGCCTCTGCCGCACCGAGCACATGTTCCAGGACGAGGACCGGCTCGAGCTGATGCGCGAGATGATCCTCGCGCGCGACGAGGCCGGCCGGCGCTCGGCGCTCTCGCAGCTCCTGCCGATCCAGCAGGGCGACTTCGAGGGGATCTTCGAGGCCATGCTCGGGCTGCCGGTGACGATCCGGCTGCTCGACTGGCCGCTCCACGAGTTCTTGCCCGCGCTGGCCGACGTGCAGGACGAGCGCACGCGCGAGCGTGTTCGCGCGCTGCACGAGGCGAATCCGATGCTCGGCTTCCGCGCGGCGCGGCTCGGACTGTTCTACCCCGAGATCTACGAGATGCAGGTGCGGGCGATCCTGCGCGCCGCGCTCGCAGTCCGCCAGCGAGCGGGCGAGGCGCCGCTCGTCGAGATCATGCACCCACTCGTCGGCTTCGAGGAGGAGCTGCGCCGTCTGCGCGAGCTCACGCTGCGCGTCGCCGAGGAAGAGGCCCCCGACCTCGAGCTGCACGTCGGCACGATGATCGAGCTGCCGAGGGCCTGCATCCGCGCGGACGAGATCGCTCGGCAGGCGGACTTCTTCTCGTTCGGCACGAACGACCTCACCCAGACGGCGCTCGGTCTCTCGCGTGACGACGCCGGCCGCTTCCTCGCGCAGTACCTCGATACCGGCGTGCTCGAACGGGACCCGTTCGAGACGATCGACCAGGCGGGCGTCGGGGACCTGATGCGCATCGCGGTCGAGCGCGGCAGGGGCGAGAAGCCGACGCTGAAGCTCGGCATCTGCGGCGAGCACGGCGGCGAGCCGCGCTCCGTCGCGTTCTGCCACTCGCTCGGGCTCGACTACGTCTCCTGCTCGCCGTACCGGGTGCCGCTCGCGCGGCTCGCGGCGGCTCAGGCGGCGCTGGCGGAGGCGGGTGTAACGGCGGCAGTCGCGGGCGGCTGAGGGTCGCCCTCGAGCACGACCGACGGCGCTGGCGCGATGCGGCAGAGGTAGCTGCGAATGGTGCGTCAGATCGTGCCGCGGGCGCGGGCGATCGCGAGGACGATGCTGATCAACCCGATGCAGACGACGAGCGCCGGACCTAGCCAGCGCTGGCGCTTGTAGCGCGTCGCGGCCAGCGCGGCCGTTCCCAGCACACCGCCGATGAGACCGCCGATGTGCCCTCCGATGGAGACGTTCGAGATCGCGAACGAGAGGCCGAGGTTGATCAGGATGAGCGTCATGGCCTGCCCGGTGAAGGATCCAGTTGCGACGTATTCGAGCACGAGCAGGGCGCCGAAGATCCCGTAGATTGCGCCCGACGCGCCTACGGTCGGGAGGTTCGAGTAGTAGGTCATCACGATCTGCCCGCCCACGCGGGTGATCGGGAGCAAGAGGGCCCCCGCCGACCCTGCGAGTCCGGCGGCGAGATAGACGAGCAGGTAGCGATGCGCACCGATCAGCTGCTCGACCGCGCTGCCGACGACCCAGAGGACGAACATGTTGAGACCGATGTGGATGAGGCTGGCGTGCAGGAACATCGCCGTGCCGAGCCGCCACCACTCGCCTTCCGCGACTTTCGCGCCGATCAGGGCGCCCTTGGCGAAGACCGTGCTCGAGCTCGTGTCTCCGAGCGTCCCGCCTGTCGCGAGCATGGCCAGGAAGACGACGACGTTCGCGGCGATCAGCGCCGTCGTGACCGGCGCGTAGCTCCGCGTGAAGACGCCTCGCGCCTGACGCATGGTTCGGGTGGCGCTCGGCTTCGCCGCGCCGATGTTCGCGTGCTCGGGGCAGCGGATCCCGACAGGCGCGTGGTGCATGCAGTCCGTGCAGATAGGACGGCCGCATTCCGAGCAGGTCAGATACGTCTCTCGGCTGGGGTGTCGATAGCAGTGAAGCGGCTCGTCCACGGACGGCTAGCGTACCCTCGTGCAGGTTCATGTCGCCTTCACGCCGGACGAGTCCGCTGCGGCGCCGACCGGCGTGGTCGTCGACGTTATCCGCGCGACCTCCACGATCTGTCAGGCGCTTGCGTCAGGTTACGAGCGAGTTCTCTGCACTGCCGAGGTCGACGACGCACGGGCACTGCGGGTCGAGGTTCCGGGGATCACGCTCGGCGGCGAGCGGCTCGGTATCCGCATCAACGGCTTCGACCTCGGCAACTCGCCGTCCGAGTATCTCGAGCCGTGCTCGGCCGTTCTGGGCATGTCCACGACGAACGGGACACGGGCGATCGTCACCGCCGCGGAGCGCTGCGAGCGGGTGCTCGTCGCCTCGCTGCTGAACCTCGAGGCCGTGACCGAGGCGGCGCGCGAGCACGGCGACGACGTTGCGCTCTTCTGTGCGGGCGTGAAGGGCGCGTTTGCGCTCGACGACGCGTACGTTGCAGGCCGCGTCGCCGTGGCGCTCGGTGGGGAGCGGAGTGACGCCGCGGAGGCCGCCGCGCGCCTCGCGAGCTCGTACGCGACGGCTGAGCAGGCGCTGCGGGCGTCCCGCAGTGGGCGCAACCTGAGCAACCACGGGCCGGAACTCGAGGCCGACATCCCGTATTGCGCGCGCGAGAGCGTCCTCGACGTCGTCCCGCGCTTCGTCGGGATGCAGGGTCTCGCGGCGGAGATCGCCCTCGAGTGAGAGGCATTGCCTCTCTTGTCCTCTGCGTGGTGAGCGCAGCGGCCGTTACGACGGCTGTCGGTCTCGCGAACAGCTCCGCACGACCGTCCTCTTGTCGCGACCGTACTGCCCGCGTTCACGTCGGCAGTGGCAGTCTTGCCATCTGCGGCAGCGTGCGTCAGGTGGCCTTCGTCGATCGCCGCCACGGGTGGGTATTGGCAGTTGCCGATTGCGCGACGGATCTCGGAGCACGCATCTACGCCACGTCCGACGGAGGGAGATCCTGGCGAGGCCCGTGGGACGCCGGCGTTGTGAACTGCGCGGCCGGAAGTGGCGCCTACATGCGACCTCGCGGGACGCAGGATCTGTCCGTCGTTACCACTCTCGGCAACGCGTGTGACAGCGAGGCGGTGCGAACGCTGAACGGTGGAAGACGCTGGTACTGGTTCTCCCTCCCGTGGTGTGGGGGCGACCTCGTCTTCGTTACTAGGTCACACGGCTGGTACGCCGGCACGCTGTGGGGCGCATCGGGACCGTTGTACGAGACGTCTGACGGTGGCCGGAGTTGGCACGTGCGGAGGCTTGCGCGGCCTGCTGGCTTCAACGCGCTCGCGCCGTGCCTCGTGCGTGCGCCGCGGTTCCGGGGTAGTCGGGGGACATTCCCAGCGTTCGTCCGGTCGAAATCGCACTACGCCAGGGCGACGTACCGAACATCGGACGCGGGGCGACACTGGGTCGTGACGATCGCGGGGTCACCGCGCCGTTACGGTCACGAGATAGGCCTCGTTCCGTGGAAGTCGAGCGAATGGGACGAGTGGAATTGCCCCTCGGGACGTGGCACGTGACGACGTGATCGTGAACCGGGACGAGCGGCGCGGGCGGGCGACCTCGTTCGCCTCGGTCGCCGACGCCTACGAGCGAGCGCGGCCCAGCTATCCGGACGATGCCGTGCGGTGGCTGGCAGGCAGCGAGCCGGCAGAGATCGTCGATCTCGGTGCCGGCACGGGCAAGCTGACCCGATCGCTTGTCGGGCTCGGCCATCGGGTCGCGGCGATCGAGCCGCTTGCCGAGATGCGCGCCCACATCGAGAAGACAGCGCCCGCCGCCTGCGTGCTCGAGGGGAGCGCGGAGTCGATTCCGCTGCCGGACGCGAGCGCCGACCTCGTCATCTCCGCACAGGCGTTCCACTGGTTCGACCACGCTCGCGCGCTCCCCGAGATCGCTCGCGTCCTTCGCCCAGGCGGCTGGATCGCGCTCGTCTGGAACGTCCGCGACGACCGCGTGCCGTGGGTGGCGTCGCTGAGCGAGGCGATCGGCAGCGAAACCGTCGACTCCGACGACACGGAAGAGCCGATCGTCGCGAGCGGCCTGTTCGGACCCTTCGAGGAGGCCGTCTTCGGCTTCGCGCAACGGCTGGACCGCGAGACGTTGCTCGACCTCGTGCTGTCGCGCTCGTACTGCGCGACCAAGCCTGCGGTGGAGCGCGAGCCGGTGTTCGCGGCGGTCAGCGAGATTTTCGATCAGCATGCCGCCGACGGCATGATCGAACTCCACTACGTGACGGAGTGCTTCCGCGCCCAGCGCCGAGACCGGAGGTCCGATGACTGAGATTGTCGAGAAGGCGGCAGGGCTCGAGCTCGTCGACGCCTGGTGGCGAGCGGCCAACTACCTCTCCGTCGGGCAGATCTACCTGCTCGACAACCCGCTCCTGCGGGAACCGCTGCGGGCGGAGCACATCAAGCCCCGGCTGCTCGGCCACTTCGGCACGACGCCCGGCCTGAACCTCGTCTACGCGCACCTCAATCGCGCGATCGTCGAGCGTGACGTCGAGGCGGTCTACGTCTGCGGCCCCGGCCATGGCGGACCGGGGATGGTTGCGAACGCGTATCTCGACGGGACGTACAGCGAGCTCTATCCGCACGTCGGCCGTGACGTCGCCGGCCTCCGCGAGCTCTTCCGCCAGTTCTCGTTCCCCGGCGGGATCCCGAGCCACGCTGCTCCTGAGACGCCCGGGTCGATCCACGAGGGCGGCGAGTTGGGCTACTCGCTCGCGCATGCGGTCGGGGCGGCGTTCGACAACCCGGAGCTCGTCGTCGCCTGTGTCGTCGGAGACGGCGAGGCGGAGACGGGGCCGCTCGCAACGAGCTGGCACGGGCCCGCCTTCCTCAGCCCGCGCACCGACGGTGCAGTCCTCCCGATCCTCCATCTGAACGGCTGGAAGATCGCGAACCCGACCCTACTCGCCCGCATTCCCGAGGAGCAGCTGCTCTCGCTGCTCGAGGGATACGGCTGGGAGCCACTCGTCGTCTCCGGTGACGAGGCGGCCGAGGTGCACCGGGATTTCGCGGCCACACTCGGCCGCTGCCTCGACGCGATCGCGGAGATCCGCACGGCGGCGCGCTCGCGTGGCGCGCGAGGGAAGCCGCGCTGGCCGATGATCGTGCTGCGCACGCCGAAGGGGTGGACCGGTCCGGCCGAGGTCGACGGGCTGCCCGTCGAAGGCACGTGGCGCGCGCACCAGGTGCCGATCGCCGAGGCGCGGCAGAACCCGGGGCATCTCGCGCTGCTCGAGGAGTGGTTGCGGAGCTACCGGCCGGACGAGCTCTTCGAGGAGTCCGGAGCGCCGGCCGCACACCTCTCCGAGCTCGCACCGCACGGAGAACGCCGACTCAGCGCCACCCCGCACGCGAACGGCGGTCTCCTCCTG
>Ga0187777_10001457_pt1 | contig 15368 bp, 16 predicted proteins | sample 1015_Q2_SP5_10_M_FD_132416 | JGI IMG/M metagenome (GOLD analysis project Ga0187777, IMG submission 132416) | Tropical peat soil microbial communities from peatlands in Department of Meta, Colombia - 1015_Q2_SP5_10_MG | ecosystem: Environmental > Terrestrial > Soil > Wetlands > Peat | place... | reverse complement strand
GACGGCAACCTCGGAACCGGTTGCAAAAATGGAAACTTCGGCGCGGCCATCGGGGCCGGCGATCTCGTAAGCGCCATGCGCGCAAATATTGTCGGCGTCGAACTGGTTGCGCAGTTGCGGCACTGTCTGCCGCGTGAGCGCAAGGATGCTCGGCCGATTCTTCGTTTCAAGCGCAAGCTGCCAGCACTCGGCGGTTTCCACGGCGTCGCATGGGCGGAAGACCAGCAGATTTGGTATCGCGCGCAACGCGGCGAGGTGTTCGATGGGTTGATGCGTCGGCCCGTCTTCGCCGAGACCGATGGAATCGTGAGTCATCACGTGGATGACGCGCTTTCCCATCAGCGCGGCAAGCCGAATTGCCGGGCGGCAGTAGTCAGAGAAGACGAGAAACGTCCCGGAGTACGGAATGATGCCGCCGTGCAGTGCCATGCCGTTCATGGCGGCGGCCATGCCGTGTTCGCGCACACCGTAGTGGATGAAACGGCCCGAGAAGTCGGCCGCCGAAATCACTTTCTGGTTCTTGATCCGCGTATTGTTGGATCCGGTGAGGTCGGCGGAGCCGCCGATCATTTCCGGCAGCGCGGGGATAAGACTTTCAAGCGCGAGTTCGCTCGCGTTACGGGTGGCAATCTCTTTCGGCTGCGCTGCGAGCTTTTCCTTTAGTGTTCGTACGGCATCCGCCAGCGCCTGCCTGGCCAAATCGCCTTTCATGCGGCGGTCAAACTCCGCACGCTTGCCGCGATCAAGTTCGTTGATCCGCTTGTTCCAGTCGGCGTGCGCGCTTTTGGCATGCGTACCGGCCGTGCGCCACGCTTTCAAGATGTCAGCCGGGACCTCGAACGGTGCGGCGGTCCAGCCCAGCGCCTTGCGCGCCCCGGCGATTTCTTCGGCTCCGAGCGGAGAGCCGTGCGATTTCTCCGAGCCTTGCTTGGTGGGCGCGCCAAAACCGATCTTTGTCTTGCACGCAATCATCACCGGCTTGTTCGACGTCTGGGCTTTTTCAAGAGCAGCACTGATCGCGGCGGGGTCGTGGCCGTCAATGCGTGAAGCGTTCCAGCCGGCGGCCTCGAAGCGCTTCACCTGATCGACTGAGTCCGCGAGCGCAATCGCACCGTCGATGGAAATGCCGTTGTCGTCGAACAGCACGATGAGCTTGTTAAGTTTGAGGTGTCCGGCAAGCGCAATCGCTTCCTGACTGATGCCTTCCATCAGGTCACCGTCGGAGGCGATCACATAGGTCTTGTGATTGACGATGCCGTCGCCGAACTCGACAGCGAGATGCCGCTCCGCGATCGCCATGCCGACCGCATTGGCGAGTCCTTGTCCGAGCGGGCCGGTGGTCGTCTCGACGCCGGGTGTGTGGCCCGACTCCGGATGTCCGGCCGTGATCGAATCGAGCTGGCGGAAGCGCTTGATCTGTTCGATCGTCATCGCTTCGTAGCCGGTCAGGTAAAGCAGCGCGTAGATCAGCATCGAGCCGTGACCGGCCGAAAGCACAAAGCGGTCGCGGTCAGGCCAGGCGGGTTCCGCCGGGTTGAATTTCAAAAACCCCGTGAACAACACTGTCGCAACGTCGGCCATGCCCATGGGCATGCCCGGATGGCCCGATTTGGCTTGTTCCACGGCATCCATGGCCAGCGCGCGGATGGCATTTGCCATGCTGGCATGTGCAATAGCGGTGCTAGCGGCCGGTTGCTCGCGACGCTCTGCAGGCGCCACGGCTGCCGTCGGCGAGGCTTTTGCGCTCATAGAAAGGGCCTTTTGCGGGGTGGATAGCATGTGATGCCCCCGAGTCAATGTGACGGCCGCCCCGTGCATCCGCCATGCACAGGCCAGCGAAAACAGCTGGGCAAATCCTCGTTCGAGCGTTGACGCCGTGGTCGTGCAGCACGTAAAGTTCTTTGCCTAAATATCTGCCACCGCTAGAGTTTTTGAGCAGATTCGAGGCGATGTCGGAGCAAAGCGCAATCGATACCGCGGTCAGGCGTCTGGCGCTCGCGCTGGACGCACTTGATGCTGCCGTCGAACGGCGGCGGCAGGCCGATCGCAATGAAGAAGGCCTCGCTGCGCAAGTACAGGCGCTTGGCCTCGACCGTACGCGCCTGGCCGCTGCACTTGATGGAGAGACCGCGCGCTCACGCCGGCTGGAGACAACAAACCGCGAAATTGCCGAACGTCTCGACGTCGCAATGACCTCCATCCAATCGGTGCTGGACTTGAACGAGTGAACTAATGGCTCAGGTCAACACGTCCATTGCCGGTCGCCAATTTCGTCTCGCCTGCGAGGATGGGCAGGAAGAACATCTGCAAGCACTCGCCAAAGACATCGACCAGCGCATTATCGATCTGCGCCGCAAATTCGGTGAAATCGGCGACACCCGCCTGACCGTGATGGCGGCTCTCATGCTCGCGGACGAACTGGTCGAGGCGACGCACAAGATGCGCCGCTTCGAAGAGGAGATTGCGGCTTTGCAGGACGCGCGCCTGGTCGCCTCCGATCGCGCCAAGGCTGCCTCCGCCGCGGTGGTCGGTGCCTTCAACTCCGCGGCCGAGCGCATTGAGGGCATTACAAAGAAACTTAACCAAACGCTCGGCAACGGCGTCGCGATCGGCTGAGCACGAGTGGCGTCCGTACGCCATAACCATTACATTCTATAGGCGGGGCTGCGGGGTGCGTCAGGAGACACAATCCCCGGGGCCTTATCGATCCTTAAGGGAGCTGTCCCTGACCGGGCTCGTGGGCTCGGACATATGGCGCCCACCTACTTTCGTAGGGAACCCGGGATCGATGCTCCGACGGCCATCGCGGCTCCGCACCTCATCGCAATGACCAACGACACCAACTCCCCGAAAGCCCGGCTCCGCGAACAGGCGCTCGCTTCTCGCGACGCTTTGCCGGCGGCGGAGCGCGCAGCCGCCGCCGAAGCTATTGCGGCGCGGTCGTTCCCGGTCTCGTTCCAGCGCGGCACGATCATCTCCGGATTTTCGCCGATGAAGACTGAAATCAATCCCATCCCGCTGATGCGCAGGCTGGCGGATGCCGGCGCGCGGCTTGCGCTGCCGGCAATTGCCGGCCGCGGCAAGCCGTTGATCATGCGCGCGTGGAATTTCGGCGATGCGCTAAAAAGCGGGCAGTGGGGAATTCGTGAGCCGAGCCCCGATGCGGCGGCGGTCGCGCCCGATATCATCATCGTGCCGCTTGCGGCATTTGATCGCGTCGGCCATCGTGTTGGGTATGGCGCAGGTTATTACGACATGACGATCACCGCCTTGCGCGCAAAGAAGCGCGTGACAGCCGTCGGCATTGCTTTCGCCGCCCAGGAAATTCCGCAGGTCCCCGCCACGGCGCGCGACGCGCGCCTCGATCTCGTGCTAACGGAGCGCGAGATAATCGATCTTCGCGAGACCTGAAACCGCATGCGTATCCTTTTTATCGGTGACGTTGTCGGCCGCTCCGGGCGCACAATTGTGATGGAACGGCTGCCGGGATTGATCCGCGAATGGAAACTCGATCTCGTCGTGCTCAATGGCGAAAACGCCGCCGGCGGTTTCGGCATCACCGAAGTCATCTACAATGAGCTCATCGATAGCGGCGTCGATGCCGTCACGCTGGGCAACCACGCATGGGACCAGCGCGAAGCGCTGGTGTTTATCGAGCGGGCGCCGCGCCTGATCCGTCCGCTGAACTACCCCAAGGGGACGCCGGGCCGCGGTGCAGCGGTGATCGATACCAAGAACGGCAAACGCGCGCTGGTGATCAACGCCATGGGCCGCATTTTCATGGATGCGCTTGACGATCCTTTCGCGGCAATCGAGCGCGAGCTTTCAGCCTGTCCGCTCAAGTCCGGCGCAGACGCGGTCATCATCGATTTTCATTGCGAGGCTACCAGCGAAAAGCAGGCGATGGGCTACTTCACCGATGGGCGAGCCAGCCTGGTCGTCGGAACCCATACGCATGCGCCAACTGCCGATGACCGCATCCTGCCGAACGGCACGGCATTCGTGTCAGACGTCGGCATGACGGCCGACTACGATTCAATCATTGGCATGAACAAGGATGAACCGCTCAATCGCTTCCTGCGCAAGTTGCCAGGCGCGAAATTTGAAGCGTCGAACGGTCCGGCGACTTTTTGCGCCCTCGCGGTCGAAACCGATGATGCCAGCGGCCTGGCGCGCAAAGTCGGGCCGGTGCGGCTTGGTGGCATTCTACAAGAGGCCCGGCCGGCATTCTGGGGCTGAAATATTTCGATCAGCGCGGATTGACCGCGAATCGCGGCGGTGATTCGGTAGATGCAATTGATTCGCCGGCATGTGCTGGGTCCGGCATTGCGACCTCGCACCGTTGCCCATGCATCTGCAAGTCGACAGCAATCTGGCATTGGAAATGCCGCCCGAACCCGGGCGCGACGCGCCACGCAGAGATCCTCGTGCGGAGCTTGCTGCGCAGTTCATCCCTTCCGGCGCGCGGGTACTCGACCTCAGCGCAAATGCCGGACTCGAACACCTCCTGCCGAACGGCTGCAGCTATGGCGGTATCGTGCGTATCGGCGGGAAACGCCCGGCCCAGGTATGCGATCTCAATGCCGGCAATTTTCCCACGGATGCCGCCGCGCAGTGCGACATCATCGTGATGCTCGGCGCGCTCGAGCTGATCGTGGATGTCGAAAATCTTTTCACCCATCTGCGCTTCTGCAAACGCGACATCATCCTGAGCTACTGCGCGACCGATCTGACGAAGGATATCGATCGCGCCGCGTTTTCCAATCACTTGAGCTTTTATGACCTCGCGCTGCTGTTCGAGCGCTACGGCTTCCGTATCGAGTGCACCGCGCCTCTGGACGAAACTCAGGTCCTGATGCGGATCACTCCAAAAGAATGGCTGACCCCGATTGCGGCTTGCAGTGTCGCCGTGATCTCCGACCAGGACGATGGCGATTTTGCTGGCCGGCTCGGCTGCCGCATGCTCAATGCGCTATTGCCGGGCGAGGCAGAAGTGCATCGCCTGACGCTCCCGACGCTGGGCCAAGCCCGCGACAGCTACGATCTGGTTGTCCTTGGCACGGGCAGCGGGCTGCTGCCGCCATCGCTCAGCGAAGACGTCCTCGATGTTATTTCCCGCGGCAAAGCCGCAATTGGAATTTTCGGCACCTGCGGCCGCGAGCTGATTCAACGACCGGCGCTTGATCGTTTGTTGGACCGGCTCGACACATGGTTCGCGCGTTACGAGGATGACGTGTTGATGTACGGACGCGGCCGCAACAACGTCGTGCATCTCGGCGACTGGTTGATCGACCAATTCCCGCTGGCGCGGGCGGTTGATGACGAACCGTTGGTAATCGGCAACGAGGCCGGAACCGAGCTTGCCGTCGACCGTGCGATTTCGATCATTCAGCGGCACAAGCAGGTTTACTCGGTGTTGCCGGCGCCGCTCCTGTGCGCGCTCACCTCGGCCGAGATTGTCGCTTACGGCGAGGCGCCGGGCCCGCAGCCCGACCTTGCCTTCGGACAGTTCCACAGCATGCTGATCGATATTTTCGGCCGCGCCTATCCGGAAAAGAAATTCTTCATGGTCGATCGCGATGCCGTGGCGCGTTACAAAGCGCGCGTTCACCGCAACGTTGGCAAAGTCGGCGCGCGTATCGGCGCCCTCCTGCGCAATTTTGCGATCGCGGCCTGAGAACGGCTTTTCCGATATTTATTTTCTCTACGTCCCGGCCTATATAGCCGCTGCATCAACACACAGCGCACATTTTCTTCATATGGCCGGTCATTCCCAATTCAAGAATATCATGCACAAGAAGGGACGCGCCGACAAAGCGCGGTCCAAACTGTTCGGCAAGCTTGCTCGGGAAATCACGGTTTCCGCGCGGCTTGGCCTGCCGGATCCGGCTTTCAATCCGCGTTTGCGCGCCGCCGTGCTGGCGGCCCGCGCGGAGAACATGCCGAAGGACAATATCGAGCGGGCGATCAAGAAATCGCAAGGCGCCGACACTGAGAACTACGACGAGATCCGCTACGAAGGCTACGGCCCCGGCGGCATTGCGGTGATCGTTGAGGCGCTCACCGACAACCGCAACCGGACCGCGGGTGAGGTGCGTGCCATCTTTTCCAAGAACGGCGGCAATCTTGCGGAAACCGGGGCGGTGTCGTTCATGTTCAGCCATGTCGGCGTCGTCGAATACGATATCAAGGTTGCGAGCGCCGATCAGATGCTGGAAGCCGCGATCGAGGCCGGCGCGGAGGATGTCATCTCCAGTGACGACGGCCATCAGATCACCACGACTCCGGAAACACTGAACGACGTGACGAAGGCGCTGGAGGCGAAATTCGGCGAGCCGCGCAAGTCGTCGATGTTGTGGAAGCCGCAGAATACGATCGCGCTCGACGACGAGGCCGGCGAAAAAATTCTCAAGTTGATTGAATCGCTCGACGACAGCGATGACGTGCAGAACGTCTACGCCAATTTCGAGGTTTCGGACGCGCTGGTACAGAAGATGAGCGCGTAGCGACTAGCCGTTGAACTCCAGGATATAAAGCCCGGCATTGTAGTCCGTGGCATAAATCAGTCCCTTCGCATCCACGAACACATCCGCAGACTGGATGACACGCGCGCGGTTCGGACGCGTATCGGCGAGCGTTGCTGGTTGCGGCGGCACCAGCGCGCCGACTTCCTTTGGAACAAAGGCATCAGCAACGTCGAACACCCGAATGCCGGCGTTCTGATATGTCGCGAAGATCAATTGCGAACTGACGAAAGTGCCGGGCCGGTTTTCGTGGATATTGTGCGGTCCGAAGTGGCCGGCTTTGCGTTTGTAGTCGGCCTCGGCCGGCGTCGGCAGGGTTGCAATGCTGACCGGATTCTGCGGCACGCGGTTGTCGAAAACCCAGATCACTTTCAGTCCGTCTCCCTGATGGTCGAGCACGGCCTCGTCGAGCACGATCAGCAGATTGCGATCGGGCAAGGGAAGACAATTGTGCGTGCCGCCGCCGAACGGCGGCGACCAGTTCCTGTGCACAATCAGCTTCGGCTTGGCGCGATCAACGATATCGAGCACCACCATACCGGCGTCCCGCCACGCCGCGTATGCGGTGTCGCCATGAATTATCGCGTGATGCAGGCCGTAACGGCGTGCTGACGGCCATGGCGGCGTCTCGCCGGCAGCTAAATTCATGCCGGGAATCCACCAGCGCCCGGATTCACGTGGGTGGGCGGGGTCGCTCATGTCCAAACTCATGAAGATGTAGTCGGTAAAGCCGTCGAGCAACACAGACGCATAGGCGAACGGGCCGCCGGTGTACCAGACACGGTGGATGCCGCCGCCTTCAACGGGCATGAAGCCGATGCGGCGCGGCGCCTCCGGCAGCGAAATATCGTAGACCGCAAGGCCGGCGCTCCAGTCACGTGCGCGTTTAGCTTCGGCGGTGCCAACGGTCTTGCCGAGCGCGCCGCTGTAATAGGCGCGCTCGTCGGCGAATTCGGCGGCCGCGAACATATCCTTGGCATGGATGACGAGCAGCAAGTCGTCATGTACTTGCAAATGGATATTCCAGGTGTTCGCCGGCGCGGCGACATAGTTTACCGCGCGCGGGTTCTTTGCGTCATGGACATCGATGATGGAAAAGCCCTTGGAGAACATGTGTCCGACATAGGCAAAGCCCCGGTGCACCATCACTTGCACGCCGTCCGGCCGTCCGCCCTGATCGGAGTGGCCGATGATGCGCATATTGCGCGCGTAATCTGGTTTCGGCAGTTCGCTCATTTGTAAGCGTCCATAAAATGCGGCACGGCGATCCAATCCAGCATGGCGCCGTCGCTTTGCAACAATTCGTGCATGCGACGATCTTCCTCGGTCTTGAGGTTGACGCCAAGGTGAGTACCGAGCTTGCGCCCGTGTAGCACGATGTTGTTGCCGATGGGCTGGCGCTCGGCGTTGTACGCCTTTAGCGCCGCGTCGATGTCGTTGTGATTGCGCAAGTGCTTTGACAGCGCCTGTGCGTCGGTTCCCGCCTTGGCCATGCCGAAGCCCATATGCGGGCGCGCATTGGCGGCGGCGTCGCCGACCATAGCGACGCGACCAAACACGATTGCCGGCGCGGTGAAGTCATAGATCGGCGTAATAAACGGCTGTTTGATCTTCATCAATGCGTCGAGCAAGGTCGGTGGCAAGAGCTCGCGTGCATCCTTGTACATACTTGCGATCAGATCCTTGCGGATGAGCGGCGGCGGCACCGAGTATTCGTGCTGCACGCCGTTTTCGTCCACATTCATTTCACGCAATTTCGCAGCGTCGGCGACGCGATACCAGATGAAATTGAAACGGCGCTTGCCCGGCCGCAGATCGTTGTCGAACCCGGAGATCGGATAGGTGATCACCTGCTGGTGCTTGGGCAGGTAAAACGTGAACAGCGGATAGATGGTGCGCAGTGTTTCGGGAGCGAGGTCGGCTTCGTTAGGAGCGCCGCGCCAGATGTAGTAACCGGCGTAGATCGGTTGCACCTCCGGCGCCATTTGTGCGCGCACGCTCGACCGGATGCCGTCGCCCCCGACTAGAATGTTAGCATGTTCGACGCGGCCGTCGGAAAACTGTACGCGCACGCCGCGTTCGTCCTGATCGACCCGTTCGAAATTCCAGCCAAGATGGTAATGCGCTTCGTCGATCGTCGCGCGCAGCAGGCGCTGCAGCCGGTCCCATGACGTCAGGATCTGCTTTAGCGGACGTTCGTCGGTAATGCGGCCCTCGCGGTCGATGGCGATGCGCTTGGGCACCTCAATACCAAGATCCTCGGTGCCGGCACCGCTCGCTTCAAGAGATTCCAGCAATTCGGGGTGTCCGGTGATTCCGGCGCCGCGTCCGACCAGCTCGACGCTCGAACGCTCATATACGTCTACATCCCAGCCGATCTGGCGCAGGAACGCGGCGGAGAAGAGCCCCGACATCGAGCCGCCAATGATGACGGCCCGTCGCTTGGCCCGGCGAGGTGGAGGGGAGCCCGGCATGTCCGCCAACAAAAGCACTGCCAAAACCGCGGGTAAATCCAGATTTTCAATTGGGCGCCGTCCCCAGACGGGCGCTAGGCGCAGAGGGCCTGCGGGGTTATCAACGGGGCCATGGCGCGGCAGCCGATTCGCATCCTTGGCATCGATCCGGGGCTCCGCCGGACCGGCTGGGGCCTGATTGAGGCCGACGGGAACCGGCTGATCCATGTCGCCTGTGGATCTCTTGAAACCAGCGAACGCGCCGAGCTCGGCATCCGCCTGTTGGCGATTCATGACGGGTTGATTGAAGTCATCGATCGCTATCGGCCACACGAGGCAGCGGTCGAGGCGACTTTCGTCAATGCGAATGCGGCGGCGACCCTCAAGCTCGGCCAGGCGCGCGGTATTGCCATGCTGGTGCCTGCCAAAGCGGGGCTGACAGTTGCCGAATACGCCCCCAACGTCGTGAAAAAGACGGTTGTCGGTGCCGGCCACGGGGAGAAGATGCAAATCCGCATGATGATCGGCGTGCTGCTGCCGAAGGCCGATCCGCAAAGCGATGACGCTGCCGACGCGCTGGCCATCGCGGTATGTCACGCGCATCATCGGACGAGTGTGGTGTTGAGGGTCGCTGCGTCATGATTGGCAAGCTCAAGGGCATCATCGACAGCTACGGCGAGGACTACATCATCCTCGACGTCGGCGGCGTCGGTTATCAGGTGCACTGCTCGGCGCGAACGCTGCAGTCGCTGCCGTCGCCGGGCGAAGCGGCCACGCTGTCAATCGAGACTCACGTGCGCGAGGATCAGATCAAGTTGTTCGGTTTTGCGAATGATATCGACCGCGAGTGGTTCCGGCTGTTGCAAACGGTGCAAGGCGTCGGCGCGAAAGTCGCAATGTCGGTGCTCGGTACGCTGAAGGCGTCCGAACTCGCTTCCGCCATCGCCATGCGCGACAAGGCCATGGTGGCGCGGTCGCCCGGCGTCGGACCGAAAGTCGCCGAGCGCATCGTCACCGAATTGAAGGACAAGGTACCGGCCTTTGCCAATATCGATCCCGCGGTCGTGCATCTTGCCGGCGCGCTCGACGAAAAGCGCGCGCCACGGCCGGTCGCCGATGCGGTTTCCGCGCTGGTCAATCTCGGCTATGGGCAACCGCAGGCCGCCGCCGCCATTGCCGCCGCTGCGCGCAACGCCGGTGAGGGCGCCGACACAGCGACGCTGATCAGGCAGGGCCTGAAGGAATTAGCGAGATGAACAATCCCCGCCGCTTGGTTGCCGCCGACAAGCACGATGACGACGCAGATGCTTCTTTACGTCCGCAGCGGCTGGTCGATTTCATCGGCCAGGAGCAGGCGCGCGCCAATCTAAAGGTCTTCATCGAGGCTGCGCGCGCGCGCAAGGAAGCGCTCGATCACGTGCTCTTCGTCGGCCCGCCGGGCTTGGGCAAGACTACGCTGGCGCAGATCCTCGCGCGCGAGCTCGGTGTCAACTTCCGCGCTACCTCCGGCCCGGTGATCGCAAAAGCCGGCGATCTCGCCGCGCTGCTCACCAATCTTGAGCCGCGCGACGTACTGTTCATCGACGAGATCCACCGGCTCAACCCGGCGGTCGAGGAAATTCTTTATCCGGCGATGGAGGATTTCCAGCTCGACCTGATCATCGGCGAGGGTCCCGCGGCGCGGTCGGTCAAGATCGATCTGTCGCCGTTCACATTGATAGGTGCCACCACGCGCGCGGGTCTGCTCACCAATCCGCTGCGCGACCGTTTCGGAATTCCGGTGCGGCTCAATTTCTATTCAGAAAAAGAGCTGGAAGAGATCGTCAATCGCGGCGCGCGCGTGCTCGGCATCGGTATAGCGCCCGACGGCGCCAACGAAATCGCGCGCCGCGCGCGTGGCACGCCGCGTATCGCCGGCCGTCTGCTGCGCCGCGTGCGCGACTTTGCGCATGTCGACGGCGCGAGGACGATCGACCGCAAGACCGCCGACCGCGCTCTGCATCAGCTGGAGATCGATGGCGTTGGCCTTGATGCCATGGACTACCGTTATCTCAAGACCATCGCGGAAAGTTATGGCGGCGGACCTGTCGGCGTCGATACGTTGGCCGCCGCCCTCTCCGAGCCGCGCGATGCCATCGAGGACATCATCGAGCCATTCCTGATCCAGAAAGGCTTCCTGCAGCGCACGCCGCGTGGCCGTCTGCTCACCGCGCTCGCTTTCCAGCACCTCGGTCTGCCGGAGCCCGTACGCGATCCGGCACAATTCGGGCTGTTTTCGGGAGAAGATGAGTAAATGCCGTCAGTGTATGAGGGCGGGTGTCATTGCGGTCGCGTTCGGTTTCGCGTGACCGCCGATCTTGACCGTGTCACCTATTGCAATTGTTCAATGTGCAGCAAGAAAGGCTTTCTGCATTTGATGGTCCAGCCCGAGCAATTTGAGCTTGTAAGCGGCAAGGACGATCTGACCACCTACACATTCAACACCGGCGTCGCCAAGCATACATTCTGTAAGCATTGCGGCATCCATGCCTTTTACGTGCCACGCTCCGATCCCGACAAAATAGATGTAAACGTGCGCTGTCTCGACGGCATCGATGTATCGACGTTGTCGATCAAGACGTTCGACGGCAAGAACTGGGAACAGGCGATGGGCGGGAAGGTGCCGTGGCGATGAGCAATCATCTCGACGGTGAAATTCATGACGGCCGGCATTCCCAGGCCGTCCGCGTCTATTATGAAGACACGGATTTTTCCGGCATCGTCTATCACGCAAGCTACCTGCGCTTCATGGAGCGCGGGCGCACCAACTATCTTCGCCTGATCGGCGCCGATCATCGCGCGCTGTTCGAGCAGGCCGAGAAAGAGGCACCCGGTTTTGCGTTCGTGGTGCGTCACATGAGCATCGATTTCAAGAAACCGGCCCACATGGACGATGTCCTTACTGTCGTGACCACGCCGGAAGAGGTCAAAGGCGCCTCAGTGACGCTGAATCAAAAAGTAATGCGCGGCGGCGACGTGCTGGTGGAAGCGCACGTGCAGGTCGCCTTCATTTCCGGCGGGCGCGCGCGTCCGATCCCGAAACCGTTGCGGATTGCGATGAAAGCCGACCAGGAAACGGGTGGGGCAGCCTAGTCTTGAGTGTTATATTTGGTGGATGACGAGCCAAAACTTCGCCCTGTTCGAAACGGCAATCGGCACCTGCGGTATTGTATGGACCGCGCGCGGCATCTGCGGTGTGCAGCTTCCCGAGAAAGACCTGGCCGCGACGCGCGCACGGTTGCATCGCCGGCACCCGATGGCCGTGGAAGCTGTGCCGAGCGCCGAGGCGCAGCGCGCCGTCGACGGGATCGTGGCACTACTGTCGGGTGAGAAACGCGATCTGACCGACATAGCGATCGATGACGAGAGACAGGCCGAATTTAACAAGCGTGTCTACGCCATCGCACGCAAGATTCCGCCGGGCCAGACCATGACCTATGGCGAAATCGCCGAGCGCCTCGGCGACAAGTTGTTGGCGCGTGATGTCGGTCAGGCCATGGGAGAAAACCCGACGCCGCTCATTATGCCGTGTCATCGTGTATTGGCGGCCGGGGGCAAAACCGGTGGCTTTTCAGCTCCCGGCGGGGTGGTGAGCAAGTTAAAGTTGCTGACAATCGAGGGTGCACAGCCGAACAAGCCGACGCTGTTCGAGCATTTGCCGCTAGCCGTGAAGCGGCGTTAACCGCTCGCAGAGTGCGCATCGACGCAGCCTTTGCCTTAATGTAAAAGCCATTCACATGAGATGGGGCAAGCGCGGCCACTCGCGCGGCTACCACCACGGCAACCTGAAGGAAGCCTTGGTGCGCGCCGCGCTCGAACTGATTGCCGAGAAGGGACCGGCGGGATTTACGTTTGCCGATGCTGCGCGTTGGGCAGGTGTGAGCCCGGCCGCCCCGTACCGGCATTTCCGCGATCGCGATGCATTGATTGCCGACGTCGCCCGCCGCGGCTTCGAAGAATTCGCCGCCGCACTGGCGAAAGCCTGGGATGAAGGCAAGCCGGACGTGATGACGGCCTTCGATCGTCTGGGCAAAACTTATCTCGCCTTTGCCAAGCGCGAGCCGGCTTATTACTCAGCAATGTTCGAGGCGGGCATTTCGCTCGATAGTGATCGCGAACTGCGCGAGGTGAGCGAGAACGCGTTTGCTGTGTTGCGCGCCGCCGCCGAGAAACTTGTGACGATGATGCCGCCGCAAGGGCGTCCGCCGGCGCTGATGGTAGCGCTGCACATCTGGTCGATGACCCACGGCATCGCTTCATTGTTTGGCCGCGGCGATGCCGCGCGCCGCACTCTGCCAATGCCGCCGGAAGAACTGCTTGAAGCGGCAGTACTCATTTATCTGCGCGGACTTGGCATCGACACCGTATTGGCCCGGCGGCGCTGATTGAACTTTCGCTCTCGCTCACCAATTTAATATTTGCGCCGCTTGACAGGGGCCTTGTACGGGCCTAGCCATGTAAATGTTATTTACATTCACACGAGGCCGACAATGCCGACAGTCCCTATCACCGCAAAGCTCGATGAATTCGGCAAACCCGCCTGGATCGCCCTGATCGTCCTTGGGTTTATGATCTGGTGGCCAGTTGGCCTTTCGGTCCTCGCCTTCACGATATGGAGTGGAAGAATGGCATGTGGCTATCACGTCGGCCCCTACGGTCATTGGCAAAACAAAATGGAGCGCATGCAGCGCAAAATGGACTGGATGCGGTCCCGGATGAGTGGCGGCCCATGGAATTATTACGGGCCTTCGAGCGGCAACCGCGCTTTCGACGACTATCGCGCGGAGACCCTGCGTCGATTGGAGGAAGAGCAGCGGGAGTTTCGTGAGTTCCTCGATCGGCTGCGCTTCGCCAAGGATAAAACCGAGTTCGACCAGTTCATGGCTCAACGCCACAACCGGCCAGCACCCGACGCACCGCAGAATTGACATTGTGTCGCAAGGCCGCCCGCAAAGGGCGGCCTTTGTGTCTTCCGGCTGGTAACGACTCCTTAACCACAATCAGCGCTGTTTAGGGCGGAAAAGCCCGCTTACGCGCCCAAGTTTGGCCAAGTTTCGCGGGGATTTCGTAAGTTGCCGGTGGACGGGACTTACGGATTTCGCGAGATAGGTTTCAGCTTGGCGCGTGGGAAGCATTTTCGCGCGCGCTCGTTGTTTTCGGAAATTGCGCCGCGCCGGTTCGACCGACGGAACTGGATCAAGCGGAAAGGACGTGCCCATGAATCCTGCCGACGTGGCACAGTCGGTGCTCCCGCTGACCTCCTCCGATCTTTCGCTGTTCACGCTGTTCTGGAATGCCCACTGGGTCGTCAAGACGGTGATGGTCGGGCTTTTGGTTTGCTCGGTCTGGGTCTGGGCAATCGCAATCGACAAGACCGTGCTTTATACGCGCACACGCCGTGGCATGGATCGCTTCGAACAGGCTTTCTGGTCGGGGCAATCGCTGGACGAACTCTACCGCGCCCTGTCGGCGCGGCCGGCCTATTCCATGGCGGCACTCTTCGTCGCGGCGATGCGGGAATGGAAACGCAGTTTCGAGGGCAGCCAACGCTCATTTGCCGGGCTGCAGATGCGCATTGAAAAGGTCATGGAAGTGACTATTGCGCGCGAAGTGGAACGGCTGGAAAAGCGGTTGCTCGTGCTGGCAACTGTCGGCTCGGCCGGGCCATTTGTGGGCCTGTTCGGCACCGTCTGGGGAATCATGACAAGCTTCCAGTCGATCGCGGCCTCCAAGAACACGTCGCTGGCGGTGGTCGCGCCTGGCATTGCCGAGGCGTTGTTTGCGACAGCACTAGGCCTTGTCGCCGCCATACCGGCGACCATTTTCTATAACAAGTTCGCCGCCGAGGTGAACAAACAGGCCCAGCGGCTGGAGGGGTTTGCCGATGAGTTCGCCGCCATATTGTCTCGGCAGATTGATGAGCGCGTATAGCGTATGATCCCCGGCGGGGACGTGCGTAAACGAAGGGTGCGCTAATGGCAGCCAATGCCGGCACGCCGGTCATCGGCAAACGCAAGCATCATCGCCAGCGGGTGATGAGCGAAATCAACGTCACGCCGATGGTCGACGTGATGCTCGTTTTGCTGATCATCTTCATGGTGTCGGCGCCGCTGCTCACGGTCGGCGTGCCGATCGATCTGCCGCAGAGCCAGGCCAAGAGCCTCGAGCAGGACAAGGAACCGCTCACCGTTTCGGTCAACGACAAGGACCAAGTTTTCCTGCAGAATAGCGAAGTGTCCATGGATGACCTGATCCCGAAGCTGCAGGCGGTGGCCGAAGCCAGGGGCGGGACCGAGGCGCGCCTTTATGTGCGGGGCGATAAGCGCGTGAACTACGGGACAATGATGAAAGT
>Ga0187777_10001455_pt1 | contig 15388 bp, 12 predicted proteins | sample 1015_Q2_SP5_10_M_FD_132416 | JGI IMG/M metagenome (GOLD analysis project Ga0187777, IMG submission 132416) | Tropical peat soil microbial communities from peatlands in Department of Meta, Colombia - 1015_Q2_SP5_10_MG | ecosystem: Environmental > Terrestrial > Soil > Wetlands > Peat | place... | reverse complement strand
GGTCTCGTGCAGGCGCAGGAAGTCACAAAAGCGGCGGCGCAGCTCGAACCGAAGTCGGGGAGCAAAGTAACCGGCACAGTTACGTTTACCAAAGTCGGCGACGAAGTGCAGGTCGTCGCAGACATCCAAAATCTCACTCCGGGCAAACATGGTTTCCACATCCACGAAAAGGGCGATTGCTCGGCGCCGGATGCGGCATCCGCCGGTGCGCATTTCAATCCAACCATGAAGCACCATGGCGGACCCATGACCCTCGAGCATCACGCCGGCGACCTCGGCAACATTACGGCGGATGCGTCGGGCAAAGCGCATTTGGATTGGAAAGGGAATCTCAGCCTTAACGGAAAAGACTCGATCATAGGCAGATCGGTCGTTGTTCACGAAAAAGAAGATGATCTTAAGACCGATCCTTCAGGAAATTCCGGAGCACGGATCGCCTGCGGCGCAATCAACGCAGCTGACTGAGACCGACGAAGAATAAGATCAACCGGTAGAGCAAGCGATTCGATCGAAATGCAATTGATGACGCTGAGCGAGATTCGTCGGGCTGCGCAAAACGGCCCGGTTACCGCGAGCGTACATGTGCAGGTCGAATCCGCGACGCCAAGAGTCACCCGCGAGCAAAAACCGTATTGCGAGCTTGGCCTGGCCGACGCTTGCGACCGGATGACGCTCCGGGTCTGGAGCGATCATCCGAACTACAAGGCATGCGGCGCGCTGACCACCGAGAGTTTCATCGAAATCAGCGGCGATTTTGTGTCTTCGCAGTTCGGGCTAGAGACCCCGAAGTGGACAATGCGGCCTTTGACGCCGCACGAGAAGAACGATCTTCTCCAAGGCCCGGCTGAGTTACGGGCGAAACAAAACGTCGACTGGCAGTTTATCTGCGAAACAATCGCGAAAATCACCGATCCGCGTTTGCGCGCTGTGTGCGACGCGTTCGTTAAAGAATTTGCCGAGCGTTTTCGGCGGACAGCCGCGGCGCGCAAGAACCATCACGCCCGGCGCGGCGGGCTTGTTGAGCACACTGCACAAATGATGCGGGTGGCAATGGCGATCGCTCCTCTCTATCCGCAATTGAATGTCGATCTTCTGATCGCCGGAATTCTTTTTCACGATTCCGGAAAACTCTGGGAAAATCATTACTCAGAAAGTGGATTTGTCATGGACTACGACGAGCGCGGGGAATTGGTCGGTCACATCTCCATTGGACTTGAACTAGTGAATTCGTTGTGGCGAAAGCTTTCCGCCGAGAACGGGGAGAAATGGAGAAATATGACGCCAGCCTCGGAGGACGTCCGTTTGCATTTGTTGCATCTGATCGACGCCCATCACGGCGAGCAACAATTCGGTTCTCCGATCGATCCTAAAACTCCGGAAGCGATGGCGCTGCATTACATCGATAATCTGGATGCGCGTCTGGAAATGTTTGCCGCCGGATATCTGACCGCTAAGCCGCTGGCGGGCCGAATCTTCGAGCGCGTCTGGCCGCTGCCGGCCAAATTGGTGAAATCACTTCAGGTTTTCCAGGTATCAACATTACCATCGAAAACAGTCGATGAATTATTTTAGGCGGCGCCTGGCTTCAGCAAGATAGTTTTCGTCTATTTCGAAGCCGACGAACTTCTTTACCCGGAGATTTCTCGCAGCGATGGCAGAGTTTCCGATGCCAAGAAATGGATCGAGCATCGTCTTCACATTCGCGGGACCGTGCAACTTGAGACACCATTCTGCGAGCTGAACCGGGAACGTCGCTGGATGCGGGCGTTCTTTCTCGCGATTCTGGATCGTTTGGTAGGGAATGAACCAGGTATTGCCTCGACAGCGCTTATCGCTGCCACGGGTGTGCGACCAGCGAGAAATGTTACTCTTGTCCTGATAGGGAACACCGATTGCCAGTCGATCCAGCTCTATCCGGCCGGTGGTGGTGAAATGAAAAATGTATTCGTGACAATCATTAAGGAATCTCTTTGAACTAATCGGCTTGAAATGACCGAACGTGCGGTCGTCGACCGCAACCGATTTGATCCAATGAATCGTGTTTTGTAGAACGAAGAAATCCCGGAGCTGAAAAATTATTTCGTGCGGCAACATCGGATTTGAAGGCGCCCCACCGATATTCAGAAAAAACGAGCCGCTCGGCTTTAGAGCCCGATGGATTTGTGCGGCCCAGCTTGTGCACCATTTCAAATACACTTGGCGATCCTGCCGGTCGGAATACGTTCGGTATCGGACGCCGAGATTGTACGGCGGCGAAGTAACGACAAGGTCGATACTCGCTGGGGAGATCTTGCCCATGCCGGCGACGCAATCCTCGAGCCGCAGGTCGAATCTTGTCATGAGCACAAGGTGGCAAAAAATTCGATTCGTACAAGGATTTCGTTATTATTTGGGCAATGTCGGACAAGCCTTCCAAACTGAAGATTGCAGACCGTGAGTTCACATCGCGACTCCTGGTCGGCACGGGTAAGTTCGCTTCGAACGAGCTGATGCGGGACGCGCTTTTGGCCAGCGGGACCGAAATTGTCACCGTCGCGCTGCGACGCGCGGATCTTTCCGGCAAGCACGATCCCTACGCAAACATTTTGGATTTCATCGATCCGAAGAAATTTTTGCTGTTGCCGAATACCAGTGGTGCCCGCAACGCAGACGAAGCCGTGCGGCTGGCCCGACTGGCGGCGAGCGCCGGTTTGCCCAAGTGGATCAAACTCGAGATCCATCCCGATCCGCGTTACTTGTTGCCAGATCCAGTCGAGACACTCGCCGCCGCGGAGATTTTGGTGAAGGAAGGATTCACGGTGCTGCCTTACATCAACGCCGATCCCGTTTTGGCGAAACGATTGCAAGATGTGGGCACCGCCACGGTGATGCCGCTCGGCTCGCCGATCGGGAGCAATCGCGGAATCGAAACGCGCCCACAAATCGAAATAATTATAGAGCAGGCGACTGTTCCGGTGGTTGTCGATGCCGGTTTAGGCGCACCGAGTCAGGCTGCGGAGGCGATGGAAATGGGGGCGGCCGCTGTTTTAGTAAACACGGCGCTTGCGATCGCAACAAATCCGGTTCGTATGGCGCGAGCATTTAAGAAAGCGATCGAGGCCGGCCGCGAAGCGCACGAGATCGGTCTGGCCGAGAAGCGGCAAACAGCCAGTGCGACGAGCCCACTAACCGGATATTTCTCGAGCCATAAAGTCCTCGACTGAAAAACGATACCAAGAGTGCGGAATAAACCGTTTGCGGCCGGTTAAAACTTCGTCATGCTCTGGCCTTTTCTAGGCGCCAATTCGGCATTGAATTAGCTGCATTGGGCACCGCTAAATGATCATCTCTCTCTTCCCCGCCCGGTCCCGTCGTACAGCCACTGTCTTGCTTTCACTTTGGGCTTTGGCCGTGGTTCCTTCAGGTTTTGGAGGAGAAAAGCCGGTGCCCGGCGACATACCCGCTGCGGTTAAAATGCTGGTTTCGAATGGCGTGCCGACGCCCACCAAGCAACTGAACATCGCCATTGGCCTGCGGCTTCGTAATTCCGATGAATTCAACCAATTCCTTGCTGAACTGTACGACCCGGCTAGTCCAAATTACCTTCACTACTTAACGCCGTCAGAGTTTACGGAGCGATATGGGCCTTCCCCGGAAGATTACGACGCGGTAGCTCGATTCGCTGAAGCGCGTGGCCTAACGGTGACCACACGGTATCCGAACCGAATGGTTCTCGGCGTCGCTGGCACAGTCACAGAGCTGGAAAGGGCTCTGCAGATTAAGATCCGCACTTATCCGCATCCGACAGAATCGCGAAACTTTTACGCGCCCGACACCGACCCGATGGTTGATGCTGCTTTGCCAATTCTCAGCATCAGCGGATTGGATAATTACTCGAACCAAAAACCGAATCTGAAGCTCCGTCCGGCTGACACGTTCTCGGGAGTGTTTCCAAATTCAGGTTCAGGACCCAGCGGTAGCTACGTCGGAAATGATTTTCGATCGGCCTATGTCCCTGGCGTTTCGCTGGCGGGACACGGTCAGATTGTTGGGTTGGTCGAGTTTGACGGCTACCACGCAATCGACATCACGAATTACGAACAACAAGCAGGTCTTTCGGCCGTTCCTTTACAAAATGTATTCGTCGATGGTTACAGCGGCTCAGCCGGGTCGGGTAACTCAGAAGTTTGTCTCGATATCGAAGTAGCCATCTCCTTGGCGCCAGGGCTGTCCAAAGTCATCGTCTACGAAGCGCCAAATGGAAGTCCGTGGGTCGACATTCTAAACCGGATTGCGAATGACGATGCGGCAAACCAAATCAGCTGTTCCTGGGGCGGAGGAGGGCCCGATCCGACGGCAGAGCAAATTTTTCAGGAAATGGCTGCCCAAGGCCAGAGTTTCTTCAATGCTACGGGCGATGACGATGCTTTCACGGGAAGCATCCCATTCCCGTCTGACAGTCCAAATATTATTGAAGTAGGCGGGACAACCTTGAGCACGGCGTCTGGAACTTGGTCCTCTGAAACGACCTGGAACTGGGGCTTTTCGCATGGCAGTTACACGGGCAGCAGCGGCGGCATTAGCACCGTGTATTCAATCCCAGTATGGCAACAGGGAATTAACATGAGTGCCAATCAAGGGTCCACCACGCACCGTAACGTACCGGACGTGGCGTTGACGGCCGACAACGTTTATGTCGACTATAATAACGGCTCCTCGGGCCTCTTTGGCGGGACAAGCTGCGCAGCTCCCTTGTGGGCCGCGTTCACCGCGCTAGTGAATGAACAAGCAGCGAATAACAGCCGTCCGCCGGCGGGTTTTCTCAACCCGGCCATTTATGCGATCGGAAAGGGGGGGAACTACTCGACAAGATTCCACGACATTGCCTCCGGGAACAACATAACGGGCCAGAGCGCAGGGAAATTCTCGGCTGTGAGTGGCTACGACCTGTGCACAGGTTGGGGCACACCAACAGGCATTAACCTAATCAACGATCTGGCTGGCGCTTCCAACGGAACCCCAACACCAACCCCTTCGGTCACACCGACCGCCACTCCGACAAATGGTCCGGCAGTAATGACAAGTCCTGGTCCCGGATCAACTCTACCAGGTTCGAGTGTGACGTTTCAATGGACGGCAGGTAGTGCCACCGCTTATTTCCTGACACTGGGCAGTACCTCAAAAGGTAGTGATATTTATTCCTCGGGTTCGCTAACCACTCTTTCAATCACCGCGACGAATATTCCGACCGACGGTCGGACAGTTTTCGCGACCCTCTACTCCAAGGTAAACAATACCTGGAAAAGCAACGCCTACATTTACACGGCCTCCAATGGAGCTCCAACTCCGACACCGACAGCAGCTCCTACCGCAACACCGACGCCCACTGCGACTCCGACGCCTACCGCTGCGCCAACACCGACTCCCACTGCTACACCTACCGCGACTCCCACACCAACCGCCACGCCGACCCCGAGTTCCGGTCCCGCGGTAATGGTTAGTCCTGCAGAGGGATCAACCTTCAGCGGCTCGACTGTTACCTTTCAATGGACTGCCGGTAGCGCCACCGCTTACATTTTAACGTTGGGGAGTACGGCCAAGGGTACTAGCATCTATTCTTCTGGACTAGTCCATTCCTTGTCCGCGGTCGTTAATAACATTCCGACCGATGGCCGCACCGTCTTTGCCACGCTTTACTCTCAAGTAAACAACGTTTGGCAAAGTAACGCCTACACTTATACAGCTTCCAACGGTGGCCCGACTCCAACGCCAACTGCCATCCCGACCGCGACCCCAACGCCGACTGCTACACCTACCGCAACCCCAACGCCGACTCCGAGTCCGACATCCGGTCCCGCGGTAATTGTTAGTCCGACGCCGGGATCAACTTTCAACGGCTCGACAGTTACGTTTCAGTGGAGCGGAGGTAGTGGGACTGCGTACATCTTAACGCTGGGTAGCACGGCAAAAGGAATTGACATCTATTCCTCTGGACCGATCCAGACGTCTACTACGGTTGTTAATAACATTCCGACCGATGGCCGCACTGTCTATGCCACGCTTTACTCTCAAGTAAACAACGTCTGGCAGAGTAACGCCTATACCTACCAGGCCTTCAATGGCGGTTCGGGTCCGACACCAACTCCGACTCCGTCACGGCTAATTATTAAACGCCACTCTCGATAATTCGATCGCGGTATTAGTCGAGTTGCAGACTTCCGTCCGCCCGTTGAACGACTTATCCAACCTGCGTTCCGGCATCGTTGTAAAATTCAATCTGGCGACCGCCGAGGCGACGAACGATTCGCCATCCACGCGTGGCGGCAAAGGAACGAAGCTCCTTATCCGTCATCCCGCGCAGAACCCGCAGTTCAGCCGGGTGAATAATGGAAATTTCCGGTTTGATTGACAGCCTCGCCGCGATCTTCTCGGTCAATCCACCCAGAGGGTTTTCTCTCGGCATCTGCAGATAGTCGATCCATTACGGCCTCAAGGCAATTGGCGCAGCGAAGCTTCATCGGCTAAATTTTGCCGATGGTTTCCGATACGATCGAACTTCGCGGCCATATTATTGATTCGCTCACTTTGCCCAAGGTGCTCGATCAGATTGTGACGCGGGGCGCAACATTTAACATTGTAGAATTCAAGATCGGCCAAAAGCGCGTGGACCCGAGTCTGGCCCGAATCGAAATTACCGCGCCTACCAAAGCCGAGCTGGATGAATTGATCCAGCGTTTGCGCGAGCAAGGCGCGGAAGTGAAGCGCCGTCAACTCGGCGACAAGTAACCGCTGATCCTTATGCGCGAACTGTTGCTTTGCCAGCCGGACTACTACGGCATTGAGTACGAGATTAATCCGTGGATGAGCCGCGCCCGCGGGGCGGAAGCGGCGATTGCTCAAAAGCAATGGAAGGATCTGCACGAAACACTTTCCAGACTCGACACAAAGATTTATCTCGTTCCGCCGCAGCCGAAGCTTCCCGACATGGTTTTCACCGCCAATGCCGGACTCACTGTCGGCCGAAAGTTCATTCCCAGTAATTTTCGCCACAAGGAACGGGCCGGCGAAGCGCCGCATTTCGCGCGCTGGATGGAGGAACGCCGTTATCAGATCGCCTGGCTGCCAAAGGATGACTATTTTGAAGGCGAAGGCGACGCACTCTTTGCAGGCGACACACTTTTCTGCGGATACAAATTTCGTTCCGACATCAAGTCACATCGGACAGTCGCGGAAATGCTCGGATGCCTGGTCGTGTCCGTGGAACTTGCCGATCCGCGTTTCTATCATCTCGACACCTGTTTTTGCCCGTTACCGGACGGCGCGGCCATCTGGTTTCCTGCGGCCTTCGACGAATACGGCCAGCATGCCATTCGCGAACATATTTCCGATCTAGTCGAGGTCACTCCGGAAGAAGCCATGCATTTCTGTTGCAATGCGGTAGTCATCAAACGCGACATTGTCTTGCCCCAGGGCGCGCCGAAATTGGTTCAGACTTTGACTGATCGAGGATACCGCTGCCATCAATTGCCGATGACAGAATTCTTGAAGGCCGGCGGGGCGTGCAAATGCCTGACTATGTTCCTGCCGCAGCGCGATCCAATCAGTGACAAATGACAAGCCGTCAGTTTTTGCGTTTCGAATTCAGTGCCGCCTGAATCTTCGATAGTGGCAGACAATTTACGACATCCTCTTTGATCAGCCACCCTTTCCGCGCGATACCAACGCCGAACCAGAGATCCTGTAACCGCTCAGTACGATGTGCGTCCGGATCGATGACGCATTTCACGCCCTTCGCTTTTGCCAGTGGCCACCATCGCCAGTCAAGATCGAGTCTTTTCGGCGCTGCGTTGAGCTCAATCCATGTGCCTGTCGCAGCCGCAGCCTCAATTATTGCGGGAATATCGATGGAATATGGCTCTCGCTTCAACAAGAGCCGGCCGGTCGGGTGCGCCAGAATGGTGACGAACGGGTTTTGCAACGCACGAATAACCCTCTTGGTCATCTCGGCTTCGGACAGATTGAAAACCGAATGAACGGACGCGACGACAAAGTCCAACTCGGACAGAATCTCGTCCCCAAAATCGAGTTTCCCGTCGCGCAAAATGTCGCATTCGACACCGGCGAATAGACGAAACCCACTGAATTTCTTGTTCAATTTTCTAATCGCCTCGATTTGCGATTTCAGTTTCAGTTCATCGATCCCGTGGGCCTGGATCGAGCTCTTGCTGTGGTCAGCGATGCCCAGATATTCCAGACCGAGCTCTTGAGCAGCGGCCGCCATCTCCTCGAGTGTGTTATGACCGTCGCTGGCAATTGTGTGACAGTGGAACGTTCCGCGTAGATCTTCTCTTTCGAGTAACTTCGGCAGCAAATGGCTTTCCGCGGCCTCAAATTCACCGCAGCTCTCACGTAATTCAGGCGGAATAAAATCGAGACCGAGCGCGCGATACAAATCGGCTTCCTCCCGGACGGTTGGAATCTTGACTGTCGGTTTTTTAGACGCTCGTCCGGCGCGGGCTTTCGCTTTCGGTTCAGGCGGCAACTGCGAGATCCGGTATTCATTCAAGGTCCAGCCGCGGGCGAGTGCGCGGCTGCGCACCTCGATATTGTGTTCCTTGCTGCCGGTAAAATAATTGAGCGCAAATGGATATTCGGCTGAACTGACCACTCTTAGATCGCATTGAATTCCTGAGCGCAACCGAACACTCGTCTTTGTCGGACCGCGGGCGACCATTGACTCGACCAGTGGATGTTTAACGAAATACTCCGTGATCGCGGCCGGCTTCTTGGTCGCGACCACAATATCGATGTCCCGCACAATTTCCCGTCGCCGCCGATAACTTCCAGCTACATCGACCTGCAGTGCATCCGGGTGCGCAGCCAAGTCCCGCTGCAGCAACTCGGCGTCGGCCGCGATCTGACCGAATTGGAAATGGCCGGAATGCTTCGCCCGTTGCTCGATCGCGGCGCAAATCTTGGCCTGGGTAGTTTCGCCGAAACCCGGGAGCTCTGCGACCCGTCCGGATTCGCAGGCCTCGCGGAGCTGTTCGATCGAGCTGATCTTCAGATTTTCGTAGAGGGCCTTGATCTTCTTGGCGCCGAGGCCAGAGATGGAAAATAATTCCTGAATTGCGGCTGGAAATTCAGCGCGCAGTTCCTCCACATATTTCAGCTTACCGGTCTCGGCGAGTTCCTTGATCTTGGCCGCGATTGCTTTGCCGATGCCGGGGATTTTTGCCAACGCTTCTTCGTCCTGAAGGTTACCGAGATTGCCACCGAAAGTCTCGAGTGACCGCGCCGCATTGGCGTAAGCTCGAATCTTGAATGGATTCTCGTCCTTCAGCTCGAGGAGCGTGGCGATCTCTTGCAAAACATCAGCGATTTGCGATTTCGTCATTCCCTTGAACCGTTACCGAAGATTGCGACGATGGCGAACGAGCCGATAAAGTTAATCGAATGCCCACGGGATGCCTGGCAAGGGTTGCCGCGGCAAATTCCGACCCAGCTCAAGATCGAATATCTTGGCAATCTTCTAGACGCGGGGTTCAAACACCTTGATGCGGTCAGTTTTGTTTCGCCAAAAGCAGTGCCGCAAATGGCGGACAGCGAACAGGTCCTCGCCCAACTCGAAATACCGGCTGACGTCGAGATCATTGGGATCGTCGTTAATGAGAAAGGCGCGGAGCGCGCCATCGCTACGAATCGGGTGACCACGCTTGGATATCCCTGCTCGGTTTCGCCAACATTCCTTCACCGAAACCAGAACCAATCGCCCGAGGAGAACCTGGCAGCCCTGAGGAAAATCAAACAACGTGCCTTCGACGCTGAAATCGGCCTGGTTGTTTATGTCTCGATGGCGTTCGGAAATCCCTACGGCGACCCTTGGAACGAAAGCGAAATTGGCGCGGCTATCACCGAAATTGCGGGTCTCGGCATCCAATCCATCTCGCTTGCGGACACGATTGGGATTGCCGACCAGGCATCGATCCAGAGAGTCGTTAGCGCGGCAATGAAATCAAGAAACGGTTGCGAGATCGGTGTTCATCTGCATGGCACACCAGCCGACGCCGCCGCAAAAATTCTGGCCGCATACGACGCTGGCTGCCGCAGGTTCGATTCCGCGATTGGCGGACTGGGTGGCTGTCCATTCGCTCAAGACAAGCTGGTCGGCAATCTTCCAACCGAAAAGGTAATTGCGGCCCTCAAGCAGAGAGGGGCGGATGTCCCTCTCCGGATCGACAAGCTCGCTCCACTGAACGCGAAGATCGCGGCCGATTTTGCCTGAAACTGTCACCGGCTCACATTCGACCCCGTTTTTTGTAGAAAGAGTAACGTTCGAGAATCGATTGGACGTATCTGCGCGTTGCCGGGAAATCGATGTTATCTAGAAACTGGCTCGCTGTGACTCCGTCTGCTCCAACCCATCGCTGAGCACGGCTTGCACCGGCGTTGTACTCCGCGAGCGCGAATGGCAGCGGTTCGGACTCCGTCTGCCAACGATCGATTGCACGTCGCAAATACCAGGATCCTGCTTCCAAATTCGTTTTCGGATCAAACAAATCTTCGATTTTGAAAGTCTCGACCTTGTTTTGACGCATCCACTCATCAGCAGCCTTTGCGCTGACTTGCATCAAACCCCGCTCTCCGGCAGTTCCGTATTTTTTACTGTCGAATCGGCTTTCGCGCCAGACCACGGCCTTGACCAGCATCGGATCCAGTCCATGCTCCGCCGCAACCGAGGTAATGATTGAATCGTAGTGCTGGAATCGGGCCGGGCTGAGCCATTCGTAGAAACTGTAGAGCGCGTCGCCCGATCGCAGCGCGAGGTAACCAAAGCCGGCAGCCGACGCGAGCAGGAAACAGAGAATGAGTTTCCAAACGAACCTCATAACGCCACTATCTCAGTTTTGGGCTTACTTGCCACGTCGCAGCTTTTAGACAGCGCGTGCTCGTGATCGGCCCGAATTTCAATTAAACTCCGACCCTCCAGATGATGAAGCCCGGTTACGTCCGCGTAGTTATCGATCGCGCAATCCAGCGCGAGCTCGACTATTCGGTTCCGGAAACCCTGGCCGACCGCGTCGGTATCGGCTCGCGCGTCCGGGTTCCATTTCGAGATAAATCGGCTTTGGCAACTGTTCTTGCCACGCTGGAAGAGAGCTCCGCCAAGGGTATTCGACCGATCGAAGCGCTCGTTGGCGATAGTCCGGTGTTGAGCGAGCGCCTTCTGGAGCTCGCGAAGTGGATGAGCGGTTACTACTGCTGTCCCCTCGAAACCGTCATGCGAAGCTTGTTGCCGCAAGTAATCCGGCGCGCGCAGGTTGGCTGGAAAAAACAACTCGTTGTCCATCCATCCAAGATCGACGACGTCGAGATCGACAAGCTGCGGCGGCGTGCGCCACGCCAGGCGGAGTTGCTGGAAGCGGTCGCAAAATTGGAGAAGCCGGTACCGGCGGCGCAATTGTTGCGAATAACTTCGCTCGATAGTCAAACGTTGCGCTCCCTGGCCAAACGCGGCCTAGTGGACATCCGGGAAGAAGCAATCGAGCGCGATCCGCACGCGGAAGAACAATTTGTCGCCAGCGCGCATCTGCAATTGAATGCCGAACAGATTGCAGCGCTGCAAAGCATTACTGGCGCCCTGACTGCGCCGGAAAATGCCAAGCCTGTTCTGCTGCACGGCGTGACCGGAAGCGGCAAGACCGAGATTTATCTCCAGGCAATTCGCACTGCACTCGATCGGGGACGAACTGCAATTGTTCTGGTGCCGGAAATTTCGCTCACTCCGCAGACCGTCGAGCGTTTCAAAAGCCGCTTCGCTGAGATTCATGAAGCAATCGCGGTCCTGCACAGCCATTTGTCCCACGGCGAGCGTCACGATGAGTGGCACAAAATCCATTCGGGCCGCGCGCGAATCGTGATTGGCGCCCGCAGCGCAGTTTTCGCACCGCTCAAGGACCTTGGGCTGATCATCGTCGATGAAGAGCACGAGACGACTTACAAGCAGGAGGAAGCGCCACGTTACCACGCCCGCGACGTCGCTGTTATGCGCGCGAGAATTGAGAAGTGCGCAATTGTTCTTGGCAGCGCGACGCCCTCACTCGAGAGCTATTACAACGCGACCAATGACAAATACGATCTGGTCACTCTCAGTCAACGCATCGATGAACAGCAAATGCCGCTCATGCGAATTGTCGATCTTCGACAGGAGCGCCGGAAAGAGAAGATTGTGCCGATCCTTTCGGAAAAGCTTTCGCAGGCGATTGCCGATCGGTTGGAGAAACGCGAGCAGACAATTTTGTTCCTAAATCGACGTGGATTTTCCACGTCCCTACTTTGCAGCAATTGCGGCGAGGCGCGGGAATGCCCGAATTGCAGTGTTGCGCTCACGTTTCATCGCCATATGGCGAGGCTAAGTTGTCATCTCTGCGGTCACACCGCGGCAGTTCCCAAAAAATGTCCGGCTTGCGGCAAAGATGCACTGGTTTATGCCGGATTCGGCACCGAGAAAGTAGAATCGACCGTTTCTCACCTGTTTCCGAAAGCAAACGTGCGTCGCATGGACGCGGACTCAATGACTCGCAAAGAGGCTTATCGCGAGACTCTGCGAAATTTTCGCACCGGAAAAATCGATATTCTGGTTGGAACCCAAATGATCGCGAAGGGTCTCCATTTTCCGAACGTGACACTTGTCGGTATTATCAATGCCGACCTCGCATTGCATCTTCCGGATTTTCGCGCGGGAGAACGAACGTTTCAGCTGTTAACGCAGGTCGCCGGTCGAGCCGGACGCGGCGAAACACCGGGCGAAGTCTTCGTCCAAACCTATACCCCATTCAGTCCGTCGATTCAGTTTGCCAGGCATCACGATTTTGCCGGTTATTTTCAGCAGGAGCTTGAGTTCCGTCAGCGCTGCGATTTTCCGCCATTCAAGCACGCAATTTTGATCACGGTCAGGTCGGAGCACGAAGGTCGCGCTAAACTTTCGGCCGAAACTCTGGTGCGCCGCTTGAAGGAGGCCCTGCCACCCGAATTCCTTTTGAGCGATGCAGCGCCCGCGCCCTTGGAAAAATTGCAAGGTCAGTTTCGTTTTCACATTTTACTGCGCGGCGAAGCGATCACGCGACTAAGCCGGCTCGTGCGCCAAACGCTGGAAAAGTTACCGTTACCTGAGGACGTCATCGCGACCGTGGACGTCGATCCTTATCAGCTCCTCTGATTGTGAAGACGTTTTCCTTCGCATTGGCAGTCGCTACGATCGTCTGGGTTGAGGCGGAATTCGACCTGGTCGCCGGCGCCGCCGCGCCGGCTGCGTTAAAAACAATCTTGGAGCGCGAGGGCTACGGCGGCTCGCCACTGCAGCGACGATTCGGAAATCATTTGTTCGTTCACACCGTGATCAACGGTCACCGCACGGCGTTGATGATCGATACCGGATCGCCGCGAACACTGATCGATCGTGACACGATTCGACAGTTGGGACTCATAGTCAGAGAGACAACAGTTCCGGTCGGCGGCGTATGGGGACGGAAATCGGAGCGCTACAGCGTCGGCAATTTAGCCACATTGGTAATGGGCAATTGCACATTCACAAACGTGCCGATAACAGTAGCCGACGAAAGTCACATTAACAAAATTCGTGGGCCGCATTTGGATGGCTTGTTTGGCGCGCACGAAATGTGGAAGTTTGGGATGATCATCGATTGCACCCGGCAAATGATCTACGTCAATCCGAAGGGACCGTCGGTTGCCGCAGGGCAAGGATTATCGACGTTTCTTGAGGCCAGGGGATTCACGCGAATCCCGATGCGTTTCGACGCAAGTCAACATTTGGTAATTGACGCGGCGCTCAACGGTCATCGCATCGAGTTGATTGTGGACACCGGAGCGAGCACAACCCTGCTGGCCACATCCACCGCGCGGGCCGCCGGCGTCGCATTATCACCCGGCAGTAGGATTAACGACTCAAGCGCCGGAGTTGTCCCCTTGGACATAGGCCGCGCCCAACAATTGACTTTCGGCACCTTTTCCGTTGCGAGCGCCGAAGTTGCGGTCGCTAACGTCTCGAAAGAAGTGGGCGCTGGACTTCTCGGAGAAGAATATCTTTCCTGGAATTTTGGGATCGTCGACGTCGGTGGCCTGAATCTTTACCTGCGTCCGCCCGATTCGACCTCGGCAAAGAAACGTTGACGGGGTTCGGCGTTCTCGATACCCGTCCTGTTTTTGCCGCCATGATCCTCGCTACCGCCCAATCCGTTGGTGTTCAAGAAGCGGAACGGCTGGTCTCATTCACTCTGGTCGAACTGGTCGCCATTTTGATTGCAGCCCGCATCGCTGGGAAATTTGCGCATTGGCTGGGTCAACCGCGCGTCGTTGGAGAGATTGTTGCCGGACTATTGCTCGGCCCATCCCTTTTCGGCCGGCTGTTTCCCAACCAGTTCGATTTTGTATTTCACTCCATCTCGCCGGTCCCGATGATCATTCTCAGCCAAATCGGACTTTGTCTCCTGATGTTTCAGATTGGGCTCGAGTTCGATTTTTCCCAGCTGAAACAAAAAACGAATCGCATGCTGGTGAGCGCAATCTCCATCGCCGGGATTGCCTTGCCGTTTGCACTTGGATGGTTCGTGGGCGTTTGGTCGCAGACCACGTTAGCACCGGACGTCCCGCCGCTCGGTTACAAGCTCTTTCTTTCAGTCGCGCTGTCGATTACCGCGATCCCAATCCTTGGCCGGATTATGATGGAACTCGGCATAACGAAAACGACGCTGGGCGTAATTGCGATTACTTCAGCTGCGGTCAACGATGTGGTCGGTTGGACGTTGCTGGCTGTTGTGAGCGCGCTGACGGTGGCTCAATTTTCAGTCGGCCACTTTTCGATCCAGTTATCGCTGCTCGCCGCCTACCTGCTGCTGTGGATTTTTCTTATTCGCCCGTTGCTCAACCGGACCATTACCGCGTTCGGAGTCCAAAACGATCACCTTCCGCACGACCTGCTCGCGATTATTCTCATCGTGATCTTCGTTTCCGGATTAATCACCTTCGAACTCGGCGTGTTCGTCATCTTCGGCGGCTTCATCGCCGGCATGATGCTACACGATAACGCGCCATTCGTAGCTGCCTGGAAGAAAACGGTGTCACACTTCGTCACTGTCTTTTTTCTGCCGATCTTTTTTACCTTCACCGGCCTGCGCACTAACGTTCACGGGTTGGATTCGGTCGTCTTGTGGTCCTGGTGCGGAATAATTGTGGCGGCGGCGACAGGCGGCAAGTTCGTCGGCTGCGGTATTGCCGCGCGCTGGTGCGGCATGAGTTGGGCGGAATCGGGATGTCTCGGGATCATGATGAACACCCGGGCCCTGATGGAACTCGTCGTGATTAATATTGGCTATGATCTCGGTGTCATTCC
>Ga0187777_10001454_pt1 | contig 15392 bp, 12 predicted proteins | sample 1015_Q2_SP5_10_M_FD_132416 | JGI IMG/M metagenome (GOLD analysis project Ga0187777, IMG submission 132416) | Tropical peat soil microbial communities from peatlands in Department of Meta, Colombia - 1015_Q2_SP5_10_MG | ecosystem: Environmental > Terrestrial > Soil > Wetlands > Peat | place... | reverse complement strand
TCGATGCCCGTGCCGGCGCCCTCCAGGGCGCGGGCGGCGCGCGGCTCGAGACGCATCAGGACTGCCCACTCGAGTCCCTCGTCGCGTCCGCGCGAGAGGGCGACCAGGCCGGGCGGCGGAGGGCCGAGGGAATCCGATGCCTCGGTCCGGTTGGCGCCGGCGGTGAGGTCGCCGCCCATGCCGGTGGAGCGGGCCTGCCGGTCCTCGATGGGCGAGCCGAGCGGTACCGCGACCACGCTCTCGATGTGCACGGTGCAGTGCTCGGCATCGATGCGGACGCCACTCACCCGGAGCCCGGCGAGGGCCCCCGTCCCCTCGGGGCGCCAGCGCGTGCCCAGCCGGTCTCCGCGCCGCTCCACCTGCCAGCCCTGCTCGGCGAGGACGGCCGAGGCCCCGGCCAGCGCCTCGTCGAGGGGCTGGGCATAGACGTGCTCCTGGACCGCGCCGCCGTGGGAGGCCGGCCGCGGACCTGCCGAACACCCGACCAGGAGGGAGGCCCCGCCCAGCCCTCCGGCGAGGAGGCGGAACGCCCGGCTCACATCCGCGCGGCGAGGAACTCGATGAGGTCGATCTTGGTGATGATGCCCACCACCTGCTCCCGCTCCTTGACCACCGCCACGTTGTCCTGGGCGAACACCTCGCGCAGGGCGGAGAGGCTGGCCTCGAGGCTGACCACGCCCTGGAGCGGCGCCACCAGCGAGTCGATGGGGTCGTGAAAGCCGGTGGTCTTGGTGACCAGGGCGTTGAGCAGGTCGTACTCGTGGATCATGCCCACCGCGTGCCCGGAAGCATCCCGCACCGGCATCTGGCTGATGCCATGGCGCCGCATCGCCTCCACCACCGCGTCGACCCGCTCCCCCTTGCGGGCGAAGTGCACCATCGCCGGTCGGTCGCGCAGGAGGTCGGCCACCCGGCCCGGGGCCTTCTCGTCGATGGCGAACCCGTTGTCCCGCATCCATTCGTCCGAATAGAACTTGCTGATGTAGCTGTTGCCGGTGTCGGTGAGCACGACGACGATGGTCCGGCCGCGCCCCAGCTCCCGGGCCAGCTCCACCGCCACGTGGACCGCGCCTCCCGAGCTGCCGCCGGCGAAGATCCCCTCCTCCCGCGCCAGCCGGCGCGCCGCGGTGAAGCACTGCTGATCGTCCACCTGGCGGACCTCGTCGAGGACGGAGAAGTCGAGCGCCTGGCAGAGCATGTCCTCGCCGATTCCCTCGACCTTGTAGACGTGCGGCTCGGGGAGCTTTCCGGTCTGGAAGTAGCCCTGGTAGACGCTTCCCACCGGGTCGACTCCCACGTTCCGGACGCTCGGCTTCCTCTCCTTGAGGAACTTGCCGGCGCCGCTCATTGTCCCGCCGGTACCCAGGCCGGCGACGAAGACGTCGATGCCGCCCTCGGTCTGCTCCCAGATCTCCGGCCCGGTGGTCAGGTAGTGGGCCTCGATGTTGTCCGGGCTGTGGTACTGGTTGAGATAGAAGCTGCCCGGCGTCTCGCGGGCGATGCGCTTGGCCGTCTCGTAGTAGCTCTGCGGGCTGTCCGCCGGGACGTTGGTCGGCGTCACGACCACCTGGGCGCCGAGCGCCTTGAGCCGGTTGATCTTCTCGGTCGACATCTTGTCCGGCATGGTGAAGATGCAGCGGTAACCCTTGACCGCCGCAGCGATGGCGATGCCCATCCCGGTGTTGCCCGAGGTGTTCTCGACGATCGTCCCCCCCGGCCGGAGCTTCCCCTCGCGCTCCGCCTTCTCGATGATGTGGAGCGCCATGCGGTCCTTGATCGAACCGCCCGGGTTCATGAACTCGCATTTGAGCAACACCGTCGCGTCCTGGGGACCGACGGCCTTGTTCAGGCGGACGAGGGGGGTGCGACCGATGGCGGCGAGGATGTCGGAGTGGACGTTCATGGGCGCCGGCCAGGGTACCACCGAGCGCTGCCGCGGCGCGGGCGCGCCTCCTCCCCGGCGATCACTCCGGCGCGGAGGCGAAGACGAGGGCCACCGGCGCCGCGGCGGGACGAACCACCGGGCAATCCACCCACCTCAGCTCTCCCGGGCCGCCGTCCACGGCCAGCTCGAAGACGGCGGCGCCGTTGTCGCCTCCGACCGAGCCGGCGTAGAGATGGCCCACCGGATCCGCGGCGAGCGAGATGGGATTGATTCCGGCGTAGGGGAGGGGAGTGTCCAGCCGGTCAAGCGCACCGCTCTCGGGGTCGATGCTGACCGAGTAGACGGTGTTGTCCTCGTAGGCGGTGAGGAAGACGAAGCGCCCGGTCGCTTCCAGGGCCATGGCGCTGGCATCCTGGTTCACGTACCCGAGCGCCGCGTGGGTCAGCGTTCCGGCATTGGGATCGATCCGGAAGACGTCGATGACTCCCCTGCCCAGCGCCAGCACGAGATTCCCCGACGGGTGGACACTGAGCGCTCGGGCGGTGCCGATGGTGCCCGCCGTCGAGCCGGCATCCGGCGAGACGATGCCCGTGGTCGGGTCGACGGGGTAGGCAGACACGGAACCGGTGGGAGTGGTGCCGTCGGCGGTGATCAGGAACCGTCCCGACGGATGCATGGCCACCGCCTGGGGAGGCGCGGGGAGGAGAAAGGGTGAGCCCGGCACGGGGCTGAGCGTGCCCGCCCCCGGGTCCACTGCCAGGCTCGAGACGTAAGACCCGGCATCCCCGCCGTGGGCGACGTAGATGAACCGACCGTCGGGCGCGGTGGCGATGCTCATCGGGGACTGGGCCGTGGCAAAGGGTGAGCCCGGCACGCCGGCCAGGCCGGGCAGCGCGATCTGGAACACCGACACGTCGTCGGAGGCGAAGTTGGCGACGAAGACGAATCTGAACCACGGATCCACCGCCACCGCCACCGGCTCCGAGCCAGCCAGGTAGGCTCCCTTGAAGAGCTCTCCCGTGCTCCGCTCCCAGGCGAAGGCGGAGATGGAGTCGGCGTCCGAGTCGGCGGTGATGACCAGGCCGTTCACCTCCCGGGGAAGCCGCGGGCGCAGCGACAGGAAGGCAGAGGAGCTGCCCCCGCCCGTCGTGGCGCTGATGTTCACCGCCACCGGGCAAGGGATCTGTTCCGTCGGGGGAAGGTACTGGGTCGTCGGACCCTGGAGCGCGCTCAGTGCCCCGGGCCCGCTCAGCGACCACTGGACGGTGGGGCCGATGCCGTCGGGGACGATGGCGGTCAGCGTGTGCGGGGCGTCGCCGATGTAGGCCACGGTGTCGGAGGGGTCGACGCGGACGGCGGCGGGGGGCGTGCACCCCAGGAGCAGCACCGAGACCAGCCCTGACCGGATGAGGACAGATCGACCGAGCATGACCCCCTCGCCCTCCGCCTCCCCTCGACGCCCATCCTCCTTCGCCCTCCGATGCAACGCCAGCCCCCGGCAGCGAGCGGCGTCCGCGAGGGGGGCGTGCGTGCGGGGCCAGGGTGGTCGACGCCGCGTGCGCCCGTGTAGCCTCCGTCGGACGATGGATCTCGAGGCCGCCCTGCGCGACCAGGTTGCCCGGGCCACCGGCCGTCCCCAGGACGGCGCCCCCGTGCTCCGCCTGAAGGGGGACGCGAGCAACCGCAGCTACCTGCGCGTCGGCACCTGGCCGGACAGCCTGGTGGTCATGGTCCTGCCCGAGCTGGCCCGGACCAGCGAGGAGGCCTCGGGCAGCGCCGTTCCATCCGAGCTCCCCTTCGTCGACGTCCAGCGGTACCTGGCGCGGCTCGGCGTCCGGGTGCCGGCCATCCTCCGCCACGACGAGGGGGCCGGGATGCTCGTCCTCGAGGATCTCGGCGACGTCACCCTGGAGAGAGCGCTCCTCGGGCAGCCGGCGGAGGAGCTCTACCGGGCTGCGGTCGACCTGCTCGCCCGGCTGCGGGCGGCCGCCGAGGCCGCGCCGGCGCCGGACAGCATCGCCTTCCGGCGGGCCTTCGACGAGGAGCTCTACCTCTGGGAGCTCGACCATTTTCGCCAGTGGGGCCTGGAGGCCTGGAGCGGCCGGACGCCCACCGCCGGCGAGCGGGAGGTCCTCGAGCAGGCCTTCCGCAGCATCGCCCGCCGGCTGGCCGGGGCACCGAGGGGCTTCACACACCGCGACTACCAGAGTCGCAATCTGATGCTCACTGGGGGCGAGCTGGTGGTCATCGACTTCCAGGATGCGCTCCAGGGTCCGCGGGCCTACGACTTGGTGGCGCTCCTGCGCGACAGCTACGTGGCCCTGGACGACGGCTTGGTGGAGGCGATGCTCGACCGCTACCTGGCGGTCCTGGCACCCGGGGGCGCCAGGCGGGCCGACCGGGTCGAGTTTCGCCGCTACTTCGACCTGCTCACCCTCCAGCGCAAGCTCAAGGACGCCGCGCGCTTCGAGTTCATCCACCGGGTGAAGCACAACCCGGGATTCCTCCCCCACATCCCCCAGTCGCTGGCCTACGTGCGCACCGCCTTCGAGCGCCTCGCCGACGACGCCGCCGTGCTCGCTCTGCGGCGCGTGGTGGGGCGCTACCTCCCCGAGCTGGCGTGAAGGCGCTGGTGCTCGCCGCCGGCTTGGGAACGCGGCTTCGCCCGCTTACCGAGGTGTGGCCCAAGCCGGCGCTGCCGCTGCTCGGCCAGCCCCTCCTCCGCTACGCCCTGGCCATCCTCGCTCGGGCGGGCGTCACCGGGCTGGGCCTGAACACCCACCACCTGCCCGAGGTGATGGCGCGGGTGGCCAAGGAGGAGGCAGCCCGGGCGGCGATGTCGCTCAGCCTGTTCCACGAGCCGGCCATCCTCGGCACCGGCGGTGGAATCCGCGGGATGAGGCGCGCCGTGGAATCCGAGGAGGCCTTCCTGGTTTGGAACGGCGACGTGCTCTTCGCGCCCGATCTCGCCCCGGTCGTCGCCGAGCACCGGACCCGGGGCGCGGATGCGACCATGCTCCTCCTCCCCATGCCGCCGGGCGAGCGGTACGCCTCGGTGGAGGTGGACGCCGATTCTGCCGTCCGGCGCGTCGCCGGGCGCGGGCCGGGCGGGCCGGAGCTCGTCCCCTGGCACTTCTCCGGCGTCCACGTGCTCTCGCCCCGCATCTTCGCCGCCTTCGCCCTGGAGGGAGCGGAGGACATCAACCGCGACGTCTACCCGCGGCTCCTGGCCGCCGGCGGGCGGATCCACGGGGCCGTGCGCCGGGCGCCCTGGAGCGACGTGGGCACCGCCGGCCGCTACCTGGCCGCCCAGCGAGCGCTCCTGGAGGGTGGATTCGGCGACGCCTTCGGCCCGGCCTCACCCCTGGAGCGGGCGCGGAAGGTCGACGGCTCCTGGCTCGTGGAGGGGGCCCGCGTCGAAGGCACCCTGCGGGCGCCGGTGCTCCTCGACGCGGGGGCGGTCGTCGAGCGGGGCGCCCGCGCCGGGCCCAACGTCTACCTCGGCCCTGGGGTGCGCGTGCCGGCCGGGTGCTCCCTGGAGGATGCGGCGCTGCTCGGCGGAGAGGTGCCGCCCGGTGGCCTCCGGGCGGCCGTGCTCTGGGCCGGGGGCCGTCTCTCCGCCTGAGGGCTCAGGACGAGGCGGCGGGCCGCGTCCGGCGGACCCAGTCCTCTCGGAGGACGGACATGGCCAGCGAGTCCACGAAGCGTCCGTCGTGGAAGTGGTGCTCGCGCAGGGTTCCCTCGTGGACGAAGCCCACCGCGCGGTAGGTGCGGATGGCTCGCGCGTTGTAGGCGTAGACGTGGAGCTCGACCCGGTTGAGCCCGAGCGTCCCGAAGGCGTGGTCGAGCACGAGCTCGGTCGCCTCGCGGCCCAGCCCCTGCCCCCAGCGGCTCTTTTCCCCGACGAAGATGCCGAACACGGCGCGCCGGTCCTTCCAGAAGATGGTGTCCAGCCCGCACGCTCCCACCAGGCTGCCGGTGGACCGCTCAACGATTCCCAGCACCACCCGGTCCTGAGCCCGGGTCAGCGTTTCCAGGAAGGCGTGCTCCGCTTCCAGGGTCAGAGGCTGGAAGGTCGCCAGCCCCTCGCGCACCTCCGGGTCGTTGAGCCAGCGCACCAGCGACGGCGCGTCCGACCGTTCGAGCGGCCGCAGCGCCACCCGCTCTCCCACGAGGAAGGCGATCCCCGGCGGCTCGTGCTCCGCCACCGCTCAGGACTCCCGGTAGCGGGCGAGGATGCAGGTCACGTTGTCGTTGCCCCCGGCGTTGTTGGCCAGCTCGATGAGCTGCGAGCAGGTGGCATCGAGGTCGTCGGCGACGGCCACTGCCGCCACCAGCGCCTGCTCGCTCACCATCCCGGAGAGCCCGTCCGAGCAGAGCAGGAACAGGTCGCCGTCGCGGGGATCCAGCCGCTCGACGTCGACCTGGACCGAATCCTTCATCCCCAGCGCCCGGACGATGACGTTCTTGTGCGGGAAGGCGTCGATCTCCTCGGCGGTGAGCTTCTTCGCCTTGAGGTAGTCGTTGAGGAGCGAGTGGTCCTCGGTCATCTGCTTCAGGCCGCCGTCGCGGAGGCAGTAGGCGCGGGAGTCCCCCACGTGGCCGACGTAGGCCGCCTCCGGCGTGAAGTGGAGCGAGACGATGGTGGTTCCCATTCCCCGGTAGTTGGTGTCGCTGTTGGCTGCCTCGTAGATGCGCGTGTTGGCCAGCTTGATGCCGGTGGCGAGCCGGTTCTCCTCGTAGTTCCGGGTCCGGTCCATCTTGAAGGGCCAGGTGAGCTCGGCGTCCTTCGACGTCCGGCGGTAGAACTCGGCCAGCTCCTCGATGGCGATGCGCGAGGCGATCTCGCCCGAGGCGTGGCCGCCCATCCCGTCGGCGACGCAGTAGAGCTGCTCGTCGGGGAGCAGGAGGAAGGCATCCTCGTTGTGGTTGCGCTTCATCCCGACGTGACTGCGGCCGGCGACCTCGATGCGCATGGGTGTCGAGCCACGCTACCAAGCCCGGTCCGACGGGGGCAAAGCGAGTCGACGTCCGGTCCACGGCCGAGGGCTGGTCAACCGCGGCCCGCTCGGGCTTGCTTCAGGCTGGTTCCGACATGCTCCGGCCGCTCGACCCCGCGCTTCACCTGGTGCTGGTGGCGCCGCAGATCCCACCCAACACCGGCAACGTTGCCCGGCTGTGTGCGGTCACCGGATGCCGCCTCGAGCTCGTCGAGCCGCTCGGCTTCTCCATTGCCGACCGGGAGCTGAAGCGCGCCGGCCTCGACTACTGGGACAAGGTGTTCCTCGCCCTCCACCCGGACTGGCAGGCCTACGTCACCGCACACCCGGCCGCCCGCCGCTTCCTCTTCACCACCCGGGCTGCGACAGGCCTGTGGGAGGTCCGCTTTCGCCCCGGGGACCATCTGGTCTTCGGCTCGGAGTCGGAGGGGCTGCCCGACTCGATCCTGGCCGGCGGCGACGGCCTTCCGGTGGCCATCCCCCTCCTCCCCGCCCGGCGTAGCCTCAACCTCTCCACCGCCGCCGGCATCGCCACCTACGAGGCGCTGCGGCAGCTCGGCTAGACTCCGCTCGAGGGGGAGCCGCCCCCCTGGGAACCGGTCATGGAGCTCCACGCATCGCTGCCGCCGCCCGCGACCGAGGCGCTGTTCCGCGCCGCGCGGGACCAGGCCACCGGCTGGCTGACCCTCTCCGCGCACGGGGCCGAGTCCCGCCTCTATCTCCAGGCCGGCGACGTGGTCGGCGCGCGGCTCGGCTTCGGCTACCAGACTCTGGCGCAGGCGCTCTTCGCCTCAGGGATTCTCGACGCCGGGGCGCTCGACGTCCTCTGGTCCCGCGGCGCGCTCGCACCCGGCTCGGCGGAGCTCCTCGAGGCCTCCGGCGGAGATCCGGGACGTGCCTCGGAGCTGCAGATGCTGGCCTCGGTCAGGCGCCTGGCGACCCTCACCGCCGAGGCCAGCTTCATGCCCGCCCTGGTGGACGTGGTCATGCCCCGGGTCGCCGGAGCGCGGGTGGTGCGGGCCGCCTTCGAGGCGCTCGGCCCGTTGCCGCCGGATGCCATCGTCTGCTGCCGTGATGCCCCGGCCTGTGCCGGCTGGCTCCTCCGCGAGGAGGAGGGCGCCTTCCTGCTCGAGTTCAGGGGGTTTCGGCCGGCCGGCGAGCTGCTCCTCCAGGAGGCTGCGCTGCTCAGGCTTCTCCAGCACGACGGTCTGGTGGAGATCCTGGACACCGAAGGGTGGCAGGCCCGCGCCGTGGCGGAGCGCGAGGCGGAGGTTCGCCGCGCGGACGAGGAGGCCCGGCGCCTGGCCGCGCGGGCCGCCATCGAATCGGCCCGCCTGGCGGAGGAGGCCCGCCGTAACAGCCAGCGGGAGCGGGCCGAGCAGGCGCGCCGTGCCCTGGAGGCCGCTCGCGCCGCGGAGGCGGCCTGGCGGGACGCCCAGGCGCACGGGGTCCGCGAGACCCCCATCGAGGAGGCCCTGGCGGACACGGTGGTGCGGGGACGCCCCACCACCGTCGAGGAGACGGATCCGGCCCTCCTGCGGTCGATCGAGGCCACCGACCCTGCCTTTCCACAGCCGGGTATCGAGGCGGCCGCGGAAGCGGCTGCGGAGCGCGGTGCGGACGTCCCGCGCCTCACCGCTCCGCGCTCGCTCGACGCGTCGGTCCTGCCCGAACCGGACACGCTGCGGCCGGTGGTCGTCCCGGGGGCACAGCGCGACACCCTGAAGTCCTTCCCCGTCGCCGCCGACCAGCCGCCGCCCCCCGTGCGCCACGACACCGAGGAGGCCTTCGCCCTCGACGAGGCGGCAGCCCTGGGGCATGGGACGGGCCGGCGCCGCGACACGCTCAAGCCCCTGCCGCCCACCGACGAGCCCCTCGGGCCCCCGGAACGGCCCCCGGGCGCGACGCCGGTGCCGTTCGTCTTTCCCGCCGAGGGCGGGGAGAGCCGGAAGCGCGACACGCTCAAGCCCTTCCCGGCCCCGGGCGAGCCCGATGGGACGGAGCGCCCGCCCGGTGCGACGCCGGTGCCCTTCGTCTTTCCGGCCGAGGGCCCCGGTGGCGGGCGCCGCGACACGCTCAAGCCGTTCCCGGCGCCGGAGGCGTCCCAGGCCCCCGTCGACCAGCCACCTCCCTCGACGCCGGTCTGGGGGTCGGAACACGACGACCGGGCGGCGGCGGACACGCTCCTCCGGGCGGCCGAGCGGGTCGAGGTCCTTCCCGTGCCCGCGCCGGGCGACGTCGAGCCCATCCTCCTCGGCCCGGAGGCGGAGATCGAGCCTGGAAAAAGCGCGGACGAGCTGGTGGCGGAGATGACCGAGGCGCTCCGGCGGTCCGGCGCGGCGACGTCGACCGAGGCATGGCTGGCTGCCACCGAGGGCGTCGTCTCGGGGTCCGCATCGCCGCGCGCCCCGGCCGTGCCGGCGGGAACCGAGGCCCCCCGGCCCCCGCTCCAGCTGGGCCCGGTGACCGGGCCGGGAGACAACCTCTGGCGGCTGGTCGAGCCTCCTCCTGCGGCCGCGCCCGGCCCGGCCAGCTCCTTCGAGGAGGCGCTGGCCAACGTCGACGCTCACCTCTCCTCGCTCGTCGGCCTCCAGGAGGCTCCCACCCAGCCGGCGGCGCGCGCCGATGTTCCGGTCGATGCCATTCTCCAGGCCTCGGCCGATGCCGGCGCCTGGCAGATGGAGAGCCTGCCACCGGTGACCGTGGTGGCGCCCCCGCCGGCGCCGCTCGAGACCACGCCGGTGGTGACGCCCTCGGGCAGCGGGTCCGGCGAGGTGGGCAGCGCCGCGCGCGAGCGGCGCCAGCGGCTCCTCCGCAGAGCCATCCAGAACCTCGGTTCGCTGGTCTCCCGCGGCCCGCGCACGATGGGCACCGCCACCCCGCTCGAGCCGACGCCAGCGCCGATCACCGCACCCCTCCGGACGCCGCAGGAGGAGCGGCTGGCACGGCAGATCGAGGAGCGGTTCGCCGGTCTGGCGGGGGAGCGCAACCGCTTCGATGTCCTCGGCCTTCCCCTGGAGGCCACCCGGGAGGAGGTCAAGACGGCCTTCCTCGACCTGGCCAAGGTCTTTCACCCGGACCGGCTCCCGCCCTCGCTGGTGACCCTTCTGCCGCAGGCGACCGCGGTCTTCGATTCGCTGCGCGAGGCGCACGACCACCTCCTCGACGATGACCGGCGCGCCGCCCATGCCGAGGAGCTCACCGCCCTGGCCAGCGGCCGTCCCCTCCGGGACCAGGCCGAGGCCGCCGAGGCCTTCCGGGCCGGGGAGGCGGCGCTGCGCCGGCGCGAGCACGCCGCCGCCGAGGCCCACTTCGCCGAGTCCTACCGGCTCTACCCGCGGGCCCACGTCCTCGCCGCCCGCGCCTGGGCGTTGTACATGGATCCCAACCGGAAGGCGGATGCCGGGGCGGCCCGGGCGATGATGGTCGAGGCGCTCCAGCAGGACCCGGCCTGCGACCGGGCCCACTACCAGCTCGGGGTCATCGCCCGCGTGGAGGGCGACGTCGACCGGGCCGAGCGTCACTTCCGCGAGGCCCTGCGCGCCAATCCGCGGCACGTCGAGGCCACTCAGGAGCTGAGGCTCATCGAGATGCGCAAACGCAGCGGGCCGACGCGCAAGCCGCGCTGAGCGTCAGTCCACGCCCAGGGCCGCCTCGAGCGCTTCCCGGTCGCGGGGAGTCAGCGCCAGAAACTGGATGCCCATCCCGGCCGGCTCATCGCCGTCCGGGAAGCGCCTCACCCAGGCGACCCGCGCCGGCGCGGCGAGGCGCTCCGAGGCGCCGGGTGGAAGGAATTCCAGGACCAGCGTGTCTCCCGGCTCGAGCAGGAGGTCGCAGCGGAGAAAGGTCCCTCCGGCCGAGAGGTCGGCCCCGACCAGGGTCAGCTCACCCTCGCCCGATGCATCGCGCGCCCGGAACTCGACGTTCAGGGCGCGGCGAACGTGTCTTCGCTGCTCGGCTCCATCCATGGCGGCCCAGGGCTCTCCTCAAGCAGTCCAGCGGCTTCGGTGTCAAGACGCTTGCCCGCTCGCGGTCGGGGCGACCCACGCCGATACGCGCCCGAGTGCCGGATCGTTGACGCGCGGTGCACGCGCCCACGATCATCGCGGCCGAGTTCGGCCGCACACCTTGGCCGGACGCAAGACGGGTCAACGTGGCCAAGCAGCACCTGCTCCTGGTCGATGGCGACGCAAAGAACCTGCGTGTGATGGAGGTCAGCCTGAAGAAGGCCGGCTTCCAGGTGACCACCGCCATCAACGGCCGGGACGCGCTGGAGAAGGTGCAGATCAGCCCTCCGGACCTGGTGCTCTCCGACACCCGGCTGGCGGAGATGGACGGCTTCGAGCTCTGCCGCCGCATCAAGGCGGACGAGCGCCTGGCGCGGATACCCTTCCTCTTCATCACCGGCCAGAAGGCGCTCGAGGACCGGGTCCGGGGCCTGGAGCTGGGCGCCGAGGATTACCTGACCAAGGACATCTACATCCCGGAGATCATCACCCGGGTGAGGATGCTCCTCCAGAAAGCGGAGAAGGAACGCATCGAGCGACAGCAGAGCCGGGGCGGCTTCTCCGGGAATCTGGCCGACATGGGGGTGGTGGACCTGGTGCAGACCTTCGAGGTGGGCCGGAAGACGGGCACCGTTCGCATCGAGGGAGAGCACACCGGCGGCATCTACTTCCGGGACGGCCGGGTGGTGGACGCCGAGCTCGGGAAGCTCTCGGGCGAGAATGCCTTCTACCGCCTGCTCAACACCTTCGAGGGAAAGTTCGAGGTTCTCTTCGCGCCCGTCGAGCGGGCCGATCGCATCGAGGTCTCGACCCAGGGCTTGCTCCTGGAGGGCATGCGCCGGCTCGACGAGTGGGGGCGCATGCTCGAGCAGCTCCCGCCGCTGGAGACCATCTTCCAGATCGACTACCGCCAGCTCGCCGAACGGCTGAGCGAGATCCCGGACGAGGTCAACGCCCTGCTCCGTCTCTTCGACGGGCACCGGACCCTGAGCCGGGTGGTCGAGGACTCGAACTTCGAGGACCTGGCTGCCCTGGGCATCATCAGCAAGCTCTACTTCGAGGGGCTGATTCGCGAGCAGGGAAGCACGCCGCCCTTCGGCGGGCGGGACGAGCACCGGCCCACCTTCGACGAGTGGCTGGCGCGGCCAGCGGGACCAGGGGGGGTCGGAGCCCCGGGCCGGCCGGAGATGGACGCCATCGCCGCCGAGCTGGCCACCGCCGAGCCCGAGCTTCCGGAGCAGCACCTGCCGGCGAGCAGCCCCGGGGACGCGTCCGGACGGGGCGGGGCGCGCGTGCTTCACTTCGCCGACCTCGATGCCCAGGGGGGACCTCCCGAGCCGGCCGTCCGGCCGCCCGAGGAGCCGGGCGGGCCCTCTCCGGGAGGGCTCCAGCCCCGGTCGGCCCCTTCTTCCTCGGCGGGACCAGCGGTCCGCGCCGCGGCGCCCGCGCCACCCGCTCCCGCGCCGCGCTTCGTCGCCGAGGCGGCGGTCATCCCCCTCCACGCGCTGGCCCAGCCTCCTCCTCCCGCGCCCGCGCCGGTGACGGACGGACATGCCCCGACGGAGCTGCGGCCGCTGCGCGAGGTCGCCCGCCCGCCGAGCGCCGCGCATCCCACGGTGAAGGAGCCGGCGGTCCCGCCCCCGGCGGCCCAGCTCACCGCGGAGCCTGCGGGCCCGGCGCCGGTGCGGGCCGCCGAGGCGGTCCCGCGCGCCGCGCCCACCGCCGAGGAAGCGGCCGAGGCGGCGATGCTCATCGAGGAGGAGCGGCTCCAGGCGGCGCGCCGGCTCCGGCTGCGTCGGCTGGTGGCGGCCGCGGGCGTCGCCGTTCTCCTGCTCGTCGGGGGGGTGGTGGCCTGGCGCACCCGGGGTCCCTCCGGTCCCCCGCCGGCACCGGCGCCCGTGGCGCAGCCCGCGCCCTCCGAGCCCCCGCCGGCGGCGGCCGAGGCGACCAGCGCGCTCGCCTCGGCGGTGGCCGCCGGTCATGCCGAGACTCAGAGCCCGCCGGTCCCGGCGGCGGCAGAGCCGTCGGCGAACTCGCCGGACGCGCTCTTCCAGCACTGCATGGAGGAGGGAGCCCGTGCGCGCGAGCAGGGCGACTTCTCCGCCTCCGGCGTCCAGTACCGCCGGGCGCTGAGCGTGAAGCCCGGTTCGCTCGAGGCGCAGGAGGGACTGGGCGGTGCCATCGTCCGCTCCAGCGGTTCGGCGGGCAGCTACCCAGAGGCCATCAGGCTGCTCAACGACGTCCTCCGGGCCGATGCCAAGCGTCCGCTGGCCTGGCTCTATCTGGGGATGGCGCAGCAGTTCAGCGGGCAGTATGCGCCGGCGCTCGAGTCGTACCGCACCTACCTCGAGCTCGCCCCCCACGACCAGTGGGCGCCCGAGGTCCGGGCGGTGGTGAAGGCGCTCGGACCCGAGGTGGCGCGCGGCGGCCACGCGCGCTAAACGCACCCCAGGTGCCGATGCGGGTGCTGGGCCTGGAGACCTCCTGCGACGAGACCGCCGCCGCGGTGGTGGAGGGCGGGCGCCGTGCGCTGTCCGACGTGGTCTCCACCCAGGTGGACATCCACCGCCGGTGGGGCGGCGTGGTGCCCGAGCTGGCCAGCCGGAACCACGTGGTGCAGGTGCTCCCGGTGGTGGACGAGGCCCTGGCCCGCGCCGGGGTCTCCCTCTCCGAGCTGGACCTCATCGCCGTGACCACCGGGCCGGGGCTCCTCGGCGCGCTGCTGGTCGGGCTGCAGACCGCGCGCGGCCTGGCCGCGGCCACCGGGCTGCCGGTCCTCGGCGTCAACCACCTCGAAGGCCACCTGCTCGCCGTCCGGCTGCTCGAGGATGCCCCCGAGCCTCCCTTCCTCGGCCTGGTGGTGTCGGGCGGGCACACCAGCCTCTACCTGGTGGAGGCCTACGGCCGGTACCGCCGGCTCGGGGCGACCCGGGACGACGCCGCCGGGGAGGCGTACGACAAGGTGGCCCGGCTGCTCGGGCTCCCCTACCCGGGCGGGCTTCCCATCGACCGCCTGGCCCAGTCCGGCGACTCCCGGGCGATTCGCTTTCCGCGCGCGCTCAATGCGCCCGATGCGGTGGACTGGAGCTTCAGCGGGCTGAAGACCGCGGTGCGCTTGCACCTGCGCACGCACGGCGTGCCCGAGGGGCAGGCGCTGGCCGACCTCTGCGCCTCGTTCCAGGAGGCGGTGGCCGATGCCCTCTCGCGCAAGGCGGTGGCCGCGGCGCGGCGCCTGGGGATCCCCCGGCTGGTGCTCTGCGGCGGGGTGGCGGCCAACAGCCGGCTCCGCGCGCTCACCGTGGAGCGGGCCGCCGAGCGCGACATCCGTGTCTTCCTTCCCCCGGTCCGCCTCTGCACCGACAATGCGGCGATGATCGCCGTGGCCGGAACCGAGGCCTGGGTCCGGGGCGAGCGGCCATCGGGTGAGCTCGGCGTCGACGCCGCCTGGAGCCCCTGAGGCCGTGGAGTCTCCCCGTTCCATCCTCCAGCGGCGCGGGCTGCGCCCCAAGTACAGCTGGGGCCAGAACTTCCTCGGGGACCCGGAGGTGCTGGAGCAGATCGTCTCCGCCCTCCAGCTCGTCCCGGGCGAGCCGGTGGTGGAGCTCGGGCCGGGGCTGGGCCACCTCACTCGCTTCCTGCTCGCCACCGGCGCCCGGGTGACGGCGGTGGAGCGGGACCAGGACATGGTGGAGGCGCTCTCCGAGCTCCCGAGCGACCGCCTCACCGTGGTGGCGGCCAATGCCGCGGAGGTGGACTTTGCCCGCCTGGCCGGGGCGGACCGCGTGGCGGTGGTGGGGAACCTGCCCTACCACCTCACCAGCCCCATCCTCTTCAACCTGCTCGAGCAGCACGCCCACGTGAGCCGCGCCGTCTTCACCGTGCAGAAGGAGGTCGCCGAGCGGCTCGCGGCCGAGCCGGGCAGCCGCACCTACGGGCTGCTCACCGTGCTCCTCGGCCTCCACTTCCGGGCGCACCTGCTCTGCACCTTGCCCGCCCACCTCTTCCACCCGCCCCCGGCGGTCGACTCCGCCGTGCTGCGGCTCACCGCGCTGCTCCGGCCCCGGGCCGAGGTCACCGACGAGGCGCACTTCCGGCGGGTGGTGAAGGCGGCTTTCGCCCACCGCCGCAAGACGCTCTTCAACTCGCTGCGTTCGGACCCCCGGCTCGGCGCGGCCGACGCCATCCGCGCCTCCCTGGAGGCGGCCGGGATCGATCCCACCCGGCGAGCGGAGACGCTGAGCGTGGAGGAATTCGGTGCCGTGGAACGGGCGCTCGCCGGCCACCGGTGAGGGGCGGATTTGGCGCCCCACCGCCGCCGGACTGGTCTAGCCTCGCGCGGCGGGCATGATCGCTGCGGGAGGTGGAGCGATGGCTGGCCATGGGAAGTGGGGACGCACGGCCAGGGCAGGCGTGGCGCTGCTTGCCCTCGCGCTGCCCTCCGTCGGTCGAGCCGACGGGGATGCCGCGGCTGCGACCCCGGAGACCGTTCCGCTGCGGCGT
>Ga0187777_10001453_pt1 | contig 15397 bp, 15 predicted proteins | sample 1015_Q2_SP5_10_M_FD_132416 | JGI IMG/M metagenome (GOLD analysis project Ga0187777, IMG submission 132416) | Tropical peat soil microbial communities from peatlands in Department of Meta, Colombia - 1015_Q2_SP5_10_MG | ecosystem: Environmental > Terrestrial > Soil > Wetlands > Peat | place... | reverse complement strand
TGATCAATCTCGACTTTGCCGATGTGCGTGCGGTCATGCGCGAGATGGGCAAAGCGATGATGGGTACCGGCGAAGCTTCCGGCGAGAAAAGAGCGCTTACCGCCGCCGAGGCTGCGATCTCCAATCCCCTGATCGATGACGCGTCTATGAAAGGCGCAAAGGGCCTTCTGATTTCGATTACCGGCGGCAAGGACCTCACGCTCTATGAAGTCGATGAAGCGGCAACGCGCATTCGGGAAGAGGTCGACCAGGATGCCAACATCATCGTCGGTGCAACCTTCGACGAAAGCCTGGAAGGCATTATCCGCGTCTCCGTTGTGGCGACTGGGATCGATCACTCCGGAACGGTTACGCGTAACGCCCCAGCGGAAAGCGCGCTCAGGGAGCTCGCTGGCAAGATTCGCAACGACAGCCGCCGCATTGCGGATCGCATCGAGCGGCATGCACCTGCGGCATCAGCCCACGCTGCGCCTTCGGTCGAATCTGCCGCCCACGCGGCGGTCGCGGCCGCCATTCTGCCGCCCACAGCGATCGAAGATGTTTCAATCAGGCCGATGCCGATGAAGCCGTCACTCTTCGAACCGGCGCAAACGGAGGCGCCATTCGCCGAGCCGCCGGTACCTCGTGCGTTCATTCCGCCGGCGCCCGAGCGCACGCAGCGTACTCCGCGTATGCCGCGAATCGACGAATTGCCATTGCCAGCGCAGAACGAGATTCGTGCGCAGCGCGGCGAGATCGAGGAGGACCATCCTGAAAAGCGCCGGTTGACGCTCATGCAGAGACTCGCGTCGGTCGGTTTGAGCCGAAAAACGGAAAGCGAACCGCCACCGGTGCCGCGTGCCGCGCGTCCGATTCCTCAATACGAACGCCCGCCGCAGCGTCCGACCGCCCGTAACCCCGAAGGAAGACCTGCCGACCCGGTGTCGGAATATGCCCGCCGGGGGCCTCCGCAGGGTCTTGATTCACACGGACGCACCGCGCCTGTGCATAATTCGGCCGAGGAGGACCAGCTCGACATTCCGGCCTTCCTGCGGCGCCAGGCCAATTAGGCAGCAACGCAGCAAAAGACGGCCCCGCTTTCAAACCGGAAGCGGGGCCGGTTGCTGATTGGATGCTAGCAACTAAGTATTTGTAGGGAATAGATTTTCTTAGCGATCTCATTGTTCGGCTGGCCGACAGTGGTGCGGCGGAATGATCAGTGACGGTCGAAGGATGGACCCCGGATGAGCCGCGAGGCCGCAATTGCGGCAAAAAAGGGTAACAGTCGGTAAGAAAGCGTGAGTTGGAGGAGGACCTCTCAATAGCCTAAGTTTCAGCGGCGAAAGGGACTTTCCGGTCCTTTGGGGATTGCCGCCGTGGGGCGAAACGGCGGTACCGACAAAAGGCGAAATTGTGGCCCGGAAGGGCGTTGGGGATGGGGCCGCGCGGCACGTTTCAGGCCGGCGGAAATCAAGTAGATGAAGGGCGCTAAGCAGACAACGCTACGCCATCAGGTCGCCGTTTCCGGCATCGGCGTCCATTCTGGCTTACCCGTTACGCTTACTCTCCATCCCGCTGACGACGATAGCGGTATCACATTCCAGCGCATTGCGGCCGATGGCGCGGTCGAGCGTGAAATTCGCGCGGATGTGCGTGCAGTCACTGCAACCGAATTTGCCACCGTGCTTGGCGACGCCAATGGTCCGCTTTGCTCGACCGCCGAACACGTCTTGGCAGCCCTGCGGGGACTTTACGTCGACAATGTTGCTGTCGAGATCGACGGTCCAGAAGTGCCGATCATGGACGGCAGTGCTGCGGCATTCGTTGACGCCATCGATCAGGCCGGTCTCACCACCCGGGCTTTGCCGCGCCGCTACATCGAGGTGATCAAACCGATCTCGGTGAGCAGGGATGACGCCTATGGCGAGCTGCGGCCGTACCAGCACGGCTTCCGGGTCGAGGCTGAAATCGAATTCGAACATCCGCTGATCGGCAAGCAGGCGCTTTCACTCGATATTGAACCAAACACCTTCCGTCGCGAGATTGCGCGCGCACGCACGTTCGGTTTCATGCGTGACGTCGCCAAGTTGTGGAGCGCGGGCTATGCGCTCGGCGCCTCGTTCGAAAACACGCTCGTGGTGAGCGAGGATCGGGTTCTCAACCCGGAAGGACTGCGCTTTGCCGACGAGTTCGTGCGGCACAAGGTGCTCGATGCCATCGGCGATCTGGCGCTTGCGGGGCAGCCGCTGCTCGCGGCCTACCGGAGCATCCGGGGCGGTCACAGGCTTAACCATTCAGTCTTGTCGGCGCTCATGGCCGATCGGAGCGCATGGCGCGTCGTCGAGGCCGCTGCTGAGCCTGCCCGCCGTGTGCGTAGCCGCGCGGGTGTTGTCCCCGGCCTGGTGGCTCCGGCCTATGGGCCGGAAGTGTCCTGAAACTCTCAGGATTTTGCCTTAACGTTCGCCTTAATCCGGGCTGAATGTCGGCTTAGTCGCATGGCGAAATTGCGTATTTTTGGATAAACCGTTGCAGTTGGTGTCTCAGGGATGACCGCGTCGCCAAGACCAGCGGGGTGGGCACGCTTTGTGCGTGCAGTGGCCGTTACCTTGTTGGCGGCAAGCCTTGGTGCCTGCACCACCTTTGATTTCTTCACCAAAAAAGATGACACGCCACCCGACGAGCCTGCTGACCGGCTCTATAACGAGGGCCTTTACCTCCTCAACGCCAAAAAGGATCCGAAGGAGGCAGTCAAAAAATTTGAGGAAGTAGATCGCCAGCACCCTTACTCTGAGTGGGCGCGTAAATCCTTGATCATGTCGTCATACGCCTACTATCAGGCTGGCGAATATGAAGACTGTGTAAATTCGGCGAAGCGCTACATCACCCTGCACCCGGGAAGCGCGGATGCCGCTTACGCGCAGTTTTTGATCGGCTCATCTTATTTTGACGAAATTCCGGACATCACCCGCGACCAGGCGCGCACTGAAAAAGCGCTTGCCGCGCTTGACGAGGTTATCCGGAAATATCCCACCACTGAATATGCGAACAGCGCCAAGCAGAAAATAGATGTTGCCCGCGACCAGCTCGCCGGCAAGGAAATGGAAATTGGCCGTTATTATTTGAAAAAGAAGGACTACACCGGAGCCATCAACCGCTTCAAAGTCGTCGTTACAAGATACCAGACGACGCGTCACGTCGAAGAAGCGCTCATGCGACTGACCGAAAGTTACATGGCGCTCGGTATCGTCGACGAGGCGCAAACCGCGGCGGCAGTCCTTGGCCACAATTTCCCGGACAGCTCCTGGTACAAACACGCCTATACGTTGGTGAAGACCGGAGGCGTCGAGCCCAAGGAAAACGAAGGCTCCTGGATCAGCAAGGCATTCAAGAAGGTTGGTCTGGGCTGAGGCCTGTCATTCTGGATTCACAGCATCATGGCCGGCCTTGTGCCGGCCACCTGCGTCTTTAATGATGGAGAATCTGCAAGGGTGCCTGGAACAAATCCCGGCATGACAAGGCTCTTGGGCTATCCACCATGCTCTCCCGACTTTCAATCCGCGACATCATCTTGATCGACCGACTCGACATCGATTTTACCGATGGCCTGGCCGTCCTCACCGGCGAAACCGGTGCGGGCAAGTCGATTCTACTCGACGCATTTGCGTTGGCGTTGGGCGGCCGCGGTGATCAGGCGTTGGTGCGGCAAGGTCTGGAGCAAGGGCAGGTGACCGCGGTGTTTGACGTTGCGCGCGACCATCCGGCGCGCGTTCTGCTCGCAGCCAATGAAATTGCCGTTGAGGATGAATTGATCCTGCGTCGTGTGCAGCTCGCCGACGGCCGCACGCGCGCATTTGTCAATGATCAGCCGGTCAGCGTCCAAGTCCTCAAGTTGCTAGGTAACGCGCTGGTCGAGATTCACGGCCAACACGATGAACGGGCTTTGGTAGATGCTGCCACCCACCGGCGGTTGCTTGATGCTTTTGGCGGGCTCGAGAACCAGACGGCAAAAGTGGAAGCGCTGTGGGAGGCGCGGCGACAAACGCAGGCCGCGGCTGAGGCCCATCGCGCGGAGGTGGAGCGCGCCAAGCGTGAGGGCGATTGGCTGCGCCACGCGGTCGATGAACTTAACAAGATTTCACCGAAGGCCGGCGAGGAAACGGCGCTCGCCGAACGGCGCACCGCCATGATGCAAGCGGAGAAGGTGGCGGAAGACTTGCGCGATGCGTACGAAGTAATTGCCGGTGGCAATTCCAGCGCGCCGGCCCTGTCCGGAGTCATCCGTCGGCTGGAACGACGGGTGGCACAGGCGCCCACTTTAGTCGAGCCAACGGTGAAGGCGCTTGATGCGGCGCTCACGGCGCTCGATGAAACGCGCGCGCATCTTGAGGCGGCTTTGCGGACTGCCGATTTTGACCCGGCTGAACTTGAGCGCATTGAAGAGCGGCTGTTTGCGCTCCGCGCAGCGGGGCGTAAATACAATGTCCCGGTCGATGAGCTTGCGGCATTGGCGCAAAAGTACAATGCCGACATTGCCCTGATCGATGCCGGCGAGGAGAAGCTCAAGAAGCTTGAAGCCGCCTGCGCCCAGGCCGAGGGCGACTATCGTACCGCGGCTGAAACGCTATCGCTGGCCCGCGCCAAGTCCGCTGCCGCTCTCGACAAAGCAGTCAATAGCGAGCTCAAGCCGCTCAAGCTGGAGCGGGCGAAATTCTCCAGCCAAATCGACAGCGATGCGGCAGCTGCCGGACCAAACGGCATCGATCGGGTGGAATTCTGGGTGCAGACCAATCCGGGCACTCGGCCTGGCCCGCTGATGAAAGTCGCTTCCGGCGGCGAGCTGGCGCGCTTCCTGCTCGCATTAAAGGTCGTGCTGGCGGACCGCGGCTCGGCGCCAACCCTTGTGTTCGATGAAGTCGACACGGGCGTTGGCGGTGCCGTCGCCGATGCTATCGGCATGCGGCTCGCAAAACTTGCGCGCGGCGTGCAGGTCCTAGCCGTAACCCACGCGCCGCAGGTAGCGGCACGCGCCGATCGTCATTATCTGATCACCAAGGATGCGCTGGAGAAGGGAAAACGGGTGGCTACCCGGGTTACCGAACTGGCATCAGAACGCCGGCGTGAGGAAATCGCCCGCATGCTGGCCGGCGCTGAGATCACCAACGAAGCTCGCGCCGCCGCCGAAAGGCTGATCAAAGCGGCGAGTTGATATAGTGCGTGCATGGCCAGCCACGACGCGTCAAAAATCAGACCTGCTGATCTCACTGAAGCGCAGGCTAAAACCGAGCTGAAACGGTTGGCGGCAGATATCGCGGCGCACGATAGGCGCTATTATCAGCAGGATGCGCCGACAATCTCGGATGCCGAATATGACGCGCTACGTCAGCGCAATGCCACAATCGAGGCGCGCTTTCCCGAGCTGATTCGGCCGGATTCACCATCGCGGCGAGTCGGTACTACGCCGGCCGGGCGTTTCAAGAAGGTTCGTCATGTGGTGCCGATGCTTTCGCTCGATAACGCGTTTGCCGAGCAGGACGTGGTCGATTTCGTTGCTCGTATCCGCCGTTTTCTGAAATTGGGCGAAGGCGAGAAGGTTGCTTTCAGCGCCGAGCCGAAGATCGACGGCCTTTCAATATCGCTCCGGTACGAAGACGGCGAACTTATCACCGCGGCGACCCGTGGCGATGGTGCTGAGGGTGAAGACGTCACCGCCAATATCCGCACGCTGAAGGATGTGCCGCATCGACTAAAGGGCAAGGGCGCACCACGGATCTGCGAGGTGCGCGGCGAGATTTACATGACCAAGGCGGCGTTCCTTGCCCTTAACGAGCGGCAGAAGGCGGCGGGCGGGCAGATCTTCGCAAATCCGCGCAATTCGGCAGCCGGATCATTGCGGCAGAAGGACCCGGCAATCACCGCTTCGCGCCCACTTGGGTTCTTTGCGTATGGCTGGGGTGAGATGAGCGAAATGCCCGCTGATACGCAGTCCGGCATGATCAAATGGTTCGAGACTGGCGGCTTCAAGACCAACCCGCTCACTAAGATGTGCGGTAAGACCGATGAACTCATCACCTTCCATCGTGAAATCGAGGAAAAGCGCGCCAAGCTCGACTATGATATTGATGGTGTTGTCTACAAGGTAGACCGCGTCGATTGGCAGGAGCGGCTTGGCTTTGTTTCACGCACCCCGCGCTGGGCGATCGCGCATAAATTCCCTGCCGAACGCGCGACGACAGTCGTGCGCGGCGTTCTGATTACTGTTGGACGGACGGGGGCGCTCACTCCAACGGCCCAACTTGATCCGGTCGGCGTCGGCGGTGTGATCGTACAGAACGTAACGCTGCACAATGAGGACTACATCAAGGGCATCGGCGGAGATGGCGAGCCTTTGCGGGAAGGCCGCGATATACGCATCGGCGACACAGTTATCATCCAGCGCGCCGGCGACGTCATCCCGCAGGTTGTGGATGTGATCATCGAAAAACGTCCGAAGGATGCCAAGCCGTACCATTTCCCGAAAAAATGCCCTTGTTACCTGCACACCGACATCGTGCGCGAGGAGACTGCCGCCGGCGAGGAAGGCGCACGCGCCCGCTGTACCGGCGAGTTTGCCTGTCCCTACCAGAAGATCGAGCACCTGAAGCTGTTTTGCTCGCGGCGCGCCTTCGATATCGAAGGGCTAGGGGAAAAGCAGATCGAATTTTTTTTCGAGCGGGAATGGATCAAGGAACCGGCTGATATCTTCACGCTTCCCGCGCGTAACAAGAAGATCAAGCTCGAGGAGGTCGAGGGCTATGGCGAGACCTCGGTGCGGAATCTGTTCGAAGCCATCGAGCAGCGGCGCCAGATTTCGCTCGACCGCTTCATTTACGCGCTTGGCATCCGTCATGTCGGTGAAACCACGGCCCTGGCGCTCGCCCGCGGCTATGGCTCCTGGAAAGCATTCCATGGCTCGGGGTTGAAGGTCGCCAAGAGTGACCAGGAGGCGATTGCCGAAATGGATGCACTCGATCAGATCGGCGATACGGTGATTCAGGCTATCGCTGCGTATTTCGGCGAGAGCCACAATCGCGGCATCGTCGAGCGGCTGACCAAGGAAGTGAAAATCCTTGACGCCGAAAAGCCGAAAGCGGACTCGGCTATTGCGGGCAAGACGGTTGTGTTCACAGGTGCGCTGGAGAAGATGACGCGCGAAGAAGCCAAGGCTCAAGCCGGGCGCCTCGGCGCGAAAGCCGCCGGATCAGTGTCCAAGAAGACCGATTTTGTGGTCGCCGGCCCCGGCGCCGGCTCCAAGCTCGCCGACGCCAAGAAACTCGGCATACAGGTGCTCACCGAGGATGAGTGGCTGAAACTCATCTCCTGATTTACAGCGGCTTGGTCGCCGCGGTGAGCCAGCTTCGCGTCGAGGGGTCGACAAGGGGAGCAAGCACGTCGTGCACGCGCTCGTGGTAGCTGTCGAGCCATGAGCGTTCTTTGCGGCTGAGCATTCGGGTATCGATCAGACGGCGGTCGATTGGCGCCAGTGTCAGGGTCTCGAATGCATTGAGCGGCTTTTCTGCCCCGATTGGTTCAGGTGCTGCGATCACCAGCACCAGATTCTCGATACGGATGCCGTAGGCGGCGGTTTTGTAGTAGCCAGGCTCGTTTGAAAGAATCATGCCGCGGCGAAGCGCGACGGTTCCGAGCTTGGATATGCGCGCGGGGCCTTCGTGCACCGACAAATAACTGCCGACACCGTGGCCCGTGCCATGGTCAAAATCGAGCCCGGCCTGCCACAGCGCTGTCCGCGCCAGCGGATCAAGTTGGGCGCCCGTGATATTTTCCGGAAAAATTGCTGTGGCAATCGCAATATGGCCCTTGAGCACGCGGGTAAAGCGGTCGCGCATTTCCTCGCTTGGGTGGCCGACCACAATCGTGCGGGTGATATCAGTGGTGCCGTCCTCGTATTGCGCTCCAGAATCGATCAAAAACAACTCGTCCTTGCCAATGCGCCGATTGGAGGCGCGGGTCACACGATAGTGCACGATTGCACCGTTCGGCCCCGCGCCGGCAATAGTGGAGAAGGAGATATCCTTAAGCGCGCCGGTGTCGCGGCGGAAACTTTCCAGCGCGGCCACGGTGTCGATCTCGGTGAGCTTGCCCAACGGCGCTTCCCTGTCGAACCAGGAAAGAAAGCGCGTAATCGCCACGCCGTCGCGTTTGTGTGCCGCGCGGCTCCCCACGATCTCGGCGTGGTTCTTGGTGGCCTTCATCAGCGAAATCGGATCGGCACCGCGTTGTGGCCTGTCACCATGCTCGGTAAGCAAACGGGTGAACGCATCGGCGGCGCTCGATTGGTCGATCCGAACGACCTTGTCTTTAAGATTGCCGAGGTCGCGGGGAAGGTCATCCGGCGTTCGCACGTCGGTGAATTCCTCCAACGCATGACGAACGTTATTGCTGAGTTTGGCGGCGTCCACATAGAGCGTCGGGCGGCCGTCGCGCGGAACCAGTGCGAAAGCGAGAGCCAGCGGTGTGTGCGCGACATCGGCGCCCCGAATATTGAAAACCCATGCGACATTCTGAGGATCGGATACCAGCAGTGCGTCGGAACGCTGCTTGGCGATCTCCGCGCGAACACGTTTGAGTTTATCCGGTGCGCTTTCACCAGCCAGCTTGAGTTGACGAAGACTTACCGGTCCGGTCGGAGGCGCCGGCCGGTCGTTCCACAGTTTGTCGATCGGATTGGTATCGACTGCGACCAGTTCGGCGCCAGCCGCGGCACATGCTTTTCTCAGCTTTTCCGCCTGTTCGGTCGTATGTAGCCACGGATCGTAACCGATCGTATCGCCCTTCTTGAGGTTCTGTTCGAGCCATTGCTCGGGCGGATGCTCCACGAGATGCTCGATGGAAAAAACGGTCCCATCAATCTGTGTATTCGCCTGCACGCTATAGCGACCGTCGACAAATAAAGCTGCAGCTTGCCTTAGTACCACCGCTACACCGGCAGAGCCGGTGAATCCCGTAAGCCACGCAAGCCGTTCTTCGCTGGCCGGCAAATATTCGTTCTGCTGGCGATCCGCGCGCGGCACAACGAATCCTTCAAGGCCGCGCCGTTCCAATTCGGCGCGCAGTGCAGCAACCCGCGCGGCACTATGCGCACGTTCGTTCGCGTCATCGAATGATTGGAAGCGGGCTTCGAACATAGGCAGACTCTAGCGCCCCTTGCGAGCGGAGCAATGCAGGCATGCGCCGGACGCCGCGCGCCGGGTGGGCAAGAGATGACCTGAGCTTCGTGAAAATTTTTGCTGCGCCGACGACGAATTCGGCAAGAAACAACCTGTTTGGTCGGATTTTGTGCAACGCACTAACCTGCCGCAATGATGTCATCGATCTGTACAAATGATTAACCAATTCATGCCGGAATTACAGGGCTTCTATGCGATGTGACGTATGGCTTGGCAGACGGAACCGATTATATTGCACCGCAATAGTCGACATGAGCGTTGGCTGCTCTGCTGACGCCTGGCTTTCGTAAAGGAGAAACATAATGGCGGCGATTACTTATGGTGTAACCCGCGTTTCCGGCGCCAAGAGCAAGCGCGCCGAGGTGGCTACGCCGCGCAAGAATTTATTCATCCGGCTCATGGATGCGCTCGCCGAGTCACGCTTGCAGCACGCGCATCGTGAGATTGTCAAACACGCGCACCTGTTCCCGCAGGATGGCCGCGGCAATCCGATCGGCGGCCGTTAACGGCCGCCTTCACCGACGAAGCCGCCCCGGTGTTCCTCGCCGGGGCGGCTTTGTTTTACGCGGAGCGCGCCGCATGACGAGGGTTACCCAGCCATCCAGCACAATGCGCCGTTCGAGCGCGAGGCCCTGCGTACGATAAATTGCGATCACACCATTGGCATGACTCGGCAGCAGACCGGAGAGCACAATATAAGCGCTCCCAGCGGCGAGCTTTCGCAGCGGTACGGCCAGACGTGTCAGCGCTCTGAGCAGAATATTCGCGAGGATGAGATCGTAAGGCCCTTTGCGTGCAATGAGGCGGGTGCCAGCGCCTGCACACGCAAATACGATCAGGGATGCCGTCCGGTTCAGCCCCGCATTGTCGCGCGCAGCGTGGACTGCAACGGGGTCAATATCGCTGGCGACAACGCGTGCACGCCACAACCTGGCCGCTGCAATCGCAAGCACACCGGTTCCGGTGCCGATGTCTAGCACGCAACGAAAACGTCGTCGCCTCGCAAGGTCAGCAAGCGCGATAAGGCACCCGCGTGTTGTCCCGTGGTGCCCGGTGCCAAAGGCGACCGCGGCCTCAATTTCGATCCCGATATCATTGCCCCTCAGCCGCGCCCGGTCATGCGCCCCGTGGACAGTGAAGCGGCCAGCGCGTACCGGCTTAAGTCCGGCAAGGCTCTGCGCGACCCAGTCCGCGGCGTCGACCGGCTCAAACTTGAGCGAACGGGCGGCCGACGCGCCTGCTGCAACATCTACCAGCCCGCGCAGCTTCACTTCATCCGGTGGTGCACGAAAATGAATCGCCAAATGCCACAGCCCGTCGTCGCCTTCGAACGCAGCACAGGCGCTGCCCTCGTCGCCGAGGCTTTCTCCGAGATAAGCTGCCAGCCGGCGGGCGGTCGGTTCATCGCAGGTGAGACGAGCAACAATGGTGGGCGCCTTCATGGCGGAGAAGTTTGCCCTTCGCATTTGCGCGCGCAATGGCTATCTAGGCGCCTGTGATGGTTGAGAGACCACAGTCCGCCGAACTTGAGGCGCTCGCGCTCGCCCGCCGCACCGGTTGGCCGGAAGACTTGCGCGTGCTGCTCATGCGCTATCCGCGCGAACAATGGGGCTTTCATGTCAATCTCGGCGAAATGGCGCGTTTCTGGCTCTCACGCCACGCCATGTTCCGAGAGCTGTCGGCAGGCATTGAGGACATTGCGGGCCAATTTCGCGTCGGGCGCCTGCCATCCGCAGAATTCGCGCGCCAGTTCAGACCGCGGCTACAATTCATGTTGGACCAGCTCAACGTCCATCACCAGATCGAAGACCTGCATTACTTTCCGATCTTCCGGCAAGCCGATTCAAGACTTGCGCGCGGATTTGATGTGTTGGAAAGCGACCACCACCACATTCATGGCGACATGGCGCGCACTGTAGAGACTGCCAATGCATTGCTACGAGCGATGCGGGCCGGCGGTGACACGCTTCGTGAATGCGGCGACGAATACGCCTGCGCCAGTGGTGCGCTGCTGAAAGGGCTCATTCGCCATCTCGACGACGAGGAGGATCTGATTGTCCCACTGATCCTCGACCGTGGCGAGGAAGCGCTCGGAGTAGGACATAACCGCGGTTGAATACCGCCGGTCAATGCCGCTTGAAGTATTGGATGTCGCGTTCGTGTTGTTGTGCGGCCTTCTTGGTCGCGAAGGTACCAAGATTGCGGCGCTTGCCGGTGTGTGGATTTTTCTTGCGCGAATAGAGCCGATATTTGCCGCTAGTGAGTTTACGGATCACTGCTGTTCACCAGCCGAACTGGTAATATCCGCGTCCGTAACGCCGGTCGTAGTAGGGCTGCGGTCGGTAATAATAATATGATCGCGAACTATCGGGTGTAATCCAGCCGCGCATCTGGCGGGTGCGCTGGGGCGGAGCGCCATACACATCATCATCAGTATAGTTGCGCACATAATCACGGTTGCGCCCTGAGTCGCGATCGCGCGCCACCGGCTGATCCGACTGTGGAGCCTCACCTACAAGCCTCACACGTGTGTTGAACACGCCCTCGTCCTTTACCAGGGCGTAAAGGGTGGCGGCGTTCTGTGTCGATAGCCGTACGCAACCGTGCGATACCGCGCGGCCAAGATTGCGAGCCTCGAAAGTCCCGTGGATGGCATGACCTTCTTTGGTGAAAAAAATCGAGTTTGGCATCGGTGCGTCATCCCACTCCCGCGAAAAATGATCCTTTTCCATCCGGAACGGCTGGAAGTCGCCCGAGGGCGTGTCGTAGCTGGAGCGTCCGGTCGACACTGGCCAGATGTAACGGTCTTCACCATCGACCGTAACAGTCATCTTCTGCGTGGATTTGTCGATAATGATCATGATGTTGGCGCGTGCTGGCGTTGCGATCATGAGTGCGGTGAACGCCGCAACGAAAGGGAGCGCAAGACGGTGGCGACGCATGCAATACTCCAGCCCCGGCTTCACTGGCCAACAGGCTAGCACATCCACGCGTGCCGATTGTGACCGATCACGCATTGTTCAGGTAGACCTGCGGTGCGGCCGAAAAGTCCGCTGGGTCCCCGGGGGGGAAGGACCAAAACCCCAACGCTGTCAACAGAATCCGGTTCCGGAGGGCGGCCAAAGCGGGCACGGCACAAGACCTTTTTCTGGCGGATACCGTCCCCACATGAGTGTCAGTATTCCCGGAGAACATCCGCAATGTCGGAGCCGCTTGTCGTCATAATTCCCCACCGCCTTGGCAAGGACGAGGCCCTACGCCGGATCAAGGAGGGGCTCGGCCGCGCCAAAACTGAGTTCGCCTGGCTGTTATCGCTTGACGAAGAGGCATGGACTGGCGATCGCCTGACGTTCCGGGCCGCGGCGCTCGGCCAGCGCGCTTCGGGTTTCATCGACGTCTACGAGGCCGGAGTGCGGCTTGAGGTCACGCTGCCGTGGCTGCTCGCGCGTTTTGCCCACGCCGCCCAGCGCGTGATCGGACAGAAGGGCCAGCTGATGTTGGAAAGGAAATAGGCCACTCTCATCCGCAAACGGCCAACAAAGACTCAATTTCCCAATTCAAGCACCCAATAGCGCCTGCCATTGGCGCCCTCCGCAGAGGCGAGGCCGTAGCTGTTCACGTCCCGGCGCAGCATGTTGGCCCGGTGACGGCCTGATCTCGCCCACATGCGGATGACACAGTCTTCCGTCGCGCATCCGAACGCGACGTTCTCAGCGGCCGAGCCCTTCTTGACCGACACGCGTTGGCGGAAACCGGCGTGATCGAGACGTTGGCGATCGGCGAGCGCGTGCGCGTGACTATAAGCAGCGCTCGCAAGCATCCCGCTTACCGACAGGGGAGGAAGGCCGTGCTGTGCGCGAAAGGAATTCAGATCGAGCGCAATACCCGGGATCGTAAGGACCGTGCACACAAGTCCTGCAACGACAACTGTGAAGAAATCGCGCCTCATTTTGAATCGGGACAGATTTCGGAGCACCTGTGAAAGAGAACTACCTGCCTTCATAATTCGGCTTCAACCCGCCCCGCGAACAGGAAGAACTACCGAAAAATGCATCTTTCGCAATGTTAGTCGCATTCCTCAGTTAAATCAGATGCTTGTGTAAGCCTCAAAGTGCCTATTTGTGGCCTGGGGAGACGATAGGGCGGAACTATAACCGTATCACCTATCAAACTTGGGGTGGCGCGACAGACAATTGGTCGCGCTGTTTTGAATGGCCGCCAAGCAATTTGGCAAGATTTCTGCTAAAAAGCACCGGCGCACTATGGGTTTGTCTGCGCCAGGTATCCGATGGCTGCTTTTTCGTTGCGTGACACTAATCTGCTGTCGGATCTTCCCGAACGGCTTGCGTCTGCGCTTCTCGCAAATGCCAAGCCGGTCAAATTGGCGGCCGACGAAGTTCTTTTTCTGAGCGGCGACCCGGGTGACGGCTTCTATCGACTCAATGAAGGCCTGCTCAAAGTGAGCATGGTCTCGCCCAAGGGCGCCGAGCGCATCCTAGCGATTTTAGGGCCCGGCTCGATCGTCGGCGACATGGCAGTAATTGATGGACGTCCCAGATCCGCGTCGGTTTCGGCGCTGCGCGATTGCAAGCTGAGTTTCGTCAGCCGTTCTGCATTTGAAACAGTCGCCGCAAAAAACCCTGAGGTTTACAAGCATCTTCTCGGTCTGCTGGCAGCCCGGCTGCGCGACACCGACCAGGTCGTCGCAGCCGGAACGTTCCTGCCGGTCAAAGGCCGAGTTGCGCGGGCGATGCTCGATCTGGCCAGTGCCTTCGGCAACGACGTCGGCGGCGGCCGCATCGTGATCCGTCAGAAATTGAGCCAGAGCGATGTAGCCGCCATGGCCGGCATCGCCCGTGAAAATGTCAGCCGCATTCTTAACGAGTGGATGCGATTAAAAACGATCACGCGCCTTGCGGGCTACTACTGCATTGAGAGCGCATCGAAACTCGAAAAAGAACTTAAACTTTAGGGTTTTGCTGCATTTTGAGGCTGCCTTCATGTCGGACGAAGTCATCGGCTTTAACTTTCTCGCCGAATCCAAGGTGCCTGTGTGGTATCTCAAGCCCGGCGAGACGATTTTCAAGGAAGGTGATATCGCGAAAGAACTTTACGTGATCCAGAGTGGGCAGGTCGAAATTCAACTTGGCAATCGCCTGCTTGATACGCTGCAACCCAACGATCTCTTCGGCGAGATGGCGCTCATTGACGGTGCGTCCCGTAGTGCGACCGCCGTTGCGAAAACCGACGTTGCGCTTGTCACGATGTCGAAAAAAGACTTCCTGGCACTCGTCGGTCGGGCACCCAGCTTTGCTCTCGATATTATGGGCATGTTGGCCCGCCGGCTGCGTGCCGCGAACAGGGCGATCTGACCCCGGTACAAAAAGCGCCAATTTGTGATGGCCGTCACACCGACGTCTTGGCCGGTGCCCTAGTGTCATCAGTCAAGGGAGCAGTTGCTCCCGCAGTATTCAGGGCAGGCAACCGTGCGCAAAACCATCATCCTTGCGATTGCTACCATGCTCCTCGCGGGCGTCACGGTGGTTACCGGCCTGGTCCGCACCTTCCATGGTCCCATCACCACATTTTCGGCGAACCCGATGGTTGATCCCCAAGCCATCGGCAGCCTGACGGCCAGAGTTTTCAACATGGTCTGACCGTCAATTGGCCTGCCTCCCGCCCCGGGGGGCAGGCCACGGATTACTCGAACCTCCAAACTTGGAAGCGGCCTCATAGGAGGCCGCTTTTTTCTTGCCGGGCGATTTCCAAAAGCGCGTTTTTGTGACGCGGATCACAAGCGCTGATCACCGGGGCCCATAGTTTGATTGGTGCCGGAACCCGTTTGTCTCCGGCAGCACAGGGGAAAACCCCGGGCGAAAATAAAGCGAACACTGTCATGGTCCGTACCGCGATTATCTTCGTGACGGCATCGTTCGTTCTGTTTGGGGCGTGGACCGTCAATCTCGTCAGCTATTATCCGGCAAACGATTTAAATCCGCTCGCGCCGCCAAGCACCAACATTGGCCGGAAGTAAATTTCTTGCCGTAAGGGTCTAGCCCACCCTTTCGAAGGCAAGACTGTCTGCGTGAGTGGGCGAAAGGAGTTTACGCTCGAACTCCGCCGCTGGCATCGGGCGGCCAAAAAAGTAACCTTGCCCTTGTTTGCATCCCATCCGCGCTAGCAAGTTGGCCGTG
>Ga0187777_10001452_pt1 | contig 15409 bp, 14 predicted proteins | sample 1015_Q2_SP5_10_M_FD_132416 | JGI IMG/M metagenome (GOLD analysis project Ga0187777, IMG submission 132416) | Tropical peat soil microbial communities from peatlands in Department of Meta, Colombia - 1015_Q2_SP5_10_MG | ecosystem: Environmental > Terrestrial > Soil > Wetlands > Peat | place... | reverse complement strand
TGTTGAAACTGAGGCCGATAACTCATCTTAGTTGCGACCTCCGCCGGCTACCTTAGGCGTAAAATAGGCATCGACCGCCTGCACCAGTGCCTGCGCTGTCCGGGTGCGCCAGGTTGCTGACATGAGTTGCTTGAGGTCGTCCTTGGTCGACATATAACCAAGCTCCACAAGGATTGACGGCACATCCGGCGCGGTCAGAACCTTGAAGCCTGCCGACTTGAGCGGATGCTTGTGAAGTCGTGCGGCGGCTTTGAGTTCGCCAACAACAGTCCGCGCGAATTGCATGGAGAAGGTTTTGGTCTCACGTTGCGCCAGATCGACCAAAATATTGGCGACGTCATCGGGCTCGGTTGTGAGGTCGACACCAGCGATGACGTCAGCCTTGTTTTCCGCTTCGGCCAGCCGTGCAGCCTCCGCATCGGATGCATTTTCCGACAGCGTATAGACTGTTGCGCCCTCGGCCTGACCTTCGTTGCGCGGCAAGGCATCAGCATGTACTGAAATAAAGAGCGCAGCGTTGCGCGTACGTGCAAAACGGACACGCTCGCCGAGAGGAATGAACGTGTCGTCGGTACGCGTCATCGCGACGCGATATTTGCCCCCACTCTCGAGCTTCTCACGTAGCATCTGCGTAAAGACCAGCACCACGTCTTTTTCAAGCTCCCCACCCGCCCCTTTGGTCCCGTTGTCGATGCCGCCGTGCCCAGGGTCGAGCACGACCAGAGGCCGCGCATCACCATCCGCTTTAGGCGGGGGCTCACTCGGCTTGGCGTTCGTGCTCGGCGCGGAACGGTTCGCAAGCGCAATGTTGCGCAGGAAGCTGGCGCGATCGATGGGGGTAAGATCGAGCACCAGCCGTGCCGGCTGGCCCTCGGCCGCGTCCAGCACAAACGATTTTTCGACGCGCACCGGCCCCTTCGTGTCGAGCACGATTCGCGAGCCGCCCTGCATGATCAGTCCGTAGCGGAAGGCCTTTACCAGGCCGCGGCTTTGCTCGGACGCCTTGGCAGGTAGCTTGAACGTGACCTGCGGAAGATCGACGACCACTCGATAGGGATCGGCAAGCGTAAAGGCAGCAAGATCGACCTTGCGATTCAAGTCGACGACAACGCGAGTCTGCTTGTCGTCGCCCCCAATACGCATATCGGTCGCAACCAACGGCGATTCTGTAGCCGCGAGCAGCTGCGCAGGGACTGTGCAGCACAGCAGCGCAGAGGCAAGCGTGCCGACGAAGGTGATCGTGCGGAGTGTCACGAATCCAGACCCTTTGAGGCCCCTTTTTTAACCTATTAATAGCTGCTTCGGTTAACGGAACTTGAGCAAGAGCGCGATTCCGGGCGTCAGTGTGGCCGAAACGCAAAGCTTCCCTTGCCAGCATTGTTTCAGGGCCGTATGTAGGAGTTACTGACGGTTAGAGTTCCGGTTGTGCCGCGTTCGGGCACCGGCGCGCTTAGGTCCTGTACCGCCCCTCGAGGAGCTCGGCGGACGGCCAAGCGAAACGAGCCGAAACCCTTGTGAAGGACACCCGGATCAGCGCTCGGCCACATGGGTCGTTCGCCACCTGACCGTAAGTGACGAGAAACCTCGGCTGGCGCCTATAGGCGCGGCCGCAGCGCTACGGGTCGCGAGTTTCATGCTGCCACTGACGCAGCAAAGGAATTTTGAGGTTCACCGCCCGCTCACCGCCATTGTGACGGTGCGCGCAGGTGCGGACCTCGCCCGCGCGGCTCATCCCTTCCACACCAATCAGACCGGCTTCCCGCTGCATCGTCTTGCGCTGTCGTTATCGCGCGAGCGTGCGGGAATTGCTGGCTCAGTGAGATTTTCCAATGGCCGACAAAATGCTGATCGACGCGACCCACCCGGAGGAGACCCGGGTCGTGGTGCTACGCGGCAATCGCGTCGAAGAATTCGATTTCGAGAGCGCCAACCGCAAGCAGCTTCGCGGTAATATCTATCTCGCCAAAGTGACGCGCGTTGAACCGTCCTTGCAGGCGGCTTTCGTCGATTACGGCGGCAACCGTCACGGATTTTTGGCGTTTTCGGAAATCCATCCCGATTATTATCAAATTCCGGTCGCCGACCGGCAGGCTCTAATCGCGCAGGAAGAGCGCGACCAACGTGCCGCCGACGCGGAGGCCGACAATCGCGCCGGCAGGCGCGGTCGCCATCGCGGCGCGGGTCGTAGACGCGGCCACGATGTGATGCGAAGCGAACCACTTCCGGCAGCGGATGTCCCGCAAGATTCCACCGACGTTCCGGCGAATGAAATGGGCATGGGGTCGCCCCTGCCCGGCGAGATCGCCGAAATCGCCAGCGATATGCCGGCGACGGAAGCGACTTCCTCAGAGCTGGTCGCCGAAGAGCGCGCCAACGACGCCAGTGAAATAGCCGCGAACGAAGAACCCGCTCCCTTCGAGACAAACGATCAACCGGTCGGGTCAACGACCGAACCCGAAGGGTCATTAACGGACACCGACGGCGCATTTACTTCCGACGCTACCGAAGCCGAATATTCCACATCCGCTGCCGAGACTGCTTCCGGCCAGGACGCGGGAGGCAATGGCGCAGGCGAGGAGCATGTGGAGGAGGAAGCGGTTGAGTCGGTCGGCGGTGCCGATGCGCTTGAAGAGGTGCAGGAACGACTGCCCCGCTTCCGCCGCCAATACAAGATTCAGGAAGTGATCAAGCGCCGGCAAGTGATGCTGGTGCAGGTCGTGAAAGAAGAGCGCGGCACCAAAGGCGCCGCCCTGACCACTTACCTGTCGCTCGCCGGCCGCTATTCAGTGTTGATGCCCAACACCGCTCGCGGCGGCGGAATTTCACGTAAGATCACATCCGCCGAAGATCGCTCAAGGCTGAAAGAAATCGCTCAAGAGCTGGAAGTGCCGGAAGGCATGGGCGTGATTTTGCGCACTGCGGGCGCCAGCCGAACCAAGACGGAAGTGAAACGGGACTTCGAATATCTGTTGCGCCTGTGGGAAACGGTGCGCGACCTCACGCTCAAGTCGACCGCCCCAAAGCTGGTTTACGAGGAAGGCTCGCTCACCAAGCGTTCGATCCGCGATCTTTACGGCAAAGACATCGAAGAAATCATCGTTTCAGGCGAGGAAGGCTTCAGGGAAGCACGCGACTTCATGCGCATGCTGATGCCGAGCCACGCCAAATACGTAAAGCAGTACAAAGATACGCAGCCGATGTTCACCCGTTATGGGATTGAAAGTCAGCTCGACGCCATGTTCTCGCCTGTGGTGCAACTGCGGTCGGGCGGGTACATCGTGATCAATCAGGCCGAGGCTTTGGTCGCAATCGACGTAAACTCAGGCCGCGCTACGCGCGAACACCACATTGAGGACACAGCGCTAAAAACAAACTGCGAAGCGGCGGAGGAAATCGCCCGGCAACTGCGGCTACGCGATCTAGCCGGCCTCATTGTCATTGATTTCATCGACATGGATGAGGGCCGCAACAATCGCACGGTTGAGCGGCGTCTCAAGGAAGCTCTCAAACACGATCGCGCGCGCATTCAGGTCGGACGCATCTCGCACTTTGGCCTGCTGGAAATGTCGCGCCAGCGCATCCGCACCTCGGTGCTGGAAAGCTCGACCGAGAAATGCCCCGTCTGCGGAGGCAGCGGTCACGTACGCTCGGTATCATCGGTAGCGCTGCAATTGCTGCGCGCCATTGAGGAAATGCTGATCAAAGGCGCCACGCACAATCTGATTGTGCGCACCCGCGCCGAAGTCGCGCTTTACGTGCTCAACCACAAACGCGCACACCTGCGAGCGCTTGAGGAGCGTTTCCGCATCGTGATTACAGTGTCGGCCGACCCGGCAGTGACGGGGCAGCAGTCATACGTGATCGATCGCGGCGAACAGGTGCACACGCCGGAAGCCGCGCGCAACCTCGCAGCCCAGCAACCGCAACTGATCTCCCCGGTCGAAGAGACCGATGAAGAGAGCGTTGAACCTGGCGAAGAGACCGAAGAACCGGAATTCGTGGAGGCGGAATCAGAAATTCCGGCCGAAACCGGACGCGAAGGTGGTCGTCGGCGGCGGCGGCGGCGCGGACGTGGTGGCCGCGGCCGCCACGGTGAACCGCGCGAAGGAGCGCAACAGGTCTTCACCCGTGACACTGTCGCCGAGCATGCAATCGCCCACGAGGATCACGATGCCGGCTCGGCTGAAGAGAACGGCCATGGCCAGCCGCAGCAACGCGGCGAAGGCGGCTCGTTTGGCGAAGGCGAACCCCGCGAAGGGCGACGTCGCCGGCGCCGCGGCCGGCGGGGTGGCCGCCGTAACAGGCAGCGGAACGGCGAGACGCCTTTCAGGTCGGGCGACAACGGGCCTGAACCGGAATTGCATCAGGCTGTAGAGGATTTGGACCGACCGCCAAGCTACGAGAGCGCGCCCGCTTATTCACCGCCCGCTGAAGAACGACCTGCCCCGCCGCAGTCTGTCGCCTCGGAGCAGCCTCGTCGACGCTCGACAATCCGGGAGCCAGCATCTTCCGGCGGGGAGAATGCACCCAGTCCAGCCTCCGCACCGGTGGTCTCCAGCACCGGCTCCGAGGAATCCGCGCCCAAACGCGGCTGGTGGGGCAAGCGTTTGCTCGGCGACAAGGGCTGACACATCCGCGCCATGCTATCCCAGGCCTATCATGAGAAAAGGAACCGACCCGATGCTGCGAAACATGGCCATTGCCTTCATCTCCGTCATGCTCCTGACGTCGCCCGCCGCAGCCGTCACCTCTCAGGAGAAGATGGAAACCTGCAAGGTTGGCGCCGATAGCCAACAGCTCCAGGGCACCAAACGCACCGCCTTTATCAAGAAGTGCATGGCGGGCGGCAACTACGAGCCGCCAGCACGCAAGAACGCCAAGCCTGCTCCGAAACCGCAATAATCAATCGAAACAAGCGGTCAGGCGGCGCGCGCCGCCGGCCGCTCGAGTGGCGTCACATCGAACTCGCGCAGCACGCCGCGGCGCAAGACGTCGATACGGATTTGCCTGCCGATCCGTTCGCTATTCAGCAACCGGATGAGATCGTCTACCCCGGTCACGTTGTCGCCGTCGGCACGCACGACAGTATCGAGGGTCATCAGTCCTGCACGTGCGGCCGGTCCGTCAGGTTCGAGCGCGGTGATCATCGCCCCGGAGCTGTTCTCGACGTCGGCCGCGCGCGCGTGACGGCGCGGCACAGCCGTGGTTTGCGCCGAGACGCCGATATAGGCGCGTCGTACCCGACCGTGCTGGATCAGTTCGCTCAGCACGAATTGCGCGGTGTTGCTGGCAACCGCAAAGCAGATTCCCTGTGCCCCCATGATGACGGCGGTGTTAATCCCGATGACTTCGCCGCGGGAAGAGACCAATGGCCCGCCGGAATTGCCGGGATTGAGGGCCGCGTCGGTCTGGATCACGTCTTCGATTAGCCGGCCGTTGCGTGACCGCAAGGAACGACCGAGCGCAGAGATGACGCCCGCGGTAACCGTCGACTCGAAGCCGAGCGGATTGCCGATCGCGACCACGAGCTGGCCGCGTTTGAGCTTTTTGGAATCGCCAAATGCTGCGCTGGGCAGGTCGCGTACCGAGCCGGCGCGCAGCAGCGCCAGGTCCGTGTCTAGGTCCTCACCGAGGCTTCGCGCTTCCATGAGGCGGCCCTCGGCATCTTGCAATCTTATCTCTTTGGCGCCTTCGACGACGTGGCAATTGGTCAGCACAAGACCATCCGGTGTTATGACAACACCGGAGCCGACCCCACCGGGTCTGCCATTTTTGTTGCGGACCTCAACGCGCACCACGGCCGGGCCGACGGCGTCGGCTACGGCTGTCACTGCGCGAGAATAGGCATCGAGGATTTCAGTATCGGGAGCGGACGTAGCCGCCGCCCCATCGATGTCCCTGATATCGGGCGACGTTGTAAAATCGAGCATTGGGATTTCGGGTGTTGCGACGTCAACGCATGTATGGACGGATCGGCCGAAATGGAAGTCCCGCCGCGATTTCCCGGCAATTCGCTCAAATTGAAATAATTCTTTCAGGTTTCTTCAAACTGCTTGGGTTAAATTTACGAACAAACTGAACGTGTTAAAGCAATCCAAGACGGGACGGACATGTCCACCGACCGCATCAAGGCAAAGCAGCGCCGCGCCAAAGCCAAGGCAAACGCGGCGGAAACCCGTCGCGGCGCCATTGTCGCGGTCGGATTGATGACCATTTTCATGCTGGCGATTTTTGTCAGCGTTAGCTCGTATTTTTCTCCCGAGCGTCAGCCTAACAGCGTCGTATCGAAGATCGCGCCGCTGACGAATTCGCCCGGCGGCGAAGTGGCTCACCGCGAAGCAGCTATCGTGGTCGAGACCGATAGAAAGGGCCGTTGCGAGGAACGCCGCTTTGACAATCGCAGCGGAAAAATCGTGTCCTCGATCTTCGTTGATTGCGACGCGCGGCTTGCGGACGAGCGGGACACGGCGCCGTCGGAAAACATGAGCGCACAGCGGTTGAAGGGGATACTTGGCGCGTTCAAGAAGTGACGCACGACGCTCCCGCGAGAGTGGGATGAAGCAAAATCACCGCTTCAGCCAGGTTCCGATGCGCTCCACCGCCTGGTGCATCTCGGCGGACGACCCGGCGTAGCAAAAACGAAGAAAATGCTTCCCGTCGACCGGATCGAAATCGATGCCCGGCGTTGCCGCAACGTTCGCTTCGCTCAGCATCCGTTTTGCGAAATCCAGACTATCATCGGAGAAGCCCGAAATATTTGCGTAGAGGTAGAACGCGCCGTCGACAGGCAGAAACTTATCGAGCCCGGCCTTCGGCAGGCCTTCGGTAAGAATGCGGCGGTTTTCCTCATAGCCATGCTTGACCGCTTCCATTTCCTCACGCCCATCGAAGGCGGCCTCGGCAGCAACTTGCGCCAGGGTCGGCACTGAAATGGCGAGATTGCCCTGCAGCCGTTCGACCGTGCGCACAAGGACATCCGGAACGACCATCCAGCCAATGCGCCACCCAGTCATGCAGAAATATTTCGAGAATGAATTGATGACCAAAGCGCGATCGGAAACATTGGCGGCGGTTTCCGCCGCAAAAGCATAGTCGAGACCATGATAGATTTCGTCCGAAATGACCCGAATGCCTTCCGCCTCTGCCACAGCGATAAGCCGCGATAGCGCATCCGCATCCATCATTGTGCCGGTCGGATTGGCAGGGCTTGCTATGACGACACCTTTGAGCGGGCTGCGTCGGTGAGCGGCAACAAGAGCTTTGGCGGATAACGCCCAGCGCGTCTCGGCCGACGTGTCGATCAGCACCGGCGCACAGCCGAGCGCGCTGAGGATGTGCCTATAGGGTGGATAGCCGGGATTGGCCAGGGCGACCCGATCGCCGGGTTCGAACAGCGAGAGAAAAGCCAGAATGAAACCACCGGACGACCCTGTTGTGACGACCACGCGCGCCGGATCGAGATTGAGATCGTAGGCGTCTTTGTAGTGACGGGCGATGCGCGCGCGCAGGGATGGAATGCCAAGCGTTTCCGTGTAGCCGATACGGCCATGCGCGAGCGCGGTCTGCGCGGCCTTGATCGCCGTTGCAGGCGCCGGTGCCGCCGGTTGACCCACTTCCATATGGATGACGTGAGCGCCTTGCGCCTCGCGCTGCGCCGCTGCCGCCATTACGTCCATGACAATAAACGGCGGTACATCGCTGCGTTTGGACGGGGTCAGGAGCTGTTTTGCCGCTTCAAGCATGAATTTTGGCCCATCTGAGGCCGAACCCCCGCCCCGCTGTTGCCGTATTCAACGGATTGCTTGCGGACAGCGCTTTCATGACCCAGTCGTGATCGCAAGGTTCGTTGACCGCCCGGGGGCGCGTCACTAGTTTCACGCCCAATTTGATGGCGCACATCGGCATGTCCTTGGAAGGCACACCTATCAGGGCGCGGCACAGGGCGCCAGCAGCCCGGGCGGTTGCATTTTTGACCGCTATTGCGGTCGCGGCTGCGGGTGGCGGACCCGTTTCAACGCCGGCGCGCGCGCAGGATCCGGCGCTACGCGGCCTGCCCATTATCCGTGATGCCGAAATCGAGCAGCTGCTGAGAGATTATGCGCAGCCGATCCTGCGTGCGGCGGGACTCGCTCAGCAGAATGTGCGAGTCGTCGTGCTCGGCGACCGCTCGTTTAATGCCTTCGTCATGGATGGGCGTCATATCTTCGTCAACGCCGGCGCATTGTTCGATGCCAAGACGCCGAATGAAATCATTGGCGTGTTCGCGCACGAAACGGGGCATCTCGCAGGCGGCCACCTACAGCGCTTGCGCGAACAGCTTGCAGCGGCGCAGACAGCGTCGATCGTGGCACTGCTCGCGGGAATTGGCGCGACTGTCGCCGGGGCCAAGTCGGGAGCCAGCGGCGACATTGGCGCTGCCGCGATTATGGCGCCGCAGTCGGCCATCATGCGTTCGCTCCTGTCCTATGTGCGGACCCAGGAAGACCAGGCCGACCATGCCGGCGTGAAATTCCTCAACGCCACCGGCCAGTCGCCTCGCGGCATGGTCGATTTGTTTAAACGTCTCAGCAACGAAGTGTTGTTCAATTCGAAGTACATTGATCCTTATATGCAGACCCACCCTATGCCCGCAGATCGTGTTGCCGCGCTGGAGACCCTGGCGAGAAGCAGCCCTTACTGGGAGCGCAAGGATCCACCCGAGCTGCAATCGCGTCATGATCTGATGCGCGCCAAACTGTCCGGCTTCATGGAGCGCGCGGACACAGTTGCGCGCCGTTACCCGCCGAGCGACCAGAGCCTGCCGGCACGCTATGCCCGCGCGATTTCAACTTTTCGTAACTCCGGATTGCAGCAGGCAATCCACCAGATTGACGGACTCATCCAGGCCCAGCCGCACAATCCGTATTTCTACGAACTCAAAGGTCAAGCGCTTCTCGAAGGCGGGCATCCAGCCGAGGCGATTGCGCCGCTGCGTCAAGCCGTGCAACTCTCGCACAACACGCCGTTGATCGAAATTATGCTGGCGCAAGCGCTCAACGCCACCAACAATCCGAAACTCGCCGAGGAAGCGGTCACGCTGCTGCGCGCGGCGATCCCCCGCGAGCCTGACTCTCCGGACGCCTATTCGCAGCTGGCCATGGCTTATGGCCGCAAAGGCGACCTGGCCAACGCCGATCTCGCCTCCGCACAAGCCGCGTTTTCGCGTGGTGATCTCAAGACCGCGCGCCAGCTTGCCTCGCGCGCAAAGACTCGCCTACCTATCGGCTCTCCTGCTTGGGTGCGTGCCGACGATATTGTCAACGTTAAACCGCCGAACATCAAAGCCGGCGTCCAATAGCGACAAAAGGACCAAAAACTATGAAATTGATTTCGCGCTCCCTGGCACCGGCATTTGCGGCAATGCTGGCGATCGCCGTACCGCAGGCATCGCATGCCGCCGACGAGCTTAGCGCAGGACAGCGCACGCAAGTCGAGCGCCTTATCCGTGATTACATCCTCGAACATCCGGAACTCATTCAGGATGCAATGGCCGAACTTGAGAAGCGGCAAGCCGCGGCCGACGCCGAAAAGCACAAGGCCGCCGTCAAGAAATATTCAGAGGCGCTGTTTAGCTCACCGCGCCAGGTGGTGCTCGGAAATCCAACCGGCAACGTAACGTTTGTCGAATTCTTCGACTACAACTGTGGCTACTGCAAACGTGCCATGAACGACATGCTGACGCTGCTAAAGGATGATCCCAAGCTTAAGGTCGTCCTCAAGGAATTCCCCGTCCTGGGGCCGGGTTCGCTCGAGGCTGCGCAAGTTGCGGTCGCTGTCCGCATGCAGGACAAGACCGGTAAGAAATATCTGGAATTTCACCAGAAGCTGCTCAGCGGCCGCGGTCAGGCCGATCGTGCGCGCGCGCTTGCGGTTGCCAAGGATATCGGCCTCGACATGACGCGGCTCGACAAGGACATGACGAGCCCTGAGGTGAAAGAGACTCTGCAGGAGAGCATGAAGCTCGCCGAGGCGCTCGGTCTCAACGGCACACCAAGCTACGTGATCGGCGACAATGTGGTAGTCGGCGCGGTTGGCCTTGATGCGCTGCGGGAAAAAGTAAATACGTCGCGCTGCGGCAAACCGAGTTGCTGAGGACCGCGACTCGCTGAAAAAATCATCGGCCGCCGCGGCGCGCAACCGTCCGGTGGCCGATTTTGTAAAAAGAACAGGCGTTTTTCGACTGGATCGCGCGTTACGGAACCAAGTTCCGCCGGGGCGGTTGTTGCGCGCATGTACACATTCGGGATGGAAGAGGAGTACTTCCTGTTCGACAAGGCGACGCGCCATGCGGTGCGGCGCGCGAACCGGAAATTCCTTTCGCGCGCGCAAAAACAGCTCGGCGATCATGTGATGACCGAAATGCTGCAGTCGCAGCTTGAGGTCGCTACGCCGCCCTGTAACAGCATGGACGAAGCGCTCGAACACCTTGCGCACTACCGCCGCACGCTTGGGGAGGCTGCGGCCGAGAACAAGCTTGGCCTGGCCGCTATGGGCACCTTCCCGCTGGCGTTTTGGCCGGAGCAGACCGTTACGCCAAAAGCCCGATACGGCGCGATAATGGACGATCTTCAGATGATAGGTTACCGCAACATGCTTTGCGGAATGCATGTACATGTGGCGGTGCCGGACGTTGACACGCGCATCAACCTGCTCATGCGGGTGACTCCCTATCTTCCCTTGTTGCTTGCACTCTCCACCTCGTCACCCTTCTGGCAAGGACATCTCACCGGCCTGGTCGGCTATCGTCTCGCCGCATATGACGAACTTCCGCGCACAGGCTTGCCCGAACTGTTTCGCACTAACGATGACTATCGCGAGTATGTCGCAGCGCTGACCTTGGCCAAGATCATTCCCGACGCGAGCTACATCTGGTGGGCGATCCGCCCGTCGCTCAACAACCCGACCATAGAACTGCGCATTGCCGACAGCTGCACGCGCCTCGATGACGCCATCGCCATTGCCGCGCTGTTTCGTTGTCTTGTCCGTGCGCTCGATCGCGACCGCGCGCTCAACGCCGGATTTGATCGTGTCGGCCGCGCCATTACGCAGGAGAACAAGTGGCACGCCCAGCGTTACGGTATCGGCGCCACTTTTGTTGAACCGTTCTCGCGTTCGCCGCTCACCCTGCGGGAATGGCTGGACCAGGTGATCGATTTCATCGCAACGGACGCCACCGCGCTCGGCTGCACCCAACAGATCAAGCATCTCAATACGATTGTCGCGCAAGGCACCAGCGCCAACCGCCAGATCGAGATATTCGGCAAGGCCAAACGAGCCGGCCGGCGGCCCTTAACCGCGCTCAAGGAGGTGATCGATTGGGCAGCGGCGGAGACCCGGGCGCTTCCCGGGCGCCGTGCCGCGTGAACCAATAAGTTCGGGGTTCTCCGGGCTTCCCCTTAACCTCGCGGCCACCTATAAAGCGCAACGGTTTCACGCGCATCGATCGCGCGCGGGGGCGGCAGGAACAAAATGGCAAAGACGATCTACGTCATCAACGGACCCAATATGAACCTGCTCGGGACCCGCGAACCGGAGAAGTACGGCCGCGCTACTCTCGCCGACGTGGAGAAACTGTGTGCCGATACTGCGAAGCGTTTCGGGCTCGAGGTTGTTTGCCGCCAGTCGAACAAAGAAGGCGAGCTGGTCGACTTCATTCAGGAAGCGCATGCCAAAAAGGCGGGAGGCATCGTGCTCAACCCGGCCGGTTACACGACCACTTCGATTGCAATCATGGATGCGCTGCTCGCGGTGCAGGCGACGGTGCCCACAGTCGAAATTCATATAACCAACATCCACCAGCGCGAAACCTTCCGGCACAATTCATATGTCTCGAAGGCGGCAAAAGCCGTGATCGCCGGCTTCGGAATAGACGGTTATGAGCTGGCGATTACCGGCCTTGCCGGCCTGATCGGCGCCAGGAAAAAAGATTGAGTCCGTTATGGCTAAACCGCCGAAGAGCATCGTCGATCACGAACTCATCCACGAGCTGACCCAGCTCCTGGATGAGACCGGCCTCACGGAAATCGAAATCGAACAGGACGGAAAACGCGTACGCGTCGCACGCGGCGCAACAGCCGCATCTGCGCCCGCCGCTGTCCGCCTCGAGTTGGCGAAACCGCAGCCGGCCGCAGAGGGCTCTGGCAGTCCGCTCGATCCATCAAAGCATCCCGGGGTGGTGATTTCGCCGATGGTCGGCACCGCTTATGCGGCTGGCGAGCCCGGCGGCAAGCCCTTCATCGACATCGGCAGCAAAGTCAAAGCCGGCGACACCCTGCTGATCGTGGAAGCGATGAAGACAATGAACCAGATTCCTGCTCCGCGCGGCGGCACCGTGATTCAGATTCTGTTCGAGGACGGCCAGCCGGTCGAGTTCGGCGAGCCGCTGGTGATTATCGAGTGATGCGCAAACGCGCCGTCTTATTCCGTCCTCATCCTGAGGAGGCCGCAAAGCGGCCGTCTCGAAGGATGACGGCCGGCTCATGCTTCGAGACGCGCTCCCGCGGAGCGCCCCTCAGCATGAGGCCGATTCATGTTCGATAAAATACTGATCGCCAACCGCGGTGAAATCGCTCTGCGGGTGCTGCGCGCCTGCAAGGAACTCGGCATCCAGACGGTGGCCGTGCATTCCACCGCCGATGCTGATGCAATGCATGTCCGCTTCGCCGACGAGAGCGTATGCATCGGACCGCCGGCGGCGAAGGACAGTTACCTCAATATCCCTTCGATCTTGTCGGCCTGCGAGATCACCGGCGCCGATGCCGTGCATCCCGGTTACGGATTTTTGTCGGAAAACGCCCGTTTTGCGGAAATCCTCGCCGAGCATGGCGTACAGTTCATCGGCCCCAAGCCCGATCACATCCGTCTGATGGGCGACAAGATCGAGGCCAAGCGAACCGCAAAAAAACTCGGGATTCCTGTGGTACCGGGCTCGGATGGCGCAATCGGCTCCGACGATGAGGCCGCCAACATTGCCAGCGGCATCGGCTATCCGGTTCTGATCAAGGCGTCTGCCGGTGGTGGTGGGCGCGGCATGAAGGTCGTGCGCGCGCAAGCCGAACTATCAACCGCACTCGCGACCGCACGCAGCGAAGCCAGGGCCGCATTCGGCGACGACGCGGTCTATATTGAAAAATACCTGGAGAAACCGCGCCACATTGAAATTCAGGTGCTCGGCGATGGCAATGGCGACGCCATTCATCTCGGCGAGCGCGATTGCTCCCTGCAACGCCGGCATCAGAAAGTATGGGAGGAAGGGCCCTCGCCTGCACTCAATGCCGCCACGCGTGATGCTATCGGCGAAACTGTGGCAAAAGCGATGCGCGAAATCGGTTATCTCGGCGTCGGCACTGTCGAATTCCTCTATGAGGATGGAAAGTTCTATTTCATCGAGATGAATACGCGCATCCAGGTCGAGCATCCGGTGACGGAAATGATCACCGATATCGATCTGATCTTTGAACAGATCCGCGTCGCCGCCGGCAGCGACCTGACGATCCGGCAGGGCGACGTGAAATTCCACGGCCACGCCATCGAGTGCCGCATCAACGCCGAGAACCCGGTATCCTTCCGGCCTTCGCCCGGCAAAATTCTGCACTACCATCCGCCCGGTGGCCTGGGCGTGCGCATCGATTCCGCAGTCTATCAGGGCTACAGCATTCCGCCTTACTACGATTCACTTGTCGGCAAGCTGATCGTGCACGGCAAGACACGCACTGAATGCCTGATGCGATTGAAACGCGCGCTCGACGAAGTAGTCGTCGATGGCATTGATACGACGTTGCCTCTTTTCCGCGCGTTGGTGCGCGAAAAGGACATCATCGATGGCAACTATCACATCCACTGGCTGGAACAGTTCCTCGCCCGCGGCGGCATGGAGCCTTAAGCAGCCGGCGGATTGGCGCCGGTCAGCCGGCTGAGCAATGCGCAGACATCGGCCGGATCGAACGGTTTGGCCATGAACAGCGAGCGCGGCACCAGCGGCGCGATGTCGGAAAGCTTGTAGCGCCCTGAGGAATAGACGATCGGCATTTCGGGACGCATTCTGCGCACGCGTGTTGCGAGTTCGGCGCCGTTCATGCCGCCTGGCAGGTTCACGTCGGTGAACAGGATATCGATCTTGGCGCCGGAATTGATGTATTGGAGCGCCTCATCGGCGCTAGTCACTTCGTGCACGGCAAACCCGGATGCGGTCAGGCAATCCGCGATCATATTGCTGATCAGAACTTCGTCCTCGACAAGCAATACCGAGACCGCCTGCGCAGCCTGGCCCATAGATCCCTCCCCATTTCCATCTGCCCCAGCAAACCAGAGCAAAGGGGCGTCCACCTCGCGGGGAAATTTGCTGCACTTATGGTGTCAAAAAGGTTAAAAAACAGGGACCGGCGCTACCTCTCCTGTCGTCCCTTCGGTGATGATACGAATCAGCCATGGCGAACCGCGAGAACACGTTCATCGAGATCACGCCGGAAGTGCTGCTCAAGGCCTATGCCTGCGGCATCTTCCCCATGGCGGAAAGCGCGGACGATCCGGCACTTTATTGGATCGAACCGGATATGCGCGGGATCGTCCCGCTCGAAGGATTCCACGTGCCCGCGCGGCTCGCCCGCACGGTGCGCGCGACGCGATGGACCGTCAAAGTTGATTGCGATTTTGATGCGGTGATCGAGGGCTGCGCCGAGCCCAAGCAGGACCGCGCCCGCACCTGGATCAATACGCGCATCCGGCGAATCTACCATGCACTGTTCGAGCGCGGTAACTGTCACACGGTTGAGGTCTATGACGGTGAGCAGCTGCTTGGCGGGCTCTATGGCGTTTCGCTCGGCCGCGCTTTCTTCGGCGAAAGCATGTTTCACCGTGAGCGCGATGCCTCAAAGATTGCTCTGGTGCATTTGATCGCGCGCCTCAGAATAGGAGGCTACCGCCTGCTCGACACCCAATACGTCACCGAGCACCTGAAAACATTGGGCGCCGTCGAGGTGCCGAAACGGCGCTACCACCGTCTGCTTGAAGACGCGCTGACCGGTGAAGCGGATTTCACGGCATTGCCGCTAGAGCGCAGCCTCAGCGGCGCCGAGGCGCTGGCAATTATCAACGGCGCGGGATAACGCGTCACCTCGGTGGTGGTAGTACGAAGCCTGGCTGTTGCGCGCGCGGTTGCAGGGCCGGCGGAGCTGGCGGTGGCGGTGATGCGCGGCGAGCCGGTGGGTTGCGGCTGGGCTGGTTCGGTGCCTCGGCAGGCGCTTCTGCCACAGTCGGGCTCTGCCCACCTTTGCAGTCGGTGACCCACACGTCATAGATCGGATGCTCGACAGCGTGCAGGCCCGGGCTCGCCGCAAACATCCAGCCAGTGAAGATGCGTTTGATCTCGCTT
>Ga0187777_10001450_pt1 | contig 15411 bp, 12 predicted proteins | sample 1015_Q2_SP5_10_M_FD_132416 | JGI IMG/M metagenome (GOLD analysis project Ga0187777, IMG submission 132416) | Tropical peat soil microbial communities from peatlands in Department of Meta, Colombia - 1015_Q2_SP5_10_MG | ecosystem: Environmental > Terrestrial > Soil > Wetlands > Peat | place... | reverse complement strand
TGAGGACCAGGCTCCGGACGAAAAAGGAAAAATGGAGACGCGGACGGTATTGCGGCTTCATCCGCGCATCGCGCCAGTCAAATGCGCGGTCTTCCCGCTGTTGAAAAACAAAGAGCCGCTGGTCGCGAAAGCGAAGGAGATTATCAGCATTCTCTGCCAGCATATGTTCGTTTTCTACGACGAATCGGGCGCGATCGGTCGACGTTATCGACGTCAGGACGAGATCGGCACGCCATTTGGCGTGACGGTCGATTTCGAAACGCTTGGTGAAAAAGATCCGGCGCTGAAGGACACGGTCACTCTCCGCGAACGCGATTCGATGAAGCAGGAGAGAGTCGCGATTAAGGATCTGCCGGCGGTTCTGATTTCTCGGACCAGTTGAATGGATCTCGCGCAGTTTCGCGAATATTGCCTGAGCAGGCAGGGTGCGACCGAAGAGACACCCTTCGGCCCGGACACACTGGTGTTCAAAGTAGGCGGCAAGATTTTTGCGATTGCGCCTCTCGATGAAGTTCCAGCGCGAGCGAATTTAAAATGCAACCCCGATCTCGCGCTGGAGCTACGTGACCGTTACGAACAAGTGCGCCCGGGTTACCACATGAACAAGAAGCATTGGAACACGATCGAAATCGAAACCGGAATCCCCGAAGCGGAGATTCGGAAAATGATCGATCATTCCTATCAGCTGGTGGCGAAAAACGTGGAGCGGCCTCTGCGAAGGCGATGAACGCGCTACGGAGAGCCCGTTCCACCTGTCGGCCATTGATTTCCCTTCATTGCCCGCCACCATCCAAGCGCGTGCAATTGCCGATAGCGCAACGCCAACTCTTTGCCATTAACGCCCGTGACCGCCTGGCCGCGGAGATCTTCAACGTGATTTGGTTGTTTGATTTTTAGAATAAAATTCGGGCCCATGACGGCGTTACACCCAAAAGCAATTTGCGGTTGCGAGCGATCGAGCAGATCCCGACCGAATGCGTGATAACTGAACCCCGCAGGTGCCGCGAGATTGATCAAGGTGGGCACGATATCGAGATGACTTCCGGCAAGCGTCGCCGGCCGCTGAACATTCTCGAGCGCTTTGGGACCGTGAATCACTAACGGCACGGCAAATTCTTCATAAAGGGTGTGGGTCGGCCTCGCCGAAACGTACTGCTTGCGTGAGTAATGGTCGCCGGTAATCGCGAACAGCGGACGCTCCAGTTTTTGTTCGCCCTCCGCGACGAAGTCGGCAACGCATTTGTCGGAGTACCATAGGTGTCCCAGAATTTGGATTTGGCGCTGAGATAGACCGGATGAGATCGGACTCGCTTTCAACGGTTTAGAGTCGAACCCCTTCTTTTCCACGTCGACGCTGAACGGCGGATGGTACGATGTGCTCATGATGACATCGAAAGTTGGCTCCGACCCCGTATGCTCGAGGACAAACCGAAATAAGTCTTCGTCGTCAACTCCCCACTCATTGCCGGCAGATCGAGGACTCATCTGATCGCCGCCAAACGCTTCTTCAAATCCCTGTTCCCGGCAAAATTCGCCAATGCGTTCCCAGCTCAGGAATCCGCCGTAGAAAAAACGTGTCCGATAGCCAAGCTGCTTAAAAATCGGCGCGGCCGCAGTCGGCAATCCTTTTCGCACCACTGGCTGATAGTTGACCAGCACTCCGGAATACGGGAGCCCCGTCATTAGTACTCCCAAACATCCAATCGTGCTCGCCCCCGAGGAGACAAAAGCGTGAACGTGAATTCCTTCGTCGCCGAGTGCGCGCACCCGGTCTGTTAAATGCAGTCCCGCGTAATCGGGCTGCATCGCCCACGCGTCATAGCTCTCCATCACAACGATGAAAATGTGCGTGGGAGGCGAACCCGCATTTCCGGGGGCGACGCGCTCGAGGCAGTTGTCCAAAGTCGAGACATTCTTCGCCTGAGGAAATACTGCCGCAGCAGCCGCGCGAAGGTCGCCGTTGGGAAGAAACGTTCGAAATCCCGCGGCCTTTAACATGTTCCGCTCCTCCCCAATCGCGTAACGCAGGGCGAAGAACGGATTGAGCACTATTTTATTCAAAAACACGTCCCCGGTGGCGCCGGCGTTCTTTACGCTGATCAGTGTGTGCTCCGGCCAAACCCGCAGGCCAACGAGCATCCAAACTGTCACCAGGATAAAAATGGTGGCTTTGGCAAATTTCGTTCCCAGAAAAGCGGGAACGCGAGCGGATTCCGCAATCCGAAACAATTTACCAAGGAGCCATACACTAACGGTCACACTTGCCGCGGCTCCCAGGATCAGGAGCACGATTGGATAACTTTTCCAAATGGTAGTCAGGATCGCCCGCCAATCGTCGTAGATCAGCCCGAAGATCCAATGATTAAACTGGTCGCCGTACTCCGCGAAATAACCAACGTCGGTAATGAAAACAAGCGCACAGAGTATCAGAGTGGCTACAACCAGAAATCGCCGGATCCGTTGCGGCCATGCCCCGAGCGGGTACAGGAAACTGGCCAGGGTTAGAATTAGGGAGGGAAACACCGCCCACATCGCGGTGCAGACATCGGAACGCAGTCCTGTTTGAAAACATTGAAACAATGCTCGGCCACCGGGGTGTGGCGAAAACCGTGCGGCGAAAATCCAGAAGAGGGTGGCTCGGAACCCGACAAAGAGCAGCACCAATACAAGCCAAAGGACCATGTCCGCGATCAACTGCGGAAACGGTTCTTTAGATTGTGGCTCCCCGGCTGCTCCTTCCCGTCGCACTGTTTGGATCAATTCTCGGGAACGCCCATGTCGCTGATGATCTTCCACGAGCCGTCAGTCTGTCGTTTCCAAATGGTGACATAGCGTCCCTGTTCAGTCACGGGCTGACCGTTCTCCTGATACTCGTAACTATACTTTCCCGTCTCGTACGCCGTGTCGCCGTCCAACCATAGGTCGACTGTGGTAACTGTGGTCTTCACGCCTTTGCTGGCGCTCTCCACGACAGTCTTTTGTCGCTCAAAGATCTGTTTTGGTCCTTTGAAGACTTTGCCGTTTCGTCCGAGAAGGACGCCATCCGGCACGAATAACGCGGCGATCCGCGAAGCATCACCCTTGTCCCAGGCGTCCACCCATTGCGCATTTCCCCGGTCGATCGCCTCGCGGACTTCCGTCAGCGCAGCTGTGGGCACCGGGCTGTCATTTTTGTTTTCCTGGTCTGCGGCGACGGGAAGGCCTGTCGCAATCAAAAGCAGCATGACTCGTTTCATATGTAGACTTAGTGCCTCATAAAACATTCGATCAAGCCAACGCGCGGAGCTCGATCGGGCCGAAGTTTAACTGCAACGCCTCGCGCGCAACGTTAAGAAAATTGTCGGCCGCGTCTGTAAGCGTGACCTGCAGCTTGCCGTTGTTGAGCGGCGCCGCGCGCAACGATTGCCGGTCGAGCATCTCTTCGACTGCTCGCGCGCAATTGTGCGCGGAATCGACAATCATGATCTGGCGTTTGAGCACGCGTCCAATGGCGCCCGTTAGCAAGGGATAATGGGTGCAGCCGAGCACGAGGGTGTCGATGTCGTCCGCCAGCAGCGGTTCGAGATAACGGAGGATCATTTGCTCGGTCACAGGATCGTAGAGCAGACCTTCTTCGATCAACGGGACCAGGAGCGGACACGCCTGGCTGCTTACCCGCACATTCGGATCCGCCGCGCGCAATGCCTTTTCGTAGGCGCCGCTCCGGATCGTCGCGCGGGTTCCGATTACGCCAACATGCCGATTGCGACTCACTGATAGCGCCGCGCGCGCGCCTGGTTCAATCACTCCGACCACAGGCACGGTAAAGTTCTTGGTAAGTGTTGGCAGCGCGACTGACGAAACCGTGTTACATGCGACCACCAATGCTTTGGCGTCATGGTTGATCAACATTCCGGCGAGCTCCACTGCGTAACGCTGGACGGTGTCCGGACTCTTGGGACCGTAGGGAACACGAGCGGTATCGCCGAGATAGAAAATATTTTCATTCGGCAATAAATCGCGGAGGGCCTTGACCACGGTGAGGCCACCGATTCCCGAATCGAAAACGCCGATGGGACGGATATCGCTCATGCAGCGGCAAGGATGATCGTGGTGGCCGCGCCCTGCAAGTACAGGTAGAGGCGGCGGCCAACGGCCTGCAGTGTTCGAAGCTAATCACCCCACCCGCCTTGCAATCCACGTTGCCTCTTCGATGATTGAGCCCGATGGCCGAGCTTTCCAAAACCTACGATCCTCGAACGGTTGAACCAAAGTGGTATCAGCGCTGGATCGATCAGCACGACTTTGAAGCGGACGCGAACTCAAAGAAGAAGCCGTTCTCAATCGTGATGCCGCCGCCGAATATCACCGGCGTTCTCACGCTCGGCCATGTTTTGAATGACACGATTCAGGACATTCTCGCGCGTCGCGCCCGAATGCAGGGCTTCGAAGTGCTTTGGTTGCCGGGAATGGACCATGCCGGTATCGGAACGCAGACCGCCGTCGAGAAATGGCTGCGCAAAAATGAAGGCCTGACACGGCACGATCTTGGCCGGGAAGAATTTCTCCGACGCGTGCTCGAATGGCAGGACAAACACGGCGGGATCATCATTCAACAGCTGAAAAGGCTGGGCTGCTCATGTGATTGGACGCGTCAGCGCTACACGATGGATTCAGGATACGTTCGTGCAGTAATGCAGGCATTCGTCGAGCTCTTTCGGCGAGGAGTGATTTATCGAAGCGATCGCATAATCAATTGGGATCCGGCCGCGCTAACTGCTTTATCGGATGAGGAAGTGATCAATAAACCGCAGCGCGGACATCTTTATTATGTTCGGTACGAGATCGTTGATCAGCCCGGAAAATTCCTGGAAGTCGCAACCACCCGGCCGGAAACAATCATGGCTGACACTGGCGTTGCGGTTAATCCGAAAGACAAGCGCTACGCGAAACTTGTAGGCAAATACGTCTGGCGACCGATGCCGCGTGAAAGGATTCCCATCGTCGCGGACGCGGCGATTGATCCTGAGTTCGGCACTGGAATTCTCAAGGTCACGCCGGCGCATGATAAAGTGGATTTCGACGTCGGTGCACGGCACAAATTGCCAGTCATCGATGTCCTCACGCCGGACGGAAAGATTAACTGTCCTGCAGTTCCGGAATTGCATGGCCTCGACCGTTTCGAAGCGCGCAAACGAGCCGGCGAATTATTAGAGACGAGGGGGTTGCTTGCCAAAGCGGAGTCATACGAAAATAACGTGGGCTTCAGCGATCGCAGCGATGTGCCGATCGAGCCGCGCGTAAGTCGTCAGTGGTTTTTGGAATACCCCAACACCGAAGAGGTGTTAGCAGTGGTCAAAAAGCATCTTATCCGCTTCTACCCAAAACACTGGGAAAAGGTTTATGAGCAATGGATTAGGAATCTTCAGGACTGGTGCATTAGCCGCCAGGTTTGGTGGGGACATCGCATTCCCGTGTGGCGCCCTCCGCACTCGGCGCAGGATGATTGGGTGAATGTAACGATTCCCGAAATCCAGTTGCATCATCCTCAGCCTACGACCGATCTGCAAAAAACTGAGGCGATATCTGTGTCATTATCACGCTCAAAAGAAAACGTAACTTTCTTTCAAACATATGTTGAGATTCGTCCCGGATGGCAGGGACGTCCGTCAGACTGGTACGCATCAACTTCATCGGCCACGGAAGCTCGCGAATTGGAAAGACGAGGCTGGATCCAAGACCCAGACACTCTCGATACTTGGTTTTCGTCGTGGCTTTGGGCCTACGAAACGATGGATCCAAGAACGCGGAAGAAATTCTACCCAACGAGCACCCTGGTGACCGGGCCGGATATTATTTTCTTCTGGGTCGCTCGGATGATTTTTGCCGGACTCGAGTTCAAGCCGGGCAAGACGTCGAAGATCGAAGACAACATTCCGTTCCGCGACGTTTTTTTCACCAGCATTATTCGGGACAAGCAGGGCCGGAAAATGTCGAAGTCACTGGGCAACTCGCCCGACCCGCTCGAGTTAATCGACAAATACGGTGCTGATGGATTGAGGTTCGGCCTGATGCGGATCGCGCCGAGTGGTCAGGACATTCGCTTCGACGAAAAACAAATTGAGGAAGGTCGGAATTTCGCCACCAAGCTTTGGAACGCAGCGCGCTTTCGGCAAATGCACGGCCCAACTCTCATCGCGCCCGGGAGACTTGACTGGTTTAACCAGTCAAGTTCCGAAAAATTGTCGCTCTATGCAGTCGAGGTTGTAGCGCGATTGAATGAAACCATCGACGCGATCGAAAAAGGCTATCGCGCGTATGAATTCAACACTGTTGCGCAACGGCTCTACGATTTTATCTGGAGCGATTATTGCGATTGGTTTGTTGAAGCGGCCAAGACAGAGATCTTTAGCGAAGACGAAGCGAGAAAGAAATCGGCGCTTACGGTGATGGATCACGTGCTTTCCGCGATTGTGAGATTGCTCCATCCATTCATGCCGCACATCACTGAGGAACTTTGGTCGTTGCTTGGCTTCGGTAGAGGTTCCATTCAATTTGCACCCCCGCCGAAAAAGATCGCGCTGAAGGATATCGATCTTAAAAGACGCAAACTGGTCGCGGCAATATACGAAACCGTCCAGGCGGGTCGCAATTTGCGGGCCCAGGCGAGAATTCCATCGAATCAGAAGGCAAGGTTTGCACTCAGATCGAACCAGAAACGGACGGCCGCAGAGAAGGAGACAATCGCGCACCTTCTAAACGCATCCGAGATGATGATCGATCCAAATTTTGTGGCAGGCGCGGGAACTCCGATCGCGACGACCGCGCTCGGTGAGATTCTTCTGATTGTTGATGTTGATCCTGTTGCCGAGCGCGAGCGCCTCGATAAGGAAATTGCGAAAATCGAGGCCGAGCTACGCGTTGTCGAATCTAAGCTGAACAACAAATCGTTTGTCGATCGCGCGCCACGAGACGTGGTTGAGCTGAATCGGCAAAGGCAAAGGAATTTTAGCGAACAGCTGAGGCTGTTGGAGCAAGCGAGAGAGAAGTTGGGTTAGGGACGCCGCGGTGCGGCGTCCGCGACTTGTAGCGGCGGTCTACGACCGCCGCATTAATTCATCCGACGCTCATAGAGCGCCGCTACAGCCGCGTGGATTGCAAATCACGCACCAATTGTCGATCTTAGCACCGCATGTCTCTCTGGAAGAAGCTGCTTTGGATCGCGGTGACTCTGCTTGGCTTGGCCTCGCTGATGGTGCTGGCGTTGTCGCGTGGCGAGGAGATCAGCGCCCTTTGGATCGTTACCGCAGGATTTTGCGCGGCGGCGATTAGCTATCGCTTCTACAGCAAGTGGATCGCGACCAAGATTCTGGTTCTCAACGACGAACGGGCGACGCCGGCAATGGTGACGAACGATGGCAAAGATTTCGTGCCGACGAATCGCTGGATGGTGTTTGGTCATCACTTCGCCGCGATCGCGGGCCCAGGGCCCCTGGTTGGACCGGTACTCGCGGCGCAATTCGGATTTTTACCCGGAACACTTTGGATTTTGATCGGCGCCACGCTTGGTGGCGCAGTGCACGACATGATCGTGCTGTTCGCATCAGTGCGTCGCGGCGGAAAGACTCTCGGCCAAATGGTGAAAGAAGAAATCGGCAGCGGCGTTGGTGTCCTTGCGCTAATCAGCGTGCTGGCAATCATGATCATTCTGCTCGCTGTTCTTGCGCTCGTTGTTGTGCAAGCTCTCGCGAAGAGTCCATGGGGCGTTTTCACAATAACGATGACGATCCCGACCGCGCTGATAATGGGTTTTGGGTTGCGCACTGGAAAAGTAAACGTGACCGCGATTACGATTTTCGGATTGCTGGGATTGGCCTTTGGCGTTTGGGGTGGCCAGTTTCTGGCGAATTTTCCAACGATTGAGGCGTGGTTCCGTCATGACGCGATCTGGATTGCGTGGGCGATCATGATCTATGGACTGGCCGCATCCATCTTGCCGGTTTGGATGCTGCTTACACCGCGCGATTATCTAAGCACCTTTCTGAAACTTGGGACAGTGGCCGCCCTGGCCGTCGCGGTGATCGTGATTCACCCGACTCTGCAGATGCGGTCGCTGACGAAATTCATCGACGGCTCTGGCTTGGTTTTTGCCGGACCGGTATTTCCGTTTGTCTGCATCACGATTGCGTGTGGAGCGGTGTCGGGATTTCATTCCCTGATTTCGTCAGGAACGACGCCGAAGATGCTTTCAAGGGAATCGCGCGTTCGCGACATTGGTTACGGCGCGATGATTACGGAGATGATGGTCGCGTTGATGGCGCTGATCGCGGCTTGTGTGCTGCAACCGGGCGAATATTTCGCGATTAACACAAAGGGAACTCCGACTGAAGTGGTGCAAAGGGTTTCTGCTGCCGGATTCCCAGTGACCGAAGATGAGATGTCGAGCCTGGCGCAAAGTCTTGGTGAGCAAACGATGTATAATCGGGCTGGCGGCGCCCCGACCTTTGCAGTCGGCATGGCGCACATGTTTGCAAGAATTTCTGCGAGTCCGACCGCGCTCGCGCTTTGGTATCACTTCGCAATCATGTTCGAAGCACTGTTTATTTTGACGACGATTGATGCCGGGACGCGCGTCGGGCGGTTTCTGTTGCAGGATTTGTTAGGCAATGTGTGGCAACCACTCGGCGATACGCGATCGTGGAGTGTGAATTGTTTCACGAGCGTGCTGCTGGTTGCGGCCTGGGGATGGTTCTTGTATCAGGGCGTGGTCGATCCGCTCGGTGGCGTAAACACGCTCTGGCCGTTATTCGGATTGGCGAACCAGTTGCTTTCAGTGATCGCGCTTTGTTTGTGCACGACGATCCTGATCAAAATGCAGAAAACCCGCTATCTGTTCATCACCCTGGCGCCGTTGTGCTTCATGTGTGCCGTCACATTTTCGGCCGGTTACCTGAAGATCTTTTCAATCGATCCGAAACTGGGGTTTTTGAGCGGCGCTCAATTACTCGCCGCTCAAGCGAGTGGCATGACTGATCCAGCGAAAGGACAGGAGTTATTGCGGCAGGCGTGGGTCTGGAAAATCGACGCGATCGTTGCCGGATTTTTCATGTTGTTCGTGTTGCTGATCGTGGTCGGTTCGGCCGCGCAATGGTGGCAATTGTTTCGCGGAACGAAACGGTTTGTGCTTCGCGAGAACGAATTTGTTCCGGTGACGTCAGTTACGACTTCGACTGTTGGTTAGGCGCTTCGAGAACGGTCCCGATTCGGCGATTCAAAAAAATGATTATTTGCGACGCAGCGGAACCACAATCTCTTCGTCGTGGCGGGAAAGGATCACCTTGCCGTCTTCAATTCTTTTGACAGTTACCTGGTAAATCTGGCTGCCGACTTGCAGACCGAACTGCTGGCCTTCGACCATTGTTTTACCGTTTATAATGGCGAAATGAGTCACGGTATCGAGCGTGATGGTGCTGACCAGGAAAGCTGTTGGGGGCACTTCGCCCTCAGAATCTCCGGAACCGCCGATTCGGGCTTTCGGTTTGAACCCGATTGGCCAAAACGGATTACGTGTTCCAGCCTCCGCTTCGAAAGACGATTTGTTTTTGACGGTGATCTTGGAGGATTCTTCCGGAGATTTGTTTTTGGTCTCAGCTGCGGCGGGGTGTTCCGTGGATTTGGTTTTGATCCGTGCCGGTGGCGCAGCTTCTTCGTTGGCCGCGAACATTACCGGCGCGGACAATATCGACAGGCAGATAATCGTGAGGAACTTGTTCATTGTTTTTCGATCACGGTGGTGGCCGAAATGCTGACCTGTTGATACTGAGGGTCATTGAATAACACGTGCATGCTCAGTTTTGTGATCGACAGTAGCGGCTCCTGGTTTTCGAGATCTGAAATCGCTTTTCCCAGCGCGACAAAATCGGCCTGAGGCAATTCGATCACCCAGTTATATTTCGCCCAGCTGGAAAGGTCGCTTTCTTTAAAGCTGGTGTTGCCCTCCAGACGTGCGGAGGCCTTGTCGATTTGTTGATTGGAGAAAAACGCCTTCATCCGGGGAGGGAACCAGGCAATCGGCGCACCGTCAGGCGTGAGCGTCTTGAGGGCATTGAAACGCGTGGTCGCGTCCTTTGCCTGGCGCTCAAGAGTCGCGGCTTTGGCTATCTCCCCCTTTGAGCCACTTATCTTTTTCTGCATCTCGTCGATCTGCGTCAGCGCGCTATTCCGCGATTTCTCCAGTGGACCGAGGAAGAACGTGAAATAGACATAGAGCAAGAAGACAAAGCCCATCGCGCTAAGCGCCACCTTTTTGATCTGATCCGATGAAAGTTTGGGAAAATTAGGAAGATTCATCGCTTTCCTGTCGTTTTGGGCGAGCCGGCGCTGGCGTAGCGACCGGTTTGGGCTTCGCATTTGGATTGAACGTAATTGTCAAAATGTAATGCGACATCGGCACGTTGGAGCCGTCTATGTTGGCTACGGTCTCGACGTCCTCGAGTGCCTTAAATTCTGCTTTGACGTCGTGATAAGCTTTGCCAAGCTGTTCGAGCAACATCTGGCGCAAATCTTCCGCGGCTGAGCGTGGCTCGCGGGCTGCAGCGACGCCTTCGATGGTAAGCGAAACGCCGCCGCCGTTCTTCTCATCTTCCAAGATGTGTCCTTCCAAACTCGTGAGTTGCGCATTTGGCGGTACGCACCGGGCCAGCTTTTCAAGCAACGGCGCCCAGAAGAACCGGCCATCGATATCATCATCGAGAACACGAGTGGTGTTGACGACGTTGGTCAACTCGGCGGAGCGCTTTTGCGCCTGGATGACCTCGGGCTCGATTTTTTTCCAGTCTGCGGTGATGCGACCAAGACGTGTCTTAATCTCAATCGTCCGGTACGCATTCCAAGCGTAATAGAGGAAGAGGATCGCGCCACAGCCGGCAAGCACAATCATTCCGATCTTGAGCGGATCGCGCTGACGTTGCCGCTGCTGGAGGATTTCCTCGTGCAGGAGATTGAGTTGTAGGGCCATTGCTGATTGCTATCGGTTGAGATATTCGAAGGCTGCGCCGCAAGCGACATTGAGTGACACAAATTCGTTAGGTAAACTCTGCCGCTTTGCCGCGGGCAACGCGAGCTCACAGGTTTCGAGAGGGTCCCAGATTTCGCACGGCAGTCCAAGCTCATCGCTTAATGATTGCAAGACTGTTTCCGCGCGAGCGAGTCCACCGGAAACAAAGATTCGATTGATTCCTTCTTCGCGCTGACCCTCGAAGAACCCGATCGAATTGCGCACTTCAAGTGCTAATCGGGCGAGCGAATTACGGCAGATTTCAGCCATACCTTCGTCGCCCTGTTGAATCATTAACCAGGCAGCATCGGCGTCGAGGGCATCTTCCGCGGTAAGTGCCAGCATCAACGCCTTGCCACCGTAATCGATGCTGCGGACAAGCACGAGCTCACTTCGACTGCCGATCAGCACAGTGCTTTGCAAGTGGCCCATGTCGAGAAGCAGAAACGCGTCATCCGCGAAAACCTCCGGGTAGGAAAATTCAAATGCATTAAACGAACAAACCGGCGCAAGCTGCATCATCTCTGCGGAAAGCCGCAGTTTGGTTGCGGCAGTGGAAATCTGTTTCACCTGGTCTCGCAACATTCCTCCGACGAGATACCTGGTTTGCGTCACCACGCTGCTTTGCACAGCTACGTTGGATCCGGCCGCAGCAGACCTGTCGATTGCAGTTCCGCTGAGGGAAGCGCTCACCGGCGCGACGTCCAGCACGAAGTCTTTACATTCCTGGTTGAGGACGGCGAGTCCGTTAAAGCGAAGCGCGTTGCGAAGCAGATGAACCGGCGTGTCGGGTTGTTCGATGATGCGCAGGATTGTGCGCGGATCCGAAATGGCGAACACACAGGCTTTGGCGCTGCCGCCGAGGTCGCGCAGCAATCCCTTCAGCTCGCGGGCGAGATCTTCAGGCGAGACAAATTGTTCCGGCGCCGGCCGAGAGGCGAAGCCGCTCAACACGAACCTGGCGTCATTTTTTCGTCGGACGACGACGCCTTTGAGCGTGTGTTTGCCCAAATCGATGCCAACAACAGAATCTGCACGTCTCGCCATGGATGCTGCTTTACCCCTTGTAGCGGGAAACGTGCCCTGCGGAGGCGCTTTTTAGAGAGCAGGTTGCGGTGCTTCGTTCTCGTGCTGTGGTCCGCGCAATCGCGATCAGGCTGCAACCGCCGCCCGATAGCCGAAGAATTCGCGTGCTTTGATGATTTGCACGACTTCCGGAGGCACCATTTTTTCCCAATTTCTGTCGCCGGCCTTCAATTTTGCCAGGACCACCGCAGGATAGATCCGAAGGAAGTCTTTTTGATAATCGGTGATCTCCTCGATGTAGCGGTTGTCGATCAAATACTGGAACAAGGAGCGGAGATTCGGGGCAACTTCGGTTTGGGTCGCGGTGATCAGTTTGCCGGTTTTCTCGTTGATCATGGGGTAGACGTAAAGCCTCAGCCCATGCTTAAACATTCGACCCAGGGCCTCCAGGATTCCGCCCTCGAGATTGAGGTAATATTTTTCGTCAAAAATCTCGTGCAAACTCGGAACACCCATGACCAAACCGATCATTTGGCTGGTGTAGCGCGAAAGATAACCCGCGAGCCGGTAGTATTCGCCGAACTTTGAGATAAGAACCGTGCGGCCCAGTGCACCCAGAATATCCACCCGTTCCAGGAAATCGGCGTGATTGACCTGACCCCCGGCAACTAGGTTTTCCAATGTCATCTCCATCAGCACGACGAGGTCTTTTTCCGAACAACCGGATTGTTTCAGAAACTGACGGCGCGCGCCTTCGAGCATATCGTGCGTCGCCAGGGTGACGGGACGAAAGCTGCCACGCTCTATCAAGATCGCTTTCTTGTGCAAAATTTCGGACGCTTGAACCATTTCACCATCGGCTGTGAACATCACGGCATCGGTCAAGCCCTGACTCACCAGCTGTAAGCTCATGAGTCGATTGTCGATATCGGCAAAAGCCGGTCCCGAAAACTTGATCAAATCGATTTGCATTCTTCCCGGCGCAAGATTCTCCTGCAACGACGAGATCAGGCGTTCGGGCTGCGATTGGTAAAACGCGCCGTAGAGCAAATTTACGCCAATGACGCCAAGCGCCTCCTGTTGGTCAGCGTTCGCTTCGTCGAGCATGCGAACGTGAATAATGATCTGACTCGGCTCGCTCCGCGGCTCAGTTTGAAAGCGAACCCCCAGCCAACCATGGGCTTCGTTGTGTTGTTTGAAACTTCGTGCGGCCACCGTGTCGGCAAAGACAAAAAAAGTGCGCTCAGGTCCCAACTTGCTGTCGAGCCGCTCAATCAAGAGATTGTATTCGTGATCGAGCATTGTGTTTAAGCGCACGCGGCTAACATAGCGGTCGGCCGGTCCATAAATGGCGTCGCTGAATGTCATGTCGTAGGCCGACATCGTTTTAGCGATGGTGCCGGCCGCGCCGCCGACCAGAAAAAATCGTCGAGCAACTTCCTGCCCGGCGCCGATCTCGGCGAAAGTCCCGTATTTAGGCGCGTCGAGATTGATCTGGAGCGCCTTACGGTTTGTTTCGACGTCCATCGCCGCGTTCATACAAATGCTGTAACGGCGATCTCCGATCGTCGCAAATGATGCTCGCTGGCTAGGGATCCGCCTAGATTAGAATCGCACCTTCTCCGCAGACTTGGCCGGTATCCAGCCTCGCAGATTGTTTGGCAACTCCGCGTAAACCCAGTCACCGCGTTGACTAACGACCTTGATTTCGCTGCCCGACGGCAAAGCCAGGACCCGATTGGCGCTATCCGCTGTCGCAATGCGTGCATCCGCGGTCTCAACGGTGACAATTGCCAGGCCCGGGCCGTGTCTTCCCTGTTCCAGTGTCCAGGCTGCAAAAGCTGACGTCCCGAAGATGATCAGCGATAGAATCGACAACGCAATTGCCCCGCCACGTCTGCGTCGATTAAGGATCAACGCCGCCAAGCAAAATGCAAAAATCCAAAACGCGATTGCGGCCGCGGTCGCGTATTGGTTCGGTGTCGCGAGCTCGAGAATGCGTCCGAGTCGTGACGGAATTAACTCCAGGGCCCGCGCTTCGTCCCGCGCGATCCTCAGATTTGCCTGTGCTTCGGGATGATGCGAGTCGAGCGCCAGGGTCCGTTCGTAATTTAAGATCGCTCTGCCGAAATCTTTTTTTCTGAAGTAAGCATTGCCTAAATTATAGAAGAGATTTGGCGTATCTTCCCTGGACCGGACGAGTTCTTCATAATCGCTGACTGCGGCGTTGAAATCGCCGGCCGCATATTCCTGGTTAGCTTTTACGAATTGCGAATTTGATTGCGCTGCACCAATCCCAGCGCCGGCTAAGAGGACTGCCAAGATCGCTATGATTTCCGTTCTCATGTATGCAGGCTTTCCACAAGTCGCAAAATCTCTTGCTGTTCGCTTTTCGACATTTTTGATGAGCCGTTGCCGCCCCCGCTAAACCTCAGCTCGTCATTTCTCTCAAACAGTGCGCGCATTTGAGCCTGCTCGTTTTCGCCAAGGTCAAAGACTTGCGCGGTCGCTTCCGCGTCGACGGCATCCGGACTGATGTTCTTGGCGACCGCCGTTTTGAGTTGCACTACTCGGGCTGCTTGCGAGAAATAAACCTGAGGCGAGACATCGTTCCGGCGCAATTCCCGCAGCAACTTAGCCACTTCGTGCTGACGGGCGGCTGTACGTTGCGTTTCGCGGTCGCCAATCCTGGCTCGCCGAATTTTCCAACCAACAAATCCGAGCAGCGCAATAAGTGGCGCAAGTTGTGCCATCCAAAACCTGGATCGGAGGTAGAGCGGCGAAAACGATCGAACGCCCCCGAGATCGTTCAATTGATACAAAATGTCCGCGGGCTTGGCCACTGGAACTGGCGTCGCAGCCGCGGTCGCAGTCTGAGTCGATCCCGTTGACGGACCAACCCCAACATTTGGAGCAGGCGCGGCGGCGCCTTCCACCTGGACAGCCACCGGATCGCTCCGCAAAGTTACGTAGTTTTCTTTGATTGGGTCGAAATAGGAAAAAGCCAGAGGCGGGACCGCGGTTTTCTTTTCGTTAGGCGCAACGACCGTTTCGAAAGTCTTTTTGCCGCTAATCCCTACGTCGTCATCCTGGTTGAACTTCGAGGACGGCGGATACTTGTGCCACCCGTGTTCGTCTTCAAGCGTCGGCCCGCTCACGCGATCAAAATTACCGCGTCCCGAAATCGTCGCGGTGACTGTTATCGGATCTCCGACTTGCACGTCTTTAGGCTTGGCGTCCACTGCCATCGCGAAATTTCCAATTGCGCCCGAGAAATTCGCCGGCGCGTTTGGTGGCAAGGCTTTCACGGTAAATGTCACGACGTCGCTTCGGATCGGCAGTTCAGTCCG
>Ga0187777_10001448_pt1 | contig 15418 bp, 11 predicted proteins | sample 1015_Q2_SP5_10_M_FD_132416 | JGI IMG/M metagenome (GOLD analysis project Ga0187777, IMG submission 132416) | Tropical peat soil microbial communities from peatlands in Department of Meta, Colombia - 1015_Q2_SP5_10_MG | ecosystem: Environmental > Terrestrial > Soil > Wetlands > Peat | place... | reverse complement strand
GGTGGACTTCCCGGCTCCGTTGCGCCCGATCAGGCAGACGACCTCGCGGGGGCCGACGGAGAGCGAGAGGCCGCGCAGGATGTGGCTCGACTCGATGAACACGTCGATGCCCTCGACGGTCAGCACGGCGCCGCCCTCCGCCCGATCACGGTCTCCACCACCCGCGCGTCGGCCTGGATCGCGGCGGGCGCTCCGTCGGCCAGGACCCGGCCCTGGTGGAGCGCGATGATGCGGTCCGAGTAGCCGAAGACGATGTCCATGTCGTGCTCGACCTGGACGATCGAGCGCAGCCCGATCTGCCGGGCCGCCCGCACCAGGATCTCCATCACCGCGTGCTTGTCCGCGGTGCTCACCCCGCTGGTCGGCTCGTCGAGCAGGATGATCTGGGGCCGGAGCGTGAACGCGGAGGCCACGTCCAGCAGCTTCTTGTCGCCCTGGGGCAGGGCGCGCGTCGGCGTCCGCGCGCGATCGGCGAGCCCGAACAGCGCGGCGACCTCCATTGCATCCGCCTGCACCCGCGGGTCGCTGCGGAGCGAGGAGAAGAGCTTGGCGCTCAGGCCCAGACGGGAGACGACCGCGGCCTGCAGCGTCTCGAGCACGGTCAGCTCCGGGAAGATCTGCACGAGCTGGAAGCTGCGGGCCATGCCGAGGCGCGCCAGGGCCACGGGCCCGATGCCTGCGATGTCCCGGTCCCGGAAGCGCACGGATCCCGCGCTGAGCTCGAGCGCGCCGGTGAGTACGTTGATCAGCGTGGACTTGCCAGCGCCGTTCGGCCCGATGATCGAGACGAACTCGTCCTCGCCGATCGCGAGGGTCACCCCGTCGAGCGCCACGAAGGCCCCGTAGCTCTTGCGGACGTCCCGCGCCTCGAGGATCACGAGCGGGCGGCCTCGAAGGGCGAGCGCCGGGCGATCGAGCCGATCAGGCCCATGAGTCCGCCCGGCGCCGCGATGACGAGGGCGGCGAGCACGGCCCCGAAGACCAGGCGCCAGTAGGGGAAGACCGACATCACCGCGTCCTGCAGGAAGATGAAGGCGAAGGCGCCCAGGATCGGCCCGAAGAAGGAGGAGAAGCCGCCGAGCAGGACCATGAACACGACGTTGCCGGACTGCGTCCAGTAGGCGAGCGTGGGGTCCACGTTCCCGGTGGGCGTGGCCAGCAGCGCGCCGCCCACGCCCGCATAGACCGCGGAGACCATGAAGGCGTACCAGCGGTGACGGGGGACGCTCAGCCCGAGGCTCTCGGCCTTCACGGGATTGTCGCGGATCGTCTTCAGGCAGAGCCCGAACGGCGAGCCCACGATGCGCCACATGATCCCGGTGGCGAGGACCAGCACGGCCAGCGAGAAGTAGTAGTACGGTCCGATCAGGTAGGCGGTCTTGGAGAAGCCGGCCCACTCCTGACCCAGCAGAGACGGCCGGAGCATCCGCATGCCCTCGTCGCCGCCGGTGAGGCGATAGAACTTGAGCAGGAACGTGTAGAAGACCATGCCGAAGGCCAGCGTCAGCATCCCGAAGTAGATCTTCACGTAGCGCACGCAGAGTGCGCCCACCGGCGCGGCCACCACCGCGGCGGCGGCCCCGGCGGCGAGCAGGACGACCTCCATCTGGCGGACGCCGAACCGGGTGGTGAGCACCGCGCCGGTGTAGGCCCCGACGCCGATGAACAGCGCGTGCCCGAACGAGACGAGGCCGGTGTAGCCGAAGAGGAGATTGAACCCGAGCAGCACTACCGCGTAAGCCATGAACGGCAGCATCAGCGTCACGTAGTACGGCGCGGCGAACTGCGGGAGTACCAGGAGCGCGGCGCCGACCGCGGCCAGGACGGTGAATGGCGCCCTCACGCGGCCGCGGCCCCGAAGAACCCGCGCGGGCGCCAGAGCAGGACCGCGATCACGATCAGGTAGATCAGCAGCATCTCGAGCTCGGGATAGACCGCGATCGCGAGCGAGCGCAGCACGCCCACCACGAGGGCGCCCACGAAGGCGCCGCGCATGCTGCCGAGCCCGCCGATGACCACCACCGCGAAGGCCTCGACGATCAGCTCGATGCCCATCTCGCTCATCGCCGCGGTGGCCGGGATGACGAGGGCGCCGCCCAGGGTGCCCAGCATGGTGCCGAGCGTGAAAACGCGCGCGTAGACGCGGCGGAGGTCCACCCCGAGCGCCTCGGCCATCTCGCGGTTGTCAGCGGCGGCGCGGACGATGCGCCCGAACGCGGTCCGCGTGAGCAGCCAGCCCATCGCGAGCGCGATGGTCAGGCTCGCGGCGATCACGATCAGGTTGTAGACCGGCACGACCGTGCCGAGCACGTGGGCCTGGCCGTAGCCGAGGTAGAGCCCTCCGGTGGAGGTCGGCGCCGCGCCCCACGTCATGCGGATCAGGTCCTCGAGCATCAGGACCAGCGCGAACGTGAGCAGGAGCTGGAAGGTCTCGTCGCGATCGTAGACGAACCGCAGCAGCCCGCGCTCCACCACGAAGCCGACCAGGCCGACCGCGAGGCCCCCGAGCACCAGCGGCACGATGAAGAGCGCGGGCGACCCGCCGCGGCCGATGAAGTAGCCGACCGCGGCGACGCCGGTGTAGGCCCCCAGCGCGTAGAAGGACCCGCACGCCAGGTTGAAGATCTTCTGAACGCCGAACACGAGCTGGAGCCCGGCCGCCACCAGGAACAGGATCGCGGCGTGGAAGACGCCGCCCATCAGGATCCCGACGACGTTCAAATCTTCCAGGAGTTGATCCACTCCATGAGCTTGGCGCCCGCCGGCTTCATCGCGGTCTTGGTCGACACGACCTCGATCGGATTGATCGTGACGAAGTCGTAGGCGTTCTTGTGGGTGGTGATGCCCTGGAAGAAGTTGCACATCTGCACGTGGTCCTGACGCCACGAGCGCTTGCCGGAGAGCGACTCGACCTCGATGCCCTCGAGCGCGCGGACCACCTCGGCCTTCGAGGGCCACTTGCCGGAGGCGGCGTAGGCCTTCTCGACCGCCGCCTTGTAGGACTCGATGTTGAAGTAGGCGTGGTCGCACTCGTAGGCCGGGTACTCGTTGTACTTGGCCTTGTACTCGCGCACGAACTGACGGAGGAGTGGGCCGCCCTTCGGGTCGTCGAAGTACATGGTGTTGTACCCGAGCAGCAGGCCCTCGGGCGTGAACTCCTTCTTGAGCGAGTCGTGCACGCCGCCCGCGGTGGTGAAGACGCCCTTCATGGTCTTGAAGAGCCCCACCGCGGCGGCCTGCTTCATGATGATGGTGGCGTCGCCCGACCAGAACGAGCACATGAGGAGATCGGGCTTGGCCTGCTGGATCGCCGCGATGTGCGAGGTGAAGTCGGTGACCCCCAGCTTCGGGAACAGCTCGAGCACGAACTTCACGTCCGGATTGTAGCGACGCAGGACCGCCTGGTACGTCTCCCAGCAATCGTGTCCGTAGGAGTAGTCGTTGCCGATGCCCGCCACCGTCTTGACGCCCTTGAAGTACTTCGGGGTGAGCTGGCCGGCCACGATCGCCTCGACCTCGTTGTCGACGCTGCGGAAGGACCAGCGCGGGTTGGGCATGGTCTCCTCCACGCCCTTCTGGGTCGTGCCGTCCCAGGACAGCCACGGGACCTCCATCTCCTCGGCGACCGGGCCCAGCGCCAGGGTCACGCCGGTGGAGATGCCGCCGATGACCACGTCGACCTTGTCCTGCAGGATCAGCTTCCGGTAGCGCTCGATGGTGTCCTTCGGCGTCGATTCCTCCTCGACCACGAGCTGGACCTGGCGGCCCAGGATGCCGCCCGCCTTGTTGACGCGCTCGACCCACCACTCGGTCCCGCGCAGGCCCGCCGTGCCGACCGGCGCCGCGATGCCGGCCCGGATGGCGAGGATGCCGATCTTCACCGGGTCGGCCGGCACGCCGGGCTTGGCCTGCGCTCGCGCGCGGGCAGGGGCCCCGACCGCGCCGATCGCGGCCGCGCCGGCCGCCGTCTTGAGGAACTCGCGTCTGGTCGTCGTCATCGCCGTCTCCTCTCGTCGTTGAGAGCTAGCCGTTCAGGCGCTTGCGGGCCAGCGCCACGCCCGCGGCGAGGCGCTTGAGCTTCTCGAAGGCGACCCAGCGCGGAACCGGGAAGAATCCGCAGTCCGGCAACAGCGACAGCCGCTCCGCCGGGATGTTCTCGAGGCAGACCGCCACGCGCTCGGCCACGTCCTCGGGAGTCTCCATGTAGAAGGACTTCACGTCGACGACACCGCACGCGACGTCGCGGTCGACCCCGATCTCCTTCCACATCTCGATCTCGGCCATCTCGCGGTTCGCGTACTCGAACACGAATTGATCGCAGCGCGTCTCCAGCAGCGTGGGGAACATCCAGCGATACGACCGCTTGCCGCGGGGGCGCGACAGGAGGTTCCCGAAGCAGACGTGATAGCCGATCCGGGCCCGGACGCCCTCCACGCAGGCGTTGAACATCTTCACATACTCGGCGGCCTGGCCCGGCACGATCGCGGCCGACGGCTCGTCGACCTGGATCCAGGTAGCCCCCGCCGCGGCCAGGGCGCGCAGCTCCGCGTTGACCGCGGGCACCAGGTCCCAGCAGAGCGCGAGGCGGTCGCCGTCGTACGCGTCGCCGGGCCGGGTCTGGATGTGGATCGACAGCGTCACCGGTCCCGGGCACGTGGCCTTCACCGGCCGGTCGGTCTGGGTCACCAGGTACTTGAACTCGTCCACCGTGCCGAGCCCCCTCGGCACCGTGATCTTCCGGGTGGGGCGATAGCGCGGCACGCTGTCGTAGGCGTAGAGGCCGGTCTTGCGAAGCGGCTCGAGCGACTCGAGCCCCTCCATGTGACCGTAGAAGGTCTGCACGAAGAAGTAGCGGCGCATCTCGCCGTCGCAGAGCACGTCGATGCCGGCGCGCTCCTGGTCACGGATCGCAAGCTGGGTGGCGTCGTCGAAGGTCTCGCGCACGTCGGTCTGCCCGTACTCGCCGGCGCGGATCTTGTCGAGCGCGGTCCAGAACCACGACGGGAAGCCGTGGCTGCCCATGACGTGCGTGTAGAGGAGCGGAAGCGTGGCGGCCATGGCGTGTCCTTTCTAGGATGGGCGGCGACGGTCGAGGAAGTCGGCGATGCGCGCCTGCGCCGCGGGCGCCGCGCGCAGCGCGGCGTAGGCCTGGGGCTCGGTGCCGGGGCGCCCGGCGCGGAGCGCGGCGGTGATCGCCTTGGTGGCCGCGAGGCCACCGCGCGGCGAGCGGGCCACCTCGCGCGCCCACGCCTGCGCGGCCGCGTCGAGGCCGCCGTCCTCGACCACGCGGGTCACCAGGCCCATGCGCAGCGCCTCGGCGGCGTCCACCACGCGGGCGGTGAGCATCAGGTCGCGGGCGTGCGCGCCGCCGGCGACGTCGAGCAGCCGCGCGATGCCGTAGCCGGGGTTGAAGCCGAGCGTGACCTCGGGCAGGCCGAAGCGCGCGGAGGCCTCGGCCACGCGCAGGTCCTGGGCGATCGCCAGCATCAGCCCGCCGCCCAGGGCGTGGCCCTGGACCGCCGCGATCGTGACCTGGGGCAGGGCCGCGAAGGCGTCCATGATCCGCTGCCAGCGCCCGGCGAGAGTCGCCGCCTCGGCGGGCGAGAGCGTCGGCATCTCCGTGATGTCGGCGCCCGCGCAGAAGGAGCGCCCGCGCCCGGCCACCACGAGGACCCGCACCTCGTCGCGCGTGGCGAGGTGGGCCAGGGCCGCTTCCAGCGCGTCGGCCATCGCCCGGCTGAGCGCGTTGCGGGCCTCCGGGCGCTCGAGGGTGAGGCGCGCCACCGCGCCGTCCTCGGTGAGCGTCGCGGGGACCGGGGCGGTCACGGCAGGAGACGCTTGGCGATGATCTCGCGCATGATCTCGGAGGTGCCGGAGGCGATCGTCCGGAGCCGCACGTCTCGGAAGAAGCGCTCGACCGGGAACTCCCGCATGTAGCCGTAGCCGCCGTGGAGCTGGACCGCGTGGTAGGCGACCCGGTTGGCGACCTCGGTGGCGAAGAGCTTCGCCATCGAGACCTCACGGACGCAGTCCTCACCGGCCCCGTAGAGGGAGGCGGCGTGATAGACGAGGTGACGGGCCGCCTCGATCTCGGTGGCCATGTCGGCCACTCGGTGCCGCAGCACCTGTCGGGCCGCCAGCGGCTCGCCGAAGGCCCGGCGCTCGCGCAGGTAGGCGGTCGTGTCCTCGAGCGCCTGGGCCGCGCCGGAGAGGGCCAGCACCGCGGCCATGACGCGCTCGCGCTGGAGTCCCGCGGCGAGCTGGTGGAAGCCGCGCCCTTCCTCGCCGAGCAGGTTGGCGGCGGGCACCGGGCATTCCTCGAACGCGAGCTCCGCGGTGTCGGAGGCGCGCATGCCCATCTTGTCGAGGCGCCGGCTCACCGTGAAGCCCGGCAGGCCCCGCTCCACCAGGAACATCGAAATGCCCGCGTGGCGCCGGTCGGTCTCGCCCGGTCCGGTCCGCGCCGCCACGAAGTAGAGATCGCCGTGGACTCCGTTGGTGATGAAGAGCTTGCCGCCGGTCAGCAGGTAGCGATCCCCGTCCCGCACCGCGCGCGTCGCGATGGACGCCATGTCGGAGCCGGTGGCGGGCTCGGTGATGCCGAGCGCGCAGACGGTCTCGCCGCGCACGATCCCGGGCAGGTAGGCGCGCTTCTGGCTCTCGGTGCCGTAGCGGGTGAGCCAGGGTGACGACATGTCGGTGTGCACGAGCACGCTGAAGGCCACGCCGCCCGAGCGGCAGCGGGCCATCTCCTCGCCGAGGACCACGCTCGAGAAGAAGTCGCCGCCCGCGCCGCCGTACTCGGTGGGGAACTCGAGCCCGAGCAGGCCCAGGTCGCCCAGCCGTCGCCAGAAGGCGCGGGGGATGCAGCCCGCCTCCTCCCACGCGTCGACGTGGGGGGCCACCTCCTTCTCCACGAAGCCGCGAACCGCCCGCCGCAGCATCTCGTGCTCGTCGGTGAGCATCGGGACGCCGCGCGCCGTCACGCCACTCTCACGTAGCCTTCCATCAGCCGCCGGGCCGTGCGGTACACCGTGACGCGCTCCGCCCACGCCTGCCCGTCACGCCGGCTCACCGAGGCCGCGATCGGCAGCACGCCCGAGGGATGGCCGAGGCGAAGGTCACCGACGCGGCCGCCCGCGCACTCGGCCACCACGGTGGAGTCGATCTGCGCGGCCACCGCCAGGCACATGGCCCCCGTCAGCGCGAAGGCGCGGTGCGCGTTGCCCATCGAGATGATGCGCGCGATCACGTCGGTCTGCTCCGCCTCGTAGGCCGCACCGTCGAGCGCGGTGAATCGGGCGGGCGGCGCCACCACCGCGACCTTGGGCGTGGCCGCGCTGCCCGGGATGCCCATCGCCTCCGCGGCGGCCACGCGGATGGCCTCGAGCCGGGCGACCAGCGCCGGGTCTCCGTCCATCGCGGCCGGAGTCTCGGTGCCAGCGAGCCCCAGGTCCTTGGCGCGGACGAACACCATCGGGTTGGTGGCGTCGACCAGCGAGGCCTCGACCCCCGCGATCAGGTCGCGGGGCCGGCCGGTGGGCAGGAGGCGGCCGGTGCGCGCGCCGCCCGGATCGAGGAAGTCGAGCGCGATGCGCGCGCCGAGCCCGGCCACGCCCGGCAGCTCGAAGTCGCCGACCACGGCGGCCTCGCCGTCCGCCACCGGCACGTGCGCCACGATGATCTTCCGCGTGTTGGTGTTGTGGATGGAGACGGCGGTCTCGCCGTCGGCGAACGGCACGAGGCGCTCGTCGATCGCGAACGGGCCCACCGCCGAGGAGCAGTTGCCGCAGTTGCCGGTGTAGTCCACCACCGGGCGGCCCACCTCGACCTGCGCGAAGGTGTAGTCCACCTGCGCGTCCGGGTGCGTGGGCGGGCCGATGACGAAGGCCTTGGACAGCGACGAGATGCCCCCGCCCAGCCCGTCGAGCTGGCGGCCGTAGGAATCGGGACTGCCGAGCGCGCTCAGGAGGATCCGGTCACGCGCGGGCCCGGCCGGTGGGAGGTCGCGATCGTGGAAGGCCAGGCAGCGGCTGGTGCCGCCGCGCATGTAGACGGCTCGGATTCGGCTCTGGGCCATGGCTAACCTTTCCCTCCGGCGGTCTGGGCGAGCAGGCCGCCTGCCAGCAGCATATCGCGCTCGCGCGGGCTCAGGATGCAGCGCGCGCGGAAGCGGGCGCCGGTGCGCTGGTCGGCGATCGTGACCGGGCCGCCGGCCGCGAGGGCGTCCCGCAGCCCGTCGATGTCGAGCACGTCGTCGCGCTCGATGCCGTCGTAGTCGGCCGGGTCCTCGAACTCGAGCGGCACGATGCCCCAGTTGACGAGGTTCGCGCGATGGATCCGCGCGAAGCTCTTGGCGAGCACCGCCCGGACTCCCAGGTGAAGGGGCGAGAGGACCGCGGCCTCGCGTGAGGAGCCCTGTCCGTAGATCTCGCCCCCCACGATCACGCCCCGGCCGGCGCGGCGGGCGCGCGCGACGAACTCGGCGTCGACGTTGCGGAAGCAGAACTCGGAGATCGCGGGGACGTTCGTGCGGAACATCAGCGCCTGCGTGCCCGACGGTGAGATGTCGTCGGTGGAGACCTTGTCGCCCAGCTTGATCAGCACCGGGGCGGTCAGGCGCGCGTCGACCGGAGTCCCGCGGGGCACCGGCTTGATGTTGGGCCCCTTGAAGACCTCGACGCGCGCGGCCTCGGCGAGCGCCGGCGGCGCGACCAGCCCGGCCTCCGACGCGAGCAGCGAGGCGGGCCAGCGCCGCTCGGGCGGCGCGCCCGCCTTGCGGGGATCGGTGATGCGCCCGGTGAGGGCCGAGGCGGCCGCGGTCAGCGGCGAGCAGAGGTAGACGTGGTCGTCCTTGGTGCCGCTCCGCCCCGGGAAGTTGCGGTTGAAGGCCCGGAGGCTCCGCCCCCCCGACGCCGGGACGTGTCCGATCCCCGCGCAGGCGCCGCAGGTGGGCTCCGAGATCGTCGCGCCCGATGCCAGGAGCGTGGCGAGCAGGCCCTCGCGCGCCATGACCTCGAGGATGCGGTGGCTGCCCGGGAAGACCACGAAGGAGACCGACGGGTCCACGCGCCGGCCCTCGAGCACGCGCGTCACCGCCTGCATGTCCTCCCACGAGGAGTTCGTGCACGAGCCGACCATGACTTGCTCGACGGGCTCGCCCTCCACCTGGGCGACCGGCACGACGCGGTCGGGCGAGCCGGGCAGGGCCACGAGCGGCTCGAGCGTCGAGAGGTCCAGCTCGATCCGCTCGTCGTACTCCGCCTCCGCGTCCGGGCCCAGCGCCCGCCACTGGGTCTCGCGGCCCAGGAGGCGGAAGTATTCGAGCGTGGCCTCGTCGGAGGCGAAGACGCTGGTGGTGGCGGTCAGCTCCGCACCCATGTTGCAGATGGTGGCCCGCTGGGGCAGCGAGAGCGTGGCCGCGCCCGGGCCGCCGTATTCCAGGATGCGGCCACTGCCGCCGCGAACGGAGTAGCGCCGCAGCAGCTCCATGATCACGTCCTTGGCCGAGACCCACGGCCGCAGCCGGCCGGTGAGCCAGACCGACGTGACGCGCGGCATGGTCAGGTAGTAGGGCCCGCCGCCCATCGCGGCGGCCACGTCGAGGCCGCCCGCGCCGATCGCCAGCATGCCGGTGGAGCCGCAGAGCGTGGTGTGGCTGTCGGTGCCGAGCAGGAGCTGTCCCGGGACGCTGAAGGACTCGAAGTGGACCTGGTGGCAGATGCCGTTGCCGGGCTTGGAGAACCACGCCCCGTAGCGGCTCGCCGCGGTCTGCAGGTAGCGGTGATCGTCCGAGTTTCGCGAGTCGACCTGGTAGACGTTGTGGTCGATGTAGGCGACCACCCGCGCGGGTTGCACGCGCGGGAAGCCCATGGCCTCGAACTGGAGGAAGGCCATCGCGCCGTTGGTGTCGGTGAGCAGCACCTGGTCCACCCGCAGCCCGATCTCCTCGCCGGCCACCGGCTTGCCGGCGACCAGGTGCGCGTCGATGAGCTTGCGGGTGAGGGTTCGGGGTGTCGTCAGGGCGCTCACCGTTGCTGGACGGGGACGAAGGGCCGGCGCGAGTAGCCCTTGTAGTCGGCGCGGGGCCGGATCAGCCGGTTGTCTTCGTACTGCTCGATCAGGTTCGCGGCCCAGCCCGCGATGCGCGACGTGGCGATCACCGGCGTGAAGAGGTCGACCGGGATCCCGATCGAGTAGAAGAGCGGCGCGGAGTAGAAGTCGACGTTGGGGATGAGGCGCTTGGCCGCCTGCACCCGCGCGTGAAGCGCCACCGCCAGGTCGTACCAGAGGGCCTGACCCGACTGGCGGCACGCCTCCTCCGCCATGCCCTTGAGGATGGCCGCGCGCGGGTCACCCGCGGTGTACACGCGGTGGCCGAATCCCATGAGCCGGCGCTTCTCGCGGAGGGCCCGATCGACGAAGGCGTCGACGTTGTCGAGCCGGGCCACCTCGAGCAGCGTCCGCATCACCGCCTCGCCCGCGCCGCCGTGCAGCGTGCCCTTGAGCGCGCCCACGCCGCCCGCCACCGCCGAGTGCATGTCGGACAGGGTCGCCGCGATGACCCGCGTGGTGAAGGTGGAGGCGTTCAGCTCGTGCTCGGCGTAGAGCGTGAGGCAGGCGTCGAAGGCGCGCGTGGTGACCGCGCTCGGGGCCTTGCCGGTGAGCATGTAGAGGAAGTTTCCGGCCAGCGAGAGCTCGGCCGCGGGCGGCACCGGCTGAAGCCCGCTCCGCACCCGATGATGCGCGCAGATCGCGGTGGCGAACTGGCTGGTCAGGCGCAGCGCCTTGCGCAGGTTGGCGGGACGGGAGTTGTCGGTGGCGTCGGGATCGTGCATGCCGAGCACCGCGACGGAGGCCTGCAGGACCCGCATCGGATCCGTGTCGCGCGGCATGAGGGCGAACGCGCGCACTAGCGCCTCGGGGATTGGCCGCGCCGCGGCCAGCTCACCCTGGAACCGCTCGAGCTGGGTCCGCGAGGGCAGCTCGCCGTGCCAGAGCAGGTAGGCGACCTCCTCGAAGGTGGCCCGACGCGCCAGCTCGTCGATGTCGTACCCGCAATACGCGAGCCGTCCGTGGGTGCCGTCCAGGTCGCAGAGGCGGGTTTCGGCGGCCACGACGCCCTCCAGACCCCGGATGAGCTGGCTGCCTTCGGTCATCGTCGACTCCTCTCGAGCGGTGAGACGTTCCGGTGCCCTCCGACGGTATACCCCGCCGCCCCCGACGCGCAAGAGCGTTGGAGCCGCGCGCACGACCTTGTAGAATCGAGCCGGACGTCCGCGCCCGAGTCGTGACGAATGAATACATGACGCGATCCGGAACGAGCCGCTCCGGAGCCCCCGCCGGCGTCGCCGGCCCACCGCCACCGTCGCTCGTCGATCCTCTCCGCCGTGGATGGCCCGCGTACGTCGTCCTCGCGTGCACGCTGCTGCTGACCTTCGGCGTCTGGCGCTACGCCCAGCGCACGGTGCGCGCCGACGAGCAGGAGCGCTTCGATCGCCTCGCGGCGGTGAGCCGCGAGGCCGTCGACCGACGCCTCGATTCCTACGTCCAGATCCTGCTCGGCGTGAGAGCCCTGTTCGCGGGCAGCGCCGCGGTCGAGCGCTCCGAGTTCCACTCCTACGTGGCCGGACTGGGTCTCGAGGGTCGCTACCAGGGCATCCGCGGCATCGGGTGGGCGCCGCGCGTCACCGCGGCCGGACGCGCGCCGCACGAGGCTCTGATGCGCCGCCAGGGCGTGCCCGGCTACGAGATCCATCCGCCCGGCGAGCGCGCCGAGTACGTGCCCGCTGCGTTCCTCGAGCCGGCGGAGGGCTTCCCGCCGGGCGTGTTCGGGCTCGACGTCACCACGCGTCCGGAGAACGCCGGCGCGATGGCGCGTGCGAGGGACACCGGCCTGCCCGCGATGAGCGACCGGCTCCGACTGCTGCGGAGCGACGGCGGCGCCGGGTTCGTCATCTTCGTGCCGGTCTACCGGGGCGGCCGAACGCCCGAGAGCGTCGAGGAGCGTCGGCAGGCCCTCGCGGGCTACGTCTCGGCCTCCTTCCGCCCCGACCTCCTGATGGCGGTGCTCTTCGATCCGGCCCTGAGCGAGCCGGTCGATCTCGAGCTCTACGACGGCGACGTGAGGCCCGAGAACCTGCTCTACGATCGCGACCCGACCTCCGGTCCGATAGGGGCGCCCCGCGAGCTGAATCGCACCGTCCCGCTGGACTTCGGCGGTCACCGATGGACCCTGCACTTCGCGACGCTCGCCGCCTTCCACTCGGTGCCGGACCGGCTCGTGCCGGTGTGGGTGCTCGGCAGCGGGCTGCTGATCAGCGTGCTCGCGTTCGTGACCACGCTGCTGCAGACCCGCGCGCTGACCGCGGCGCGCCGGCTCGGGGCCGACGTGCAGGCCGCGGAGCGGAGGCTGCGGCTGGCCAACGAACGCTTCGAGCTCGCCGCCTCCGCGGTCAGCTCCGCGATCTACGACTGGGATTTTCGGAGCGGGTCGGTGGTGTGGACGTCGGGCCTCACCGAGGTCTCGGCCTACCGGCTCGACGAGGTCGCCCCGACCTACGAGTGGTGGATCGAGCACGTGCACCCCGACGACCGCGAGCGCGTCCACCGGCAGTTCGAGGCCGACGCGGCGCTGGGGCGCGACTTCGTCGCCGAGTATCGCTTCCGCGCGCGGGACGGGCGGTTCCTCGAGGTGCTCGATCGGGGCCGCTTCGTCCTCGACCTCGGCGGTCGCCCGGTGCGCATGGTCGGGAGCATGATCGACATCTCGGCGCGCAAGCGCGGCGAGGCGGTCTTGCTCGAGAGCGAGGCCCGGCACCGCGCGGTGATCGAATCGGCCATGGACGCTTTCGTGGGCATGGACCGTGAGGGACGCATCACCGAGTTCAACTCCGCCGCCGAGCGCATGTTCGGGCGGCCGCGCGACGAGGTGATCGGGCGCGAGCTGGCCTCCATCATCATCCCGCCCGCCTTCCGGGAGGGCCACCGGCGCGGCCTCGCCCGATACCTCGCCACCGGCCAGACCGGTCTGCTCGACGGGCGAATCGAGGTCTCTGCGCTGCGCGCCGACGGCACCGAGTTCCCGGTGGAGCTGACCGTGACCCGCTCGGGCGCCGCGGACCCACCCGCGTTCAACGCCTACCTGCGCGACCTCAGCGACCGCAAGCGAGCGGAGGCCGCGCGCCACAACCTGGAGATGCAGCTGCAGCAGGCGCAGAAGATGGAGGCGGTCGGCCGGCTCGCCGGCGGGGTCGCGCACGATTTCAACAACCTGCTCACCGTGATCACCGGGCGCGCCCACATGCTGCTGAGCCGGCTCAAGCCAGGCGAGCCGCTGCACCGCGACGTGGAGCTGATCCAGAAGACCTCCCAGCGCGCGGTCGCGCTCACGAGCCAGCTCCTGGCCTTCAGCCGCAAGCAGGTGGTGCAGCCGCGCGTGCTCGAGCTGGGCCCGCTGGTGACCGAGCTGGCCCCGATGCTCCAGCGGCTGATCGGGGAGCACCTCGAGCTGGTCGTCGAGCCCGTGCAGGGCACGGGTCGCGTCAAGGTCGACCCGGGCCAGATGCAGCAGGTGCTGATGAATCTCGTGGTCAACGCGCGGGACGCGATGCCCGGCGGCGGCCAGATCACGGTGTCGGTCCGCGACCGCGAGGTCGACGAGGGCGCCGCGGTGGCGCAGCCGAACCTGCGCCCGGGCTCCTACACGACGCTGGTGGTGCGCGACACCGGCACCGGCATGAGCGCAGAGACCGCCGCGCACATCTTCGAGCCGTTCTTCACCACGAAGGACCAGGGCAAGGGGACCGGGCTCGGGCTCTCCACCGTCTACGGCATCGTGGAGCAGAGCCGCGGCCATATCGAGGTGGAGAGCGAACCCGGCCGCGGCACCACGTTCACCATCCACCTGCCGCGCGTCGAGGAGCCCCTGGCCGCTGGGCAGCCCGCCGACACCGGGCGCCGGCTGCGCACGACCGCGCGCACGGTCCTGGTGGTGGACGACGAGCCCGAGGTCCTCGAGCTGGCCTCGGAGATCCTCCGCCGGGTCGGCTACTCGGTGCTGGAGGCCAGCGACGGCGGGTCCGCGCTCGAGGTGGCGGACCGGCACCAGGGCGCGATCCACCTGCTGGTGACCGACATGGTGATGCCGGGCATGTCGGGTCGCGATCTCGCGGAGCGGCTGCGGGCGCTCCGCGCCTCGCTGCGCGTGCTCTACATCTCGGGCTACGTGCAGGACCCCGCGGCGCGGGTCGCCCTCGCGAGCGAGCACTCCGCGTTCGTGGCGAAGCCCTTCACGCCCGAGCTTTTGACCGACCGCGTGCGCGAGCTCCTGGCGACCGCGGAGGCCGAGGCTTCCTGATCCGGCCCCCGATCAGCCCCGCAGCGCCCCGTCGATCCGCACGTCCACGAGGTACGGCCCGCCCGAAGCCAGCCCGCGCTTGAGCGCGGTGCCGATCTCCGGCGCCTTCTCCACCACCTCGCCCGGGACGCCCTGCGCCTTGGCGAGCCCCACGTAGTCGAGGCCCGGCTTCACCAGGTCCATGGCCACGTAGGTATCGTCCTCGGCCGAGAAGCCCTTCAGCGCCAGCGTCCGCTGCTTGAGGATGCGGTACGACTGGTTGTTGAAGATCACGAAGACCACCGCGATCGAGTCGTGGGCCGCCGACCAGAGCGACTGGATCGTGTACATCGCGCTGCCGTCGCCCACGAGCGCGACGACCGGGCGGTGTGGCTGGGCCAGCTTCACGCCCAGCGAGGCCGGGAGACCCCAGCCGATGCCGCCGCCCCGCAGGCCGTAGAAGCCGCGATGGTCCCGGGCCCGCAGCAGCTCGCGCACCCCGTGGCTGGACGAGATCGACTCGTCGACGATGATGGCCTCGTCGGGGACCGTGCCGGCCACCGCGCCCACCAGCGCGAGCGGGCTGATCGGCACGCGGCTCGCCTGGGCCGCCGCCTCCTGTCGCAGCGCCTCGCGCCGCGCCTCCTGCGCCACGCGCAGCTTCTCGGCGCGCGCGCTCACCTCCTTGGCCTGGGCCGCGCTCAGGCGGCGCCGGATCGCCTCCACCAGATCCGGCAGCGTCGCCTTGGGATCGCCCTGGATGGCGACCTGGGCCGGGTAGTTCTTGCCGATCTCCCACGGATCCAGGTCGAGATGGATGAGGGGCAGCCCCTCCGGCATCGGCTCCACGTCCGACGGCAGCGAGAGCGTGAAGAGATCGCCGCCCACCGAGAAGAGCAGGTCGTGCTGCATCAGGAGCTGCCGGATCGGCTGGCCCAGGCGCGGGAACGGCCCGTGGTAGAGCGGGTGCGTGAACGGGAACGAGCACGTCGAGGGTACGCACTCGGTGTAGACCGGCGCGCCCAGCACCTCGGCGAGCTGCGCCATCTCGGCGAGCGCGTCGCCGTGGGCCACCGCGTC
>Ga0187777_10001446_pt1 | contig 15425 bp, 13 predicted proteins | sample 1015_Q2_SP5_10_M_FD_132416 | JGI IMG/M metagenome (GOLD analysis project Ga0187777, IMG submission 132416) | Tropical peat soil microbial communities from peatlands in Department of Meta, Colombia - 1015_Q2_SP5_10_MG | ecosystem: Environmental > Terrestrial > Soil > Wetlands > Peat | place... | reverse complement strand
GGTCATCCTCCCCGGTCTCGACCCGGCGAACTCCGCGTTCGAGGTGATGAACGTGCTCACCCGGGTACGTGAGTCGTTCCTCGCCCCCTTCAGACTTGGCGAGCAGACGCCCACGCTCACCTGCTCTATCGGGATATCCGTGTATCCCGTCGACGCATCCGACCCCAGCGGCCTGATCAAGCAGGCCGATACTGCGATGTACGCGGCGAAGGAGGCCGGACGCAACGCGTACCGCTTCTACACGGCCGACATGAATGCGCGAGTCCAGGCGCGCCTGCAGATCGAAACGGATATGCGCCGCGGCTTGATGGACGACGAGTTCTTCCTCGTCTACCAGCCGCAGATCGACATGAACACGGGCGCGCCTGCGGCGTCGAAGCGCTGTTGCGCTGGCGGGACCCCGAGCGCGGGGTCATTGCGCCGACCGAGTTCATTCCGATCGCCGAAGAGTCGGGCATGATCCAGGCGTTGGGTGCACGCGTGCTTCGCGACGCCTGCCGCCAGGTGGCGTTCTGGCATCGTCAGAACATGCTGCTGCGGCTGTCAGTCAATCTATCGGTGCAGCAGCTGCAGCACGACAGCTGGCTGTCGGTTGTCGAGGACGCGCTGCGCTCGAGCGGACTCCCAGGTCGGTTTCTCGATCTGGAAATCACCGAAAGCGTGATCATCACGCACCAGGAGAAAGCGGTCTCCACTCTCGTACGCCTCAAGCAGATGGGCGCATCGATCACGGTAGACGACTTCGGGACCGGGTATTCGAGCCTGTCCTACCTCGCGCGCCTGCCGATTCAGGGGGTGAAGATCGACCAGCGCTTCGTGCATGGGCTGGAGCACAATCGCAGCGACGAGGCGATCACCCAGGCGATCATCGCCATGTCACACAGCATGGGCCTGCGCGTCATCGCCGAGGGCGTCGAGACAGTTGCCCAGTTCGAGTTCCTCAAGCAGCACGGCTGCGAGGAGGCGCAGGGTTATCTCATTGCACGTCCGATGGAGGAGCCGGAGCTGCGCTCGTGGTGGATGATGCAGGAGGAGGAAAACCGCATCGTCGACCGGCAGCCCGACATGTGGCGGGCTCAGGGCCGCTAGCGGCGCTCAGCGCCCTAGGTCCGCGGGTGTATCTACGTCTTGCAGCACCGCGGCGTCCTCGACGTCGACGAGCCGCACCGGATGTGCCGCAAGCACGCTCTTCGCGCCCTCGTCGCCGCGCAGCACGGTGAGCTCCGGGTAGAACGCGGCGGCGAATCCGACCGGATGCCCTCGGCGTCCGCGATACGCGGGCGCGGCCAGCGGCGCGCCGGCGCGTAGCGCCGTCACCACGGCGGCGATCGTCTCGCTGTGCACCCACGGCATGTCGGCCAGCGCGATCACCCAGGCCGCCGCCAGCGGCGCGGCGCGCACGCCCCAGGCGAGGCTCGCGCCCATGCCCTCTGCGGCCTCGGCACAGGCGGTGAGCCGCGGGCCCTGCTCGCGCAGCAGGTCGGCGAGCGCCGCGTCACCCGGGCGCAACACTACGACGACGTGATCGACGGCTGCTGCGAGGCTCCTCAGCGCAGCGGCTGCGACCCGCGATCCTGTGGGCAGTGTTGCGAGAAGCTTGTCTGCGCCGAAGCGCGTCGCGCTTCCCGCGGCGAGCAGCACGCCGACGATGGGAGGCTCGCGCACGCCTATTCCGGCAGCAGGCGGAAACTGCCGTACTTCACCGTCACCAGCACGCGCGCGCGCTCGTCCATGCCATTGTGGTCGGTCGCGCTCATGTTGAACACGCCTTGGCAGCCGACGATGTCGCGCTCGTGCTCGAGCGCGTCGCGCAGCGCGACCCGGAATGCCTCGGTTCCCGGCTTGCCGCTCTTGAGCGCGATCGGGATCGCTCGCTGCAGGAGCAAGCCCGCATCGTAGGTGTTGGCACCGAAGGTGGCCGGCTTCTGCCCATACTGCTTTTCGTAGGCTGCGATGTAGACGAGGGCGACCTTCTTGATCGGATCCGTGTCCGCGACATCGTCGATAACCAGCATCGAGCCGGCGGCAAGCACGGTCCCCTCGACCTTCTCCTTGCCGAGGCGGATGAAATCGTCGGTGGCCACAGCGTGCGTCTGGTAGATGCGCCCCTTGTAGCCGAGGTCGCGAAGCGTGGCTTGCGGCAGCACCGCCGGCCCGCCAACCCCGGCGATCAGCACCGCGTCAGGCTTCGCCGCGAGGAGTTTCAGCGCCTGTCCCGTGACGCTCTGGTCGGCGCGCGCGTAGCGTTCGCTCGCCACGATGCGGATGCCAGCCTTCTCGGCGAGCCCGCTGAACACTTTGTACCAGTTCTCGCCGTATGCATCGTTGAAGCCGATGAAGCCGATCGTCTTCACGTCGAGCTTCACCATGTGCTTGAGCAGCGCCGCCGCGATGAGATCGTCGTTCTGCGTCGTCTTGAACACCCAGCGCTTCTTGGCGTCGATAGGATCGACCACCGACTGAGTGCCCACCGTCGCGAGCAGCGGCACCTTCGCTTCTGCCACGAGGTCAAGGATCGCAAAGGCATTCGGCGTCGTTGAAGGACCTATGAGCGCGTCGATGTTGCTCTCGCCGATCAGCTTCTTCGCGTTCTGCACGGCACGCGTCGTGTCGCCGCCATCCTCGAGCAGGATGTATTCGATCGTAGCGTCGCCAATCTTCGTTGGCAGCAAGGCAGCCGTGTTCCTTTGCGGTATGCCGATGGCCGACGTGGGACCCGTCGCCGAGACCATCACGCCGATCCTGATCTGCGCAGATGCCGTCGACAACGCCAGTAGCAGCGCGGTGATTGTGCCGATCAGGCTGGCCACTGCGATCTCCTCGAACCAAAATCCGGTAGAGTGGTCAATCCTAAGCCCATGCACGAGGCGCTACAAGTTGCCCCGTGCCTGCGGCAGGTTGCGAGACCGTCAACCTCGCAGTACAGTGGGTTCACGCTGGCGCGCCATGTCTCATGCCGGTTCGCCGACGCGCCCTCCGTGGCAACCAGGCAAGGAGGTCAGCGATGAGACGCCGAATGTATTACGTGATGCCCGACATCGCGAGCGCACGCAGGATCATGGATGATCTTCTTCTCGCGCGCATCGAGGAGCGCCACATTCATTGCCTCGCCCAGCCTGGGACGCCGATGGAGGGGCTGCACGAGGCGAATGTGTTCCAGAAAACCGATCTCGTTCACGGGGCACAGGTCGGGCTCCTGTGTGGCGCACTGCTCGGTTGCTTCGTGGGTGGAGCAGTGGTGTGGTACTTCCCGATTGCTGGCATCTGGCAGACCGTAACGGTGCTCGCCGCGACGATCATCGGCGCCCTGTTCGGTGTGTGGGTGTCGAGCATGGTCGGCTCCTCGATCCCCAATTCGCGGCTGCGCCAGTTCGACGGACTCATCAGGGAGGGAAAGATTCTGGTGATGGCGGATGTGCCGGAGCACCGGACCGAGGAGGTCAGGTCGCTACTCGGAGAGCGCCACCCGGAGGCCGCGTCGCGCGGGCTGGAGCCTCATATACCGGCGTTTCCGTAGGCGGTGCGAGCCCGCGGCGAGGGGCCCCACGCGCACGCGTGGGGATCGCGCGTGGCGAGTCGCCGCCGCGGCCGACAGTCGACCGTCGTAATTCGCGCAGGCCGCGCACGGAGGCCGCAGCCAGAGCGCGAGGACAAGCTCTTCGCTATGGCTCGAAGAACTCTCGCACGCGATCGAACCAGTTCTTTGCGCGCGGGTTATGCGCGCCCGGGTTCTCCGCGTTGATCGCCTCGAATTCTCGCAGCAATTCCTTCTGCCGCGTCGTGAGCTTCACCGGCGTCTCCACGGCGACGTGGCAATAGAGATCGCCGTGCACGCTGCTGCGCACGCCCTTGATGCCTTTGTTGCGCAGACGGAACACCTGCCCGGTCTGCGTTTCGGGAGGAATCTTGATCTTGGCGTGCCCGTCGAGTGTCGGGATCTCGATCTCCCCGCCCAATGCTGCGACCATGAATGAGATCGGCATTTCGCAGTGCAGGTCGCTGTTGTCGCGCTGGAACACGGGATGCGGTTTGAGCGTGACCACCACATAAAGGTCGCCGGGCGGGCCGCCGTTGATCCCCGCCTCGCCTTCGCCGGAGAGGCGGATGCGGTCGTCCTGGTCCACGCCGACGGGGATCTTGACCGACAGCGTCTTGTGCCGCTTGACGCGCCCCGCGCCGCCGCAGGTTGAGCACGGCTCGGGGATGATCTTGCCCGTGCCGTGGCACTGCGGGCAGGTCTGCTGCAGCGAGAAGAAACCCTGCGAGATGCGCACCTGGCCCTGACCGTGGCACGCCGGGCAGGTCTTCGCCTGGGTGCCGGGCTTGGCGCCCGAGCCATGGCAGGCTTCGCAGGCGTCCATCGACGGCACGCGGATCTTCGCCTCGCTGCCGCGTGCGGCCTCCTCCAGCGACAGCTCGAGGTTGTAGCGCAGGTCGGCACCGCGATAGACGCCGCTGCCCCGGCCGCGTCCCGGAGCGCCGCCGAAGATCTCGCCGAAGATATCGCCGAATGCGTCGGCGAAGCCCCCGAAGCCCTCCGGACCGGCGCCGAAGCCGCGCGCGCCCGCGGCGCCGAAACCCGCCGACGAATCGACCCCCGCATGCCCGAATTGGTCGTAGGCCGCGCGCTTCTTCGCGTCGGAGAGCACTTCGTAGGCCTCCTTCGCTTCCTTGAATTTCTCCTCGGCGTTCTTGTCGTTCGGGTTTCGATCGGGGTGATGTTTCATCGCGAGCTTGCGGTAGGCGCGGCGGATGTCCTCCTCCGACGCGTCGCGATTGACGCCCAGCACCGCGTAGTAGTCTCGCTTCGCCATCACCCGTCCCGCATCCTCTCTCGACATCCCAAACGCACAACGGCCGAGTTAAGCGGCGCCGCAGGCGCTCGCTTCAACTCGGCCAGATATTCCGTCGTCGGGAATCACTCTATCCGCAATTTCGGCGGCGCATCGCCCGACGACGGCGTATCACTTCTTGTCTTTGACTTCCGTGAACTCCGCGTCGACGACCTTCTCCTCGTCGCCCTTGGCGCTGCCCTTGCTGTCCGCCGCACCGGCGCCCTGCGCCTGCGCGTCAGCCTGGGTCTTGGCGTACATCGCCTCGCCGAGCTTCTGCGACGCGGTCATGAGCGCCTGCGCCTTGGCGTCGAGCGCTTCCTTCGCCGCGTCCTTCTGCTTGAGCAGCTCCTCGGCGTCCTTCAGCGCGGCTTCGATCTTGCCTTTTTCGTCCGCACCGACCTTGTCGCCGTACTCGCCGAGCGACTTTCTCACGCTGTGCACGAGCGCATCGAGATGGTTGCGGGCCTGCACGACCTCCATGAGTTTCTTGTCTTCCTCGGCGTGCTCTTCGGCGTCCTTCACCATCTGCTGAATCTCGGACTCCGAGAGCCCGGAGCTGGCCTTGATGGTGATCTTGTTCTCCTTGCCGGTCGCCTTGTCCCTGGCGCTCACGTGCAGGATGCCGTTCGCATCGATGTCGAACGTGACCTCGATCTGCGGCATGCCGCGCGGCGCCGGTGGAATTCCCTCGAGGTTGAACTGACCGAGGCTCTTGTTGCCGGATGCCACGTCGCGCTCGCCCTGCAGTACGTGAATCGTCACGGCGGACTGGTTGTCGTCCGCGGTCGAGAAGACCTGCTGCGCCTTGGTCGGGATGGTGGTGTTCTTCTGGATGAGCTTGGTCATCACGCCGCCGAGCGTCTCGATGCCCAGAGACAACGGGGTGACGTCGAGCAGGAGCACGTCCTTCACGTCGCCCTTGAGGACGCCGCCCTGGATCGCCGCGCCGACCGCAACCGCTTCGTCGGGGTTGACGTCCTTGCGCGGCTCCTTGCCGAAGAACGCCTTCACCGTATCCTGCACCTTGGGCATGCGTGTCATGCCGCCGACCAGAATCACGTCGCTGATATCGGAGAGCTTCACCCCCGCATCCTTGATCGCGATACGGCAGGGTTCGACCGTCTTCTCGATAAGATCTTCGACCAGGGACTCGAGCTTCGCCCGCGTGATCTTCATCGACAGGTGCTTCGGGCCGGACTGGTCCGCCGTGACGTACGGCAGATTGATCTCGGTCTGCTGCGAGGACGAAAGCTCGATCTTCGCTTTCTCGGCCGACTCCTTGAGACGCTGCAGCGCGAGCACGTCGTTCTTGAGATCGACGCCCTGGTCCTTCTTGAACTCGGTGACGATGTAGTCAATGATGCGCTGGTCGAAGTCCTCACCGCCGAGGAACGTGTCACCGTTCGTCGAGAGAACCTCGAACTGGTGCTCGCCTTCGACCGCTGCGATCTCGATGATCGAGATGTCGAACGTGCCCCCACCCAGGTCGTAGACCGCGATCTTGCGGTCGCCTTCCTTCTTGTCGAGGCCGAAAGCGAGCGCAGCCGCAGTCGGCTCGTTGATGATGCGCTTGACGTCGAGGCCCGCGATCCTGCCCGCGTCCTTGGTCGCTTGACGCTGCGAGTCGTTGAAGTACGCGGGCACCGTGATGACGGCCTCGGTCACTTCTTCGCCGAGATAGTCTTCGGCCGTCTTCTTCATCTTGCGCAGAACCTCGGCCGATACCTGCTGCGGCGCGACCTTCTTGCCCCGAATCTCCACCCAGGCATCGCCGTTGTCGGCTTTCACGATCTTATAGGGCATCAGGCCGATGTCCTTCTGCACTTCCTTCTCTTCGAAGCGGCGGCCGATCAGCCGCTTGACCGCGAAGATGGTGTTCCTTGCGTTGGTGACGGCCTGCCGCTTCGCCGGCGCGCCGACAAGAATCTCCCCGTCCTCCTGATAGGCGACGATCGAAGGCGTCGTGCGTGCGCCCTCCGAGTTCTCGATGACCTTGGGCTGGCCGCCTTCCATGATGGCCACGCAGCTGTTGGTCGTGCCGAGGTCGATGCCGATGATCTTGGCCATGCTTGAGTTCCTTCCTATCCGAATTTGCTTGAGCTGCGATTTAAAGTGGGGTTTTTCGCGATCCGATTCAAGCGACTAGCGGCCGAAGTTCCTCATTGCGGGGGCATTCCGGCGGACCCGCCGGCTGCCGGCTCCCGTGCCTTTGCCACGGCAACCAGTGCCGGGCGCAGCACGCGGTCGCTCAGGAGGTAACCCTTCTGGAACACCTGTGCGACCGTGCCCGGGGGCTCGCTCGATTCGATCATCGTCATCGCCTGATGGCGGTGCGGGTCGTACTTCTCGCCCGCCGGATCGATCTCGACGATGCGAGCCTTGTCGAATGCGGCCCTGAGGTTCTTGAGCGTCAGCTCGACACCGTCCTTCAGGGCCTCGGTCGTGGTGCCGGGTGTCGCGAGGGCGAGCTCCAGCGCGTCCTTCACGGTCAGCAGGTCCTGCGCGAACCGCTCGACGGCGTACTTGTGCGCCTTGGCGATATCGGTCTGGGCCTGCTTGCGAACGTTGTCGGTTTCGGCCTTGGCGCGCAGCCAGGCATCCTTAAGCTCCGCGGCCTCTGTCTCGGCCTTCTTCAGCAGCTCCCCGAGGTCAGGTGCCGGCTCGCCCGCCGTGCCTGGAGACGTAGCCTCCCCTCCGGGCTGGCTCTCCGCGGGAACCGGCGCCAGCGCCTCAGGCTCCGAAACCTGAGTGTTTCGATCGGAATTGTTGCTCATCCTGGTCCCTTGCTTGCGCATCTATCAGGCCACAATTGGGGCGAGGGCGCGATTTCCAAAGGGGAAGATGTGGGGCACGGGCACTGGCTCGACTCAGCGAGCCGCGCCGAGACTCTGAGCCCGCAGTCGTGTCTGCTCGCGGGCGGCTGCATCCGGGGGGGGCTCGAGCCAACCCCCGAGGTTACGCAGCACAAGCCCGGCCATCGCGGCGATCCACGCCGGGCGCTCGTTGAGACACGGGATCACGCGCAGCTCTCCTCCGCCGGCGTTGAGGAAGCTCGCCTTCGCCTCGAGTCCTATCTCCTCGAGCGTTTCGAGACAATCGCTCACGAACCCCGGGCAGGCCACGTCGACGCGCCGCACCCCCTTCTGCGCGAGCTCGACGACGGTGGAGAGCGTGTACGGCTGCAGCCAATGGGCGCGGCCGAAACGCGACTGAAAGCTCACCACGTACTGATCCGTGTTGAGGCCGAGCTCCTGGGCGAGCAGCCGCGCAGTCTTCTGACAGTGGCAATGGTAGGGGTCGCCAAGATCGAGGCTGCGTCGCGGCACGCCGTGAAACGACAGCACCAGCTTGTCCGGGCGTCCGCTGCGGGCCCAGTGCTCGTTGATGCTCTGCGCGAGCGCGCCGATGTAGCCGGCGTCGTCGTGGTAGGCGTCGACGACGCGCAAGGCGGGGACGCGCCGCAGCCGGGCCGCGGCGACAGACAGGGCATCGAGCGCGGATCCGGTCGTGCTAGCCGCGTACTGCGGATAAAGCGGCAGCACGACGATGCGATCGCAGCCCGCGTCGTGCAGGCGATACAGAGCGTCGCCGATGGAGGGAGTTCCGTAGCGCATCCCCAGCTCAACGACGGCATGGTCGGCAGGCAAGCCGACCGTCTTGAGCCGCTGGCCGAGGAGGCCGCTGAGCAGCACTCTTTGCCGCTGGCTGTGCACCAAGAGCGGCGAGCCGTCCTTCGTCCAGATCGCCGCGTACCGCTCGGCTGAGCGAGCGGGCCTCACGCGCAGGATGACGCCATGCAGAAGCGGACGCCACGCAACGGGCGGAATCTCCACGACGCGCGGGTCGGCCAGGAACTCCGCGAGATAGCGTCGCACGGCTGCCGCGGTCGGCGCGTCCGGCGTGCCGAGGTTGATCAGCAGCACGCCAAGGCGCGGCTCGCGATCGTGGGCGAACTGCGCTCCGGTGCGATAGCGGGACATTTCTCTTAGTCCGGATGTGAGCGCGCATAGGCGCCGAGCGCCTTTGCCGCCTGCGCGCGGATCGCCGCCCTCGCTGGCGGCAGCCAGCCAAGCAGAGCCCCTTTCGCACCCAGGGCCATCGCTGCCCAGCGCCACAGGCTGAAGCGATCCTCGTGGCGTGCGATCAGTCCGTCGCGAAAGGCGAAGCTCGCGCGAATGCGATTCACGACGCGGCGACCAGTCGACGAGTAGGTATAGGTCGCGACCCATCGCGCGCGTCCGGTTGTAGCATCGGCCTCGACGTCGGAAACCACCACCCGCAGATCCTTGCCGCGCGCGCAGAGCATGCGCCACATGGTCCGCACACCCACCGCGTCAAGCGCAGGGAACACGGGGTCCGAGAAACCGGCTCTCGGCCCGTAGCATGCGACCATCGTTTCGGCATCGTGCCGATCGAGGGCCGCATAGAAGCGCTCGATGAGCGCCGCATTCGACTCGGCGGCTTCGGCTTGCGCCGCGGCGGCGCCCGGCGCGCTCAAGCGTCGCTCAGATGCTGCGTGAGCGCGTTGGACAGCAGCTTCGCTGTCACGTCGACGATCGGGATCACGCGCTCGTAGGCCATTCGCGTCGGGCCGATCACGCCGAGCGTCCCGATCACCCGCCCGTCGACCTCGTAGGGAGCAGCGATTACGCTGCACTCGTCGAGCGGCGCCAGACCGGTTTCGCCCCCGATAAACAGGTGAACGCCGTGCGCGCGCTGACTGACGTCGAGCAGGTGCAGCAACGATGTCTTCTGCTCGAACACCGCGAAAAGCTGCCGCAGGCGATCCATGTCCGAGGCGAGGTCGGCATCGTGCAGCAGGTTGCGCTCGCCGGAAACCACGAGATCCTCGGCCGTCTCCGCCAACGCGGCGTCTCCGGCCTCGACGGCAGCCGTCATCAAGCCGACGATATCTTCGCGCAGCTGGCGCAACTCGTCGGACAGCAGCACCCGGATGGCATGGAACGGTTGCCCCGCGTAGTGCTGGTTCAGGAAATTCGCCGCTTCGAGAAGCTGAGGCTGGCTGAACGCCCGCTCGGTATGCAGGATGCGATTCTGCACGTCGCCCTGAGCGGACACGATGATCAGCAAGACGCGCCGCTCCGAGAGCCGCAGGAACTCGATATGCCGGAACGAGGTCTCGCGCCGACGCGGCGTTGCGACCACGCCCGCGTAATGCGTGAGCTGCGACAGCATCTGTGCCGCCGCGCTGACGAGGGCCTGCGGGCGGTCCGCTTGCAGCTGTCCCTGCAGCTCGCTGATCTCCACTTCCTCCAGTGGCTTGATCACCAGCAGACTGTCCACGAAGAGCCGGTAGCCCTTGGGCGTGGGGACGCGACCGGCCGAGGTGTGCGGGCTCGCGATGAAGCCCATTTCCTCGAGGTCGGCCATCACGTTGCGGATCGTCGCCGGCGAAAGTTCCAGTCCCGATTGCCGCGAAAGAACGCGCGAGCCTACCGGTTGACCGTCGGCGATATACCGCTCGATCAGCGTCTTGAGCAGGTGCTGTGCGCGGGGTTCCAGCATGACGGCTATTGTACTGCCGGCCGGTGGCTCTCGCTGCGGAGCGGGCGCGATTGCGCTCGGACGATGCGAGAGGTCACGAAGATCGCACGCTCGGCGCTTGGTCCGCTGCAATGCTTGTGTTCTAATCGCGGCCATGCGGCCCAGGGGAGAGCCTTTCGCGACGATCGCGGTGGTTGGGCGCCAGGCGAGCCCGGACATCCGCGGGCCCCTGAAACAGCTCACGGATTTTCTCGCTGTCCGCGGTCATCGCGTCCTGCTCGATGCCGAGACCGCTCGCTTCGTTTCGCTGCCAGGACTGCCCGTGGCTACCTTGCCCGAGATCGGCGAGCAGTCGCAACTCGCGATCGTCGTCGGGGGTGACGGAACGATGCTCTCCGCAGCGCGGCGGCTGGCTCCTTACGAAGTGCCGCTGATCGGTGTCAACCAGGGCCGCCTTGGCTTTCTTACCGACATCTCGCTCGCCGACATGGAGACCTCGCTCGCGGCGATGCTCGCCGGGCAGTACGTCGAGGAAACGCGGACGCTGCTCGAGGCCTCGCTCACGCGCGCCGGCGGCGCCGGCGAGCGATCCCTCGCGCTCAACGAGGTCGTGGTCAATCGCGGCGCACTGGGCGGAATGATCGACTGCGCGGTGACTATCGACGGACGCTTCGTCTACGCCATGCGCGCCGACGGGCTGATCGTCGCCACGCCCACCGGCTCCACCGCTTATGCCCTCTCGGCGCAGGGGCCGATCGTCGATCCCGCGATAGCGGCGTTCCTGCTCATTCCGGTGGCGCCGCATGCGCTCACCTACCGGCCGATCGCGGTGCGCGACTCGATGGTGATCGAGATCTCGCTCCTGCGCGGCCGGGAGGCAGGCCTGCACTGCGACGGACAGTCGGATTTCTCCATGGCCGAGGGCGACTCGGTCGTAGTGCGCCGGGCCGAGCATCGCGTGCGCCTTTTGCACCCGAGAGACCACGATCACTTCGCGATGCTGCGTCAGAAACTGCACTGGAGCGAGGCGCCCGAGCGCGTGCTCAAGTCGGGAACGCAGTCCGGCTCCTGATCGCAACCGGGGCCGGCCCGATGCTGCGCAGGCTGTCTATCCGCAACTTCGCCGTCGTCGAAGCACTCGAGGTCGAATTCGACTCGGGATTCTCGGTGCTCACCGGCGAGACCGGCGCCGGCAAATCGATACTGCTCGACGCGCTCTCGCTGCTTCTCGGCGATCGTTTCGAGGCGCGGCAGCTGCGCCCCGGCGCGGAGCGGGCGGAGATCGTCGCGGAATTCGATATCGCCGACGCGGCAGCGGCGCGCGCCTATCTCCTCGAGCAGGATCTTCTCGACGAGGAAGCGCTGCTTCTGCGCCGCACGCTCGATGCGCAAGGACGAAGCCGCGCCTGGATCAACGGCCGGCCTGCGACCCTGGCGCAGCTTGCAAGCGCGGGAGAGAGTCTCGTCGACCTGCACGGCCAGCATGCCCACGAGGCCTTCGGCCGCGCGGACACGCAAAGGCAGATGCTCGACAGCTTCGGCGGATTCAGCGCGCTGGCGCGCGAGGCCGCGACCGCGTGGCGTACGTGGCGCGATGCCGCGGAGCTGCGCGACCGCAGCGAGCGTGATTCGGCCGCGCTCGCCTCCGAGCGAACCGAGCTCGCGGCGCGTCATGCCGAGCTGTCGGCGCTCGGTGCTACGGCGACGGAATGGGAGGAACTCAGCGCGGCGCAGTCGCGTCTTGCTCATGCTGCCAGCCTTCTCAAAGCGGCGAGCGTCGGCGAAGCCGAGTTGAGCGAAGGCGATGCGGCTTTGCGTTCCCGCTTGGCCGCAGTCATTCATCGCCTGCGTCAGGCCGCGCTCCACGATCGATCGCTCGAGTCGCTGGTGGCGCTCGCCGACGAAGCGCGCATTCGCATCGACGAGGCGGCGCGCGCACTGCGCGCCTACCGCGAACGCCTCGATCTCGATCCGGCCGAGCTCGCGCGGATCGAGGAGCGCCTGAGCGCAATCCATGCGGCTGCCCGCAAGTACCGTGTCACGCCGGGCGCGCTGCAGCGTCTCGCCGAGGAAACCGCTGCCAGGCTGGCAATGCTCTCGACCGAGACCGATGCCGCCGCTCTGTCCCAGGCCGAAGCTTCTGCGCTGGCTGCCTACAACGCGCTTGCGCGCCAGCTCTCGGCGAAGCGCCGCCTGGCGGCGGCGGAGCTCGCGCACCGCGTGACGGCGTCCATGGAGGGCCTCGCCATGACCGGCGGGCGCTTCGATGTCGCGCTCTCGCCCGAGCCGACGCCGAAGAGTCACGGCCTCGAGTCAGTGGAGTTCGCGGTCGCCACGCATCCCAAGCAGGAGCCTGGTCCCATGGCGCGAGTCGCTTCCGGCGGCGATTTGTCCCGCCTCGCGCTTGCGCTGCAGGTGGTGCTCGCGGATGTCGGTCGTGTGCCGACTCTGATCTTCGACGAAGTCGACGTCGGCATCGGCGGCGCAGTGGCGGCCAGCGTGGGTCGCTCGCTGCGCGAGCTCGGTGGGCGACGCCAGGTCCTGTGCGTGACGCATTTGCCCCAGGTCGCGGCTTGCGCCGATCGCCACTATCGCGTTACCAAGCTCGGCAATCGGGAGCGTGTGGCGACCGAGCTCGCTCTGCTCGATGGCACCGCGCGGGTCGAAGAGCTGGCGCGCATGCTCGGCGGGCGCGAGATTACGGCCAAGACACGCGCGCACGCAAAGGAACTGCTGGCGCAGAACAAGCCGCGCTGACGCCTCGCGCGGGTAAGAAGCTTGCAGGTTCGCTCGGCCACCGCGCCCGACCTGGCGGGCGCACCGGACCTTATCGTACCGGCGCCAGACTGCCGCTCACGCGCTTCGTTCCCGCCGTGCGCCGCTGCGGTTTAGCCGAGGGAAGAGTCTCGCCGGTCTCGAGCCAATGCTTGACGCGATTGGCGTCGCCGATGCGCGTCAGACGCCCGTAGGAATCCAGGAGCACGATCACGATCGGCCGGCTGGCGATGTTGGCGAGCATGACGAGGCACTTGCCGGCCTCGCGGATGAAGCCGGTCTTGCTGACTGTGATGTCCCACTGGCCGGCGCGGACCAGCGAGTTCGTGTTGTTGAAACCGAGCAGCCGGCCCGACGGCTGCACCTCGACGTAATGGCTCGCCGTCGTCGTGTACGCGCGGATCTCCTCGTACTCGGCGGCGGCCTTCACCATCTTCGACAGATCGCTCGCCGTCGAGACGTTGCTGCTCGACAGCCCGGTCGGATCATCGAAGTGGGTGTTCGTCATGCCCAGGCTCACCGCCTTGCGGTTCATCGCCTCGATGCAAGCGCCGAGGCCGCCAGGGTAGTGCCTCGCCAGGCTCGACGCGGCACGATTCTCGGAAGCCATCAGCGCGAGGCGCAGCATCTCGCCGCGCGGCAGCGCGCTGCCCAGACCCAGCCGGGAGTGGCTGCCCTTGATGAGGTCGATGTCGGCGATGTCCACGTCGATCGGCTCGTCGAGCGACTGGTTCGCATCGAGCACGACCATCGCCGTCATCAGCTTCGTCACCGACGCGATCGGCGTGACGTTGTCCACGCCCTTGGCGTAGAGCAGGCGATTCGCTTCCGCGTCGAGCACCAAGGCGTTGGTCGACGCGAGCTTGAGCTTGCTGACGTCGCGCGGCAGCGCCGGCGCAGCCGCGGCAGGCACTCCTGCCGAGGTCGCCCCTACAGCGACGTGGAACGGCAAGATTAGGCCAAGAAAAACAACGACTAGGCGAAGCTTCATTAACCGCCTTCGAGAAATTCAGCCGGCTTTATACCACAGGAGCAAGGGGCATGCCAAACTTTCCGCTTAAACAACGGGTTAGTCCCGGACTCGGATGCGGGCGCCGCGCGGCTAGTCGTCCGCTGTCACCGCGGCTTCGCCCGCCTCCTGTGCCTGCTCTTGCTGTTGCAGGGCCCACATCCGCGCATACGCGCCGTTACGCGCCAGCAACTCGGCGTGCGTTCCGCGCTCGACGATCCTGCCGTGCTCGAGCACGAGAATCTGGTCCGCGCCGATAATCGTGGACAACCGGTGCGCAATCGTGAGCGTCGTCCGGTCCGCGGAAATCTGCTCCAACTCAGCCTGGATCAGCTTCTCCGCCCGAGAATCGAGCGCCGACGTCGCTTCGTCGAATATCAGGATGCGCGGATTCTTCAGAATCGCGCGCGCGATCGCGACGCGCTGCTTCTCGCCGCCGGAGAGCTTGAGCCCGCGTTCGCCCACGGTCGTGCCGTAGCCGTCGGGCAAGCTCGTCACGAAGTCGTGGATCTGCGCGAGTCGCGCGGCGGCCACGATCTCCTCGTGCGTCGCGCCCGGACGACCGTATCCGATGTTGTATTCGATCGAGTCGTTGAACAGCACGGTGTCCTGCGGCACGATGCCGATCACCGCGCGCAGACTCGTCTGCTGCACGCCGCGCAGGTCCTGGCCGTCCACCGTGATTCGACCCCCGCTCACGTCGTAGAAGCGATACAGCAGGCGCGCCAGAGTCGTCTTGCCCGACCCGCTCGGGCCTACGACGGCCACGGTGCGCCCGGCGGGAATCCGGAACGACACGCCGAACAGGATCTGCCGCTTCGCCTCGTAGGAGAAGTCGACCTGCTCGAAGCGCACGTCCCCCGTCGCGACGGCCAAGGCGGGAGCTCCCGGCGCATCCCTGATCTCCGTGTGCTCCTCGATCAGGTGGAACATCCGCTCCATGTCGGCGAGCGCCTGCTTCATCTCGCGGTAGATCACGCCGAGGAAGTTGAGCGGGATGTAGAGCTGGATCATGAACGCGTTGACGAGGACGAGATCGCCGATCGTCATCGTGTGATTGACCACGCCGAGAGTGGCACGCCAGATGATGAGGGTCACCGCGACGGCGATGATCGCACTCTGTCCGATGTTCAGCAGCGACAGCGAGGTCTGGCTCTTGACGGCCGCGGTTTCCCAGCGCTGGAGGCTTTCGTCGTAGCGGTTCGCCTCGAACTCCTCGTTGTTGAAGTACTTGACCGTCTCGTAGTTGAGCAGGCTGTCGATCGCGCGCGTGTTGGCGCGCGAGTCGAGCTCGTTCATCG
>Ga0187777_10001442_pt1 | contig 15430 bp, 16 predicted proteins | sample 1015_Q2_SP5_10_M_FD_132416 | JGI IMG/M metagenome (GOLD analysis project Ga0187777, IMG submission 132416) | Tropical peat soil microbial communities from peatlands in Department of Meta, Colombia - 1015_Q2_SP5_10_MG | ecosystem: Environmental > Terrestrial > Soil > Wetlands > Peat | place... | reverse complement strand
CATTTGGAAAAACCGACCGATGTGCTGTGCGACGCCACGGGAATCGACACGTTTGGCGGCGATCATGTGAGAAGCCCGAATACGCACGGTTCGGGTTGCACATTCTCATCCGCGCTTGCGGCGCAGCTTGCGTGTGGGCAGCATCTTCGTGATGCGGCGATCCTAGCGAAAGCGTACGTTACGAAGGCAATCGAAAAGTCCTATCCGACCGGCAAGGGCGCCGGACCGCTCAATCAGCTTTTCCGCTTCCATCAGGGGCCGCCGCCGCGCGGCGTTCACGAAGTCCCGCAGCACGGCATGCACCCTGCCGCCGAGCCCGCCGCGCACTAGCTGCTTCATCGGTGCGCCTCAAACCGTAACCAAATAGATCGCCAACGCCAGACCCATTCCGGCAAGGACGAGCGCCGTAACCATCGCTGGGGCAGACATCTTCGTGAACGACAGGTCCCCGTCGTTCAACTGCCTGACGAGGCGAGCATGGTGCCAAGCAGAAAAACAATTTGTCGCCACACCCATCACGATCATTGCCGTGCCGAACCAGATGGAAAGGCCCTGATGGCCGGGCTTGACGGCCGGTTCCAGCAGCGCGAGCCGCTCGAGAAAGAGTCCAAATCGCGCCACGACAAAACCGAACCCCATAAAGGCGATTCCGGTACGAATCCAGGCAAGGAACGTGCGCTCGGCAGCGAGGTAGTCGCTTACATTGGGAGGCTTAGGCTCTTTAGGCAATGAGCTTATATCCAAATGTGGCTCTTCGAGATTCTATCTTAGAGGTGCGAAACGATACGGCCTCCGACGATCGTAGCGATGGGCCCTGCCTGGAAGGCCCGCCCGTCGAACGGGGTGTTGCGCGATTTGCTTGCCGAGTCGGCCGCGTGGAACGTCCAGGCACGCGTCGTTGAAAAGAGCGTGAGATCGGCGGGCTCGCCGACAGCAATTTTTCGCTCCATGCCGAGGATGTGCGCCGGACCGCTCGTAAACAGTTCGACCAGCCTCATCAGCGGCATCTTGGCCTTCCCGACCAGCTCGGAGATACCGAGGGCCAGGGCCGTCTCAAATCCTATGATTCCGAAAGGTGCGCGATCGAATTCAACGTCCTTGCTCGCCGGATGATGAGGAGCATGGTCGGTTGCAATCGCGTCGACGCTGCCGTCGATAAGCCCCTCGATCAGCGCTTCCCGATCGGCTCGCGAGGCCAACGGTGGATTCATTTTGTAGTGCGTGTCGTAGCGAACATCTTCATCCGTCAGCGTGAAATGGTGAGGCGTGACCTCGCAGCTGACCCGCAACCCGCGGTCCTTTGCCCAACGTACATAGTCGAGCGAGCGCCGCGTGGACAGGTGGGCGATGTGCAGCCGGGCGCCCGTGAGCAGAGCCATCTCCACATCGCGTCCGACAGCGATCGATTCTGACTGGGCGGGTATTCCCTGCAGACCCAACCGAAGCGACTGCGCCCCTTCCCGCATCGCGCCGCCCGCGAACAGGGAGGGATCCTCGCAGTGATCGATCACTGGGAGCCCGAGCGAATCTGAGTACTCCATGACCTGCCGCATCAAACGCGCGGTGGCGATGGGCTTGCCGTCATCGCTCACTCCGACGATGCCCGCGGCCTTCATGGCCGCGATTTCTGCCAGGGCTTCGCCTTTGCTTCCAAAAGAGGCCGCGCCGATCGGCCATACGCGCGCACTCGCCGACCGGGCGGCCCGCTCGACGATACTGCGTGTCACCGACGCGTTGTCGTTTACAGGCTGCGTGTTTGGCATACAGCACACAGCCGTGAAGCCACCCCGAGCGGCTGCTCGCGTTCCGCTTTCAATGGTCTCGGAAAGCTCCTGACCGGGCTCACGCAGATGACAATGCGCATCGATGAAGCCCGGTGCCACCACCAGGCCCGAAGCGTCCAACGTCTCCGCGCCTGACGCTTCAAGACCGGCACCCACCCTGGCAATTCGTTCCCCATCGAGCAGCACGTCTAGCCTCTCGTCGGTCTTGCTGCTTGGGTCGAGGACGCGGCCATTCTTGATCAAAAGCATCCGTTCAATCCTTTGGGGGATCCGCCACGTCGGCGGGTGGACCGCCAACAAGATGATAGAGCAGGGCCATACGGACGGCGAGACCGTTGGTCACCTGTTCCAGAACGCATGACTGCGGACCATCCGCCACACCGGAATCGATTTCAAGGCCGCGAATCATCGGTCCCGGGTGCATCACGAGCGCGTCCGGCTTGGCGCGTCGCAGCCGTTGGGGTGTCAATTGGTATCCGGCAATGTACTCGTCTTGCGCCAGCGCCGGCTCATGTAAACGTTCGGTTTGCACTCGCAGCACCATCACGACATCGGCTCCCTCGACTGCTTCCTCAATCTGAAAAGAGCGCCGGAGGTTGGGCGCCAGGTGCTCCAATTCGCGCGGCACCCACATGGCCGGTCCACAAAGCGTGATCCTCACGCCGAATTTGCTCAGCAGGTAGATGTTGGAGCGAGCCACCCGGCTATGCAGGATGTCGCCCAGGATCGTGATGTTCAATCCCTCGAGTCGCTCCTTGCGGTCACGGATGGTCAGCGCATCGAGCAGCGCCTGGGTGGGATGCTCGTGGGTTCCATCGCCCGCATTCAGAACCGGGATTTCCAGTCTCGAAGCGACAAAATCGGGTGCACCGGACGAGCTGTGCCGCAATACGATCGCATCTGGCTTCATGGCTTCGAGCGTGCGGACCGTGTCCATCAAGGACTCGCCCTTCTTCAGGCTGGACGCCTCCGCCTGCAGCGCCATTGTATCTGCACCGAGGCGTGACGCAGCCGTCGTGAAGCTGATGCGGGTGCGAGTCGAAGCTTCAAAGAATGCTACGGCCACGGTCTTGCCTCGAAGCGTGGCGAGCTTTTTGAGCGGATGCCGCTGGAATTCCTGGAAGGGTTTGGCTTGGTCGAGAAAAAAGTTGATTTGCTCGCGGGTGAGGAACTCGATTCCGAGCAAGTTGGCTAGACGCGGAAGCACGGTTTCCCTTCGTTTACATCCTTCCTCCGGATCGCGGCGGCGAAGATCAGTGAACCCGATCTACCAGCATGACACGCTCCTCACCATCGATTTCCTGCAAGCGAACTTCGACGATTTCGGTATCGCTCGTCTGGATCGTCTTGCCGATGAAGGTGGCCTCGATGGGTAGCTCACGATGGCCGCGGTCAATCAACACCAGAAGTCTGACCCGGCGTGGGCGGCCAAGATCGAAAAGCCCGTTCATGGCGGCGCGAATCGTGCGTCCCGTGTAGAGCACATCATCCACGATCACCAAGTCGCGGTCATCCACCGGAAAATCAATGTTGGTCGACTGAACGACTGGCTGCGCACCGACGGTAGAAAGATCATCCCGGTAGAGCGTGATGTCGAGGGTTCCCACCGGAACTTCCTTGTGGGCAAACCCCTGGATGGCCCTGGCCAACCGCTCAGAAAGCGGAACGCCCCTACGCCTTACGCCGATCAAGGCCAGGTCGTGGGTGCCCCCGCTCTTTTCCACGATTTCGTGGGCCAACCGGTTCAGAGTGCGAGAGATTTCTTCAGCCGAAAGGAGCTGCCGTTTTTCGACGACGCGCATGGGGCGCCTCATCCTAGCACAGACCCGTTGGGAACGAATCCGGCAAACGGCGTCGGTTCGCGGCCACTCTTGACCCCCATGCTAAACTCACGCCCGTGACCTCGCCCGAGCCGGCGCGCATCGCCGAACGGCCCTCGGGGGTGGACCTCCGAGTCCGCATCGGTACGATCCTGCTTCAGAACCCTGTCATTGCGGCGAGCGGAACGTTCGGCTATGGCGTTGAGTTCGCCCCTCTCGTCGACCTGAACCGGTTGGGCGGCCTTGTGGTTAAAGGCCTGTCACTCGAGCCGATGGCAGGTTCCCCTCCGCCCCGAATGCATGAAACGGTCGGCGGCCTGATCAACGCCATTGGCCTACAGAACGTTGGGGTCAGAGCCTTCGTGAGCGAGAAGCTTCCGGCGCTGCGAAGCTACCGCACCGCTGTTATCGCCAATGTATTCGGGCGGAGTGTGACTGAATATGTCGAGGTCATTCGTGTCTTGGAAGACACAGAGGGATTAGCTGCCTACGAGTTGAACATCTCCTGCCCGAATGTGGAGCAGGGCGGGGCCGAGTATGGTGCCGACCCGGTCCTGGCGGCAGAGGTGATTGGTCGTACGCGGAAGGCCTGCCGCCGACCACTTTGGGTGAAGCTTTCTCCATCTGTTGGAAACATTGGACTTGTTTCAAAGGCCGCCGAGTCCTCTGGGGCGGACGCTCTCGTAATTGCAAACACCTACCCAGCATTGTGTCTGGATGTACACACCCGGAAGTCATATCTTGGTAGTACGGGGGGAGGGTTGTCGGGTCCAGCGATCAAGCCTATAACCTTAAGGCTGGTTCACGAAGCATATCAGGTGGTGAGCATTCCGATCATAGGGCTCGGCGGTATTGAGAAAGCAACAGATGCGGCTGAGTATATGATCGCGGGTGCTTCAGCAGTGGAAGTTGGCACCGCGCACTTTGTGGACCCGAGGGCTTCCGAACGACTTGTCGAAGACCTCGAGGCGTGGTGCCGGAGAGAAAACATACGTGAAATCAGTGGTTTACGAGGATCGCTGGGAGCGAATAGGGTTGTCTGAGCGATCGTCGAGATGGTAGAATCATCTGATTTCAGGGAGGTTAGTTGCAAATGAGAGCTAAGCTTTTCGTGGTTCTCGAAACGGTCTTCTTAGGACTGGGCGCTCTAACTCTCGTCCCGTCGGCCAATCCTGCGGCCAGCGCGAGAGCGAGCAGCCCTCTCGGACAGGGATCGAGCACCCTCTTGACATCCACATCTCACCCCCAGGGCAACGGCCAGCAGCGGCCCTTGGCGACCTGGGACTGTTTGACCAGCTGGTACGGAGAGGACTTTGACGGCCAGCCAACCGCAAATGGGGAGACCTACGATATGTATGCAGAGACGGCGGCGCACCCGACCTTGCCTCTCGGGTCAATCGTGCGCGTCGTAAACCCTCGAAACCACCGCAGCCAGGTGGTCCGAATCAATGACCGCGGACCCTATGTGCATGGCCGCGAGCTGGACGTCTCCTACGCGGTGGCCCGAAAGCTTGGCTTCGACCAGCGCGGGCTGGCCAAAGTCCGGCTTGAGCTCCTCGAGGTGCCCCCACGCCCCGCATCGGAACATCACAACTAATCGTCGCCTTAGACGTGGACCGCCTTGGGCGGGCTCGCGTCCTGGCACGCCAACTCCGAGGTGCAGCCGGGCTGTTCAAAGTAGGCAGTCAGCTGTTCACAGCGGAAGGCCCGCGAGTGGTTCGAATGCTCGCGGGTCTTGGCTTCGGGGTGTTCCTCGACCTGAAGTTTCATGACATCCCGAACACAGTCGAGAGAGCTGTGGCCGCAGCGGCGGAGCTTCCCAAGGTGCGCCTGCTAACGCTGCACACGCTTGGCGGAATGGCGATGATGCGTGCAGCCCGAGCCGCCCTGGGCCAGGGCAAGAATTGCCCCGCCCTGCTCGGCGTGACCCTTCTGACCAGCATGGATGAGAGTGCGCTGCGCGGAGTCGGGATTGCCGGATCAGCGTCTGAAACGGCACTGGCTTTGGCAAGGCGGGCACAAGAGGCGGGGCTCGATGGAGTCGTCGCTTCCGGTCAGGAGGCGCGTGCGATTCGTGCCCAATGCGGACCGGAGTTCCTGATTGTGGCGCCCGGGGTTCGTCCTTTGAGTGCGCCGGCGAATGACCAATCCAGAGTCACCACCCCATCGGAGGCCATTCAGGCGGGAGCGGATTATTTGGTCATCGGCCGACCCATCACCGAGGCCGACGATCCTCGCGCAGCGGCCCTGGCGATTGCTCAAGAAATCGCGTCTACCCGACGAGCCTAGCGATCCCCATCTCGCATTTGGAGATTTGACCGGGCCATCCAGCTCCGCTAGCATCAGCCTACCAGGGACGCTTCCATGGGGAGAGAGAAGCACGTTATCGTCGGCACGGCCGGCCACATCGACCACGGAAAATCGTCGCTTGTCGAAGCACTGACAGGGACCCACCCTGACCGTCTCGAAGAGGAGAAGCGGCGGGGCATCACCATCGATCTAGGCTTCGCGTTTCTCACCGTCGGCGGAGTAAGCTTTGGCTTTGTCGACGTGCCCGGACACGAGCGTTTCGTGCGCAACATGCTGGCCGGCGCAGGCGGTATCGACATCGTGCTGCTGGTGGTTGCAGCCGATGAGTCGATCAAGCCGCAGACTCGCGAGCACCTCGATATTTGCCGTCTGCTGGGAATCCCTCGCGGTTTAGTCGCGATCACGAAATCGGATTTGGTGGATGCGGACATCCTCGGTCTGGTTCGGCTTGAAGTGGAAGAATTCGTGCGCGGGTCATTTCTGGAAGGTGCGCCGATCGTCCCGGTCAGTGCGCGAACAGGAGCGGGGCTTGACGTTTTGAAACAGGAGCTGCTGCGAGTAGCGGAGGCGACGCCGGGGAAGGACGCCAGGCGCCATTTTCGCCTGCCCATCGATCGCTCGTTTGCGACAAAAGGCTTTGGGACCGTCGTGACGGGAACACTGATCTCCGGGTCGGTGAAGGTCGACGATGAGCTGGAGATCTATCCGGTTCGCAGGCGCGTGCGCGTTCGCGGCCTTCATTCCGGCGGTCGACCCGTCGAGCAGGCGGTGGCGGGGCAACGTACGGCCGTGAATCTTGCAGGGATCGATCACGCGGAAATTCAACGGGGTATGGTGTTGGGTGTACCGGATGTGTTCGAGCCCACGCGAAAGCTCGATGCACGCATCACGCTTCTTCACTCCGCTCGGCCGCTCAGAAATCACTCCCGTGCGCACTTTCACCAGGGGTCCGCCGAAGCGATCGCTGAAGTCATTCTGCTAGAGGGCGATGAGCTGGCGCCCGGGGCATCGGCTCTGGCACAGTTGCGATTGGATGACGAGGTGGTTGTGCTGCCGGAGGACCGCTTCATCCTTAGGCAGTTTTCACCGGTTGTGACGATTGGCGGAGGAGTCGTAATCGATGTGCGGGTGCGGCGGCACCGGCGGGACGATCCGGAGGTCCGTGATTTTCTTGAAACACTCGAAGGCGGCAACCGGGAGGATCTTCTGGCGGCGGTGTCGGAAGCCACCCCTCGCGGTCTGACACTCGAGGAGGTACGCGCGCGAACCGGCTGGTTGGAAGCAGAGATCCGGGAGACAGCGGCAAGACTCATTGCGAACAAACAGCTCCGGGTTTTGGACGAACAGCCTTTCACAGTCGCCTCGGCGGAGGCGGTTGAAGAATGTGGCAGGAAGCTTCAGCAAGCCATTGAGCAATTTCACTCTGCCAATCCGCTGCTTCAGGGAATCCCCAAGCAAGAGCTTCGCGGACGGGTGGGAAATCCGCGCCCCGCGCTTTTCGAGGCGGCGTTGGCGGACCTGACGAACGCGGGAGCTGTCTCGGTTTTGGCAGGGCTGGTGCAGCGCGCAGGCCGAGCCATTGCGCTTTTGCCCGAGGAGATACGTGCCAAGGAGTTGATCGAGAAGGAATTTGAGCGCTCCGGTCTCACGGTGCCAAGCGTTCCGACCGTTCTGGAAAAGCTCCCCGTTGAAACTGGCCGTGCCCAGAAGATTTTGCAGATCCTTATCCGTGACGGAACACTCGTCAAAGTGGCTGAAGACTTCGTGTTTCACCACACGGCGGTAGCACGGCTGCGAGATCTCATCGCGACGTATCGGGCTGAACGCGGCGACCGCATCACGGTTTTGACGTTTAAGGATGTTGCAGGTGTGAGCCGCAAATACGCCATCCCGTTGCTGGAGTTTCTCGACCGCGAGCATGTGACGCGCAGGGTAGGGGACGAGCGTGTTATACTTTGAGTAGATATGGGAAGGGACCCGGGTGCGAGCCTGGGTGTGAAAGGTAGGGATCTATGTGGGACAGCCCTATGCACCTGTTGATTATTGCGATCGTCATCCTCGTGCTTTTCGGGGGACGCAAGATTCCGGAAATGATGAAGGGACTGGGACAAGGAGTCCGTGAATTCAAGGAGGGAATGCGCGGCGAGTCGACACAACCTACGCAATCCAGTCAGCCGACAAACCCGCCGGCCACGAACGCAACGCCTTCCACTCCGACAGAGCAACAGAAGTAGGCGGAATTTTCTGCCAACCGATCCAGGGTTTGAGGCGGCGGCCACCCGGCCGCCGTTTTTCTTGTGAAGGCCCCCAAGCCGCTCGAGGGAGCAAAGAGCTAGCGCGGATCCCTCCAGCCAAAATCACCTAGCAGAGACCAGAGCCGCGCCAAGGGAAGACCTACGACATTGAAGTAGCAGCCCTCGATGCGAGTGATGTAGCGACCTGCGATGCCCTGAATGGCATAGGCGCCGGCCTTGTCAAACGGCTCGCCGGTAGCGATGTAGCTTTCGATATCCGGGTCAGAAAGAGGTGCGAACGTAACTCGCGTGGTTTCCTCAATGACGCCCTCCATCCTGTCGGGACGGCGCACCACGGCGACAGCTGTGTGGACTTCATGGACGGCTCCGCTCAGAAGCCGCAGCATGCGGCGAGCATCGTCTTCCGAGGAAGGTTTGCCCAGGATTTCGTCGTCAGCCACGACGATTGTGTCGGCGCCGATGAACAGGCAGTCACCCGGCTCGCCAGATTCGCTTGCAGCCGCTCGCGCCTTCCCCAGCGCGACCCGGCGCACATAGTCGCCGTGAAGCTCGGCGGGATGACGCATCTCGTCGAACAGAACCGCCTGCACCTCAAACGGGATGGCCGCATCACGCAGAATCTCGGCGCGCCGAGGCGAAGCCGATGCCAGAATCAGTTTCATCACACCTGACCCAGTGCTGCGGCCCTAAGTTGTTGGGCAGTATAGGTCCCTAACCCGATCCGACACGACGGCAAGCGAATACTGGCTACCGATGTCATGAGATCTCGTTTAGGTCAAATGGTAACGGATTCGCGGTATTCGCCGAAGACACGCCGCAGAGCGTCTGAAATTTCGCCGACGGTAGCATAGGCTTCGACGGCCGCCAGAATCGCGGGCATCAGATTCTCGGTTGAACCGGCGCGACGCTCGACTTCCTCGACCGCGGCGCGCGCCGTGCGGGCATCGCGGCGGACGCGCAGGGCGCGAAGGCGCTCGATTTGCGAGCGCTCGATTTCTGGATCGAGGCGGAGCGTCGGGATCGGTTGTTCCTGCTCGGTCTGAAAGCGGTTGACGCCGACGACAACTTGCTCTCCGCGCTCAACGGTCTGCTGATAGGCATACGCCGATTTCTGAATCTCCATCTGGACATAGCCCGTCTCGATGGCCCGCAGCATGCCGCCGAGCGCATCGATTTTCGCAATGTATTGCTCGGAGGCCATTTCGATTTCATCGGTTAGCTTCTCGATGGCGAAAGAGCCAGCCACAGGGTCGATCGTGTTCGCAGTCCCGGTTTCCTGCGCGATGATCTGTTGGGTGCGCAGGGCGAGGAGCGCCGACTGTTCGGTAGGCAGGGCGAGTGCCTCGTCGAGCGCGTTGGCGTGTAGCGATTGGCAGCCGCCCAGCACCGCCGCGAGGCACTGGAGTGCGACGCGCACGAGATTGTTTTCTGGCTGCTGCGCCGTAAGGGCCGAGCCGGCCGTCTGTGCGTGAAAGCGGAGCATCATCGAGCGGGGATCGCCCGCGTGAAAGCGGTCACGCATCGTGCGCGCCCAGAGGCGCCGCGCGGCACGGAATTTCGCGATCTGGACCAAAAACTCGTTGTGCGCATTGAAGAAGAAGGAAAGCTGAGGCGCGAATTCATCGACCTGGAGACCGCTGGAAACCGCCGCGTCGACATAGGCGATGGCGTTGGCGACTGTGAAGGCGATTTCCTGTACATCGGTTGAGCCAGCTTCACGAATGTGATAGCCGGAGATGGAAATCGCATTCCAGTTGGGGAGCTCGCTCCGGCACCAGGAGAAAACGTCGGTTACGATGCGCATGGCAGAACGCGGTGGATAGATATAGGTGCCGCGCGCTATGTACTCCTTGAGAATATCGTTCTGCACCGTGCCGGAAAGCCGCTTAAGATTCGCACCTTGCTTTCTGGCGACGGCCACATAGAGCGCGAGAAGAATGGCCGCGGTCGAATTGATGGTCATCGAGGTCGAGATCTGATCGAGCGGGATCTGGTCGAACAGCGCCTGCATGTCCTCAAACGAATCGATGGCAACGCCGACTTTTCCGACTTCGCCTGCCGCTAGCGGATGGTCGGAGTCCATGCCGATCTGCGTAGGCAGGTCAAACGCTACAGAGAGCCCGGTCTGACCCTGCTCGAGCAGGTAGCGATAGCGGCGGTTCGATTCCGTGGCAGTGCCGAACCCGGCGTATTGCCGCATGGTCCAGAGGCGACCGCGATACATTGTGGGATAAATGCCGCGCGTGAACGGAAACTGGCCGGGATAGCCCAGATCACGCTCGGAGTCCCAGCCCGCCAGATCCTCCGGGGAGATGACAGCCTTTACCGGAAGGCCCGAGGTTGCCTCGGGGTGGCTATCTGTAACGGGCGGATTCTTGCCAGTTTCCGTCATCTAGCGGACACGCCGGGCACGGCGAAACGATGTGAACGCAAACGCTGCCATCATGATGGCATAGACGAGCGCGAAGGCCATCAGCCACAACGCCGGGCGCTGCCTCCATTGCTTCCATACAGCAAACGCCGCCCAGGCGGCAAATAACCCAAACAGGGCACCCGTGGCTTCGTGGAAAAGCTGGCGCGTGACGCGCCAAAACGTCCGCAAGGTCACCAGGATCGAACGCCACAGCACCGAAAACAGGTTCGAGGGCATGCCTGGATTCTATTACAGGGCGCTGCGGTTGGCGCGGTCGGCGTACTCGTTCCGCCCTCCACCGGGGGGTCGCCCGGACTGGTTACCTCCGAGAATCGTTGCTTGCGAGAGAACTTGTTTCGGGCTTGCCACAGTCCTAGAATTACGGTAGGAACGTCCCAGGAGGTCAGACGCCCTTGCAACTCGACGACCACATGAAGCAGCTGCTGCGTGAACTGGGACATGCGATCAATGATAGCGTGTCGGATTCCGAGCGGATCGCCGAGGCGATTTCAGGCGTTCGCGCGGCCGGCTTCGACATCGTGTTAAAACTCGACGCCACGATCGGGTTGGCACGACGGCCGTCACATGATTCGCGGATGACTTCGCAGGACCGCCGTTTTTTGGAATCGCTGCACATTCGTGTCGATGATGAAGTGCTGGAAGAAGACAGCACGGAGCCGAAGGTAGAAATCACTCCGCAAGACATCAAATTCTTGAAGTCGCTGAAGATTTCCTTCGATGAAGAGCTCTAGGATCGCCCTGATTTGTGCAGCGCTCGCCGCGGCCCTGGTGGTGTGCGCCACCCCGGCGCGTGCGCAGGTGGGCCCGGCGATCGCCGCCCCCATCATCGTCAAAACGATTGACGCGATCGCATCGAAACGAAGCGCAAACGCCAAGGGCGAATGGCTCAAGGGCGCAGTGATTCATGCCGACGCGCAATCCATCATCGTTTCCGAACAGGACAACGAAAGGATGATCCACACGTTTAGTGTTTCGCCGACACTGAAAGACCAAATGCAGGCGATTGCGGACCGCGGCGGATATCAGTACGGCGATAAGGTGAAGATCCTGCACGAGCACGGACAAACCGTCGCGCTCAAGATTTCTGGCAAACCTTCCAAGACGAACTGAGTCTTCCTCATCGTGTTGGCGTCCCTCTGGCCCTGCGGTGGAATTTGTTTCCGTCCGTTTGTGATACAACTCTGGTGATGGTTCGCCCTCCTGCGGTTGCCGGACTGTTCTATCCTTCCGAGCCGCGCGAACTCGCGCGCCAGATCGAAGCCGTCTGCGATCCCGGCAAGACGAAATCGCGCGCTTTGGCATGTATGGTTCCTCATGCTGGCTATGTGTACTCCGGCAGGGTGGCGGGAGCCGTGTATTCCTCGGTCGAAATCCCGCGAAAGTGCATCTTGCTCGGACCGCGACATTTCCCGGCCGGCCAACCGCTGGCGATCCTCACCGACGGGGCCTTTGCTACGCCACTGGGCGAAGCAACCATCGACAAGACACTTGCAGCGGAGCTGGCGCGCGCCTGTCCGCTGCTTCGTGAGGACCCAGTGGCGCATGCCCGAGAACATTCGCTCGAGGTACAGCTTCCGTTTTTGCAAAAACTCCGGGCCGATCTCCAGATCGTGCCGGTCGTTCTGGGCACGGATCGTTACGGCGCAATCGAAGAGCTCGGATACGCCGTCGCGCGGGTTGTGAAGGCAGAGAACGAGCCGGTACTTATGATCGCCAGCTCCGATATGAATCATTACGAGGGCGATGCAATCACGCGTGCAAAGGACCAACGGGCGATTGCGCGGATCCTAGCCCTTGATTCGCGCGGTCTCTATGACACCGTACGGCAGGAGGGCATCACGATGTGTGGGTACGCGGCGACGGTCGCGATGCTCATCGCGGCGCGCGAATTGGGTGCGAGCGAAGCGGCACTGGTTTCCTACGCCACTTCGGGGGATGTTACCGGCGAGCTCGACCGTGTGGTCGGGTATGCCGGGATCGTGGTCGTCTAACGGCCGTGCTCTACTGCACCGTTAACACGAATGGCACCGAAGACGTAACGTTGCCGCTGGTTCCCGTGACAGCGGCATTTGCCGTGAAGCCTCCGCCGCCTCCGCCGCTTCCGCCTGAGCCCCCACCGCATCCCGCCACCACCATCCACGTCGAGAGTGCGGCCACGGCCAATGCGGTCTTGACCCAGCGTTTATCCGAGCCGGCCACCAACAATACCCACAGACCCACGGAAATCAAGAGACCAAAGGTCATCATGTTGGCGGTGGGCGCGTTCGGTCCCTGTTTCCATAGACGTTGCCCTGGTCTCAGTTGAGCCATGGCGGTCTGGACCGTTACCATCACCGAAACGCTGGCGTTGCTCGCTATTGCAACCGGAGACCCGGGAGAGAACGTGCACGTGTCTCCCGAAGGAAGACCGCTACACGCCAAACTGACGCTGCCCGTGAATCCGTTGACGGAGGTGACGGTCACGGAGAAATTGCCTGAGGCCCCGGCGCTGGCCACCGTCACCGCGGGATTCGACGAGGAAATGGAGAAGGTCGGCCCCCAAGACTTGGTTAGGTTCGTGACGTTGACCGACCCAAGGCCCGTGGCCAGGTTATAGCCGGTTCCCGCGTTGTAGCCCGTCAGCACGCCAATCAAATTGTTGCCGGTCACCGTGCAATTCGGAGAACCGCTCGCGCACGGCATCTCGATCGTCCCGACGGTCACATTGTTGAACACGCAGGAAGATCCGGGCGTCGAGGCATTGCAGTTTGCGGCAGATTGCTGCGTCGCCAGAGCGTAAAGCGTCGGGTTCAGATTGCCCTGGGTCGCGCCCATCTTTTGGTCGAGCAGGGCCACAATTCCCGCCATCACCTGAGTCGAGACGGAGGTTCCGCCTACCGCGAGAAAGTCCCCTGTGCTCAAATTGCACGGAGCCTGCACAAAGTCTTCCTCGCAATCAATGTAGAAGCTGCCCGAAATGAGGCCGTCGGCAGCAAACAAGGAGAGATCGGGAAGGTCTCGCACCCCGTCACTCGGAATGCCGGGACCCACCTGCCATGTGGGCTTGGGGTAGCCGCCCGAGCAACTGGACGGAGTCGATTGGTTCGAAGTCGTGCAGTTGCTGATCCCGCCGGACGCCCCGTTCGTTGCTACCAGATTCAACGGGTTGCCGTTCCCATCGGTGGCGTTCTCCACCTGCGGATCGTTGCAGGTTGATGCAGCCGTTCCCGTATCGAATCCATCCCCTTGAAAGACCTGGATGACAACGAAACTCGTGCAGGTGTCATTCCAAGTCATTTCAGGAACATAGCCCAGTACGGATTGCTGATTGCCGCCATTGGCAGTGCCCCAATACGTGGCCGGATTGGGATCATTGAAATCCGTTCCACCCATGGCCGTGTCGTAGGGTGTAGAGGCGAGACCGTTCACCTCGAGTCCAAATTTCGCCGGCTGGACCTGAGAGAAGGCGAAAACCTCATCGATGTCGCAGCCGGCCGAGCCGTTGTCTCCTGCCGAGACCAGCACCGTGATGCCTTCGGCGACCGCCTGCTGCCACATGGCGTTGTGCATCTGATTTCCGGCCGTACCCAGTTCCAGCTCGCACAGGCCGTAGCTAACGCTCAGAATGGGAGGCGTCGGCGTGAGGGTGTTGATAATGTAGGAAGCCGCGGTGTCGATGCCAGCCGTCGTGGTCGTGTTCGGGGAAACCACCAAGTCGATCTTGGCGTTGGGCGCAATCGCACCGGACCACTCCACATCGAGAACGGCTTCCACCTCATCCCCACTCGGTCCAGAAATGCCAGGATCGTTGGCGGGATCGGTCTCAATCTGCTGGAAGTTGATCGGGGGCAAACCGAAGATTGACCGGAATGCATTCACATCGCTTGGCTGGGTCGGGTCATTGTTCGACAGGGCGATGTCGCTGTCGCTGACGATCGCAATCGTTTCACCGGCTCCTGTAAGCGAAGCCGGCACGTTGTAGATCTTGTCGAAGTCGGCCGGCGAAACGCCATAGCTGCAGGGGTTGGTGTTGGACGACGACGTCGATTGGCTGCAGCCTGTTGGGAAGGTGTACAGCGGTCGAGGCATTTGTCTCGTGGCTCTCACCGTACTCTGCGGCTTGGGGAAGAAATTGTGAAGAGAGGCCACACCGACGACTGCGGGGGCCAGAGCGGTTGGGATCGCCGGATCGGACACATTCGCCCAGTGCTCCTCCCCGTGGACGACGAATTTATGAATACCCGTGTGAAACGCCTGCTCCACCTGGCTGGCGCTGCCCGAAAAATCGATGGCCATCTTGCCCTTCGGCAAAGCTCCGATCGTGAAGCCATGCGACTGAAGCCATGCCGTGGCCGCCAAAACGTCTTGATCGGAAGGGCCGAACCGCTCGCCGAATTCAGCCGGCGTAAGCCATTTGTGGTAATTCGGTGAGGACTTGTCCTGCTGCTCGGCCACTAACTGATCCAGCTCGGCTTGTTGCTCAGAACTCCGCCTCAGCACGAGCTGCATATGATTCATAGGGAGAGCCGCTGGAGCGGCTCCCTTGTCAAATTGCAAACGAGCCAACGGGTGTGTATTGCCGTGCAGTACGGTGAGTTTGCTTTCATCGACTGGCTGCGTTATCTGCGATCGGACATTTGCCTGCGACCACACGGGAAGAGCCGCCCACAAAGAAAAGGCGGAAAGTAACGCGAGCTTGCCTATCGGGTTGGTACCTGTGCGCATCGTTCCGAAGCCTTTCACTTGCAGTATGAGTACGTAATGGACAATTGAGATGCTAGCAGGAGCCCGTCGGGATGGATGAGCATGTCGCCAAAATTGTAACGGATTTGTCCTTCGGGACAGGGT
>Ga0187777_10001441_pt1 | contig 15436 bp, 9 predicted proteins | sample 1015_Q2_SP5_10_M_FD_132416 | JGI IMG/M metagenome (GOLD analysis project Ga0187777, IMG submission 132416) | Tropical peat soil microbial communities from peatlands in Department of Meta, Colombia - 1015_Q2_SP5_10_MG | ecosystem: Environmental > Terrestrial > Soil > Wetlands > Peat | place... | reverse complement strand
TCGACCGCAAAGCCTTTGGCGATGCCGCCAAGATCGACAATCAACGGCCGCCGGCAGAACACTTCGCAATTTTTGCGAAGAAAAATATCGCGCCAGCTGGCCGCGCCGTTTTTCGAGGCGATTGTGATATCGAAAACGCCGTCGCTTTCGCGCGCAAAATTCTGCGCCGCCTGCAAAACACGCCAGGTCCATTCATGCACCGTCACCGCCTTGGGAAATCCGGCTCGATTGATGCGGGAAACATCGCTTGCCGGATCATGAAAACTCATCAAACGCTGGACATGCTCAATCGTGGCGAAAGCACGATCGATTGCGCGGTGCAACTCATTTTCTTTTGAGCCCTGTGCCGTAATGTCCACGAACGTGCCGAGAAGCGGCCGGGCCCGTCGCACTTCACTTGAGACAGATCTCATAAGTGGCCAGAACACGGCGCACACCATCGGTGATATGGCGGCAAGAAAGCGTGGCGCCGCTGATATTGGTGATGCCTTCATTTAAGGCGAAGCGCGAGACGGGAGTCTTGCTGACAAACTGTTTGCGCCAATCGGGATTACGAATCTCACCGCCATAACTTTCGCGGTAATTGAGGATTTCGATCTGCTTTACGGTTCCTTCTGGCGAAAGCGCAACGGCATAATCAATGACCAAATGTTTGCCGATGACGTAGTCGACAATGAAAAAGCCGCAGAGTTTTCCGTTTTGTAGAGCGCGCCAGATTTCCTGGCCACGCAGGAGTTCTTTTTGCCCGCTCTTCGCTTCAATCGCATCGATTTGAGCCGGTGTAAACTTAATATGCGCGGCGACAAATTGATCGCATTCCGGAAAACAAACTTTCTGCGCGGCCGGCGCCGTCAGATATTGCACCGCGTAGGACGGCAATGGCACTGTCACCGTAATGGCGGCAGGCAAAATCCATTGTGGGATGTGGTTCACACGGCTAATCCTACGGGCATTCGGTTAGAAAAAGAAGCCGATGGCGCCAAGCAGATGGTCCGCGTGTGGTGAGTTAGGCGCGTCGTCGAACGCAAACTGGTAATCGAGTTTCAGCACGATTTGCGGAGTCGGGAAAGCGGCGATGCCAATTGTATGGAATTGTCGTGTGCCTTGACCGGTGGGCAGATTCATATCCCGTCCCTCGAACCCGCCCGTCTGCAGATCTTCGTAGGTGTAGCGGTAGAACGGAACAATTTCCCAGCCGTTGTGAATCGACGCGCTCAACGAGATATGATAGGCGGCTTCCAACGAACCGCCCCACATTTTGTCGCCCACATTGTTTTCCGGATCGCCATCATTGTTGGCGCGAAGATTGCGCGGATCACCGAGAAAGACATCGACAAGTTCACCGCGAAACTCGAACCCGGTGTTCGGAATACGATACCGCGCTTCGGTATCGATCATCGTCAAGCTGCTATGGCCGAGCGGTGTGCCATCATCAGCATGAGCGCCGCGCGGAACGACATTCGGCGTAAAAAAAACGCTTGAACTTCCACTCAATCCCGGCAGGAACGGCGGAGTGTAACTCAAACGCCACGCAAACCCGGGCGCGTTCTTCGTTTGATTAAAATCACCAATCGGCGTGCGCGCGAAGCCGAGCGCGTCTTCTCCTGAGATGCCCGGATCATACGGGCCTTTGGGCACCCCGCCGTTTTGCCCGATATCTTCCAAACCGGTGTTGATTTGAAACTGATAATTCAGGTTATCGATGATCTTGCCGTAGATGCTCGTGCTTCCCTCGAACCAAGTAGTCGGAATCAGACCGTTGGCCAATTCGGGGCGTTCCACGCTATAAAACTGAGTCGGCTCATGAAAGAGATTGATGAAACCAAACGGCACTACGTCCACGCCCGGCGCGCGCCAATTGAAGTGCTCGTTGAACTTGAAATCGATATACGCCTGCTCGATGTCGGCTTCACCGGTCAGTTTGTCGTCGTTGTCATCCGCAATTCCGCCGTGCTCGAATTCGATCTCAGCATTGAAGATGATCGAATCGTTAACTTGGAGCGTTGGCAGCAGAACAATGCGCCCGGCATCGAATCCATCTCGCCAGCCGCCGGGCATGTCTTGTCCGCCAAATTTCAATTCGCCATACGCCCCGATGCTCAAAATGGACTGACTGCGATAACCGAGACCAAAAAGAGGCTGACTCGATGAAGAAGTGATTCCTTCAGCGTGTTGAGGCGCTGCGGTCTGGTCCGAAACGGTCGACGCCTTTTCCGGTAATTGTTTTGCCCCGGTGCTTGCCGTCGAATTTTTAGGTTGGGGTTCGCCGTTCTCATAACGTTTGAGGCGTCTTTCAAGCGAAGCTACTTTTGCTTCAAGCGCTTTCATTTCTTTGAGCAATTCGGCGTTAGTGGCCGATTCTTGCTCCGAGGATTGGGCAAAACATAAATTGACGCCACAAAGGAGAGCGCAGCAAACAGTGAGCAATTGCTTCATTGCTCAATCCTAGCGAACCAGAAGAATATGCGCTGCCGAACGGTTGCTAATTTTTAGCGATCAATTGCAGCGCAATCTAACGCAAGCGCAGCAATTCTCCGCTAATCCGATTCCTTTGATTGCTTTTCGACGTATCGCGCCAGGATCCAGCAAAAATCGGATAGTCGATTCAGATATCGCAGAATCTCAGGATTCAAATCTTTCAATTCCGAAACGCGACGCTCGGCGCGGCGGCAAGTCGTTCGCGCAAGATCGAGCGCGGCTGACGCCGGATTCGCGCCAGGAATCACCCAGTCTTTTGGATAAAGAGTTTTGTCCTTTTCAAGATGAGCGATCATTTCACTCAATCGATCCACCATGTCGGCGGCGGTGAGACGATAGCCATCCTCCAGAAATCGATCGACATCTTCGGGAGCGGTTGCCAGCTCGCCCATCATCACGATCAAGTCTTTTTGCGCGGAGAGCAGTTGATCGGAAACAAACTGGTCGCGCGAAAACGCGCGCGCAAGTCCAAGCGCCGCGCTCAGTTCATCGACGCAGCCGTACGCATCCACCCGCGAATCACTTTTCGGCACGCGCCGCCCGTACATCAGCGATGTTTCGCCTTGATCGCCCGTTTTCGTGACGATCGACATCTTTTACGCCGGGTTTATCCGATCGCGGGCTGCAATTCGGGTTCTTCCACCGCCGCCGCTCCGATCGGCTCACCTTTTTCGATGAGCTTGATCTCGCGATGCGCCGGGAAGCCGGTGCCGGCCGGAATCAAGTGACCCATGATCACGTTTTCCTTGAAGCCGCGCAGTCTGTCGATCTTGCCCAGTGTCGCTGCTTCAGTCAGCACACGGGTCGTATCCTGGAACGATGCCGCCGAAATAAAGCTGTCCGTTTCGAGCGAAGCCTTGGTAATGCCGAGCAGAACGGGAACCGCTTCCGCCGGTTTGCCGCCTTTCTCGACGACCTTTGCATTCTCCTGCTCGAAATCGAGTTTATCGACCTGGTCGCCCCAGAGTAACGAGGTATCGCCCGGATCGGTGATCTTCACCTTGCGCAACATTTGGCGCACGATGATCTCGATGTGCTTATCGTTAATTTCGACGCCTTGGAGCCGGTAAACTTCCTGCACTTCGTTCACCAAATGTTCCTGCAACTCCTGCGGCCCGCACACCTCCAAAATCTCGTGCGGCACGATCGGTCCTTCGGTGAGCTGCTGACCTTTCTTCACGAAGTCGCCTTTGAAAACGATGATATGCTTCGTCAGCGAAATCAGATGTTCTTCTTCGCTCCCGGTGTCGGGATCTTTCAGGATCAACTTGCGTTTTCCACGAACGGTCCCGCCCATCTCGACGATGCCGTCGATCTTCGCAATCTCGGCTGCGTCTTTCGGTCGGCGCGCTTCAAACAATTCAGCCACGCGCGGTAAGCCGCCGGTGATGTCCTTGGTCTTCGCGACTTTTCGCGGCGTCTTGGCCAGCAACGCGCCAGCGCGAATTTTCTGTCCCTCTTCCACGATGACGTGAGCGCCGGCAGGAATCGAGTAACTCGCCAGCACCTCCTTCTTTTCGCCGACAATGACGATCTGCGGATGCAAATCTTCCTTGTGCTCAATGATGACCGTGCCCATCAAACCAGTCGCTTCATCCACGTCACGTTTGATCGTGACACCCGCAATCATGTCGCGAAATTCGATCTTGCCGCCTTTGTCGGTCAGAATCGGGACGTTGTACGGATCCCATTGCACAAAAGTCTCGCCCTTCTTAACCTGAGCGCCGTCATCCTTCGAAATCATTGATCCGATAACAACGTTGTAACGTTCGAGTTCGCGGCCTTCCGAATTGTGCACGCTGATCGAGCCGTTCTTGCTCAGAACAATCCAACTGCCGTCGAGCGCCTGGACCGTGCGCAGATCGTTGAACTGGATCTTTCCGTCATTTTTCGCTTTGATAATTGGTTGCTTGAATGTCTGACTGGCCGTTCCGCCAATGTGGAACGTGCGCATGGTCAATTGCGTGCCGGGTTCGCCAATCGATTGGGCAGCGATAATTCCGACAGCTTCGCCAAGTTTAACGAACTGGCCGGTGGCAAGATTGCGGCCGTAACACATCGCGCAAACACCGCGGCCACATTCGCAGGTGAGGACCGATCGAATCTTTAGACTCTCCACGCCGATGCGCTGGAGCTCATTTGCAATCTTTTCGTCCACCAGCTGATTCGCTTTGACGATTTTCTTCTTCTTGTCGACCGGGTCGGGAATCGTTTCGCAACTGACGCGACCGATGATGCGTTGGCCCAGATCGACCACTTCTTCATCGCCTTCGTAAATCGAGCGCACGACAATTCCGTTTACCGTGCCGCAATCGTCCATGTTGATGATCACGTCCTGCGCCGCGTCGACCAGCTTGCGCGTCAGATAACCGGAGTCGGCCGTTTTCAACGCCGTGTCAGCCAGACCTTTGCGCGCGCCGTGGGTCGAAATGAAATATTCGAGCACGGTCAAACCTTCGCGAAAATTCGAAGTAATCGGACGCTCGATAATTTCGCCGCTCGGCTTGGCCATCAAACCGCGCATGCCCGCAAGCTGCCGAACCTGCTGGCGATTTCCGCGGGCGCCGGAATCGACCATCAAATAAACGGGATTCAATTCCTTGCGGCCTTCGTTGTGTTCCAACGTGCGGAACATCACGTTCGAAATCTCGTCGCCAGCATGCGTCCAGATGTCGATAATTTTGTTATAGCGCTCGCCATCGGTGATAATGCCTTTGCGATACTGCTGCTCGACCTGGCGAATCTGCCGATAGGCGTTTTCCAACTCCGTCTGTTTCTCCTTCGGAATGATCATGTCGGAAATTCCAATCGAGATTCCAGCACGAGTCGCTTCGGTAAATCCGAGCTCCTTCAGCTTGTCCAGTGTCTGGACCGTTGCCGCTGGCCCGGCGACTTGATAACAACGCCAAATAATATCGCTCAATTGCTTTTTGCCCGCGGCCTTGTTGAAGAAACCAAGTTCCTTCGGCCAAATCTGATTGAAAACGACGCGGCCGGCAGTCGTTTCGATTATCTTAGCTTCCGAGTTTCCAAAAATCGTCTGTTTGCCGATATCCGGATTCTTGAAACGAATGCGGTCGTGTGTTTTGACCGCGCCTTCGGTCATCGCGAATTCCACTTCGACCGGATCGCTGAACAAGGGCAAATGCTGGCCCTCTTTTTTCACGCCCCGTGGATTTTGGGTCATGTAATAGCAACCGAGCGTGATGTCCTGCGACGGCGTGGTAATTGGTTTGCCGCTGGAGGGCGAGAATATGTTGTTGGGCGCGAGCATCAGCATTCGCGCTTCCATTTGTGCCTCGACCGAAAGCGGCACGTGCACTGCCATTTGGTCGCCGTCAAAGTCCGCGTTATAAGCGGTGCAGACGAGCGGATGAATCCGAATCGCTTCGCCTTCGATCAGCTGCGGCTCGAAAGCCTGAATCGACAATCGATGCAGCGTCGGTGCGCGATTCAATAAGACCGGATGCCCGCGCGTGACTTCGTCCAGAATGTCCCAAACCTCCGGCGTCTGGCGCTCGATCATTTTTTTCGCGCTCCGCACGGTGTGGACGTAACCGAGGTCCTTTAGCCGCCGAATAATAAACGGTTCGAACAAAACCAGCGCCATTTTCTTCGGCAAACCGCACTGATGCAGTTTCAATTCCGGACCGATCACGATGACCGAACGCCCCGAGTAATCGACTCGTTTGCCTAACAAATTCTGGCGGAAGCGGCCGCCCTTGCCTTTGAGCATGTCGCTGAGCGATTTGAGTGGACGATTGCCCGCGCCCGTGACCGCGCGGCCGTGGCGGCCGTTGTCGAACAACGCGTCGACCGCTTCCTGCAACATTCGCTTTTCATTTCGAATGATTACATCCGGCGTTTTCAGCTGGAGCAAATTCTTGAGTCGATTATTGCGGTTGATGACGCGGCGATACAAATCGTTCAGATCTGAAGTTGCAAACCGGCCTCCTTCCAACGGAACGAGTGGCCGCAAATCCGGCGGAATGACCGGCAGCACTTCCAGAATCATCCACTCCGGTCGCGCGTGCGAATTTTGAAATCCCTGGACCAGTTTGAGTCGTTTGGCGAGTTTCTTGCGAATCTGTTTGCTCTTGGTCGCGCCCATCGCCTTCTCCAGCTCTTTGTTGAGCTTGTTGAGCTCGATCTCGGATAAAAGTGTCTTGACTGCTTCCGCGCCCATGCCGGCAGTGAAATCTTCGCCGTATTGCTCCTGCGCTTCGCGATATTCGACTTCATTCAGGAGCTGCGCCTTTTGCAATGGCGTCTTGCCCGGATCGATGACGATGTAGTCCTCGTAATAAATCACGCGCTCGAGCTGACGCGCGCTCATGTCGAGCATGAGGCCGAGGCGCGAGGGCATACATTTGTAAAACCAGATGTGTGAAACGGGAACCGCCAGTTCAATGTGCCCCATTCGCTCGCGCCGGACGCGCGCGAGGGTGACCTCGACGCCGCAACGATCGCAGATCACGCCCTTGTGTTTGATTCGCTTGTATTTGCCGCAGGAACATTCCCAATCGCGCGTCGGTCCGAAGATGCGCTCGCAGAAAAGGCCGCCCTTCTCCGGCTTGAAGGTGCGGTAATTGATCGTTTCGGGATTTTTGACCTCGCCTTTGCTCCACGAGCGCATGGTGTCGCTCGAGGCGACCCCAATCGCGACTTGATCAAAACCCACGGCCCGTTCTTCACCCACTAACTCACGCCAGGAATGTTCGTTCATGATTTTCTAAATGCGGCTGTCGATTTGGTAATTAAAAAATTGTTAAGTTGCGTTATCAAAGACACTGCTCGGCGCCTGGCCGCCAACCTTCACATCCAGGCCTAACGACTGCATTTCCTTGATCAGCACGTTGAAAGATTCGGGAGTGCCCGCTTCGAGCGAATTATCGCCTTTCACGATCGACTCGTAGATGCGGGTGCGTCCCTGCACGTCGTCGGATTTCACGGTCAACAATTCCTGCAAGGTGTAGGCCGCGCCGTACGCTTCCAGCGCCCAAACCTCCATCTCTCCGAATCGCTGGCCCCCATATTGCGCTTTACCGCCAAGCGGTTGCTGCGTAACAAGCGAGTAAGGACCGACCGCGCGCGCGTGAATTTTGTCCGCGACCAGATGCCCGAGCTTCATCATGTAGATGTAGCCAACCACTACTTCTTGATCGAACGGATCGCCGGTGCGTCCATCAAACAGCCGGGCCTTGCCATTCTCCTGCACCCAACTGAAGCCCTCTTTTTTGTGGGCGTCTTTCAGATAGTGGCGAATTTTTTCCTCGGCGATTCCATCGAAAACCGGCGTCGCAACTTTGAAGCCGAGCGCCTTTGCGGCAACGCCCAGGTGCGTTTCGAGCACTTGGCCGACATTCATTCGGCTCGGCACGCCTAACGGATTCAAAACGATTTCAACCGGTGTTCCGTCCGCCAAAAAAGGCATGTCTTCTTCCGGCACGATCCGCGCCACCACGCCCTTGTTGCCGTGACGGCCTGCCATCTTGTCGCCGACTGAAAGTTTTCGCTTCGACGCAATGTAGACTTTGACCTGCTTGATGATGCCGGGATCGATATCGTCCCCGCTTTCGACCCGATCCATCGAGCGCTCGCGCTCGAGTTCGAGTTCGGCAAACTTGTGTTCGTAATGCGCGATGATCTCGCGAATTTTGTTACGAATCGGGCTCGGATCGATCTCGATATGATCGTAAACCATCGCAAGCTTGCGCAGGAGCGTCTTGGTAATCTTGCGATTTGCCGGGATGATGATCTCGCCGGTCTCGGCATTTACCACGTCCAGCGGGATTTTTTCGCCAAGCAAGACGTTCGAGAGCGCATCGGTCAATTGTTCGGTCAATTCTTCTTTCTTGCGGCGATGCTCTTCGGCAATTGCCTTGAGCTGCTTTTTCGTTTCAGCAGGTGTTAGTTTCTCGCGCGAAACTTCTTTGCGCGACGAAACTTTGACGTCCATCACGATCCCATAAGTCCCCGATGGGACTGTCAACGACGTATCTTTTACGTCCGCCGCTTTCTCTCCGAAAATTGCTCGGAGCAACCGTTCTTCTGGCGCGAGCTCGGTTTCGCTTTTTGGCGTGATTTTGCCGACGAGAATGTCGCCCGGCTTTACTTCGGCCCCGACCCGGACAACGCCGTCCGGTCCCAAATTGCGCAACGCTTCTTCGCTAACGTTCGGAATATCGCGCGTAATTTCTTCGGGACCGAGTTTTGTGTCGCGAGCGCCAATCTCGAATTCGTCGATGTGAATCGAGGTGTAAATATCCTCCTTCACGACCTTTTCGGAGATCATGATGGCGTCCTCAAAATTGTAACCGTTCCATGGCATGAACGCGACCAGGACATTGCGGCCGAGTGCGAGCTCGCCGTGTTCGGTATTTGGACCGTCGGCGATGATCTGGCCTTTCTTTACATGCTGACCCTTCTTCACGATCGGTTTCTGATTCACGCAGGTACCGGCATTCGAGCGCATGAACTTTCGCAACTCGTATACGTAAATCCCCTCTTCCGGATCGCTCTTCAGCTTCTTGCGATGCTCGGGAAGATGGCCGTCTTTTGTCACGACAATCTGGTCGGCCGTAACTGAGGCCACCTTGCCGCTGTCGACTGCCAGCAGAACGGCATGCGAATCGCGCGCCACTTTTCCCTCAAGACCGGTCCCGACCAGCGGTGCTTCCGAAACAATCAGCGGAACGCCTTGTCGTTGCATGTTCGAACCCATCAGCGCGCGGTTGGCGTCGTCATGTTCGAGAAATGGAATCAATCCCGCCGCCACCGAAACGAGTTGCTTCGGCGAAACGTCCATATAGTGAACCTTGGACGGCTCGACCTCGAGAAAGTCGCCGCGATAACGAACCGAAACTTTTTCGCCGGTGAAATGGCCGCGGCCGTCAACCGGCGCATTCGCTTGCGCAACGAGATAATTTTCCTCGCGGTCACCCGTGAGATAATCGATGTCATCCGTCACCCGACCGTTGGTCACCTTCCGATATGGCGTCTCGATAAAACCAAATTCGTTGATCCGGGCGAAGGTAGACATCGAACTGATCAGACCAATGTTCGGGCCTTCCGGCGTTTCAATCGGGCAGATTCGGCCGTAGTGCGACGGATGCACGTCGCGGACTTCGAATCCGGCGCGATCGCGCGACAAACCTCCCGGCCCGAGCGCGGACAATCGTCGTTTGTGCGTCAATTCCGCCAGGGGATTGGTTTGATCCATGAACTGCGACAACTGCGAGCGGCCGAAGAAATCGCGAATCACCGCGCTGAGCGCTTTCGGATTAATCAGTTTCTGCGGCGTCATTCCATCGACGTTGATGTCGAACAACGTCATCCGTTCCTTGACCAGACGCTCCGTTCGGGCGAGACCGACGCGGCATTGATTGGCGAGCAACTCGCCAACAGTGCGTACTCTCCGGCTCCCGAGGTGATCGATATCATCGAGCGTGCCTTCGCCCCGGCGCAGGTTGATCAGATATTTGATCGCGGCGATGAAATCCTTGTCGGTCAAAATGCGCTCGCCCAGATCGACATCGATCCCGAGCTTCTGGTTTATTTTGTAACGGCCAACGCGTCCGAGATCGTACTTCTTCGGATCGAAAAAGAGCCGCTTAAGCAAAGCGCGCGCATTCGCCACCGTCGGCGGATCTCCCGGGCGCAAACGACGATAAATATCCTTCAGAGCTTCTTCCTGATCGTGGGCCGGATCTTTCCGAAGCGCTTTGACGACCGTGTCGTCATTCGAAATATCGATGACCTTCACCTCCTTGACTCCGAGAGCCATAATCTGCCGGATGGTCGCGAGGGTGAGCGGTTCAAAGGCGCGCGCGACCGTCGCTTCCCCATCGCGCACTTCTGAGGTCAGAACTTTGGTCGCAAGTTTTTCTTCATCGAGCTTCTCGCTCAACTTGAGATTCTCGATGTTGTAGAAAAGCTTAATGACGTCATCGTCGGACCCGTAACCGAGGGCGCGCAGAAAAGTCGTCGCCAAAAACTTGCGGCGACGCTTGCGACGATCGAGATAAATGTAGAGCAGATCGGCGGTGTCGAATTGAACTTCGATCCATGAGCCGCGATCGGGAATGATGCGGAAACTGTAGAGGACTTTGCCGTTGAGGTGCACGCTCGATTCGAAAGCGATGCCAGGCGAACGATGGAGCTGGGAAACCACTACCCGCTCCGCCCCGTTGATGACAAAAGTGCCTTGCGGAGTCATGAGTGGAATTTCACCCATGTAAACTTTTTCCTCCTTGGTGCCCTTCTCTTCCCGCAGTTGGAAGGTAACGTGCAAGGGCGCGCTGTAAGTCTGGCCTTCGCGCTGGGCTTCGAGCGCCGTCAGTTTTGGTTCGCCAATATCATAATGACTGAAATCAAGCACGGCTTTTTCGTCATAGCTCTCGATCGGAAACACTTCCTTAAAAACGGCCTGCAAACCCTGGCTTTTTCGCTTCGCATACGCGACGTCCTTCTGGAGAAAATCTACGTAAGAATTAAGTTGAACCTCGATCAGGTTTGGAGGCTCGATCGCCTCTTTGATGGTTCCGAAGTGGATACGTTCCGAATTTCGTTCTGGCATAATCACTAAACCAAGGGTTGAGCTCGCGCCGGCCCACAACGAATTGTGACCGCCTGGGTACAGAGTTACGGCTTCGACCGGAAAGCGAGGAGCGCAAAAATTGCCTCAAAACAGCGGCTTGTCAAATAACCTCCACCGTTTTGTTGCCTATTTTTTTCTTTTTCTTCGACTGCGGGTTAAAAATAAGTCTCCCTACTTCTAACAAGAGCTGGATTTAAACAAAAAACGGCCACCACGCAAGCCAATTTCGCGCAGCCGCCGCTTTTTGAAACTTAAATTATTTGATTTCGACCTTCGCTCCAGCCGCTTCGACCTTCTTCTTGATCTCGTCGGCTTCCTGTTTGGTCACGCCTTCCTTGATTGTCTTGGGAGCGCCTTCGACCAGCGCTTTGGCTTCAGCCAAGCCAAGCCCCGGAACGGCTCCTCGGATTTCCTTGATCACGCCAATCTTGTTTGCGCCCATTTCTTTCAGAATAACTTCGAAGGTGGTCTTCTCTTCCGACGCGGGAGCCGCACCACCGGCCGCTCCGCCGCCTGCCGGAGCTGCCGCCACCGCCACCGGTGCCGCCGCGCTCACACCCCACTTTTCTTCAAGCTGTTTTACCAATCCAGCAATCTCGAGCACGGACAACCCGCTGAGTTGCTCCACTATTTTATCTGTGTCTGCCATTTTCTTTTCCTCGGTTAGCCGCTTCCGAAAGCTTTCGGAAAATTAAGATCGACAGCCGTCGACCCGGACAGTTTTTGTTCGCTACTCGCCTCGCAACTGCGAAGCGAAAATTCTTATGCGTTCGCCTCCGTTGATTTTGCTTGGTTCTGCGTCTTTGCGTTCAATAATCGGGCAAGCGAAGCTGCCGGCTCATTCAGTAAGCGAACCAGCTTTGTCGCCGGCGACAGGAGCAACCCCAGCAGTTGCGCTTGCAAGACTTCCCGCGACGGCAAATCTGCCAGCGCTTCCAAATCAGATGTCGAAACGATCGCTTTATTGATCAAGCCGATCTTCAGCGCCGCTTTCTTAAACTCTTTCGCAAAGGCTTTGATGATTTTCGCCACCGGCGCAACGTCCTTCGCTCCGGTCACGACCGCAGTTTGACCGCTCAATTGTTCGTCCACTGCCGGAAAACCGGCATCAGTAATCGCCCGTCTTAAAAAACTGTTTTTGACCACGTGCATTTCCGCGCCGGCACCTGCCAGCCGATTTCGCAGTTCGCTAAAATCGTTGACGTTCATGGTCCGATAATCGGCCACCAAAATGAATGGCGAGCGAGTCAATTGTTCGGACAAATCGGAAACAATGCTGGCTTTTTCAGGTCTCATATTTCGATCTTATGCGGCCAAATAAGGCGACGGATCCAGGCGCAGGCCGGGCGACATTGTCGCGCTTAACGTGATCGCGTCAAGGTAACGGCCCTTTGCGGTCGCAGGTCGCGCGCGCACGACCGCGTCGATCACCGCTTTTCCATTTTCAATCAGCGCATTTTCTTCGAAGGAGAATTTTCCGACCGGGACCGCTACGTTCCCGTTTTTGTCGAGTTTAAATTCCACTCGGCCGGCTTTTACTTCCTGCACCGCCTTCGCTGTGTCGTCGGCCACCGTCCCGGCCTTTGGATTCGGCATCAGTCCGCGCGGTCCAAGCACCTTGCCAAGTTTTCGAACTTCCGCCATCGCCGCCGGCGTAGCGATCGCTACATCAAAATCCTGAAACCCTTCCTGACATTTTTGAATCATGTCTTTGAAGCCGACAAACTCCGCCCCGGCTTCCTTCGCCGCCTTCGCCGCCGCGCCTTCGGCGAAAACCAGCACCCGAACCTGCTTGCCGCTGCCGTGCGGTAACGCACATGTCCCACGCACCATTTGATCGGACTGTTTTGGATCAACTCCGAGACGGAAAGAAACGGTCACCGTCTGGTCGAACTTCGTGGCCGGAAATTTCTTCAGCGTCGCGACCGCGTCGTTGAGATTATAGGCTCTCTTGCGGTCCACCAGTTCGGCGGCGGCGCGATAACGTTTGCTGCGATGTTGTTGCATGTCGATTTGCAGTTCAAACGAGCAGAAGCTCTCCTGCGGTTGAAAAATCGGAGCGCCACGCTAATGCATCCCAAGGGGTTGTCAATTGAACTGATTCGCTTTTTTGTCCGAAAACCGGCGTTTTTGATTGCCAAAAGCCATCTAATCCTGGTAAAACCGGAGATTATGAAACACCCCACTTTTTATAATCTATCGTTGGCCGCAATTGTTCTGCTGTTTGTCGCCGGGCAAGCCTCCGCCCGCCCCATCGGCTTTAGCGAAATCTCCCTGATGCTTCGAATGCACGAAAGCGAAGCTTCAATCAGGGATGAGGTTGCCCAACGCAAGCTCTTGCACGCGTTGACCGGCCCGCAGGAAACTCTTTTGAAATCGCAAGGCGCCAGCGATTCCCTGGTTCAGTCGCTTCGCAATTCAAGTCTCGTTGCTTCAAAGGAAGAAGTTGCTGCCGCTGAAGCGGCTGCCGCGCATCAGTCCGCTTCAACGACCGACGAGGCTCAAATGTACGATCGACATCACGGTCCTCACATTGTTGTTTTCGACGTGGCAATGGGCCATCCGATTAATTTAAGCCAGTGGGGTGGACTCGATTATGAGATCGCCTTTTATTCGTACCGCTTCGCTGGCGAAGATCACATTCAACCGGCTTTTATCGATCCCGTGGGAACAAGGACGGTGGTGAGCAGGATTGTTCCGACTGGAAGCACGAGCGAAGGCGAGTTGCTTAGTGACGACTGGTACCCGACGAATGGCGTCCGGAATTGGAGATATACACCGTACAATGGAACTGGCGGAACGTTGTATAATGGTCGGGGCGATTTTCGCGATACTCGTTCATTCAACTTCGGCGATTCAGTTGGGTACAGCTCCTTCTCTGTATCCCGACCAATTGTGATTGACTGGGACAACCCGGTCTTTTTCGATGGGCAACCTTACACCTTTTATCCGGTTTATGGCAGCGGCGGCGTTTCGCTTTACTACATCAGCAGTTCTAGCGACTCGGTGAAGCTGGCAGTTTGTCGGAACGGCTCTTCTCCATCGACCCTATTTTCGCCTCGGGGAATTCCGTAAAAACGGTGCCGCATTACCCGCGGCGTGATAGGTCCAACCCTACATTTGTAACAGGGCAGTAGAAATCGACAAGTTTATTGCCTTCCAAAGGGTAGATCCATAGACTCGCATGATGCGGGGTTGTTCGCATCGTTTGCGGATCGTTGCACTTTCTCTTTTCGCAGCGAACTCCTTGCTTGCGCAAAACAACAGCGTTCATACTTCCTGGCTCTGGCATTTGCATCAGCCAATCTACTGGCCTGACCAGCGCAGTTTATTTTGGAGTCCCTCCGTTCAGTACGAGTACCCTGATCACTATGAGAACGCCTGGGACACGATTCAGGCCCAGAACAATGGCCGGAGTGAGCCTAACGAGAGTCTGACGACCGTCTTCGACCTGGCCGATCGGATCAATGTTTACCAGCAGGAGTTGAATACCACCCTGAGTAACATCGGTTCCTACCTCAATTCCGGCGCCCAAGTGAATATGTCAGGGGCGTTAATGGAAAACATCCAGAGCCTCGGCGCGGCCAATCAATGGTACGGCAGCACCTGGTATCAGTGGAACCAACAAGCGCACGGTTGGACCACGACTGGTGGCAAGCCACGGATGGATCTCGTCAACTTCACTTATCATCATGCGATGGCCCCACTGGTAAGCGACGCCACTCTTTTGATGGAATTGCAGATTCATCAGCGCCAAATGCAAATCTTTTGGGGGCCAAATGTCTCGCGCGGCTATTTTCCGGCGGAGACTTGTTTCTCAGAACGGATGATTCCTATTTTGAACCAACTTGGAATCGCCTGGGCAGTCGTGGCCAATAATCATCTTGCGCGAAGTTGTCCTGATATGCCCCTGACGCTGGGCTCGGGTGGAGAAAATTGCGATATTCCAAATAAGGCCGACAAACTCAATCCAGCTCAAGGAAGCGGTAACTATCAAACGCTTAGCATCGACCGCGGTTGCGCACCTACGGCGGCGATGCCTTTCAGCTACCAAATACATACCGCTCGCTATGTCGATCCGGCAAGCGGAGCAGCATCGACTATAACGATCGTCCCGGCTGATCAGGCATTTGGTTGGAAAGACAGCTATAGCTCGTGGGACCTGGGCCTTATTGATCCGATAGCTGCCCGCAACAATACCAGTAAGCCCGCGCTCGTTCTGCTCGCTCATGATGGCGATAACGCATGGAGCGGTGGCTACTCATATTATAACGAGTGGGTGCCGCAATTTGTCTCGGAGGCCAGCGGAAAGGGCTACGAACCCACGACAGTGGAACAATTCCTAAAAGACTGGCCGGC
>Ga0187777_10001440_pt1 | contig 15442 bp, 16 predicted proteins | sample 1015_Q2_SP5_10_M_FD_132416 | JGI IMG/M metagenome (GOLD analysis project Ga0187777, IMG submission 132416) | Tropical peat soil microbial communities from peatlands in Department of Meta, Colombia - 1015_Q2_SP5_10_MG | ecosystem: Environmental > Terrestrial > Soil > Wetlands > Peat | place... | reverse complement strand
GAGTCGAGAAATCAACGCCGCCGTTGCGTCTCACCCGTTTGATTTTGAACTCTGGAACGGATTCCAACAGAAGGACCTGGAACAGGAGGGCCGCGCCATCCTGCGGTATGAGCATGAGCTGGTGAATAAACTCGCCGCCCAGGCTGTCTTGGTCGAGTTTCAGAAGGCCATTGTCCCTTCCGTGCAAAGTGCGGTCTTAACCAGTCAGATCGGCGAACGACTTTCCGCCGATTACCCGTTCTGCATCATCTGGCACGATCGCGACGGACGACGATACTACAGCATGCGTTCTCGTGAGGATGGAACTGATGTCGGTGCCATTGCGGCCTCGTTTGGCGGGGGCGGGCACACACACGCGGCCGGCTTTTCGATCTCTCTGGGCCAAGACGGATCCCTGCCGAACAATCCGACTCTTCCACGCTCGATCGTCAACCGTCGACGCCCTTCCTCCTCGTGAGGGCCCCATGATTCCGCTCCACGACGACAATCCGACGGAGCACACGCCCGTCGTCACGATCGCGTTCATCGTTACCTGTGTCCTTGTGTTTCTGTATCAAGCGAGCTTGTCCGACAAGTTCGGAGAATTGTTCGTCTTTCAGTACGGCGCCATTCCCGCTGCTGTCTTTGGTCAAACCGATCTTCCCGAAGACACAAGCAGGATTCCGGCCTATTCCACACTCTTGACCAGCATGTTCCTGCACGGCAGTTGGATGCACCTGCTCGGCAACATGCTCTATCTCTGGGTATTTGGAAACAATATCGAAGATGTCATGGGTCACGCCAAGTTCGTCATCTTCTACGTCACATGCGGAATCCTCGCAGCGTTAAGCCATGCGATAACTGATCCCTCATCGACCATTCCGATGGTGGGGGCCAGTGGAGCGATCTCGGGCGTGCTGGGCGCATACCTGCTGTTGTTTCCCCGCGCCCACGTGCTCGTGCTGATGCCGGGGCTGGGGATGACGCAGGTTGCGGCCGGAATTGTGCTCGGGATGTGGTTCGTCCTGCAACTACTCAGCGGTGGAATGAGCTTGGGAAGTTCAGGTGGTGGAGTCGCCTTTTTCGCTCATATCGGAGGTTTTGTCGCCGGGATGGCCCTCATCGGATTCTTCAAGCGGCCGGATGTTCCGTTCTTTGCCCCGAGTCGAAGGAACCGATGGGATTTCTAGCATCGTCGGAGCACGGCACGATGCCATACCGGAGTTGATAACTCACCCAAGAAAATGCCGACCCGCGTCTGCGCAACGAGATAAGGCGTGCGCGAGACGGAAAACACCTCAGCTATAGTGATTGAAACGCGAGCGAGTGGCTATGGAGTAAAAATTGGGACCAGTCCGCATAGAGGTTTAAATCCGTCAGCTGTTCTGGTCGCTGGCTAACTTGCGACAGAGTTGTCGTGCGCGCTCCTCTGCGAGGCTCACCGAATCGACAACGAACGTCACATGGCCCATCTTTCGTCGAGATCGCATGATCCGCTTTCCGTACAGATGAAGAAATGTTCCGGGCGTGTTGAGCAGAGCTCCACAGCTCGGGTCATGTATCGTCGTTGCATCGGTTCCAAGGAGATTCACCATCGCGGCAGCTTTCAGGAGACGAGCTTCTCCAAGCGGGAGGCTGCAGAGCGCGCGTACTTGTTGCTCAAACTGAGACACGCTGCACGCATCGAGGGTATAATGCCCCGAGTTGTGGGGTCGAGGAGCAATTTCGTTGATCAGCAATTCTCCGGTGGATAGATAAAACAGTTCAAGACAGAAGACGCCGACACCCTGAAGCGCCTCCACAACCTCCCGCGCGAGCTTTGCAGCACGTGCGGCAATCTCCGCGGGGACGCGAGCGGGCACGAGCGTCGTCCGTAGAATACCGACCTCATGTTCGTTCTCGGCCAGGGGATAGATTCGGGTCTGTCCGTCCATCCCGCGGACGACGAGAATCGAGAGTTCTCGGTCAAACGTTACGAGCCGTTCAACAATCCACCTGATTCCGGGACGAACCGACTCGGACAAGACTCGTTCGAGTTGCTCAACGTCAGACTCACCGGTGATTCGCCACTGACCCTTTCCATCGTAGCCCGCCGTCGCCGTTTTCACGAGCGCAGGATGCCCGACCTTTCCCACGACAGCCGAAAGCTGGTCCGGCTTCAACAAGGGAAGAAACGGCACGACGGGAAATCCCCGGGCGGCTAAAAACCCTTTCTGTTCGAGACGATCTTGAATGGTGTGAAGAATGGCGCTCGACGGCCGAACCGGCTTGCTTACTTCCAGCGTCCTGCACAGACTGACCGGAACGTTTTCCCACTCATAGGTCACGGCGCTGACCAAGGCGAGGAACTCACCGAGCGTGGGTTGGTCGGAAAAGGGAACGGGGAAGGATCGCTGGGCAAGCCGGTGAGCTGGCGCATCTGGATCAGGATCCCAGACCGCCACCTGATAACCCATTCGCTGGGCAGCCGTCGTGAACATGGCGCCCAACTGTCCGCCGCCCAGGACGCCAAGCACGTTCCCGGGCTCAATAACCGCGAATGTCACGACCGGCGACTCGGATGACGGGACGTGGTGCCCCCGGCCACCATGCCTTTGGCTTCAGCAGAATGGAGAACCCCCTCGGTCTGCTTTTTTCGAAACGCTTTTACGCGTGTTTCAATTTCAGGATACCGACCGGCAAGAATCTGAGCCGCGAGCAGCCCTGCATTCTCTGCGCCCCCGATCGCCACCGTTGCCACTGGTATCCCGCGTGGCATCTGGACGATGGAAAGCAACGAATCGAGTCCACGGAGATTTTCTGTCGGAATCGGGATACCGATGACGGGAAGGTGTGTTTTTGCGGCGAGCATGCCGGGGAGATGGGCCGCACCGCCAGCTCCGGCGATTATCACTTCGATACCTCGTGCCGGGGCTTGTTCGGCATAGGCAAACAGGCGGTCCGGGGTCCGATGCGCCGAAACCACCATCAGCTCACTGGCAATCCCAAGTTCTGTGAGGACCGCAACTGCCTTTTCGAGGATTGGGAAATCGGACTTGCTTCCTCCAAGGATTCCGACCAGCGGGCGGGCTCCTTTTTGTCCTTGTTGCCGAGATCGGCTGCCACCACCGGCAAGGGCCATACGAGAAAATCCTCTGGTTCCTCCGAGATCTACAACTATCGCAGGGGCTTCACCATAACGATATTCCCATTGACGGTCAAGATCATGCTAGACCTCTCAAACAGCGCGTTCTTGCTCAAGAATTGACCCATTGAGCTGCTTTCCTCTATGATAAACGGGCGACTGACTCGCTCGTTCCTTCCTTCATCTGAAGAGGACGTGGTGGCACGCCTGACCGAAGGCCTCAGAAACAAAGTCCGGTCTCTCGTCAAACAGGACACCGGCCTCGACCAGATCGCCATCGACGACCTCGCGACTTCCAACAAACTCCAAGCCTGGGAAGCGGTTGATATCCCTGAACGCTTGCGCTTTTCCTCACGGCTCGCCATCAAGTTGGTCCTCCTTTTTATATTGATCATCGCCTTTGTTCCCTGGACCCAGACGATCACGGTGACAGGCCAACTGTCTGCTTACACCCCGTTCGAACGACCCCAGGACATCGAAGCGCAAATTACCGGACGGATAAAGAAGTGGCACATCTTCGAGGGCGTGCGGGTCAAGCAAGGCGATCTGATTCTGGAGATGGACGATTACGACCCCGACTTCATGTCCCCCGACTTGCTCTCGTTACTCGAGCAGCGGCGGAAGGCTCTGGCTGATACTCGGAAGGCCGCCTTAGGTCGCGCCGAGCAACTCGACAAACGCATCAGCGAGATGCAGAACCTCGTAAAGGCCGCAGTGCCTTCGGCACAGGCTCGCGTCGTCGAGGCAGAAAACAGGGTTCGCGAAGCCAACCAGAAGGTAGAAGCGGCGAAAATTGCGGTCACGACGGCAGAGTTGAACGTAGATCGCCACAAACAACTGGCTGAACAGGGGTTGGTTTCTCAGCGTGAACTCGAGTTGACGATCCAAGCGGCCATTGCGACTAAAGCAGACTTGACCGGAGCGCAGGCCAGTCTCAAAGCGGCGGAACAGAGCATGAAGGCGTTGAGTTTCGGTCGAGAGCAGGTCAGCGCCGAAGTGCTGCAACGTTTGCTCGATGCGGAAGCTGCCCGCGACGCGTCGGTGGCTGAGGCGGCCAAGGCCGCCGATCAGTTGGCGGATGTGTCGTTACGGCTCTCCAACGCAGAGCAACGCCGTCTGGCCAGCCGCGTCTTGGCTCCGATCGACGGCACCGTCGTCCGCATGGCGCAGGCAGGCGCTGGAGAAACAGTCCGACAAGGAGATAAGATCGTTCGTATTTCACCGGCCAGCACCGATAAGGCCATTGAAATGATGGCCGACGGGTTGGACGCGCCATTGCTCAACGTTGGCCGAAAAGTCCGCATTCTCTTCTACGGGATTCCCGCCATTCCCCTTCCTGCATGGCCTGAGATTATGGCCGGTACCTTCGGAGGCGTGATCAAAGTCATCGACCAAGTTGACGACGGGAAGGGCAACTTCCGATTCTGGGTGGTCCCTGATCCGGACGATCGCCCGTGGCCTCCACAGGAGCACATTCGCCAAGGCACGAAGGCCATGGGATGGGTCATTCTGAATCGTGTCCCTCTCTGGTATGAGCTGTGGCGACGGTTCAATCTCTTTCCGCCTGATTATCAAGAACGGCCGCCGAGCTTAATCGACACCCTCCTGCCGAAAGCAGGACGGGGTGCGAAGTAAGCACGACCCGGCATCCGTCCTTTCATTTCTCATTTCCATCGTCGCCCGACAGTCATCGTGCTTGTGCCGACCATAAGCTCGGACAGCATCGGCTTAGTCGCATCATGAAAGGAGCGCACACTATGAATCTCTTTCAATGGTTTTCAGTCGTCGTGCTTGCAGGGACTCTTGGCCTCTGCCCCGTGTTGACATCTGCCGGGGAGACTACGAAATCAAAAGATCTCCCACCGATCCCGCTTAGCCTGGATGAGGTCCAAGCCTGGATCGATCGGTCCCACCCTCTTCTGAAGGGAGCGGGGACCGAGAAGGTCATGGCGCGGGGGAAAATGCTCAAGGCGTTGGGCGCCTTTGAGCCAACCGTGGTCAACGACACGGAGGTCGAACGATTTATCTCGAGCTCGAACCCCAACGCAGGCACGCAGACGGTCGGCTTTAACGACACACTGGTCGAAGCCCGTCATCCGTGGGGATTTAAGTACAGTGCCGGCGTCCGCGAAGTGATCAATGGTCCGGCCAAGATTCCAGACTTGTCGTTCAACAATAGCAACAATCAGGTGCTGCTCGGTGGATCATTCCCCCTCTTGAAAGGCCTCTTGATGAACCCGGAGAACGCCGAACTACAGCGGTCCGAGTTGGCCGATCCACGCGCTGATGTGCGAGTCGCTCAGACCAGGCAGGATCTGTTTCTGGCGGCGGCGATACAATTCTGGGACTGGGTCGCGAGCGTAAAACTTGCGGAAGTCCAGCGTAAGGCGCTGGGCGTCGCGGAGGAGCGCTACAGGCAAGTCGAGGGCCGAGCCAAGGCCGGCGCCGTGGCTCCGCTCGACGTTGTGGAAGCCAACCAAGAAGTCCAGCGACGAAGAGAAATAGCGATCGCCGCCCAACGAGGTGTCGAACAAGAACAGCTCAAGCTGTCGATGTTTCTGTGGGAGCGCAATGCTCCAGTGACGCCCCCCATAGAGCGAGCCCCTGAATTTCCCTCGCAAATGTTGATTCCCTCTCCGGACACGATTCAGGCTCATAAACTCCAGGCAAAGGCCGATCGTCCAGAAATCAAAGAGATCGATATTGAAGCCAAGCTCAACAATATTGATTTGGCGCTGGCGAAAAACAACCTCCTTCCCAGCCTTGATGCCGAGGCGGCACCCGCACGCGCCCCCGAGAAATTTGTCCTAGGTCTTGGGTACCGGTTTGGAGTCGAACTCAGAATTCCCATTCTGCAACGAAAGAGCCGTGGCGAAGTATTAGAAGCGCAAGGGAAGGCCGACCGGTTCGTTCTGGTGCAAAAATTCCGTGAACAACAGGTCGTGATCGACGTCGACAACGCTCTATCGGCGATCGAACGGGCCAAAGAACGGGTGGCGGCTGCAACCGATTCATTACGATTGGCTAAGACACTGGAGGAAGGTGAGCGGTTCCGTTTCAGCCTGGGCGCCACCAGTGTCTTGTTCGTAAACCTGCGAGAACGCAATTCCGTTGACTCTGAAAATCAAGTCATCCGAGCGAAAGCCGACTATCAGAAAGCCCAAGCTCTGTATCAATGGGCCATTGGCGCGTGGGCGAGGAACCTGCCGTCGGCCATCCCGGTCAGCTACCGCGCGCGCGACTGAGATGGAAGAAGTGGCTTTTTCCGCTGTGTTTTGATAGCGTTAGAGCGATCCCGCTCCTGGGGAAGCGGTCCGGCTTCTCCGTTCTGAAGCCGAGGACAACCGCGCAGGCCCGCAGAAGGCCGGCGCAAACAAAAAGGCGAACTTCCGTGCAGCGTCACGCGGGCAACCAGCCGAATCTCTTTCAGTCGGTCCTCGGCTACCTCGGCGTCCTTCTGCGCTTGGAACGGCGAGTTCTCACCCTCGTGGTGTCCTATTCGCTTGCCATCGGTTTGTTCTCCCTCATCGTCCCGTTGACCGTCCAGGAACTTGTCAACACCTTCGCCTTTGCTATTCAGCCCATCACGATCGTGACCCTTGCCGGTGTCATGGTGGCCGCTCTTTTATTCGTCGGAGCCTTCCGTACGTTGCAGTACTACGCAGTCGAAGTGTTGGAGCGGCGCTTCTTTGCCCGCGTCGCGATCGGCATGGCGAAACACTTACCGCACATGCAGTTTTTGGGGTTCAAGCCCCGCTATGCCAACTATTTCATGGAAACCGTGTTCATGCAGCGGGCTCTTTCGGTACTCCTGGTCGATCTCATCAACGTGATCGTCGGTGGCGCCGTCGGGATGACGATCTTGGTGTTCTATCATCCCTATTTCCTCCTCTATAACGCTCTACTCCTAGCCGGTTTCAACGTCGTTTTCTTGCTGTCGCGCGGAGGACTCAGAGCCACCATCGACATGTCGCACGCCAAGTACGACACGCTGCATTGGATGCAGGAAATCTCTTACAACCTGCTTCATTTTAAGGCGACCGACAGTCAAGCCCTGCTGATGCAAAAGACCGACGACTTGGTAAACAAGTACGTCGAAACCCGTCGCACGAGATTCGGAATCCTGGTTCGCCAATATTTGGGATCGGTCGGCTGGCAAGCGTTCGCCCATAGCGGACTCATTGCGACCGCCGGATGGCTCTTGTCGATCGGTCAATTGACCTTGGGACAATTGGTCGCGGCCGAGGTTGTTGTCAGCGGACTCCTGGCAAGCTTCGACGAGGTCGTCAAGCGGATGGGGCACATCTACTACTTTCTCACCGGATTAACCGAACTCGATTTTCTCTTGTCGCTCCCGAAGGATCAAGAGTCGGCTAGGCTCTCTGTGCCACTTCCGGACCCGACGATTCACGGTATTCGCGTGACTTGCAAAGATCTGACAGTGGAACATCCCGACATGCCGCCGATCTTCCAGAACTTCGATCTCGAAGTAACCCCAGGAGAAAAAATCGGGATCTATGCGAGCACCACGGCGGCGAAGACAGGGCTCGCACGGGTTCTGGCAGGCTTGGAAAACCCAACCAGTGGTGTCATCCGGTACAACGGCGTTGATCTCCGCCATCTTGATCTCAATTCGATCAATCGGTGCCGGGGGTTCATGATCGACTCCCAACTCTCCTTGTTCGAGGGCACGATTGAGGATAATATCGTGTTGGGACGCTCCTATGTCCCCTACAATGATGTGCGGTGGGCCTTGCGCGTCACTGAGCTCGAGGAGGATGTCGACGCGCTTCCCCAGGGGCTGAAGACTCATATTCGGGCTCCTGGTAGGATCCTCGCTCCGACGCATATCATGCGCATCCTCTTGTCACGGGCCATCCTGGCGCGGCCACAGATTCTCATTTTCGATGGAATCCTGCACAACCTGCATCCTGCCATGCGCGAAACGATTCTGCGTCGGCTCTGTTCCAAGGACGAACCCTGGTCCGTTATCTTTGTGTCGAACGATCCGAATTTGACGCCTCACGTTGATCGCCGATTGATCCTCGAGTGAGCGGAGGTTGCACGTGGGCCTGTCTTCATACATTCGATCGTATCGGCCAAGCGGGGCACGGATCGTCATCAGCCTGCTAATCGCCGCTCTGGGCTGGCTCAGCGGTCAAGCCCTCAGCCAAGTCGATCAAGATATGCGGATCATGTATACGGAGTATACGCTGGGTGCGGCAGACTTGGCCCACATTTCGGCTGACGTGATCCGCTATCGCAACACCATCATCCGCGCCTTAGAGGCGGATAACAAGAAGGACTTCGAGCGGATTACGGAATCCCTGCCTGTCCAGCGTGCGAAAATTCAGCATGCCGTCGACCGCTATGCAGCAGCAGGATTGCGCGTGTCCCGAAGCGGACGAAGCGAGCCCGAAGATATTGAAGCGGTACGCAGGAGTTTGGATCAGTACTTCTCCGTTGCCAGCAGGACCATTGATCTTCTGACGCAAGTATGGAATGCCCCGTTGCAACCGGATCGCGAGGCACTGCGGCGTAAAGCCGAAGAACACGCCTCTGACAATGGCGGTCCAAAAATGATTCAAGTCAGCTTGGCATTGGACCGACTGCTTGATACCGTAGCCGATGTCGCCAAAGATATGCGGGACGAAGGGACCAAGACGATTCAAAAGACGAGCGTTCTGGTCATCGGAGGAAGCTTCTTCATCGCCATGTTGAATCTCTTCCTTGCTGTGCCGCGGAGGCGGGATCGTGATCGAGATGATACCGAGGTCCACCCCATGATCGAACCTCGGGATGTTCAGGTATCACTCCCTATTGGCAACGACCGGCCCAATCCCGTCTTGCGAACGGAATGAGTGATATCCCGACATATGACGGTTTGGCGTTACGTCGCGACTGCATCACGTCCGACCTCCTCTAAGAGCTTCGTTCGTTCCTCATCGGTCAGGTTTTTCCAGCTGTTGGGAGCCAATCCCGTAATTTTTATATGCATGATCCGGATACGGTGGAGTGTCAGCACGCGATAGCCGAGAGCGCGGCACATGCGTCGGATCTGTCGATTCCGACCCTCTGTGAGAATGATACGAAACCGAGCGGGACCCAGACGTTCAACCTGACAAGGCTTCGTTGGACGACCTAAGATCACGACGCCCCGGACCATCCGATCAAGGAATGCCTGATCGAATGGACGGTCCACTGACACCAGGTATTCGCGCTCATGACCAAACTCCGTTCGCAGTATCTTGTTGACGATATCGCCATCGTTCGTCAGGAGAATGAGCCCAGACGAGTCCTTGTCAAGACGGCCAATCGGAAAAATTCTCTCCTGATGGCCAATCACAGCGATGATGTTGCGGGGGACGTGAGATTCGCTCGTCGTCGTTACCCCGACCGGTTTGTGGTACTTGATGTAGATCGCCTTGTTCCCCCACGGAATGACCTGCCCATCGCGAGCAATGACATCGCCAACGGCAATTTGGTCGCCCAGTTTCGCAGGACGGCCATTAATAGTGACGCGTCCGCACTCGATGAGCCGGTCGGCTTCGCGACGAGAACAGATCCCGTGTTCAGTAAAGAATTTATTGATGCGGAGTGTTTCAGCCACAGGGAGGACAAGCCTGTTCAGTGGACTCGGCGGCCCGCTCGAATTCTCCCTAAGATGCGATAGATCAACCTGGCGATAGAAAACTGCGGCGCAACGAACCCTTCAATCGGGGCGATTTCACTGACGTCCATGCCGAGAATACCAGGGCCATTTGCCAAGGCAGTCATGAAGTTCAGCGTATCGTACCAGCCTAGGCCACCAGGTTCCGGAGTTCCCAGCGCCGGCACGAGCGAGGCGTCAAGTCCATCGCAATCAAACGTGAGATATACCGGTCCCCGACAAGCTTTGACGACGTCAGGAATCCATTTGGTCGCTCGTCCTTCGTACGGTCCCGATGGATCGAGCAGGTTCGCGGCAAAGAATGTCGAGATGCGATCGGTGCTCCTGATGCGTTCGATTTCTTCCGGGCAGATCGAACGAATGCCGACCTGCACCAGTGGTAAACCTTCGTCGACGACACGAGCCATCACACTGGCATGACTATAGGGGTTGCCTTGATACGCCTTCCTCAAGTCTCCGTGGGCGTCGATTTGCACCACACAGAGGTTGGGATACCGACGAGCATGTGCGCGGATAGCACCGAGCGCGCCGGTATGTTCTCCGGTGAGAGTGACGAGAAACCGCCCGGCGCCGACATGCGGACGTACGAAGGCTTCAATGGCATCGACCGCAGGGCCGTCAATCTTTCCGTCAAGCTCCAACGTCGCCGCCGTCGCGATCCCGCCCCATTCACGATAGGGTTCACATTGAAGCTGTTCATCGTAAAACTCAACTTGGTGAGACGCTTCGATGATGGCTGATGGCCCTTGATCGGACCCGAGGATATAACTCGAGGTATGTTCGTACGGCGCCGGGAGCACATAGACACCGGCCCGATCGGGATGGCACCAGGGCTCTTCAAGACCTAAAAAATTGTGACGTGCACCGAGCCAGCCGGCAGGAAGGGTCATGGTCTGCTCTGTTGTGACCGCGACAGGACGCTAAGGGTGCAACGATCTCGATTGTATAACCAGTCGTTGAACCCCGTGCGACTAGCGACGACGAACCTTTTTGGGAAGATTTTCAAGAGGAATAAAGACCGCCAAGGCAACCACGGTGGTCCAACGATTAGGCTTCCCGATCGCGGATTGGGTAATGTTCAACGTACGGACGATTTTTCCACCCATCTTGAAGACCTGTTCTCGCTCTTTCCAGGCGATGTTGGAATCGAATTCGATCCCCAACGTGGTCGCGAGCATTTGTGCAGCCAAATCCTCCGTATACTCCCCCGACTCTTCGTCGGTCTCTCCATAGGCGTGGTGCTCCGACAGATAGCCGTATGTGTGACGGTCTGTGGGAATCGCGAGGCCGATAGAAGCCGAAATCAATCGATTACGCTCGTTCGTCTCCGAGCGAGCCATGACACAATGTGTGATCTCGCCGGGGTTCAAGAGTTTTTCGCCTCGTTTGCGGGGGATGATCTTGCAGTTCGGAGGGAGGATCGAGGACACGCTGACGAGGTTACAGTAGGCCACTCCGGCGCTACGCAACGCTTGCTCGAACGAGGCGAGCTTTTCGCGATGCACGCCCACGCCTCTACTCAGAAACATATGCGTCGGTACCATAGTCCTCTTCTCCCTCTATACAGATTCACAGCGTGGGCGCTCGTTCCTCACCCAGAGCTTAAGCACAGGGTCGCTGTTGTACCAAGAATGGCGCCGCTTCGCAATATCCCCGCTCGTTTTTTTCGATTAGGCTGTACCAGGCGACTTCAGATTCAGCACGAGTAGGCGAGGCTCGGTCATTTCCTCGATCGCTGCCCTGACCCCCTCTCGTCCACTCCCGGAATCCTTCACGCCACCGTAGGGCATATGATCTGCGCGGAAGGTCGGAATTTCATTGGCCAGCACCGCTCCGACCTCCAGATGCCGAAAGGCATGAAACACTTTATTGATATCCTGCGTGAAAACACCGGCCTGCAGCCCGTAGTCGGAATCATTCAACGCCGCGATCGCTTCGTCAAACTGTCGGTAAGACGTGAGCGTCACGACGGGACCGAAGACTTCCTGACAAGACACATTCATCGTCGGCGTGACATTAGAGAGCACCGTCGCTTCGACGACCGAGCCCATCCGCTTGCCGCCCAAAAGAACGCGAGCACCTTGCGAGACCGCCTCTCCGATCCAGCCTTCCACTCGAGCGGCTGTGGATGGGTTGATCAGGGGGCCGACGACTGTGCCCTCATCGTTGGGATCACCGGCCTTCAGACGCGCAACCTGGAGCAGCAGCTTTGTCGTAAAGAGGTCCGCGACAGAATGGTGTACGAAGATTCGCTGGACGGAAATGCAGGTTTGGCCGGCATAGCCGAACCCCCCGGTTGCACAACGTTGTGCGGCAAGGTCCAAATCTGCATCCGCTTCGACGATGACGCCGGCATTTCCTCCCAGCTCCAAGACGACCTTCTTCTTTCCGCATTTTGCCTTCAACATCCACCCCACAGCAGCGCTGCCGGTAAAGCTTAACAGCCTGAAGCGAGGATCGATTACCAAGAGTTCAGCGATGGCGTTGTCGCACGGCACGACATTCAATCCGCCACGGGGTACGCCTGCTTCCAAGGCAACTTCACCGAGCAGAAGCGCGGTCAAGGGTGTTTGCGGTGCAGGTTTGATCAGAATCGGATTTCCAGCCGCGAGTGCCGGTGCCACTTTATGCGCCACGAGATTGAGGGGGAAGTTGAACGGAGTAATTCCGAGCACCGGTCCGATCGGAAATCGTCGGAGGATGCCAAGATGGCCATCGGTGCCGGGGGTCCAATCGAGCGGAATCACGTCGCCGGGAATACGCTTCGCCTCTTCCGCCGCAACGGTGAATGTTTGAATGGCACGGTTGACTTCCCGTCTGGCGTCCGTAACCGGTTTCCCCGCCTCGGCGATCATCAGACGGGCAAATTCTTCCCGCCGATCGTACAGTGCCCCGGCGATCTTTTGGAGGAGATGATAGCGAGCGTGAGAAGGAAGCGACGCCATGACCGACGTCGCATCGACGGTTGACTGAATCGCAGCCTCGGCATCCGCCCGGGTTGCTTGCGATACCTCGGCAATCACCTGACCCGTGAACGGATTATTCACACGGACGACACTGTCGCCTTGTCGCCAGTGGCCGCCGATTAAGATTGGACGTGGTCCCTGCAACGGAGACGCTCCGCCAAGCACCAAGAGTTAGTCCGCGGACTCAAGTGAAGACGCGGGAGTCGGTTCGGGAGTGGGAACCGCTGCTCGCTGCTCCTCGGAAGCAGCTCTCGCGATCAACTCTTCTGTTCCCCAATCACGAATCGCCTCGAGCGAAAAAGCCTCGTACGTCGAAACTCCGTGACATGTGGGACAATCCGGCATGGGGACCTTGCGATAGAAAACTTCGCCCAGGCAGGACATGCAGACCCAAAATGCAGCCTCCCCCTCTCCTTGGGGAACGGACCAGAACAATTGTGATGCTGACATAATAAAGGTTCCTACGTGATTGGGATCGTGTAATGTCTCGCCGTCGAATGGTCAGACGATCCGCTGACTGCCAGGCGGCGCTTCCTAGGAACGCGGTGCACTGCGCAACAAACGCTCGATCTCCTCCGCAAAGTCGTCAAACGGGAATGCCCCGGGGATAGCCACTGCCGGTTCCTGTTCCGTGGCTCCTCCGACCGTATGCATCAAAATAAACCCGGGAGTCCCATGAAACCCCCAGCGGTTGGCCTCCTGACGGTCTTGGAATATGGACTCCAGGTACCGCCGTTCATCAACACACTGAGCAAAAACTACTTGATCGAGGCCGATGGACTTCGCGTAGCCCCGAAAGGCCGCTGAGTCCAAGCGCCCCCCTTCGCCAAACAATCGGTCATGCATGGCCCAATAGCGACCCTGTGCCCCGGCACACCGGGCCGCCACAGCCGCTTCGACTCCCACCCCTCGATCTGCTCGAGGGTAATCGCGGTATACGAACCGCAGCTTGCCGGTTTCGACGTACTTGGCCTGCAGTTTCGGCCAGGTGTCGCGGAAAAATTTCAGGCAATAGCCGCAGGTAAAGTCTGAATACTCGATCAAAGTGACTGGGGCATCGACGCGGCCCCGAATACGTCCATCGTCCGTGATCTCACCGATTCCAGCGGTGGCGAGTGGAATAACCACCACACTTATCAGAAACAACGTCAGGCCGATGATTCGTGTAAAACCAGCCAACATCATGTACGCTTGGGCTGTTTGGCCTTCTTCCTCTCCAGCAACCCGACCATCAATAACGGCCACACGACAGTCGCGTCGCTCAACACTTCAGCAAAACGGCCGCCTTCCTCAGGAGGGACAAATTTCCCCCACGAAATGCCTTCTTGATACGTACACCCACTCAACCCACCCCAATAGTCCGGCTCCGGACAGATTCGCACGCCATATTGAAACCGAGGCGGTTTCACATTCAGCCCCAGCCGCATGTTGGCGATTTCGATGTAGGGGCCGACTTGTTGTGCCCAATTGCGTGGGACGCCTCCACCAATCGTAAAAATGCCCAGTCGTTTGGTGGATGTCACGACATTGGTATAGCTATTGAGATCGAGGTAGGGGTTGAAAGAAGGACAAGACCGGTTGATGAAACGGAGCACCTCAAGATCATTGGTGCCTTTCCCCTGCGATCGCGCCCGATCGATTTCACGACTCATCGCCCACGTGCCGACATCCAGGCCCATTTCTGAATCAGTGAATGCGGGGATATACACCGGAATCTTCTTAAGGTACGCGCTCTTGAGGATCCCATCACCTTCAAAATCCTCGGCCAGCGTCTTCCCCAGTTCGCGTGTCAGGATTTCGGAGGACAGCGGCTGCTCGTGGTTGATCCGCTTCAGTGTCTGCGCAACAATGTGCTCGACGTAGTTCAGATTAGCTTCCATCTCCAGTGTGTCGTAGACACGATTGTAACCCTTCCTGAACAGTTCTTCGTCACTCATCGACGGGCGATGGCGATAGTGTGTTTTCCCGATGGATTCGCTGAGCCCATGTGCGATCAACGCGCCCGTCGAAACAATACCCTGGACCATGCCGTGGTCGATCATGGTGCTGACGATTTTGCCCATTTTGGCGATCGTCATCGCACCGGACAGCGTCAGGATCACCGAACAATCTGGATCATCGATCATCGACCACAGCACTTCGAAGGCTTCGCCCAATCGGCGGCCGCCAAAAGCTGTTTTGCGCATGGCGGTTAGGAGATCTTCGAAGGATCGGATCTTTTCCGGATCAAGCGGCTCAAGCGGTTCAAGCCCGTCTTTCGCACCGTCGTGGAACTCACGTGCAGCCATTGAAGACTCTACCTAGATCAGCACTGAACAAATTAATGGGAGCGCCTTCGTTATACACAACCAACGATAGAGGCGTCAACGAAGTTTGGGCGTGGAAGAAGCCAGCAGCATGCATGACCACGGTCCAAATAAATAGGACACTCCGGGGGCGTTTGTCCGCCGAAACAATCGCAGTAGAGCGAGAGCAAGTTGGCGGTGCATACGAAAGGCGATATTGATGTAGGGGGACGCCAGAGAGTCTATCTGCCCGCGGTATGTTGCACGATTAGCCAACAAAGAGCAGGCAGCACACCCAAGGAGGGTTCGAACAGAAGACAGTCACATTGTGGCATTTTGCGGATCGCCCAATGGAGCAGAGAGGCTTCCGTTCGGCTAGCTCGGTGTGGTGGTCCCAACGGGATTCGAACCCGTGTTT